>Ga0272442_10001591_pt1 | contig 34091 bp, 29 predicted proteins | sample SSMForm2O_FD_200262 | JGI IMG/M metagenome (GOLD analysis project Ga0272442, IMG submission 200262) | Marine sediment archaeal communities from Little Sippewissett salt marsh, Falmouth, MA, United States - SSM-Form-2O | ecosystem: Environmental > Aquatic > Marine > Wetlands > Sediment ... | reverse complement strand
GCCGATGCCTTCGCCGGTCATCTGGTAGGTAGTCGCGATGGTTTCGCCGATGGCCAGGAGGTTGCCGGGGCCGACCGGGTCGATGCCCTTCAATCCCCAGCGGAGGGTGGCGCCGCGGAGCGGGGTGACCATCTTGGACTTGTTCATCAGGTCGCGGGCGATGGGGAACTCCTCGGTGAAGATTTTGAAGACTTCGTGCAGGCTGGGGGTCTTCTTGTTCTTGAAGCGGTAGGAGAAGCCGCAGCCCAGGTTGTACTCGCCGTTGCCCATGGGGAATATCCAGGCGTAGCCGGGGGTGATCGAGCGGTCCCAGGAGACGATCATGCGGTTCAATTCATACGTGGAGCGGACGTAGCAGCGCATGGCCACCGCCCCCGGGCGGGACTGCCGGACCATTTTGTGGGGCTGCACCAGATCCAGGCGGACGCCGGTAGCGACCACGCCGACGCGGGCGCGGATGGGGCGGTTGCCGGATTCCAGGGTGGCGGTGACCGTGCCGTCGGTCTCGACGGACAGGTTGGTGACCTTTCCCCGGCAGAAGACTGCGCCCCGGGCGCCGGCCTTGCGGGCGATCAGGGCGTCTAAGGCCCGGCGCTTCAGGGTGATGAACTCCCCCTCGGTGCTCAGCTCGATCCGGGAGGGGCTGAAGGTGGTTATCTCCCCGACGGAATGGCCCACCCGGCGGACTACGTCGATCAGGCCGGCGCGCTCCAGGCACCTTAGGCTGTCGGAGATCAGCCCGTCGCCGCAGATTTTCTCGCGGGGGAACTGCTCGCGGTCCAGCAGCAGGACGCGGTGGCCTCTGCCGGCCAGGTGCAGGGCGGCGGTGGAGCCGGCGGGGCCGGCGCCCACTATCAGGACGTCAAAGATTTCGTCCGGCAGCGAGTCCGCCGCCCGTTGGTGATCACCCGTGTCTGGCATGAGGTTTTGAGGATAGCCATGGACGGGGCCTCCTGGCAAGGTGTAGATTAACCGGCATGCGCGCCGCGATTCTGGTCATAGACATGGTCAAGGACACCTTTTTGGAGGATGACCGCTATCCGGTCACGCCGTTTGCCAAAGCCATCGTTCCGGCCATCAACCGCATCACCGCCTGGGCCCGGGAAAAGAACTTTCCGGTGGTGTTCGCCTGCGACAGCTTTTTGGAGGACGATTTCATCTTCAAGGGGAAGATGAAGCCGCATTCTATAATGGGCACCGCCGGGTCCGAGGTGACCGATCTTCTGGACATGGGACCGGAAGATACCTACCTGCCCAAGCGGCGCTTCTCGGCCTTCTTCAAGACCCACCTGGATCAGACCCTGAGGGGCTGGGGGGTGGATACGGTGATTGTCTGCGGGATCGCCACGCACTTCTGCGTCCTGACCACCGGGCTGGACGCGGTGTGCTGCGACTTCTCGGCGATTTTCGTCGAGGACGCCACCGCCTCTTTTTCGGCCGAGGCGCACAGGAACACTTTGGACCTCTATCGCAACAGTCCGCTGCACCCGCTGCTGCGGGTCATGAAGACCGAAGACCTGCTGAAACTATGACGCGGATATCCGGCGGATGAAGCCGCGCAGGCCGGAGAAGCGCCGCATGGGCTTGGGGGCCTCGGCCTCGGGCCCCGGCGCCACCGGGACGCCTACCTCCTCGGCCGAGATGGGGGCGCGGGCGATCATCTGAACGTGCATGGGCTGGTTGGTTTCCAGCGTCTTGGCGGTGACCTCCAGGATCGACTCCTGGTTCAGCGACATGTTGACCGCCAGCTTGGTCTTGCCCTTGGGGGCCTTGTCGAAGCCGGTGATCACGAAGGCCCCCAAGAACTCGTTCTCGACCGCCTGGGGCGATTCGCCCTGGTAGAGGAACACCTCGATGGCCGCCTGGCCGTCGTGGGTCGTGGCGACTCCGACCTCCCTCTCGCTGGGCAAAGTCGAGTTGGCTTCGAAGAGGACCTTGAAGGCGCCGTTGGGCTGCCGGCCGCCGATGCTCATGGGCAGCACGTCGATCAGGCGCACGCTGGTTTCGGTGGTCAGCGAGTAACCCATCAGCGCGGCCCCGCAGGCCACCACCTCGTCGGGGTGCACTCCCTTGGTGGGGGCCTTGCCGAAGAACTGGCTGACCTTCTGCTGCACCAGGGGCATGCGGGTCTGGCCCCCGACCAGCAGGACCGCGCCGACGTCCTCGGGGGTGTGATCGGAGGCGTCCAGGACCTCCATGCAGACCTGGATGGTGCGGTCCACCAGGTCGTCGGTGAGATCGTTGAGCTGCTCCCGGTCGAGTTCGGTCTTGTAGTCCTTGAACTTGCCCCCCGAGACGGTGATGTAGGGCAGCTCGATCTGCGCGGCGGTCTTGCCCGACAGCTCGATCTTGGCCCGCTCGGCGGCGTCCTTGAGGCGCTGGGTTATGACGCTGTCGCACTGGAGGATCTCGCCCTCGGTACGCTCGTACTCGGAGAGGATGTACTCGACCACCCGCTCGTCGAAGTCCACTCCGCCCAGGAAGGTGTCGCCGCCGGTGGCCAGCACCTTGAAGACGTTTTCGAACACCTCGAGCAGCGAGGCGTCGAAGGTCCCGCCGCCGAGGTCGTAGACCAGGATCTTGCTGTCGTATTCCTTGTTCAGCCCGTAGGCCAGGGCGGCGGCCGTAGGTTCGTTTATGATGCGCACGATGTCGATACCGGCGATCCTGCCGGCCTCGCGGACCGCCTCGCGCTGGTTCTCGGTGTAGTAGGCCGGCACCGAGACCACCGCGGTGTCGACATTCTGCTTGAGGTAGTCGCAGACATTCCGGCGCAGCTCGTTCAGCACCATCGCCGAGACCTGCGGAAGGGATAAGATCCGGTCCCCGATCTTGGCTCCCACGGACATCTCGCCTATGGGAACCACCGAATAGCTGAAGTAGCGGGAGAGCGCCTCGACCTCGTCGGAGTAAAAATTGCGCCCGATGAAGCGCTTGGCCCCGTAGATGGTGTTGGTGGGGTTGATCAACAGCTGCTTCTTGGCGTCCTCGCCGACCAGCAGGCGGCCCTTTTCGTCCACGGCGACGATCGAGGGGGTGGTGCGCAGGCCCTTGCTGGACGGGATCACCTTGGGGAAGTCGTCCTGGACGATGGCCACGCAGGAGTAGGTGGTTCCCAGGTCGATGCCCATGATCAGCTTGGACTTGGGCAGGTTCGCCGCCGGCAGCTCGACCTCGGGCGGGAGACTGAAGAAGTCTTGTTCCTGATTGTCACCCATAGCAGAGCATTATCTTCGCCGGAGGCCGGACTGTCAACTCGACTGGACGCGACGCCAGGCTGTGCTACAATCCGCTGTCATGCGGCGGATTGCCTGGATACTGCTGGCAGTGGTTTGCCTTTTTTCGCTGATCGCCTGGTCGGGTGCGGGCGACGAGCCGGTTGAGGGGACGCCGGAGGTGACCCAGGCGGACGGCGAGGAGCCGGCCCCCATGGTCCAGCGCCTCAAGGAGCATTTGCTGGACGCGCTCAAGGAGGGGTCGAAGTTCTGGGCGCTTTTGATAGCGTTTCTGGCCGGCCTGCTGACTTCCATGATGGGGTGCGTCTACCCACTGATCCCGGTGGTGGTGGCGGTGATCGGTACCCGGGAGACCCGCACCAAGCTGGGGGCCCTGGGTCTCTCGGGCGTCTATGTCCTGGGCATGTGTGTCTTGTACACCGCCCTGGGGCTGATATTCGCGGCGCTGGGAAACGTGTTCGGCTCGTGGATGGGGAGCATCTGGGTGGTGGTTTTCATCGTGGTCTTTTTCGCCGTCATGGGCCTGGCCATGGCCAAGATAATCAACCTGGAGGCGCTGCTCTACCCGCTGCAGCAGCGCCTGGGCCGGGTGGGCGGCAAGGGTATGGCCGGGGCGTTTTTGGCCGGGCTGGTTTCGGGCCTGGTCATGGCGCCCTGCACCGGTCCGGTCCTCAGCGTCATTTTGATCTTCATCGCCAAGTCCCAGAGCTTCTTCTTCGGGTTCTGGCTGCTGTTTCACTTCAGCCTGGGGGCGGGATTCCTGTTCCTGGTGGTGGGCACTTTCTCGGGAGTTGTGGCGCATATGCCCAAGAGCGGGGTGTGGATGGAGGTGATCCAGACCAGCTTCGCCATGGTAATGATCGGGATGGCCATTTATTTCCTCCGGGGCGTCTCGGCCACCTGGCACAACGCGATCGTGGCGGTGCCTTTTCCGGGCTTGATCGGGCTGGGCGCCGTCGGCCTGGCGGCGCTTTGTGGGGGCTTTCACATCTCTTTCCCGGATGGGCCGGCGCGGCGCCGGGCGCGCAAGGGCGTCGGGCTGTTTTTCGGTTCGGTGGGGGTATTCCTGCTGGCGGTTTCCCTGTTTATAGGCACCTCGCAGGTGGAGTGGCACAAGGATCTCGACAGCAGCCTGGCGGCTGCCAAGCGGCAGAAGAAGCCGGTGATGATCGACTTCTGGGCCACCTGGTGCAAGGCCTGCATCGATCTGGACAAGGACACCTTCAGCGATCCGGCCGTGCAGGACGAGCTGCGCCGTTTCATATCCGTCAAGCTGGACTGCACCGGTTCCGCCGACGACGAGAAGCTGACCGGGATCATGCAGCGCTACAAAGCCATGGACCTGCCCACCGTGCGCTTCGTCGACTCCAAGGGCAAGCTGCTGGACAAGCCGGTGATCAAAGGATTCGTGGGCCCCAAGCCCATGCTGCGCTTGTTGAAGAAAATCCGCTGACTACTGGCGTTTGGCGCAGGCGGGGACGTAGGAGATAAAACCGGGGCGGACGTTTACCTGGATGCCGGCGCAGTGGTAGGTGGCGGGATCGCCGCAATCATCGTCGGTGATGCAGGCGTGGGAGCAGTACTCGTTGCCGGGGCCGCCCCCGCCGGTGATGAGGCACAGGCCGGAGAAGCAGACTCCCGCTCCGTCCTGGCAGTCGGTGCCCAGCACCCCGGTCCCCGGGCCGCCCTTTTCGCACAGGTACTTTGCCATGGTGGCCGTGTCGTTGTAGTACAGCTTGCAGGCCTCGCCGGAGCGGCAGTCCGAGTCCAGCTCGCAGTCCAGCCGGTCGGGCATGCAGATGTTGGCGGTGTCGACGATGGGCTGGCCCAGGAAGTCGAACCCCAGGACGAAGGGGAAGGTGACGCACTCGTATACCCGCTTGCATTCCCCGCTGTAGCAGCGGTACCCCAGCTCGCAGTCATCGTCGGTGTCGTTGCAGGTGGCATAGGGATCCGAATCGAAGTCGATACAGTCCTCGTTGCCGATGCACAGACCCAGGCAGTAGCTGGGCCAGTCGAAGCACTGGAGCGAGAAACACTGGGTGCCGTTGCCGCACCACTCGCCGGTGTTGGACGTCTCGCCGTCCCCGCCTCCCGGGTGGCACATGGTTTCCAGCGAGTCGCCGGTGCCGCTGACGAACAGCTGGCAGGACATGTTCGAAGGACAATCCGCGTCCCGGCCGCAGGAGTCGGTGTCGCGCACGCAAACATGGACGTAATGGTCGGTGCCTCCCAGATCGGGTATGGCGATGGTCCCGCAACCGTAGCCCTGGGTGCAGTCGGCGTCGGACTTGCAAACCTCCGAGCAGGTCCCCGCGCGGCCGCTGCACAGCTCGTCGGTGCACACGCACAGGTTGGTCTCGCATTCGTTGTTGTTGTTGCACGCCTTCCCGGGCGCCAGGCCGCCGGTCTGCGGCGCCCGGCAGACGGTCAGCACGTCGTCGGCGGTCTGCCGGAAGCTGCACACCCGCGAGGTAGGGCAATCCTCGGTGCGGTCGCAGCGGGTGTTGGCGGTCAGTTCGGGGGTGCATACGTCGATGGGCCCGGTGGTGCCCAGCTCGTCATCGTAGGTGGCCTCGGCGCAGACAGTGCCGGGGAAGTTCGCGCAATGGGCATCCACCATGCAGATGCCGCCGCAGAATTTCTGGGTGCCGTCGGTGATGCATATGGAGTTGATGCAGTTGATGTCCGCATCGGGGTTGCAATAGTAGCCCGGCTCCCGTCCGCCGGGGGTGGTGTTGACGCATTTGGTGACCGGAAGCCCTCCCACCCCCACTACGCCGCAGACCTGGCCGTTGCCGGTGCAAGCGGGCTCGGCGTGGTAGGTGCAGTCCGGCGACTCGGGCACCGGGTCGAAGACGAAGCTGCACTGCGGTTCGGTGGAGCAGATGATCACCCAGGAGGAGGAGGTGCTGACCTTGGCGGTGCAGCCCATCTGGATGGCGCCGCCGCACTGGATGTACAAGTTCATGCCCGAGTCGATGGTGCCGGTGCAGATGATGCCGTCGATGTCGACGCTGAGGTTGCAGCCGTCCTGGACAATCGTGGTTTCGAAGTCGACGAACTGCATGCAGTAGGCGCGTACGCTGTAATTGCCGGCCATGTTGGGGCATTCGGCGGGAATGTCCGCTCCGTCCAGGTCGAGGTCGGCGGGCTGCTGGCAGACGTCGTCTTCGTCGGTTTGCCCGTCGCAGTCGTTGTCCTTGCCGTCACATCTTTCCTGGGAGGTGGGGTAGCTGGTAGGATCGTGGTCGTCGCAGTCTGTTCCCGGATTGCAGACTCGGTATACATTGCCGTAACCGTCGTTGTCCAGATCGTCGTCAGGAGTGTCCGGGTCGCAGTCGTCGTCCTTGCAGTTGTATATGATCTCAGTGCGTCCTGGGTTGATGGAAGTGCTGCCGTCGTCGCAGTCGCAGCATTCCCCCCAGTCGTCGCCGTCGACGTCCTTGCCCTGGGTCTTGCCCTCAGGCAGCTCGGATATGGGCACGCTGCAGTCCTTGTTCGGGCCGTTGCATTCGTCGGTGTCCGGCGGGGTGAATCCGTCGCTGCCGTCTTCTTCGTCCTCGTCCCCTCCCTGCTGGCGGGGTACGCAGGTGCCGTTGTCGCAGCGCTCGTGCAGGGGATCGCAGTCCGCGTCGCTCGAACACTCGCCGTCTTTGATTTTCTCGCAGGTGGGATCCGTGACGCACTTGTGCTCGGCCGTGTCGCAGATCTGGCACAGTCCGGGGCAATCGGTGTCGTAGGTGCATTCCCCCTCCGCCGAGGAGCAACCGGCTGCGAAACACGCCACCACCGCCACGCCCAACAGCAAACTAACGGCTCTCATGACCAACCTCCCGACAAAGCATTGGTTTCATTCTAGGCCGTGGCCGGAAATCTGTCAATTGGCCGGCAGAACCTGCGGTAGCCCGGCAACGTCAAAAGATTCAGAGATCCAGGTTGACTACGGATGCTAGCGGAGGTTAAGGTTTTTCGTACGGGAAACTCCCTTCTGGACGAGGAGACAGACTATGGGCCAGAGATGGATATTGTTCAGTATTGTCATGGTATTTTCGGCGCCGGCGGCCCCGGCGGGTACGCAAGGGCGGTTGATTGCACAGGCGCCTTCCAAGCGGGTCAAGGCCAAGGAGCAGAAAGCGGCCGGCGACCGGTTCATGAAGGCCGGCAAGCGCAAGCGGGCGGAGGCGGCCTATAAAAAGGCCTGCGAGGAGGATCCCGACTGGTACGAGGCTCACGAGGCCCTGGGCAACCTGCTGTTCGCGTCCAAGCGCTACATGGAAGCCGTGGAGACCTTCAAGCGGGCCATCAAGGCCGAGCCCCGCTACGCCACCGGTTACTACAACATCGCCTTCGCCTACCGCAAGGCGCGCAAGTATGCCCAGGCGGCCGAGTACTACAAGCTGTACATACAAAGAAAGCAGGACGACCCCGACGCTTATTACGGGCTGGCGGCGACTTACGAGGCCATGGGGAAGGAACGGGAGGCCATGGAGTACTACCTCCAGTACGCCAAGAAGGAGACCCGGCCGTCGGAGAGGCAGTATGTGGTCAAGGCGAAGAATAAGGCGGAGAAGATCAAGGAGAAGTTGGGGTTGGGGGCCAAGCCCAAACCCGAGCCCAAGCCGGCTCCGAGGCCGGCTGAAAAGCCGGCTACGGCTACGACTACGGCTACGGCTACGGCTACGCCTACGGCTACGAGGCCGGCGGCTAGGCCGGCGGCTGGGCCGGTTAGCAGGACGGCGGTTGCTCCGGCGCCGAAGCCGGCGCCCAAGCCGGCGATGGATACCGGGGCGAAGATTGCGATGTTGTTGGCTGAGGGCGATAAGGCGATGGCGGAGAAGTCTTATACGCGGGCGATGAAAGCATACTTTGATGCGGTCAAGCTGGATTCGAGGCATACCGATGCGTTGTACAAGCTGGGGCTGGTCTACCAGGCTACCGGGAGCACCAAGGCGGCCAAGGTGAAGTGGCGCAATGTGCTGGCCATCGATCCCAACCACAAAAAGGCCAAGCAGGCCCTGGCCATGGCCGAGCCGCCTCCGCCCGCTCCCGCGCCCAAGCCGGCGCCTCCGCCTTCGAAGCCGGTGGTCAGCGCCAAGCCGGCCCCCGCGCCCAAGCCGGCCCCGGCGCCGAAACCGGCTCCGGCTCCGGCGCCCAAGGCTACTTCCATGCGGGACCGGGTGGAGAAGCTGGTCAAGGAAGGGGACGCGCATTTCAAGCAGCGGAGCTTCTCGCGGGCCATTGCTGCCTATACCCACGCCACCCAGCTGGATCCGCGGCACGAGGAGGCCTTGTTCAAGCTGGGCGTGGCCTATGCCATGAGCGGGAACTACAAGGTGGCGGTGTTCAAGTGGAAGCAGGTGCTGAAGATAAACCCCAAGAACAAGTCGGCCCTGAGGAACATTGAGCGCGCCGAGCAGAAGCTGGGCGGGGCGGGTTCCTCGCCGAAGATCTCCAGCGCGCCCTCCCGGGCGGGCCGGCCGACGGTGGCCAAGAAGACCGACTTCGAGTCGTTGATGGCGCTGGCCCGGCAGTACAAGAAGCAGGGCAAGGCCAAGAAGGTTCTGACAACGGTGAACAAGGCCTTGAAGGTCAAGCAGGACGCCCAGGCGTTCATGCTCAAGGGGGAGGCTCTGGTGGTTCTGCGGCGCTATGGCGCGGCCAAGCAGGCCTTCTCCAAGACCATGGTGCTGGATCCCAACCTGGCGGCTCCCTTCTATGGATTGGGGGAGGCCTGCCGGCTGTCAGGCGACAAGAAGCGGGCGCGGTACTATTTCCAGATGTACATCAAGTCCAATGCCCCGGACGTACGGCCGGCGCTGGTGAACCGGGCCAAGGCATTTTTGAAAAAGTAGCGGATATTTTCAGGGGCGGGTGAACAAAATCGCCTGGTCGTCTTCGTATTCTATAGCCCAGTCGAGATCGTTGCGCAGGGCGTCGGCCAACCGGCTGTCGGCGGGATAGGCAACCGTATCGATCTCCCAGCGGTCCAGGACCGCCCGCCAGTCTTTTTCCAGCCGGTGCACCGCGAAGTAGTCCTGAAAGACCTCGATGGGGTAGCAGTCGTTGCGCTGATCGATGAATACCTTCTCCTTGGGGTAGAGGGCCCAGATGAACGCTCCCCCCCAGTTAAAGTAGTTGAAGATGCGGTGGTCGGGGCCCCGTTGCTCCAGCTTGTCTATCAATCTCCGGGGATAGAAGCCCGGAGACAGGTCGGCCAGGTGCCCGGTCCCGGTGGCGGAGCGGTAGCTTACCGAGCAGGATGAGGGCAGTGCGAACAGGATCACCAAAAGAACCACCCAGAGGGTCGGCAGGATCACGGTGTAGGAACGGCGGTTCAGGGCCACCGAGCGCTCGTGGACCTTGTCGAAGAAATTCACCAGGGGCGTCTTGCGGGTCATCAGGTGCCAGGTGCGGCCCAGGGTGAGCGGCAGGTGACGGGCCAGGATCGGAGTGGCGGCGATTCCCAGCAAGGGTATGTTGCGGATGGTGGCGAAGGAGAAGACCGCGAAGGCGACCAGCAATCCGATGTGGGCCGCGCGCGGCGCCCTTCCGGAGCCCAGCAGGGCGAACATGCAGAACATCACGTAGAAGGTGATCATCTGCCCCAGAGGGGTGCTGAATCCGGCGGGTTGCCATTCGCTGATGTTGGTCAGGTAGCTCATCTCTCCGCTGAAGGCCCGCTGAACATAGGCCAGGGGGAAGATGAGACCGAAGACGTGGTTGGGCGTAACCATGCAGGCCGCCAGTCCCACTACGAAGTCCAGAAGCAGCAAGCGGACTTCGGCCCAGCTCCGGCGCGGCCCCCGCAGGTGGGCGGCCAGCGCGGCGAACAGGTACAGCAGGATCAAGGCCAGCCCCAGCAGGAAGCTGCCGTGGAAGTTGGCCCAACTGGAAAACAGCAGAAAAATCAGCGCGGGCCGAAGGCGTCCGCCCGCGGTGGGCTCCTCCATGGCATGCAGGGTGAAGATGAAGAAGAGATTTCCGAAAAGGTAGGGCCGCAGCGAGAAATTGCCCAGCATCATCAAAGCGGCCAGCAAGGTGATCAGGGACGAAAGGTAGGGCGAGCGGGAGTAGCGCATGGTGAGCTTGTAGACCAGCCCGCAGGCCACGGCGTTGAGCAGGATGCCGAAGGCGATCAGCCCCAGCATGCCGAAGGCCCGGTAAGTCAGGTAGAATACCACCTCGGACAGCCATTCGTGGGGGAGCCAGCGGTGGTCCGGGGCGGTGAAGGAGAAGATGTTCTGGTCGGGGATGCTCATGTTGGTCAGGATGTACTCGCCGGCCTTCAGGTGCCACCAGATGTCATCCGCCTTTATGGATATGACGAAAGTGGTGAGAAAGACGATTACTCCCACGGTGATGCCGAACACCGAAGGGATGTACCAGGCGCGCTTCTCGGCAGGGAGTTGGACCTCGGCCATCCAGGGCCGTATACCAGAATTATTTCAGTTCTGCCAGATGTTTGCGGGCGGATTCTGCCCAGCCGCTCTGCTTGTCGCGGTCCAGGTAGGCCAGCCAGTTCCTGCGGGCCTCGTCGTTCTTGCCGGCCTTCTGGCAGGCCAGGGCGAGGTTGTAGTAGGCATCGGCGAAGGCCGGGTTTTTCTTGATGATCTCCTTGAGCATGTCGACGCCGTCTTCGGTTTTGTCGCCCAGCAGCTTGAGCACCGCCAGGTTGGTGCGGGCCTCGGGGGAACCGGGAGACTGCTTCAAGACCCCCTCGAACAGCTTGCGGGCCTCGTCGTTCTTGCCCAGTGCCAGCAGGCACGAGCCCATGTTCAGGCGTGAGGGCATGTATTTGGGATTGCGCTCGGATATGGAGCGGAAAACCTCGGCCGCCTCGATCATCAAGGCCCGGTCCATGGCGGCTTCTTCCTTGGCGGCCCGGACGCGGATCTTCTTGACGTGCGAGCGCGGATCGATGTCGGTGCTGAGCTTGTACTCGCGTTTCTTGCTGGCGGTGGCCAGCGCCAGGCGGTGCATGGCCACTCCCAGGTTGTTCTTGGCCGACCAGCTGCTGGGGAACAGTCCCAGAAAGACCTCGAAGTGGACGATGGCTTCCTCGAAGGAGTTGTTGTCCAGCGACTTGAGCCCCTGGTCGAAGTGGCGAGCCTTGGCCCGCAGGCTGAGCAGGTACTCCTTCATCCGGGAGGCCCGCTCCTTGTGGGTGGGGTGATCCAGCCCGTCGGGGATGTCCTTGCCGCGGGCGATCAGCTTGCGGTGGAAGCGGTAGGCCGCCGAGGGATCGAAGCCCGCGCGGTAGGCGTACAGGGCGCCGATCTGATCGGCCTCGAACTCGTGCTTGCGGGACATTCCCACCATCAGCTTGTTCAGGCTGCGGATGTCGAAGGACCGGCCCTCCATCAGCGGCCGGGCACCGCCCACCAGATCGAGCATTCCCAGGCCGTGGCGCATGACGATGTGGACCACCTCGTGGCCGATCACCGAGGCGAAGGCGTCGTCGGAGTCGTCCAGGTCGCGCTTGATGAAATCCACCAGGCCCTTGAAGAGGTAGATGTTGCCGCCGATGAAGGCCAGGGCGTTGAGCCCGTCGACGTTCAGGACCTTGACGTGATAGGGCATGGCCCCGGGCAGGCGGTCGGAATGGGCCACCAGCCTTCTCAGGATACTGTTGAGCCGCTGCTGCAGCTTGTCGTCTTTCACCAGGCCGAAGCGCTTCTCGATCTGCTTGGAGAGCTTGCGGCCCAGCTTCACCTCGGAGGCGGTGTCGATGACCTCTCCCTCGCGCAGGTAGTAGAGCTCGCCGGTGATGACCTGGAGCTTGGAGCTGGCCCGTTCGGCCAGGGCGGTCTTGGGAGCCAGCCGGGTAACCGTGCGGAAGGCGTCTTGGGCTTCCTGGTTTTTGAGCTGGTCGCGATAGACCAGGCCCAGGTAGAAGTAGGCCTGGGCGAACTTGGCGTCCTGCTTGACCGCTTTCTTGAGCAGGTCTTCGGCCTCGCCCAGATCCTCGTCCTCATAGGCCACGATGCCCCGCTGCAGCAGGGCCTCCTTCAGGTCGCCGGCCTTTTCCCAGGCCGCGACGGCCTCGTCCAGCTTGTTGATCACCGGGCTGGCCAGGGTCATGCCCAGCAGGTAGTGGGCTTCCTTCAGGTTGTCGTCCTTCTTCACGACCTCGCGGAACTTCCTTTCGGCCAGGCGGTACTTCCCGCGGGCGAAGGCCTCCTTGGCGTCGGCGAACAGGGTGCCCACCGCCCCGTAGATCAGCTTCTTGATGGCCTCGCCGGCGTTGATGGCATAGGCGCCTTTGGGGTAGCGCTTCAGGTAGTCTTCATACCCCCGCATGGCCAGCTTCTTCTCGGACTCCTTCTTGGAATTATCGAAGATGGCGTGGTGGCACTGGCCGGACCCGAAGAGTGCGCGGGCGTGGAATTTGTCGGCCGAAAGCGCCCGGGAGAAGCTCTGGCAGGCCTTCTGCGGCTGTCCGGTGTCCAACTCGATCACCCCGGCGGCACAGGCTACGGCAGAAGATCTGGGGTTTTGTTTGGCCAGCTGGGTGAGCTGGGCCAGGGCCCCTTTCTTGTCGCCCAGCCGGTACAGGCCGTTGGCCAGGCTCAGCCGTGCGGCGGTCATCTTGGGGTTGAGCTTGACCGCCTTCTGGTAGTGCTCCACGGCCTTCTTGTAGTTGCCCAGGTCGGCCCAGGCGTCGCCGTACTCTTTTTCGGCCTTGGCCGTCGGCGTTTTTTTCGCCAGGGCCGGCTGAGGCAGCATGAATGCGAACAATGTGAGGAAGGTCACAACGGCTTTAGTCATGGCGTTTCTCCTTGTACGCCCGAATCTTAGTACCCAACATATCCTAAATCAATCCCGCTTCCATAGTGACTTCATTTTACGGAAAAAAACCTACTCTTCTCCGGGCCGGCAATGCTATAGAAACGGGGTTTTCGAGGAGAGAAACGGTGGGCAAGGAATTCGGGAAATATACCCTCGATCGGCGGCTGGGCGGCGGGGGAATGGCCGAGGTCTTCCGGGCCCGGCTGCACGGCCCCGAGGGGTTCGAAAAAGACATCGCCCTGAAATTGATTCTCCCGCACTTTTCCTCGGAGCCCGAGTTCGTGGAGATGTTCATCCGCGAGGCCACCCTGGCGGCCAAGCTGGACCACGCCAACATCGTGCGCATTCACGAGTTCGATCAGGTCGAGGGTCGCTACTACATCGCCATGGAACTGGTCGACGGCAAGGACCTCAGGAGATTCAAGGCCCGCGCCAAAGAAACCGGCCGCCCCCTGAGCGTTGCCGAGGCGGTGGCCATTGTCCGCGGGGTCTGCCAGGGCCTGGCATTCGCCCACGGTGAGCTGAATCCCGACACCCCCCAGGTGGTCCACCGCGACATCAGCCCGCACAACATCATCGTCTCCAGGGCCGGCGAGGTGAAGATCACCGACTTCGGCATCGCCAAGCTGGCCTCCGGCGCCGGGGTGACCAAGACCGGGGTGGTCAAGGGCAAGGCCTCCTACATGTCCCCCGAGCAGGCCCGCGGCGAGCCGGTGGACAAGCGCTCCGACCTGTTCTCTTTGGGCTGCGTCCTCTGGGAGCTGCTCACCGGCCGCCGCCTGTTCACCGGCGAAAGCGACATGGCCATCATGAAGAAGATCCAGGACGGCCCCATCCATCCCCCTTCCAAGCACAACGACCAGGTTCCCCCGGATCTCGACGCCATCGTGTTAAAGCTCCTGTCCCGCCCCCCCGACCAGCGCTACCCCGACGCCGCCCAGGCCGCCTCGGCCCTGGACAAGCTGGAAATTCCCCGACACTCGACCATACTGGTGGACCTTTACCGCGAGTTCTTCCCCGGGGAGCCCGAAGGCACCGGCCGCCTCCCGGCCGCCGGCACCAGCACCGAGGCGTCAGTGGTGCCGACCGTTTCCGCGGAAATGATTTCTCCCCCGCCGCGCAAATCCCGCCGGATGCTGATACTTGCAGGCATAGCGGCCGCTATCGTTGTCGCTGTTTTGATAATCGTGTTGCCCAGGTTGTTCGGCGAGCCGGAACGGATGCCGGCGCCGAAAATTGAACCGGTGGTCAAAGCTCCAGAACCCGAGCCACCACCGCCGGAGGTGGGGGAGGGGATTGGCGAGATGGACGTGACTCCCGATCCCAAACCGGTGGTCAAGGCCACCGGCCGCCTGTTCCTGAATGCGATTCCCTGGGCCAAGGTCTACCGCGGCAGGAAGTTTTTAGGCGACACACCGATAGAAGATTTGCGGCTGCCGATCGGCAAGCACAAGCTGCGACTGGTCAATGACGAGCTGAAAGTCACAAAGAACGTTCATGTAGTCATCCGCAAGAACAAGGTCACCCGCGAGACGTTCAAGATGAAGGATCAATGACCCGACTAAGATTACTGCCCCTGCTCCTCCTGCTGATCCCCGCCACCGCCCACGCCAACGGCCTGGCCGCCCTGGGCGCCTTCGTCTTCTTTTTAATCATCATGGACACCCTGGCCGGCGCCGTCTGCCTGGGTCTCACAATCGCCTCGGCGGTGATCGGCCGCAAGAATGCTCCTGCCCGCCCCTGGAAACGCAAGTACGCGGTAGTCGCCATAGTAGTAACCAGCCTCTGCGGCCTGATTCTGCTTCCCCTTGCAGTGCTGGCCTTCGTCCTCCTGTTCCAGGTCATCGGTAGTTCCGACACGATCCTCTTTGTGGGAGTGATCCTGTTCGGAATATTTTTCGGCGTGTCATTGTGGCTGTCCATCCGCGTCCTGCACCGCAACCCCAAGAGATGAGAGGGTCAGACACTAGCACTTTGCATATAGCAATCGAGGTATGCCATATAAAACAGGCAGTTACGGTTGATATAAGTGCAAAGTGCTAGTGTCTGACCCTCGGATCTCTAGAGCATGCCTTTTTGGCGGTACCAGTTTACTGCGTCGCGGATGGCTTGGCGGGCGGGGCGGGCGGTGTAGCCCAGGTCGCGTGCGGCTTTTTTGTGCGAGTAGTAGAGGTGGGAGTTGCCGGCTACCATCAGGCCTTCGCTGAGTTGAATCGGGATGTGCAGGTAGTTGCGCAGGCGGTCGGATTGGCGGCCGGCCCAGCGGAGTATGAAACCCGGGGCAGTGGCGATTGGGGGGCGGCGGCCTAGTTCTTCGGCGATCATGGTCAGGATTTGAATGTAGCTCAGCGGGTCGCCGCCGAGGATGTAGCGTTCGCCGGGCTTGCCTTTCTGGTAGGCCAGCCAGTGGCCATAGGCTACGTCGTCTACGTGGGCGACGGTGGTGCCGCCGGGCGGGGCCAGGATGGCGCGGCCTTTGGCGGATTCTTTTATGTAGGAGCCGGCGTTGAAGAAGACGTCGCCGGGGCCGAACATGGTGACCGGCAGCGCGCAGACCGCGTCCAGGCCGGATTGAAGCACCAGCTTTTCGGCGGCGTGCTTGGAGTCCATGTAGCCCAGATGCCAGGGTTGCCAGTTGAAGGGCGTGTTTTCGTCGCCCAGCTCCCCTTCCGGCGGGATGCCCAGGGTGTTGACCGTGGAGGTATAGACGAAGCGCTTCACGCCGGCTTTCTGTGAGGCTTGCAGAAGGATCCGGGTGCCTTCCACGTTGACCTGCATCTGCCGGTCGTAGAGGGACGGCTGGAAGGTCACCATGGCGGCCACGTGGAAGACGGCGGTGACGCCTTCCAGGGACTTCTGGGTGGTTTTTTCGTCGAGCAGATCGCAGGGAAGATAGTCGCCGGGGATATTGTCCGCGGGATGGTCGGGGTGCCCGGTGCAGCGGAGTTTGTGGCCGTCTTTTGCGAGAATATTCGCGATTCGCGAACCCAGAAACCCCGTGGCGCCGGTGACCAGCAGCATGTGCGTATCATTCACCCTGAGCCTGTGGTATGCAACTATCATGTTGCGCCGGATCTTCTACAACGACGAGGAGAAGCGCCTGCGGGCCGCCTGGCGACTTGGATTGCAGATCGTCCTGCTCGCGGTCCTGGCGGCCCCGTTCTACCTGGCTCTATGGTCGCTGGCGCGGCATCTGTGGTCGCCGGTCTGGTTTCTGGCCAAGGCTCTGGTGGTGACCATCTCTCTGGTAATCGCCGCTTGGTTTTTCGACCGCCGCCGGTTTTCCGATCTGGGGCTGCGGCTGGACCGGCGCTGGTTTTTGGATTGCGGGTTCGGGGTTTTTCTGGGCGCGCTGCTGATGGCCGGGATCTTCGCAGTAGAGCGGGCTGCCGGGTGGGTCGAGGTCACTTCGACCTTCTGCTCGGAGGGCTCGCTGCCTTTCACCGTCTCGATCCTGCTCATGCTGGTGGTTTTCGGTCTGGTGGGGTTCTACGAGGAGGCTTTCAGCCGGGGATACGGGCTTACCAACCTGGCCGAGGGGCTCAACCTCCCCTTTCTGGGGCCGCGTCGGGCGGTGGCGGCGGCCTGGCTGATCAGCTCGGTTCTCTTTGGGGTCGGGCACGCCCTGAATCCGCATGCCAGCCTGGTCAGCACCCTGGGGGTTACCGCCGCCGGGTTGCAGCTGGGGCTGGGGTACGTGCTCACCGGCCGGCTGGGGCTTCCCATAGGCCTTCATTTTTCCTGGAATTTTTTCCAGGGAAACGTGTTCGGGTTTCCGGTATCGGGGCGTGATTTCCAGGTCAGCTTCCTGGGGATTTCGCAGGGCGGCCCCGGGGTCTGGACCGGGGGTGACTTCGGGCCCGAGGCGGGTCTCTTGGGTTTTTTGGCCTGCTTGCTGGGGAGCCTGTTGATTCTCGTATGGGTCCGGGGGGTGCATGGGCCCCTGCGGCTTCTGGGGGAAATAGCGGTCTACCGGCCGTCTAAGCGTTGATTTCCTGAGCGAAAATCAGCCTGCATTTTTTCTGCCCGCCGGTGCATTTTTTACTTGACAAAATATAATCAGTGTAATACATCAAGCACATGATTATGAGACTCGAAGTCGGAAAATATTATAAAGGAAGCAAGATACTAAAAGTAGTATATTGAATATATGATACTGGCAATAAAAACGCAACCCGAGTTGTTCACCACCAGAGAGCTGGAGGAGATCGAGCGTCGCTGGGCGGAGGGGATTCCCTCCCAAGAAGTCATTTCGTTGTTCCAGGCCCGAGGGGTCAAACTCTCCGAGGCCACTTTTCGAAAGTACATTCAACTGGGTTTGCTGCCCACCTCGCGACGGGTTGGGCGGAAGGGCAAGCACCGCGGGTCGCGGGGGCTGTACCCGGTTTCGGTGGTCCGCCGTATAAACGTAATCAAGCGCATGATGGCCGAGGACCTGACCCTGGAGGATATCCGCGACTCCTTCTTCTCGGTGCAGAACCAGCTGGAAGAAACCGGCGCGGCAATTGACGAGCTGATTTCGAGTCTGCGGGGACGCATCGAGCGTTTGAGAGGGCAGGGCGAACCCACAACGGACGTCGCCCGGGAGTTGAAAGAAGCGCAGAAGAGCTCGAAGAGCCTGCTGAAGAAAATCGAAAGAATACAAAGTCGACTGGCAATTATCGGTTCCCCATCAACACCCAAGGACCAAGGAGGTCTCCAATGAACGGCTACAGAATGGCTGCCGCATCCGACAACGATTCAAGTTCGAGGCGCAAGGGCAAGAGGCGGTCCAAGACCATTCCCCGCAAGCAGATGATGCGGGAGCGCAAGAAGATGCAGGTAGATCCCAAGCTGTTGGAACTGGCCGACCAGGTTCGTCCCAAGACCCGCAAGGAGTGCCTGTGTATGGAGCGTCCCTGCCTGTTCGTTTCCTGCAAGCACCACCTGTACCTGGACGTAAATCCCGAGACCGGCTCCATAAAACTCAACTTCCCCGACAAGGAGGTCTGGGAGCTTTCGGAAACCTGCGCACTGGACGTAGCCGCACGGGGAGGCCTGACGCTCGAAGAAGTAGGGGAGATACTCAACCTCACCCGCGAGCGCATTCGTCAGGTCGAAGCCACCGGGTTGCAGAAGCTTTTTGAGCTGACCGGCGACAACGAGTTGAAGGACCTCCTGAGCTGAGGCGGGAGCGCCTGCAGAGCTTGATGGGAGACCTCGCAGAAGAACATTACTGACGGGCGCGGAGCCAGCCGTGCTTGACTGTTTCTGTCTGAATTGATAAGGAAAATTTGCCTTAGCTACTAACGGCGACGCACAGGGAGATGCGTTGAAACTAACCTGCCCCGATTGCCAGGCGCTCTTCTCCATAGACGACACCCTGATTGCGGGTGGGGGAGTCAAGGCCCAATGCCCGGCCTGCGGCAAGGTCCAGGTCGTCCGGCCGGGCCAGCCGCCGCAGGACGGCGAGTCCGGGCCCGCTCCGGGCCAATGGGAACAGACCACCGAACCCTCCAGCCTGATTCCTCCTCCCCTGGGTGAGGAACCCTCCCGGGGGAAGCCCTCTGGTCCGGCCCACGAACCGCCCACCTTGCCGGGCGCCAAGCCGGACGACTCCTTCAAGGAACCGCAATTGACCCCTCCGGTCCCGCCGCCGAAGCCGATGCCCCGCCCGGAACCGCCCGGATTGCCGCCGATCAAGCCGGTGGAGCCCGCGCCCGGTCAGGCCATCTCCGAGGATCGCTGCGAGCGCTGCGGCGGGGTGATACCCCCGGGGACCGGGATCGGCGGGATCTGTGACCGCTGCCGCAGCATCGAGCAGGAGAGCGCAATCCGCCCGGGCGACCGCGAGTGGAGGGTGCAGAAGACCGACGGAGTCATCCTGGGTCCGCTGACCGTGGAAGAGGTCAGGAGCAAATTTCAACAGGGAGAGGTTACTGCCACCGACCGGGTGGCCCGCGGCGAGGCCGACTTCCGGCTGATCTCCAGCTATGCAGAATTCGGAGATTTTTTCAAACGGCCCGCATTCGACATGACCTTCAAGCACACGCCGCCGTCCCACCGCGGCCGCAATATCGCCATACTGACCGTGCTGGTCCTGGCCCTGGCCGGCGCGGGAGGATGGTACCTGTGGACCCATATGGAGAAGTCCACCGGCGAGGACGACCAGGATATTCTCAAATCCACTCTGGATATCTTTTCCCAGGAGGTTCCTGCGCCCACCGGATCGGCCAGCGAAGAAGCGGCTTCCGGGCGCAAGTTCATGCTTCTCGACGATCGTCTCAGCTACCTGCAGGCCGACCGGGCGTTCAAGACCGCGCTGCTGCTCGATCCCGGCAGCGCTGAAGCCTGCGCCGGTTGGGTCCAGAATCGCGCCTTGATGGACCGCGGCCGGGGCGAGGTAGCCTCGCGCAAGATGGCCCTGGATCTGGTCGATTACTTCCTGCGCCGGAAGCCAGAAGACCCGGGTCTGCACAAGGCCAAGGCGTACCTGCTGTTCAGTCTGGGGCGCTACGAGGAGGCCCGCACCCACGCCCAGGCTGCCAAGAGCAAGCAGGAGGATGACGCGGAGAACCAGTTGATTCTGGGCGCCACCTATCTGGAATCCTCCACCGACATGGCCGTGGGAATGATAAAGCAGGCCCTGGATGCCAACGCGGAATTGAACGTGGCCTACCGGTTTCTGGGCGAGGCCTCAGTGCGCCAGGGAAAGTTCCGGCGGGCACTGGGCTATTTCCAGAAACGGCTGGATAAGGACCCGGGTGAATTCGAGGCGCTGGACGCTTCGGCCAAGGTGTACGAAGAAGTGGGGCAGTTCAACAAGGCAATTGAAACTTACGAGATCATACTGGCGGCAGCGCCGCATCGCCCGGAAGCCCTGGTTGCCCTGGCCCGCTTACACACCCAGGTGTTGAACAACCCCCGCAAGGCTCTGGCTCCGCTCGACACGGCTTTGAAGAACGCCGAGAAGATGCCGGCCGCAGCCCGCGCCCAGGTGCTGACCGAGCACTCCATCGCCCACCGCATTCTGGGCAACACCAAGAAGGCGGCGGCCTCCGCCGAAAAGGCGGTGCAGGCCGATCCTATGTGCGTGCCCGCGCTGTACGCCCGGGCGGTGCTGAACCACGAGGCCGGCAAGCTCGACCCCGGTCTGGTCCAACTCAAGAGCCTGCAGGCCCACATGCCCGAGTCGGCCCGTCTGCGGGCTCGCATCGCCGAAATGGAGTCGCAGATTCCAAATTTCCGAAAGGCGCAGGAGGAGTTGAAACGCGCCGTCGAGATGGACCCCAACGATCTGGACATTCATCTGATGATGGCGGTTTTCCACTGCTTTATGGACAACCCCACCCAGGCATACGCCTGGTTGCAGAATTCCATGGCCATCGATCCAATGTATGACGAGATTCACCAGAACATCACCCCGTATTACGATGGTTCGACTTTCCTCAAGGTCACGGTTCAGCGTGCTCTTCAGGCAGCGGCCAAGTACGAGGAGGATCCGCTGATTCAGACCTTGTGCGGTATCGTTCTCTTCCGGGGCGGGCACGGCGATCACGCCCGCCAGCGGCTGCACAAGGCGCTGTCACTGGATGAGGAGTGTTTCCAGGCCAATTTGTACCTGGGGGTGATGGCTCTGGCGCAGAGGAAGTCCGCGGTGGCGATCCAGTACCTGGAGCGGGCTCACGAGAGCGACAGCCTGCACGGCATGACCAGCAAGCTGCTGGGACGCGCATATTTGCAGAAGGGCAAGCTGAAGAAAGCCGCTCAAGTGTTCAAGAACGTTCTGGCGGCCGCTCCCGGCGAACTGGAGGCGCGGTTGGGGCTCGGGGAGGTTTACATGAAGGCCAAGAAGAAGGCCCGGGCGGCGCGGGCGCTTTTGAAGGTGTATCAGGCGGACGAGGACAATCTCTGGGCCAAGAGGATGTTGTTTCAGTTGGGGCATTAAGCCGGGCACGGGCGCGCGCGCGGGCACGGGCACGAGACAGGGAGAATCTGATGCGGGTATTGCTGATTGGTGGTGGAGGGCGAGAGCATGCGCTGGCGTGGAAGATTGCGCAGAGCCCCGAGCTGGACGAGTTGATCTGTGCTCCGGGTAACGCGGGGATTGCGCTGGAGCCCGGGACTACCTGCATACCGGTGGGGGCCGAGGACCTGGATGGACTGTTGAAGTTGGCCCGGGAGCGCAAGCCCGACCTGGTGGTGGTGGGGCCCGAGGCCCCGCTGGTGCTGGGCATCGTGGAGAAGATGAGCGAGCTGGGCGTTACCGTGGTGGGGCCCCGCAAGGAAGCCGCCATGCTGGAAGGCAGCAAGGTCTTCGCCAAGCAGGTAATGAAGCGTCACAACATTCCCACCGCCGGTTTCGGGGTGTTCGAGGACGCCAACCAGGCCATCGAGTATGCCCGTTCGCTGGGCCGCTGTGTGATCAAGGCGGATGGATTGGCGGCCGGCAAGGGCGTGCTGATCTGCGATAGCGCCCAGGAGGCCGAGCAGGCCATCTCCAAGGTCATGGTGGACCGGGCCTTCGGGCAGGCCGGGAACCGCGTGGTGGTGGAGGAGTTGCTGGAAGGGGAGGAAGCGTCCTGCATCGCTTTGACCGACGGAAAGGAGATCCTGCTGATGGCCTCCTCGCAAGACCACAAGCGGGCGCTCGACGGCGACCGCGGTCTGAACACCGGCGGCATGGGGGCCTACTCGCCCGCACCGGTGCTGGACGAGGTCATGCAAGCCAAGGTCAAAGACGAAATTCTCAAACCGACGGTCGCCGGAATGGCTTCGGAGGGGATCGAGTTCCGGGGGATCATCTATGCCGGTTTGATGATTACAGCCAAGGGGCCCCAGGTGCTGGAGTTCAACGTGCGCTTCGGCGATCCCGAAACCCAGCCGCTGCTGGCCCGGCTGCGCTCCGACCTGATTCCGGCGCTGAAGGCGTCCGCGGAGGGCAATCTGGCGCAGATGCAGCTCGAGTGGGATCCGCGCCCGAGCGTTTGCGTGGTCATGGCCGCCGGCGGATACCCGGAGTCTTACCAGAAGGGCAAGGTCATAACCGGCCTGGACCAGGCCGCCGCTATGGATGACGTGGTAGTTTTCCACGCCGGCACCAAGCAGGAGGGCGGGGCGGTGGTAACCTCCGGCGGGCGCGTACTGGGGGTCACCGCCCTGGGCCAGGACATTCGCAAGGCGGTTGACCGGGCCTATGAGGCGGTGGAGGTAATCAACTTCTACCAGGCGCACTACCGCAAGGACATCGCCCACCGGGCGCTGGACCGCGGCAAGTAGACTGGAGGATGAAAGACGATGAGCCAGAAAAAAGTGCTAATCCTGGTTGGGTCCGACAGCGACCTGAAGGTTATGCAAGAGGCGGCCAACGCCCTGGATAAGTTCAAGATCGCCTTTGAAACCCACATAGCCTCGGCTCACCGGACCCCGGAAAAGGTGCGCAAGCTGGCCGGGGAGGCCCGCCAGAACGGTTTCGGAGTGATCATCGCCGGTGCGGGCATGTCCGCCCACCTGGGCGGAGTGGCGGCCGCCATCACCACCCTGCCGGTCATCGGGGTTCCCCTGGCATCCGGAGCGCTCCAGGGGGTGGACGCCCTGTTGTCCATCTCGCAGATGCCCCGGGGGATTCCGGTGGCAACCGTGGCGGTGGGGCCTTCCGGAGCCTACAACGCCGGCCTGCTGGCCGCGGCCATCCTGGCCGTGGGCGACGAAGCGCTGACCAAGAAGCTGGATGACTTCCGCCGGGAACTGGCCAGGAAAGTCGAGGAGAAAGACGCCGCCCTGAAGCGGTGATCCTGATCAAGGTGATCCTGCACCGCTACATCCTGCGCCAGATTCTCCTCCCCGCCATTCTTTCATTCGTGTCTTTGAATCTTCTCTTTCTGGTGGTGCAACTGCTGAAAGTGGCCGAGCTGGCCGCGGGGGCCGGGTTGAGCCTGCCGGCCCTGCTTAAGGTGGCGCTGCTTTTCCTCCCCGGCTTCTGCGTCCTGACCGTCCCCATCTCGGTGCTCACCGGCGTGCTGCTGGGATTCGGACACCTGGCCGCCGACGGAGAGCTGGTGGGCCTGGCGGGCGCCGGGCTGTCCGCCCGGCGCATCGCGGTAGCGCCCCTGGCGCTGGGGCTGGCCGCAGCGGCATTGGCGGCGATCATAGCCATCCTGCTGGTTCCGGCGTCCACTTCCGCGCTGCATCGGTCCTTCGTCGACATGAGCAAGCGCCAGGTGGCCGCCAGCCTGGATCCCGGCCGGTTCTATGAGGAAATCCCCCGGATGGTCCTGTACCCCCAAAAAGCCGCGGCGGAACCGGGCGTTTATCAGGGCTTTCTGCTTTTCGATCGACGGCCGGAAAGCGTGCGCCATCTGGTAGTGGCCCGCCAGGCCAGGATCCAACCGCGCCAGGACGGAAACTTCCTGGCGTTGAACTTCGAGGACGGGGAGGTTCATGCCCCGGGCCGGCGGGGTCTGTATTCTCTGGCGCGATTTGAGCGGGCGGAGATAGACATCGACATCCAGAAGCTGGTCTCCGATCGCACCCGTTTCCTTCCGACCCTGGAGCAAATGTCGTTGGCGGAGCTGAGCGCGGCAGCGGAGGATTTGCACAGGACGCGCCGGGCGCGGAACCTTAGCGCTTCCGCCTGGCACCGGCGCTTCGCCTTCCCGGCGGCGTCTCTGGCGTTCGCCCTGCTGGGCTGCGCCCTGGGCTTGACCGGCAGGTTGCGCGGCCGGCGCCGGACCCTGATAGCCGCGGTCCTGGTGGTGGCGGCCTACTACCTGCTCATGCGTATGGGCGACGCGGTGGTGGAAAAGGGCTGGATCGGGCCGGCGCCGGCGGCCTGGCTTCCTGACTTTCTGGTGTTCGCCGCGGGACTATGGTGGATGGCTCGCCGGGAAAGGAGGCCGGGTTGATACTGGACCGGATGCTCCTTTCGCTCCAGACCCGGGTGCTGCTGGCCACCCTGGCGGTGCTGCTGGTCCTGGGGTTGGTGGTCGACTTCTTCGAGTCGGCCCGCTACCTCTTTTCGGTCAAGGGCACCGCCGGCGACGTGCTGATGTTCTACTTGTACAAGATTCCGTTTTTGGCCCACCTGATGCTGCCGATCTCCCTGGTGCTGAGCGCGCATATCTCGTTTGCCCTTCTGGGTCGCGGCCTAGAACTGCGGGCCATCGCCGCCGCGGGGATCGGGCCGTTGCGGCTGGCCGTGCCGACCATGGCGCTGGCCGGAATCGCCGCCGGTGCGACGGTGTTGCTGGCCGAGTTTCTGGTGCCGCCCGTCCTGGACCGGACCGAGAAGTTGATGGTGGAGCGTTTCGGGCTGATCGACCAGACCTGGCGTTTCTACCGCAGGCACCACTGGTTCCAGGGCGAGGAGGACCGCCTGTTCCGCATAGGCCGGGTCACGAACCAGGGGAGCCGGCTGAGAGGCGCAACGCTGTTCGAGATGGACTCCGACTTCCATGTCCGCAAAAGGACCGATGTCAGCCGGGCGGCGTTCAAGGACGGCCGCTGGATCGGCGCCGGAGTCTGGGAGCGCAACTTCGACGGCGGCAGGCTGGTCTCCCTGCAGGCCCACCGCGAGACACCCTTGGCTTGGCCCGAGCGTCCCGGGAGGTTCAGGGATCTGCGCGGGCGGCCCAAGCAGAAATCCCTTTTTGAGCTGGCGGCCGACATCGAGGAACTCGAACGCCGCGGGCTGTCCGCGGCCCGCTACCGGATCGAGTACCATAACCGCTTCGCCTATCCGCTGCTGGCACTGGGGCTGGTGCTCTTGGCCCTGCCGTGGCTGTGCGCGCCGGCGCGGAGGCGCACGCTGGCCGGGGCGCTGATCGAGGCCAGCGGGTACATCTTCGGCGCGTACTTTCTGGTGATGCTGGTGACCGCCGCGGTGACCGGCGGCGCAATGTCGGCAGCGGCGGGGGTGTGGCTTCCGGTGCTGCTGGTGCTGGCCATAGCCCTCGCCGGCTGGGCGCTCCGCTTGAGGCCGAGGCGGTCGGGGGCCCCATGACCGGATTTTTTAAAAAGCCCTCCTGGGTGGCCGCGATACAGCGCTGGGCGCTGATCCTGCTGGCCTGGTCCCTGCCGGTTTCGCTATTCGGCATGCAGCTGGGAATGATAATCGGAGCAGTCGGGGTTCTGGCCTGGGGGATCCGGACCCGATTCGCCGGGTTCCGCTCTCCGCTGGACGCGGCTTTTTTGGCTCTGCTGGCGGCGGTGGGTCTGTCCCTGCTAATGGCCCCCCGGGGCGCCGAGAGCTTCCGTGCGGCGACTTCGTTCTGGGTGTGGCTGACATTCTTCGTGGTCTACCACGGGCTGGATTCGCAAAAGACCCTGCGCTGGGCAGTACACGGGCTCTTGATTCTGGCGGTGGCCGCGGCCGCCTTCGGAATTTTCCAGACCTTCACCGGCCTCTACCCGCTGGGGGACATAATCCACTCGGGCGTGGTGACGCAGCTGGAGCCCATCAAGGGCGAGCCCGGCCGCTTCACCGCCGTGGGCTTCTTCACCACCCGGGTGACCTTCGCCCATATGCTGCTGTTTCCATTCTGCTGGCTGGCGGCGCTGGCACTGCAACCGTTGAGGGGGAGGGTCCGCCTGCTGCTGCTGGCCGGCCTGGTGGTGGTGGGGATCGGGATGGTGTGCACCTGGCGGCGGACCGCGCCGGTGGCGGGGCTGGTGGCGCTCCTGGGCCTGCTGTGGGTCCGGATCCGGGCGGGCCGGCTGCGGTGGATCGTGACCGGTCTGGCGGCGGCGGCGCTGATCGGGGCGTTGGTGATGCTGGCGCCGGGCCTGGTGCAGCGGCTGCAGAAGTCGTTTCTGGGCGGCGGGGACTGGGGGCGCATGACCATCGTGCAGACCGCCCTGGACATGGCCTCCGAACGGCCCACCACCGGCTTCGGTTTCGGCAACTTCGAGCGCGAGGCCCGGCCGCGGATAGAAAAACGCCTGGCCGCCATGGGGCGCACCCGGTTCTCCGGCAGGCTGACCTGGGCGCACAACGACTTGCTGACCTTCTGGGCGGAGTGCGGCATCCTGGGAGCGCTGGCCTTCTGCTTTTTGTTCGTGGCCTGGTTTCTGGCGGTGCGCCGCGGAATCCGCCGGATTCCGGACGACGACCACTGGCTGCGCGGATTCGTTCACGGGTCGGTCGCGGCGGTGGCGGTCTTTCTGGCAACCGGCATGTTCCACGATCATTTCTTCCACGGGGCGGAGCTGGGATTCGTCCTGTGGTTCACCCTGGGGGCCTCGCTGGCGGCCGTGCGGGAGCCGGGTCGCTTGTGTGAGCTGCTGCGCGTGGGCCATTTTGCGGTCATGCTGGGATTGTTCCTGCTGTCGACCCTCATCAACTTTCCTCCAAAAGAGGGCGTCGCCGGCTGGTGGCCGGCGGGCGTCGCCGGGCTGCTGCTGCTGGTCGGCTTGTACCTTACGCTGAAACACCGCCGGCCCTGGAGCCGGATGCGCCGGGAGTCGATCCTGGCGGTAGTGGTCTTGCTGGTTTTGAGTGCGGCGACCGCCGGACTGTTCCGCGGTGTGCTGGCGTTTCGTTCGTCCGGGGAGATCGCCCCGGGGAGCGTGGATTTCCTGCTGGTTGCCCTGGTCTGGACGGCGGCCGGGTTCGGGCTGGACGCCTGCTTGCGCCGCGTTCACGACAGGTTCTTCAAGCTGCGCTGAACCCCCCGTGCACCATGAACGACTTGGTCAGGCCCCAGAGCTTCTCGTCGAGGATGGTGCCTCCGGGGAACAGCCGGCCCAGCTCGGAGCGGGTGAGCAGGCGTACCGAGCTGGCCTGTTCGAGTGCCTGTTGTGGACTTGAGGCCCGCTTGCGCCAGCCCAGGTTGAAATGCCCGATCAACCAGGCACGGACCTGCAACGGAAGAAACTGGTAGAACGGAAAAAGGAAATGCGGCTCGAGGGGGAAGTGCTTGTTGGGCGTCTGGACGAAGTAGCGCTTGCCCACCCGCCGGACCTCGGCGGCCATGCGGCGCTGGTCGGCGTAGTCGCCGACGTGCTCGATCACCGAGTTGGAGAAGACCACGTCGAACTCCCCATCCTGGTACCGGCGCATGTCCCGGGCGTCACCGCGGTCGGCCGGTGGCGCCTGGAGATTGAGCAGCACGACTTCGATTCCCTCCATGCCGGCCGGGCCCATCTGCTCCCAGAACGACCGGGTCCCGCCAACGTCCAGAATCCTCAGCGGGCGGGGTAGGGCGTCCAGCAGGCCCTGGAAGACGGCGAACCGCCTCCGGCGCATGCGGTTGGCCGCCGAGCCGGCCCGGGTGTTGTCGGCGAGTGTCCTTAGCAGCTTCATGGGACGAAGAAGAACCTGAAGCGGCGGCCGGCGCCGTCGAGCCGGGTGAGGCCCTCGGCCTGCATGGCCTCGACCGCCGCCTGGTGCTCAGAGGAGTTGACCGGCCGGCACAGCTCGGCATGCCGGTCGGCCCGGTGGCAGGGGCGGTACTGGGCCATGACGTTGACGAAGGTGTCCTTGGAAAGCGAAGCCAGGAATTTAGCCGCCGCGCGGCTTCCGGCCAGGTCCTCGGGCATCACCAGGTGGCGCACCAGCAGCCCCCGGACGGCCACGCCGTCCTCGTCGGTGGTCAGATCCCCGACCTGGCGGTGCATCTCGGTCAGGGCCGCCCGGGCGACTTCCGGGTAGTCCTCCGCCCGGCAGAACCTTTCGGCCGGATCGGGGTCGGAGAACTTGAAATCGGGCATGTAGATGTCCACCACCGAGTCGAGCAGCTTCAGGGTCTCGACCGACTCGTAGCCGCCGCAGTTGTATACCCAGGGCAGCCGCAGTCCCATCCCGGCGGCTATGTCCAGCGCAGCGAGGATCTGCGGGGTGACGTGGGTGGGAGTGACCGTGTTGAGGTTGTGGCAGCCCATCTCCTGCACCTGCAAAAAGATCTCCGCCAGCTGCCGGGCGTCGACCTCGCGCCCGCCGGGAAACTGGCTGATCTCGCAGTTCTGGCAGAAGTCGCAGTTGAGGTTGCAGCCGCAGAAGAAAACCGTCCCCGACCCGCCGCGGCCCACCAGCACGTCCTCCTCGCCGAAGTGGGGATTGGCCGACGACACCCGGGCCAGGCGGGTCGTGCCGCAGTCGCCGGTCTCGCCCGCCTCCCGGTCGGCCCCGCACTCCCGCGGACACACCCGGCACGGCGACAGCAGCTCGCCGGCCCGCTCGACCCGCCGGGCCAATTCTCCGCTTGCATGCAGCGCTATGTAACCTGCGACGGTCATGACGCCTCACAGGTAGAAGATATCATAGGGTCCCAGTCCTTGGGGATACTGTTTGGCTATCTGAGTGAGCCTGCTGATGATCGAATGGAATTCCGCGCCGGTGAGGCGTGGAGAACAAAGCAGTATGCCGGCATGGGGCTGCTGGCGGTTTATGGCCTCCCGGGAAAGCGCGAGGAAGTGGCGGGCATTGCGGGTGACCAGGCACCGGCCTTCTCCCGCGGCATATGCCAGCTGCTGGGAATCGGAAAACTGGGTGTTACCCGCCTCGTGGGCACTGACGGCGTCAATACCCTTTCTCCTCAAAGCCACCGCAATTTTAGGCGAGAGGTCCTCGTCCAGGTAGAAATTCACGCTTCGGGAACCTCCAGGGCGGCGCTCTGGTTATCCTCCACCAGGTCATCGATTTCCTCGGGCCAGGCGTTGTAGTAGGTCAGCGCGGCCTTGAGTTGCGCTTCCGACAACCAGTGAAAGTGCTTCTTCAGTTTTTTGGCGCTCTTCGAACCGCTTTGGTAGACGCTGATTACTTCCCAGACTCCCAACCCGGTGCCGGAGATCTTCGCCTCGCGTCCGGCGGGTTCGTCGTGAAAATAAATACCGGGGCATTTTCTCATCTTGAGTGCCTCTTCCAGAAGGTCTTGCGTCACCTCCGAGAAGGATCGGCGGGTTCGCCTGGCAATCCGGTCGATCTCACGGCGTAATTCCCGGCGAAAACGCAAAGTCTTGACATCGGTAGCCATCGGATAACCTCCCGCAAACAATGTAATACAATATAATACAGTGTAAACAACCGGTCAACCCCAATCAAGGCGGGTGACTCGGGGAAAAGTCTTGGCATTCCGGGGCGGGAAAGCTAATGTATTGCCGGTTCCGAGGAGGGCAGGGTATGAAGGGAATCATCCTGGCGGGCGGAATGGGCACCCGGCTGTATCCGGCAACCAAGTCGGTTTCCAAGCAACTCTTGCCATTGTACGACAAGCCCATGGTTTATTACCCGTTATCGGTACTGATGCTGGCGGGCATCCGGGAGATGCTGATCATCTCCACTCCCCGCGACCTGCCCGTCTACCGGGATTTGCTGGGGGACGGGAGCCGCATCGGGCTCGAGTTCTCCTACCAGGTCCAGGACCGGCCCCGGGGGCTGGCGGACGCATTTTTGGTGGGGGAGGAGTTCATCCGGGGCTCTGAGGTGGCGCTGATCCTGGGCGACAACATCTTCTACGGCCAGCGGTTGAGCGAGATCCTCGAAAGATGCGCCAAGCTGAAGGACGGGGCCATCATCTTCGGATACGCAGTCAAGGATCCGGCCTCCTTCGGCGTGGTGGAGGTGGACGACCGGGGCCGGGCGGTCTCCCTGGAGGAGAAGCCCGCCGAGCCCAAATCCAGCTACGCGATACCGGGACTGTACTTCTACGACAGCCGGGTCTCGCAGATCGCCCGGGGGCTTGCGCCCTCGGCGCGGGGCGAGCTGGAGATCACCGATTTGAACCGGGAGTATTTGAAGCTGGGAAAGCTCAAGGTGGAGCTGTTCGGCCGGGGCATGGCCTGGCTGGACACCGGCACCACCGAGGGGCTGCTGGAGGCTTCCAACTTCGTGCGCACCATCCAGAACCGCCAGGGGTTCTATATCGCCTGCATCGAGGAGATCGCCTTCAGGCGCGGTTACATCGACGCGGACCGGCTGGTGGAGCTGTCCGAGTCGCTGAAGAACACGCCCTACGGACGGTACCTTCGCGACATCGCCGGGGAGAGCGGGTAAAATGGGCATTCGCGTCTTTCCGACTCCCATCGCGGGGCTGCTGGTCGTCGAGCCGAAGGTGTTCGAGGACGCGCGTGGCTACTTCATGGAGTCGTATCAACAGAAGGAGTACGCCGACGCCGGCATCGACGTCGGGTTCGTCCAGGACAACCAGGCGCGCTCCGTCTGCGGGACGCTGCGGGGCCTGCATTTCCAGAAGAAGCACCCCCAGGCCAAGCTGGTGCGGGCCTTGCAGGGCCGGGTATTCGACGTGGCGGTGGATCTTCGCGGGGGTTCCGAAACCTTCGGGCGCTGGCACGGCGAGTTCCTCGACGCCGGCAGCCACCGGCAGTTCTTCGTGCCCGCCGGCTTCGCGCACGGCTACCTGGTGCTGTCCGAAACCGCCGTCTTCGCCTACAAGTGCTCGGACTTCTATCACCCCGAAGACGAGGGCGGCCTGTTGTGGAGCGACCCCGGCGTGGGAATCCGCTGGCCGCTCGAGGGACTGGGCGAGCCGCTGCTTTCACAAAAGGACCAGAAGCTGCCCAAGCTGGCCGATCTGGATTTCAAGTACTGATGAAGCTCCTAATCACAGGCTCCAACGGACAGCTGGGGCAGGACCTGCAGAAGGCCTGCCGGACGCGCCGGATCGACTTTTGCGCCGGCGACGTCGAGGAGTTCGATATAACCGATCTGGAGCTGATCCGCGAGGTGGTGCGCCGGGAAAGGCCCACCGCGGTGGTCAACTGCGCCGCCTACAATGCGGTCGACCGGGCCGAGACCGAGTTCGAGGCCGCCCGCCGGATCAACGCCCTGGGCCCAGAGAACCTGGCCATAGCCGCCGAGGAAGCCGGCGTGCCCATCATGCACTTCTCCACCGACTTCGTCTTCGACGGGACCAAGAAAGCGCCGTACCTGGTCGACGACCGGCCCAATCCCATCAGTCGCTATGGCGAGAGCAAGCTGCAGGGCGAGCAGGCGGTCGCCTCCCACGCCACCCGATTCTTCATTGTCCGGCTGAGCTGGGTATTCGGGATCGCGGGCATCAACTTCCCCAAGAAGGTGCTGGAGTGGGCCCAGAACCGGTCGGCCATCAAGGTGGTGACCGACCAGGTGTCCTGCCCGTCGTACACGGTCGACCTGGTAGGGCCCATCCTGGATCTGCTCAGGCTGGGCGCCTTCGGCACTTACCACCTGACCAACCAGGGCCACTGCAGCCGCTTCGAGTGGGCCCGGTTCGTCATCGGGCGGGCCCGGCCCGAGGTGGCGGTAGAGCCGGCCGGTGCGGACGAGTTCGAGACCACCGCCCGGCGCCCGGCCTTCTCCGCCCTGGATCCCGCCCCGCTGGATGAGGTCCTGGGCCGCCTGCCGCCCGACTGGCAGAACGCCACCGAGAGGTTTTTGAAGGAAATGGGGGTGATCCGATGACGATTCTGGTGACCGGCGCGGCCGGGTTCATAGGGTCCAACTTCGTCTACCACCTGCTCAAAGCGGACCCCGGGGCCGAGATCGTCGGCCTGGACGCGCTGACCTACGCCGGCAACCTGGACAACCTCTCGTCGCTGAGCGCCGAGGAGAAGAAGCGCTTCCACTTCGTCAAGGGCGACATCAACGACCGGGAAGAGGTGGAATGGGTCTTCTCGGAGTACGACATCCGCACCGTGTTCAACTTCGCCGCCGAAACCCACGTCGACCGCTCGATCCACGACCCCCAGGTGTTTCTCAAGACCAACGTCCTGGGCACCCAGACGCTGCTGGACGTGTGCATGGGGCACTGGAAGACCGCGGTGGACGCCTGGCGGGCGGGACGGAAGTTCATCCAGGTGTCCACCGACGAGGTGTACGGCTCGCTGGGCCCCGAGGGCCTTTTTTGCGAGGACACCCCTCTGGACCCCCACAGCCCCTATTCGGCCTCCAAGGCCGCCGCGGACCTGATGGTCAAGGCCTACCACGACACCTTCAAAATGCCGGTGATCATCACGCGTTGCTCCAACAACTACGGCCCCTACCAGTTCCCGGAAAAGCTCATCCCCCTGATGATCAACAACGCGCTCAACCACAAGGACCTGCCGGTGTACGGCGACGGCCGGCAGGTCCGCGACTGGCTGTACGTGGAGGACCACTGCCGGGCGCTGGAGTTGGTCTTCAAGAAGGGCCAGCCCGGCGGGGTCTACAACATAGGCGGCAGCAACGAGCGCGAGAACATCTTCATCGTCAACCAGATCATCAAGACCCTCGAGGAGCTCACCGGAGACGGGGAGATCAACGCGGGTCTGATCCGCCACATCCAGGACCGCCCCGGCCACGACCGCCGCTACGGCATCGACGCCACCCGCATCCGCGGGCAGTTGGGCTGGGAGCCCAGGGTCGCCTTCGAGGAAGGCATCGCCCGCACCATAAAGTGGTACCTGGACAACCGCGGTTGGACCGAGAAGGTAATCTCGGGCGAGTACCTGGATTTCTACCAGAAGAACTACTCGGGAAGGTAACGGGGTGAAGACGGCCATAATCATCCCCACCCGGTACGAATCCAAGCGGTTTCCCGGAAAGGCCCTGGCAAAGATCGGCGACCAGCCGCTGATCCAGCACGTCTACCGGCGGGCCCAGAAGGTGAGGGGAGCCGAAGATGTGCTGGTGGCCACCGACGACGAGCGCATCCGCAAGGCGGTCGAGGAGTTCGGCGGCCGGGTGGTTATGACCTCCGCCGGGCACAAGTGCGGCACCGAACGGGTGGCCGAGGCGGCCGAACCCCTGGAGGCTGATGTCATCGTCAACCTCCAGGGGGACGAGCCCCTCATCGACCCCGGCTCGATAGATCTGGTGATCGCCGCCATGGCCGACAATCCCTCCCTGCCCATGGCCACTCTGAAGACCCGCATCGTCGACGAGAACGATCTGCGCAACCCCAACGTGGTCAAGGTGGTCGCCGACCGGGAAGGCTTCGCCCTGTACTTCTCCCGCTCGGTCATCCCCCACCAGGGCAAGGATCCGAAGCATCCGGCTTTCAAGCACATCGGAGTGTACGCCTGCCGCAAGGACTTCCTGCGCCAGTTCGCCCGCCTGGAGCAAACCGAGCTGGAGAGGAGCGAGAAGCTGGAGCAGCTGCGGGTGCTGGAAAACGGGTTCAAGATCATGGTGGTGGAAACCGGGCACGATTCCATCGCGGTCAACACCCTGAACGAGCTGGAGCTGGTTATAAAACTGATGGAGGCGGAGTGATGGGCAACATACGCATCCGCGACATGGAGATCGGCCGGGGCAACCCCCTGGTCTTCATCGGCGGCCCCTGCGTCATCGAGCGCGAGTCCCACCTTCTGCTTGTGGGCAAGCAGATCAAGACCATCACCGACGAGCTAAAAATCCCCTTCATCCTCAAAACCAGCTTCGACAAGGCCAACCGCACCTCGGTCCACTCCTACCGCGGCCCGGGCCTGGAGGAGGGCCTGGCCATTTTGAAGCGGGTCAAGGCCAAGCTCAAGGTGCCGGTGCTCTGCGACATCCACGAACCCGCCCAGGCCGACCGGGCCGCCGCGGTGGTGGACATCCTCCAGATCCCCGCCTTCCTGTGCCGCCAGACCGACCTGGTGACGGCCGCCGCCGAGACCGGCAAGCCGGTCAACGTGAAGAAGGGCCAGTTCCTGTCCCCCGCCGACATGAAGAACGTAATCGAGAAGATCGAGCTGTGCAACAACCAGCAGGCCATGTTGACCGAGCGCGGCACCATGCTGGGCTACAACAACCTGGTGGTCGACATGCGCTCTTTGGTGATAATGCGCTCCTTCGGCTGCCCGGTGGTCTTCGACGCCACCCACTCCGTCCAGCTCCCCGGCGGCCAGGGCCAATCCACCGGCGGCCAGCGCGAGTTCGTCGCCCCCCTGGCCCGCGCCGCCGCCGCGACAGGCATCGACGCCCTCTTCATGGAAGTCCACGACGACCCCGAAAAAGCCCTGTGCGACGGCCCCAACATGATCGACCTGGAGACACTCCCGGCGTTGCTGGATCAAGTCAAGGCAATAGACAAGGCCCGCCGGAAATAGGAATCGTCATTCCCTGGACAGCAGATCCTTGGCGCTCAGGTAGAAGGCCTTTATGGTTTTCAGATAGTCCTGGTCGTG
>Ga0272442_10001590_pt1 | contig 34092 bp, 33 predicted proteins | sample SSMForm2O_FD_200262 | JGI IMG/M metagenome (GOLD analysis project Ga0272442, IMG submission 200262) | Marine sediment archaeal communities from Little Sippewissett salt marsh, Falmouth, MA, United States - SSM-Form-2O | ecosystem: Environmental > Aquatic > Marine > Wetlands > Sediment ... | reverse complement strand
AGTAGGTTTCACCGAAAAGCAGCCGTTCCACTGCAGAGTGAACGGTTTGATCCTGCAGGCGGTTGTTATCCGCAAGCTGCTGAAGAACGGACACGAGATGATCAATCCCGTCCAGAAACGTTACGGCACGGTCCTCCTTCATACGCGATGAAATGGATTCCTGCCTGCCCACATACTCCTTTTCCATGGCATCGTTGATATGACGCAGCACTCCTTCCAGATTCGGATCGGTAAAAATATCGCGGCTGTTTTCCAGATCCGCTTTCTTGATCAGCATCAGACCGTGTCTTTTTAAAAATGCCGTTTCCGCCTTGTAATCCACCCGCTGAATGAGGCGAACCGTGCCGGTATCGGTTTCCAGAACCGCCTTCTCGATCCGCGGTGCAATGGTATCAGCAAAAGCCTTGATCCGCTTTTCATCACCCTGTACAACAACAATAATACTGCTGGCTGTCACAAACTCATCCACAATACGGTTGTATTCGAGTGTCCGCTTGTCGCCTGCGGGCAGCAAATCAGACCACCGCATGGTTACCGTGAGTTTTGAAGCCAGTATTCCAGAAAGCACAGTCAGACCAATCACCAGAACAAGCATCCGGCCCGGATAACACGCATGCCATCTGGCCAGTGTCTTTAACATGTTATATCTCATTGCAACTCCCCGGACAATCCCTTTATCATAACCATTCTTTTCACTGGACAGTATTCATTGGAACACGATCTGCAGATATTCCCAATGACAAGCGCAACCGCAGTCAGGCAGACAGTCCAGAAAAACAGAAACAGATAGAACTGCTGCCACAGCCATATCTGCGGCAACCCCATGATGAGGGTCATCGCAATACTCAATTCCGCCATTTCAAGCCCTGTATAGGGACGCGGCTTCCGGCGGTAGCGCATGGCAGCCTTTCCCGGCAGTACATGTGCACATTCCGTTTTACACGGACATCCGGCACAAAACGAGTGAATAATTCTCCACGCGCCGATACAGGCGGCAGCAATATAAAATATACCCAGCCAGCAGGACACATGGAAAAGCCGCACTCCGGCCATTGAGACTGCAATAAAAAACAGAAGCAGGCTGGAAACGCCCGGTATTTTATTCCTTCTGACTGTTTTTCTCATTTTCTGCTGTTCTATACAATATCACCACCTGCCCTGTCTTCCGGTTGCGCTTTCGCCTGTTTGTCTTTTCCAGATCATCATTATCCGCTTGATCGCCCGGTCAGCATGATAAAATTAACTATTGGTTTTTCTGATCCCGCGAAGCATGATTTCCGCCATTTCATGAATGGCCTGATGAATATCGAACACATCCTTGTCCATAACATATTGTATATACAATCCATCCATCGTCGCGATCAATACATGGGCAACCATGGTTGTGTCCATGGGAACAAACATCTCTTTCACGACACCTTCATCGAGGATCTCCTTGATAGTGATCATAAATTTTCGATACACCCCTTTCAAATCAAAAATATCTTTCCCCTGATGCAGCCGGATTCCTTCCGACCAGATATCGATCATGAGATCTGCATATTCCAGAAGGTCTTTGTCAAGCACATCCACCCACGCGGTAAAGTAGGATCGCAATTTTTCAACCGGATCATCCAGCTTGCGGATTCTTTTTGCGATCTGTCTGTCCGCATTGTCAGCAAAAGCCCTGAATGCAGCCACAAACAGTTCTTCCTTGCTCGGAAAGTATTCGTAAATGGTCCCTTTGCCGATACCTGCAGCTTCCGCAATTTGAATCATTCTGGTATTTGCCAGACCAAACCTGGCAAAAACGCGGATGGCCGATTCGATGATCTGGGATCTTTTTTTCTGTTTGTCAACAATTTTAGGCGCCATACCGATATCCTTTTTTATGGCCGACCGGTCGGTCAATATAAATATACATTTCATCGCCTGTATTGTCAAGTGATATCCTGAACAAACCACCGGCAAGGCCCGCTCAACCCGGTACCGGCAACTTTAAAAAAAACAGAGAACGTTATCAGAAAGGCACTGTGACGATCTGCCACAGCCACGGAAATGGTGTGATAATGGAATAATGGGTGATACCGGCGGCATTTATCATCTTTCCGATTTCACCGGGCAGATATGCCGCCCGGATGGATTCGATGAATCCGCCTTGCGAGGGGACGCCCCAGAGCCACCATACCCGCTTCAAGTCGGCAATCAGTATGGTACCCCGGAGTTTGATTGCGGTTTTCATGGCTTCGAGCGCTTTTACCGGATTCTCCCAGTGGTGAAGCGAGAAGTTGGAATAGATCAGGTCAAAGGGGCCCAGGGATTCCATAAGCGCCCTGTCTTCTGCAAATCCGGTATGCACGGATATTCTGTGACTCAGTTTTTTCTGCGCAATAATCTTTCTCGAAACCATCACCATTTCGGGAGATGATTCCAGTGCCGTAATCTTCACTCCGGGATTTGATTCAGCAACCCGGGTCGTCAGGATACCGGGTCCGGATCCGATTTCCAGATAATGTCCGCCGATACCGGTGTCCTTTATCTGTTTAATGACCCGTGTGTATATCCTCTGCCGCCTTTTTGTTTTTTCCAGATAATCCTCAATCCTGGCGTTGCCTTTCATGATCGTTTCTTTATGTGGAATGCGTTTAAACATGGTCATTGATCCTTTTTCTCCCGATGGTCTAAAAACCACCGGTCATCCGACAGTTACAGGAACAGTCTCTCGTATTCTGATTTTCATCACCCGGCCATGTCGTTTCCATACGACCGGTACACACCCGGGCCGGGATACTGAAACAGTCTCCCGGCCCTGTGATGCGGTTTCAATCATCATTGTTCCCGTCATCCCCTTTGCTGCTTCCCGGTTTTTTCCCGGCATCATCATTCAAAAAGTGCTTTTGTATCTTTTCTTTGAAATGCCGTTTCCAGGGTCCGTGATCCTCTTCATCGTGATGCGGATGATGCCCGGGTCCGGCCTTGAAAAGAAGATGGCACAAAATAACCAGTCCCCATGCCTGCCAGAATGTTATGGCCGTCAAGCCGAAGATGAGCGGCATCAGCCAGTTCCAGAGCAGCATTACCACCCATCCGAAAACCAGTCCCATGAGTGCACCGATGACAAGTCCCCCGACAATCATCAGTCCAATGTGTTGGATTCGCAACCGCATGTTATACCTCCTACAGATAATCATCCATTAACTCCTTCATTTCAAACAGCCTTTCCCTTAAAAATTGTACCGCATACCGTTTTCTCGAAAGCAATGTATTGACCGGATCACCGGTCTTTTCGGCAATTTCCCGAAAAGAACGGCCTTCAACGGCCTGCCATACAAACACATCCCTCTGTTCGGCCGGCAACGCTTCCACCGCTTTGCTGATTTCATTTGCAAGCAGATCTTTGAAAAAAGCCTCCTCGGGATTCAGGCCACTTTCATCGATCAGCTGCCTGAAGGACATATCGCCATCTTTCTCTTGAAATGACACGGGTATCGGCTTCTTTTTCCGGTACCAGTCAATGATTCGATTTCGCGCGGCCCTGTAAAGCCATGCGGCCACATTTTCGATTGGATCCGTGACACTGAGCCTTTCCAGTGTGCTTAAAAGAACATCCTGAAAAATATCCTCCGCATCCTCCAGCCGGTGAACCTTTCCCCGGATAAAGGCCAGAAGCCGGTGTTGTTCCCTTTCGAACACCCCGGACACTTCTTTTTTCAATGCAGCCTCCATAACATCATAGAAGACGAAAGAATGTAAAAAATATTTTATAAAAAATCAGTTTGTCTTTTTAAACAGTCCTGCCAGCAATATAAAAAGGCACATACATTCTTGGACGCCATATTCCCTTTGTCAGGTTGACTGTCAAGTTTTTTTTCACAAAATCATTTTCACTTGATAATCCCCATCGCTTTGTGTAATTTGAAATCCAAATCACATTGGAAAACCATTTAATGAAAGAACCCCTTGAAGAGGTCCGTCTGGATCTATGGCTCTTTGCAGCACGGTTTTACAAGACACGGTCCCAGGCGGGGAAGGCATGCAATGGCAACAAGGTGAAGATCAATGGCCTGACCGCCAAACCGCATAAAACAGTCCGGACAGGCGACAAGCTGACCATCCACCATCGCGGCCGTTACAGAAATCTCGAAATCCTCCGGCTTGAAAAACGGGGTCTGCCGCCTGCCCTTGCACGGGAGCTTTATCATGAAGAAATATCCAGATTGGACAGCGAATCCGAAGAATTGATCATGATGATGCGCCAGCTTGAAAAAAGGAACCGCTCCGCATTCAAAGGGCGACCGACCAAAAGGGACCGCCGGCGTATGGATCAACTCCGTGATGAAATCAACAACGGATAGGAGTGACCATGGATTCCGCAACGCTTGACAAGGTATTGACCATCCTTCAGAAAGAATCCAGAACCTGGCAGGTCCCCATAGTCACCCTGGTGGCAGAGCGATCCGGCGATCCTTATCAAATTCTCATTTCCACACTGCTCAGTCTGCGTACCAAGGATGAAACCACCACAGCTGCATCAAAAAGGCTTTTCAACAGGGCCCGTACGCCCCGCACCATGCTGAAACTACCCGCGAAAGAAATCCGGGATCTGATTTATCCGGTTGGTTTTTATAAACGAAAATCGGAAATTATATTAACGGTCAGCCGGCTGCTGCTCGAAAAATACGGGGGCCGTGTTCCCGATGATCTCGATGCCTTGTTGGAACTGCCCGGTGTCGGCCGCAAAACCGCCAATCTCGTTCTCACGCTTGGATTTGGCAAACCCGGAATTTGTGTGGATACCCATGTTCACCGGATCACCAACCGTTTTGGTTATGTGAACACAAAATCCCCGGATGATACGGAAATGGCCCTTCGGGAAAAGCTGCCTCCTGAATGGTGGATCCCCATCAATGATATTCTGGTTGCCTTTGGTCAGGCGTTATGTAAACCCGTCAGTCCCTGGTGCAGCCGCTGCAAGGTGGAAAAATGGTGTGAAAAAATCGGCATTGAAAAATCCAGATAAAAAAATGGCGCCTGTGTCAAGGCGCCGCCATGGATTCCGTGAGTGGGTTGTTATTCGCCTTTCACTGCTTTCATCAGCCTGTCATGAAATGTATCGAGAACTGTATATTTTTCAAAATATCGCGATATTCCCCTGCGACCATTTTCACCCAGCTTCCTGCGAAGTCTTGCATCCGTCTTCAGTTTCACAATTGCCTTCAGGAGCTCATCCGCACTTCCGGGCCGGGTGATGAGCCCGCCCTGCACTTTTTTCAGTTGTATGGCTGTCTCACTTTCTTCATCAACGGAAGCAATCACCGGCGTGGCACACGCCATATAAGTCAGAAGCTTTCCGGGGAAACAGATGTCCTTGACTCCTTCACGGAGCACTACCAGCGCAATATCAGCGGCTGAAATCATCTGAGGCAGCCTCTGTACCGGTTGAAGCGGAAGAAAAGTGACATTGTTCAGCTTGTATTCTTCAGCCTTTTCCAAAAGGTAGGGCCGGCTGACACCGTCCCCCACGAGCAGAAACTGAAAGTCTGCATACCTGGGATTTCCCATGCATTTTTTGGCAGCCTCCAGTATGATCTCCAGTCCCATTTTCTGACCCATATTCCCGGAATGCAGTATAATAAACTTGCCTGCCAGACCCAGCTCTGCACGGAAGGGATTATTGCCGGCCGCAGGCTGCAATTTTTTTACATCGACAAAATCATAGCGAACGGTAATTTTATCTTCCGGCACTCCCTTGGCAACAAGATTATCGCGCATGCTTTGTGACACAACGGATATCAGTGTGGCATTGGTATAAACCATTTTCTCCAGCATATAAAGCACTTTAATAATAAACCGGTTATGCAAAAAGTGCAACACCACAGCCGTATCCGGCACCAGATCATTCACCTGAAGGACGAAGGGCACCCGCCGAAGTCGTGAAACAATGATTCCGAAAATGCCGAGACTCAGAGGCGGGGAGACAACATAAATCAGATCCGGTTTGCGTGTGAAAATGGCGGGAACCATGGCAGCCAGGGTAAAGCTCAGCTCATGCAAAATTCGTCTGAAAACAGTTACTTTGGAAGGGACATAAACATATGATCGTATCAGAAATCTCTTGCGGCCTCTCCCCTTCCGGTAAAATGTCCAGCGGTCGGCTTTGTTCTTTTTCCAGCTTGGGTAATACGGGAATCCCGTGATCACCAGAACATTGTGTCCGCGTTCGACAAAATAATCACAGAGCCTTACATTATATGGCGCAATGCCCACCAGATCGGGGGCATAGTTCAGGCCGACAAACGTGATTTTCATTCAGAATACCCCAACATAAAACGCGGCACCCTCTCGAACGATCATTAATCCATTGATATTATATATGATTGCATCTTAGAAAAATTAAAGTAGCAAAATTATCGGAGAAAATCAAGAATAAAAAAGCCGCCTGCCACAAGCAAGAGGCCTCCTGTTCGGAAAAACCGGATCCCTTAAATGATCCTTCCGGGTTTCAAGAGAAAACATCCACCCCCGGAGATGGCGGTGCGCCGCCGGCGCAAAAGCACGCTTGTGCCGATTTGTTGAGGATCGTTACTCCCTGGAAAGGCGGGATTACCGGTCCATTATTGCCCCAAATATTCTGAAATGAATTGTTTCACTGTATTCCATGTATCAGGCACATCAACCATACCGGATATTTTTATGTTGTTAATCTCATACCTCTGAACAGGCAGCCCCGATTGCATGGATGTCAGGTTTTTACCGGCGATTTCTGCAATACGCCTGAGGGACATTGTGCCTCTGCCGGACAGGTTAAACACTTCATTTTTTACCTGCAATCCACAAATGTGCATGACAATATCCGCCACATCCAGGGTATTGATATATTGATATTCTGAAGCCGCATCCACACGAAGAGACTTTCCGTTCAGAATATCGTACACAGGACTTTTGACCATGTTTTTCCCAACCATGCCGCCCAGACGGAAAATGATCCAGTTGTTTTTGTATTTTCTGACAATTTGTTCTGCCAGATATTTGTGAAATCCATAAGCGCTTTGCAGCCGGGGATCCGGCTCTGTTTCTTCGTGATTGCGGGCCGGATCTGAAAAATCCGTATAGACATCCACAGAAGAAAGCATGATATACCGCCTGCATGGAAAATCCGTAATACTGTCCAGAACACTCTGTACGGACATTTTGAATTCCGTTTTGGGATCTTCTCCGGCCAGATATTTCCTTGAATTGCCGTTGGCATTGATCAGGATGTCACAGGACTTCCCGGAAAAATCCTGATAATTATCCAGATCAATACCGGAAAAATCCATTCCTTTTTCCTGAAAATAACGGGAAAATGCCGATCCCAAAAACCCTTTGCAACCGAGAAGGAATATCACAGACGAATACTCCCGCTGTCATAATTCTGCTCGAACCACTGAATGGTTCTCATCAGTCCATCACGCAGACTTGTTGAACACGTGTAATGCAGCTTCTCATTCATCCGTTTTACATCAAATCCCTTTCGCATCTGACCATCGGGCTTGGATTGATCCCAGACCACTTCTCCCTGAAATCCAACCAGCTCGACAATGGTGTCCACCAGTTCGCGAATGGATGTTTCAATACCTGATGAAATATTGATGATTTCACTCTCATTATATATTTCCAAAGCCTGAATGATTGCTTTTACAGCATCTCCGACATAGATAAAATCCCGGATCGGCTTTCCGGTACCCCATACCTGGAATTGACTGTCCCCGCGTTTTTTGGCCTCAAAGACCTTTCTGATCAGGGCCGGAATGACATGAGAATTCTTCAAATCAAAATTATCAAACGGGCCGTACAGATTTCCGGGTACCAGAACGACACTGTTGAAACCGTATTGCGCGCGGTATGCCTGGGACTGCACGACACTCATCTTTTTCGCGATGGAATAGGGGGCGCTTTCAGGCTGGGGATACCCCTCCCACAACGCATCCTCCGGGATAGGGGACGACGCATGGGCCGGATAAGAACATCCGCCGATACAGGTCACAAATTTTTCAACACTCCCCTGCCATGATTCATGCAGCATCAATGTCCCCATCATCAGATTGTGATAGAAAAAATCGGCCGGTTTTTCTTTATTAATCAATATTCCCCCAACCAGACCGGCCAGGTGGATGACAATATCCGGATGATACTTCAATATCATGGCCCGGACCTGATCCTGAACAGTCAAATCGAAATCACGATGAGCCGGCAGTTGAAGACCGGCATATCCCTGCGACTTCATTTCCCGGACGAGATTGGACCCCAAAAATCCGGATGCCCCTGTAATGAGTATCCTCTTTTTTTTAAAAGGCATACGATCTCTCCACACCGGTGTTCCCGAATATATGAAATGAAAATGGTCTCAAAAATATGAGACCATTAATATAACATGAATATTGAACGATTCAAAACATATTATGCATTTGAAAAATTGGAATTGGACAGCATATTGTACCCCTTGATAATCTCACAGATGCCGTCGTCCAGTGAATATCTGGCGCGAAATCCCTGCTGATTGATCTTATCATTGGATACAATGTAATTCCGGCGGTCCGGATCATGCCCGATTTCCGAAAAATGGATATAGAATCCCGGTATATGTTCTTTGATTTTCAATGCCAGCTCCTCTTTGGAAAGATTGGCGTCATTGAGTCCGACATTGTAAGGTTCGTTTTTCATCGTATCAAAATGTTCGATACAGTATTTAAAACAGTTCGCCACGTCCTGGATGTGAATATAGTTGCGTTTGAAATGCTTTTCATAAATGATAATATATCCGTCCGTCAAAGCCCGGTACGTAAAATCATTCACCAGCAGATCTAGACGCATACGCAGGGACAGACCAAATACGGTCGCCAGCCTCAGGGTAATGGCATTTTGTGAATTCAACAATTCTTTTTCCGCGCATACTTTTGTCTCACCATAAAGGGAAATGGGTTCAAGCGGTGTCTCTTCAGTGCAGAATATTTCTCCGGACTTTGTACCATACCCGCTGTTTGTCGTGGGGAACACAATCCGCTGATTTTTACTCCGTAATTTGTTCAGCATGACGATGGAATCAAGATTGGTGGATTTGGTGACCAGTGTGTCCCTTTCACTCGCCTTGGCACCGACGATGGCTGCCAGCGGGATGATGCAATCCACATCTTTGATCAGCTTTTTAACGAGGGCTTCGTCACGGCAATCTCCCTTGACAAAAGTGAAATCGGGATTCAGACAAAGGTGAAGGAGACTGTGCTGTTTGTACATCAGATTATCCAGCACCGTTACCCGGTAGCCTTCTTCCAGAAAACGGTGGACCATCACCGAACCCAGATAACCGGCTCCTCCAATAACAAGCAAATGCATTCCCATAAAAAATCCTCCGAAGACAACTCAATACAATATAATAAAAATAATCTTATTTTCTCAAGATAAAAGTCCGTCTTAATCCAAATATTTTTAACATAAAAGATGGAAGCACCTTTTCCAGAAAAAGATTGATGGTGATCATATAGGGAAGATTAAAGGGTAAAATGATCGTTGTATTTTCTTTGATTATTTTCATCTTATTTGATTTAAAGATTTTCAACAATGTCTTTCTTCGCGGAAAATTATGGGGACCTTCGCTATGATGAATATTCAAAATAGCCGATATCCAGTGAACCGGTTCCCACAATATGTTTGGACAGGTAAGGATGAGAATGCCACCAGGCTTCATTACGCGATGAAGTTCATCAAAAAAAAGATCACGATGCCCAATATGTTCAATGGTTTCATAACAACATATCAAATCGAATTGACAGTCATCAAAGGGGAGATTGTAGTCCGTAATTTTATAAAACTGAAATATATTTTTATATTTTTTTAACCTCATTCGGGAAAGCCCGAGCATAAAGTCAGAAAAATCAACGACTGCGCCTTCTTTCACCCTTCCCCTCTGATACCAGAATTCCGATCCTTTTCCTGATCTCGCCTGTATATCAAGCATGATACAATGAAAAGGCACCACATCTTTGGCCAATTCCCATGAATTGGTGAACCGCCGAAAATATGTGTACGTGGATTCGTTGATATCATCATAATCTGAAACACTGTCCCAAAACCGGCCCACCTCGGAAAGGGACCACTCCTTACATGTCAGATATCGAAATTCCTGCTGGATGCGATGCCATATACCCTGCCAGAATTTTGGATGATAATCATTCATGATCCTGCTCCACATCTTCAATGCCCATACATATTTTCCTTCGAATACCGGACAAACACACCAGCAGCCCGAATGGCAGCCAAGGATGCAGCCAGCGTTTTCTTACAATATTGTGAATAAGCCGCAAATACCAGGGCATACTAAATTTTTTAAACCGAATATTGCCGCGATGCATTCGTACAAGCTGCCTTGATGTAATCACTGAAATCCTCAGTAAATTTTCCTTTTCCATCCCCCGGATAATGCTTCGTCCTTCAGGTGTTCGCGACAGGATGACTGTATAGCTATCATGATAACGAATCCATGCATCACCAAGGGCGATATCAGCCCCTTCTCCAGAATAATAAGGACATTTTCGGCAACCTGAACGAAGAAACATCAGATTCACAATCTCATAGGCTGCCTTTGGAAACTGGATCGTTTTCCCCTTTTCTGTTTCCACATAAAATCCACCCGGATACGGGCCATACCGGTAAGACAGCCTTTTAACTTCAACGGGATGAATCCCGGCTTTTCGCAGCAAAAACAAGGTTCCTTCATAGGACATGTTATAACCGCAAAAAGGGCTGATAATGTATTTGAGGTTCCGATATCGTGTGTGCTGAAGAAATCTTAGTTTGTGAACAAAGCAAGGCTGAGCAAAAACGGCGGTCCTGGAATCGCAGTACTTCATCAGTAATTTTTCGATGGGCTGAAATTCCATAAATAGATATTTGGAACCACTCAAGAAACCGGCCTCTTCTTCGCTTTTAACAGCCATATAAACCGGTTTGCTTTTCGATACCGGATGAAATCCAACACCAATGACAGCATCGACCTTGTCATATTTGAGCAAAAAATGTACAATGGCCGTTCCAACGCCACCGGATGATCCATTTTGTCGCATGTCCATCCTTGTGCTGTATCCTATATGCTGATCCAGCGGATAATCCAGTAGCTTTTCGGGTTCGGCTCCCAAAAAAGCCTTCCTGTCAAACCGCCTCATCACCCTCTCCAATCAATAAATCCGTTCTCTTAATTCTGTGATCGAGCATGCTTAACCATCCCAGGAATGAAATGCTCAAGGTTATAAAAAACAGAATAATAAACAGCGACGAAAACAAAACAGCTTTTTCCGACTTCAGACCGAGATTATGAAAAATGAAAATGAAAAGAGCGTCTCTTGTGCCGATTCCGCTGATACTTACAGGTATCACATTGATCACGCTGCCCAAAGCACCCAGAGCAATTACTGCCAATACAGACAAAGGAATATCCAACTGCCCTGCGATACTAAAAAAAGACAAATACATGGCTATCCATCTGGCCAATCCCATAATCCCCAGAAAAATCCACATCAAGGGGTGGATTTTTCTGCCTTTTTGAATTAAATCCGACAAAAGATACAGTTTGCCGAACCGCTTTGCGGAACGGTTTCTGTTTGCCTTGATTTCCAGAAAACAAACCAAAGAGGGCATCAGGATGATACCAAGTATGCATACCAGCAAGATAACTGTCATCACAATTCCGCTCCAGAAAAGCGGTGAAAGAGAGACGGTACGATAATAGAAGAATGCGGCTGCCGATCCGACAAAACAGATGGACATAAAATCAATAACACGGGAAATGAAAAAGCTGGCAAAACCGGTTGAATAGGGCACGCCGGCTTGCTTCAAATACCATACTTTGGACAATTCTCCCATACGGCCGGGTGATATCAGACCTTCAAACAAGCTTGAAAGGTGGAAACGAATCAGTTGAAAGACAGGCAAGGAAGCATGGAAACTTTTTAAAATTAAAAACCAGGAAAAACCCGATAACAGAATAACGAATACTGCCACAATGCCCAGTAGAGTGATGGCTTCCCAAGTCAACTGTTTGATTGACAGGACCAGAAACGAAAAATCAGTCCGATGCAATATAATAATAAATAAAATAAGGCCGATAGACTTCATCAGCCAGTAAATCAGTTTTTTACTGAACATATTATCTTATTTAATGGTAAATACAGCCAATTCCCTGCTGTGGACAATGCATGCAAGAGAGGACAATCATGACTTCCTGGCCGCAATGATACACTGATTGACAAACAGGCCATTGAAAATCCGGAAAAATCGTACTATTTTATCAGTCTGAAAACAAAGCTTCTGAGAAACCGGAATACCAATATAAGGCAAAAAGCCAATAACTGCCAACATAAACCGTTCATACTTCACAACATCATATCCATTCTCTTGAAAAAGCCGAATCAGATTTGCTCTGTTGAAAGCATGGGTGTGATGATCACCTTCCAGCAGACAGCTGCGCTGGGCCATGTGATCCCAGACCGGAGCCGGACAGGTGGCGATAAAAAAACCATTCACTGTTAACATATCCCTGATCCTGGAAACAGCTTCGGCGGGATCATCCAGATGTTCCAAAACGGCCAGGGCTGTAATCACATCATACTTGCAGTCCCGCACTTCAGACGGAAGATCTTCAATATCCGCCTGAATGATTCTTACATTCCCGGGCAGTTCAGGCGTGCATCGTATAAGGGCTGCAGAGTACTCAACACCTGTGTAATCCCCTGAGGGAATATAATCCCTCAATGCCAGCAGCGTCTTTCCGTCTGCAGCACCCAAATCGAGAAAAGTCAACTTCTTATTGGAGGGAAAAAGGGATTTCACCATCTGAAACACCATATACGCACGATACCTGTACCTGCAGATCAACGGTTTCCTGAATTTCCTTTCCTCTGCATAGGATCCGTCCAGAATCCCCTGTTTCCATCCATTTCGGGGTTTCATTTTTTTTGACATTATTTTTCCATGACCTGATTGTTTCAGTAAAAAAGAATCCGGTGATGACAATTTCCGTATAATGTATTTATTTCACACGCTTTACAATTATCTCCGCCAGCATACCAATAGCCAAAATCTGAAATGCGGTTAAAAACATCAATCCGATAGTGACGGAAAATGATGTCCGTATAAAAACACGATATAAAAACAAGACAGTCCCTGTTAAAAAAAAGAATCCACTTAATGGCAGGAAAACTTTCAGTGGATTAAAATACATGACGGAACGAATAACCAATTGAATAAAATTCAATGTGTCGTAAAGGGGTCTTATTTTTGACTTGCCATCCCGTTTATAATAATTAACCGGGATATAATGAACCACATAATCGTTGGTCAGCATGGCCAGTGTAATCGTCGAAGTAAATGAAAAACCATCCGGTAATATCCCCGCAAATTTTTCAACAATGGACTTTTTCATCACACGCAGTCCGGAATTCAAGTCCGGTATCTGCGTATCCGTCAGGTAATTGGCCAAGCCTGTAATAAACCACTTGGCCGGTTTTCTCACAAACGGGATATTGACTGTTTCTCCGGTTCGGGCACCGACCACCATATCACATCCATGATCCGAATATTCCGTTATCAGATCCGGTATTTTATCAATGGGATATGTGCCGTCTGCATCCGATATCACCACAATGTCGTATTTGGCTTCACGAATGCCGGTTTTCAGTGAAAATCCATATCCACGATTCATCTCGTTTTTAATAACATCAACGGAATACTGTTCAAGTACTTCAAGGGTTCTGTCTGTGGAACCATCATCAACGACTATAATCTGAACCGCATAATCAACTGATTGCGCCATATCCTGTATGCAGGTTATCGTACGCTGAATCGATCCTTGCTCGTTAAAGGCAGGAATGACAACACTGATACCGGTCAGGCTGTCTTTTTCCATGTTTTAAAGCTCCCTGATATATAATTGAATATGTCTTCGACATATGACACCCAATGCAACCACACCTGCGGCAAACAACAGCCCGATACATATCAAGATAGGATAAAAATGAACAAACGTCATCCCCCTGTTGAATAAAAACGCAGGGACCACTGTAAATTGATTGGATATCATTTCAGGCCATAAAATATAATCCATCCGTGGGATTAATCCAAGTCCAAACTGAAGGATAAAAGCAGCGTTCCAGCATATTACAATGCATCCTGATAAGATGATAACCAACCGGGGAACAACTCTGCGGATCCCTTCAACAAATGCTGCCATTCCAAGAATAAACGTTGCGGTATGACTTACAAACTGCCTTCCTCCGAACGAAGATCCCTGAAACCACACATGGGTACACCCTAGAAAATAGACAACACCGATGAAACACCCTGTGAGAATAATCCCTGTTACCGGCGATTTACGCATGAACATGATCAATCCGAGAACGGCCGGAAATACGACCGGCGTCCATGTGAACAGACCATGTTTGGAGGAAAAAAGAACATCCAGGAAGTGAGGTGAATGCCATTGCATGGTGAATAACCGGCTCATGGTCCTGTCGCCGATGGCCACCTTCATAAATTGAAGAACCACACGGCCATAAAGCAATCTGCCGATCATAACATGGGGAATCAGAAATATGCAAAACACAGCGACAACGGCGATAAAATTCTTAAATATCCTTTTCCACAGATGTCTTTTTATATCATCGATGAACGCCGGCAGCAGACAAAGGGTAAAAATGCCGTTCATGGGATTGATCATGACAAAGAAAGCCAGAATCATACCAATGACCGGCCAATGCCAAAAGCGCTGCTGATCCCTGATTTTCATGGAAAGATATATCAATGCGGCCACCAGGAAAAAACCTGCCGCATGCTTGGTAAGAGGAAGTGCATACATATAACACAACAACGATGTTGCAAACCAGCAAATGATTGTAGAAAAAAGCACTGTTTTACGGGAGAAAAAACGCCGCCCGATCCAGTAACTCTGGATAAGAGCCATCAGACCGTAAAACGCAGATCCGAAAGCACACAACCAGATATAGGGCCGGCTGTATCCATCGGCTGAAACGGAGCTGCCCAAAAACCGGAGAACATGAACCAATCCATGCGCTGTAAGGAAGAATGGCGCCCAGAGCATGGACAATCCGACAGAATAACGGTTAGGTGTCAATCCCGTTGCTGTGGTCTCATAATACTCCGGATTGATGTTCAGACGCGGATAAAAAAGGGAATCCGACTTTAAAAATTCCGGATTGGTGATATCATCATCCCGGGCGACCGCCCACTCATTACGGAACTCAAGATCTCCATCTATAACAAAGGACCTCACATAGGCGTAATAACCGATACCATCAGAGCGCAACATGGGATTAATAAGCGGCAGTGTCATGAGGAACAAAATGACAAGAACGACTATACCGTGATCACAGGTTTTAAGCTTCTGAATCCATTTCCTGGCCGTTTCACTCATACTCATTGCGTCCCTTCCACAGTGAATGATAAAACCTCAAAATCTTTTTCTGATAAAAAGACCAATGATACCGCTCTTCATATATCCGACGCGCCCGTTTGCCTCTGCTTTCAATTTCGCGTTTTTTGTTATTCAGTGAAAACAGCAGTGTCTCCAAAGCATGCACATCATCATAGGGGACAGTGAATCCGGTATCACTGTCACGCACAGACACCGCAATCCCCGATTCTTCATTGGTAATCAGCGGTTTCCCCAGCATCAGACTTTCAAAATATTTGTTGGGACTGCCGATCACCATGTTGACATTATTACGGATCGGCTTGTAACATGCATAGATCACATCTGATTGAGAGGCACTCAACAGGATGTCACGATGGGATATTTCGCCCAAAAACGTGATGTTTTTATGCCTGTCGTATCTTTCCTTCAGAGTATTCAGATAGGGGCCGCCCCCTGCGACAATCACATCGAATGGCCTGTCAATGGCAACACGGCAGAGCGTATCCAGCCCCCGTGAATCACGGACATTGCCGCCATAACATATACAGAGCCGTCCTCTGCGGCGTCGCGGTCCGGCTCTCCCGCGTGTCTCACACAGCAAATCAGCCGGAGTGTTGTGCACCACGAGTTCCTTTTTCAGACGAATACCGGAAAGCTGCCTGCTTCGCTGCGCTTCACTCACCAGAATAACACCATCCGCAAGGCTGATCAGGTGTTTTTCAATCCATCCAAAAACTGATTTAAACAGTGGATGCCCGGCCAGCTGCTCGTCCGCTGAAAAATCATACAATTGAAAAACCATTTTTTTGCCCGCAATAAATTTGTATAAAAGGGCGGGCAGAATGACATTGATGTCACAGGCATGAATTACATCCGGACACCATCTCCGGGCAAACCGGAAAATCCACAGCCAGAACCGGACAAATCCTGCATATTTTGACCATCCGGCCCCGGAGGCATGCTGAAAACGACAAATCAGATAATGGCCGTTATTCTCTTTCGGGGAGTATTTTTTCTCCCTGTCCCAGCCCAGATAGGCCACGGTAAAGTGTTTGTCTGAAAGCAGCGCGGGAATCCGGTCATACGTCGGCCCCTTGATGATGGGCTGGGCCCTTACAAACAGGACTTTTTTCTGAATGGATTTTCGTATCATCATCCGGTCTTGCCAGATGTTTTCAGTTTTTCGAACAGATTCATTGTTTCAGCAGCAAATTGATTGATGCTGTACCTGCGGCGCGCATCTGCGGCGATTTCCCTGTAATTCCATCGAAAATCCGCACCGCGCATCAATGCCGCAGCCAGCGCTGCGGCATCCTCAGGCGGCACGAGAAATCCATTCCTGCCCTCTCTGACAAGATCCGGGAGACCGCCCACATCGCTGGCGATCACCGGTCGGCCACAGGCCAGGGCCTCCAGGGCCGCAATCCCGAAGCTTTCGGACCGGCTGGGCATGCAAAAAAGGTGACAGGCGTCCAGATGCGTGCGCAGCTTCGCATGGGGCACGGACCCGGACAGTCGAATTCTGTTTTCCGTATCATGTTTTTTGATCCATTTTAAATACGAATCATACAGGATACCGTGGCCGATCACGGTCAAACGGAACCTGGAAGGCAGCTGTGCCATCGCCTCGAGCAGCACATCATGGCCTTTCACCGGAATCAGCCCGCCGACTGCAATAATGTTCACATGCTTCCCTTCGGACGGCGGTGCCGTATAAAAAAACCGGTCGGGATCATAACCATTGGCAATAATATGCACATGCTTCAAATGGATGATCCGTTCCGCCTGCCGGGCCATCCGTGCCGACACCATGATCACCGCGTCGCAGCAGGTATTGATGATTTCTGCCAGACCTTCCTGATACTGATATTTCACCGGGAACTGCAAAATATCGGAGCCTTCCGCAATACAGACAACGGGGCCCCTGAAATATCGCTTGATGATTTTGGCATAGGTCCCGTGGGGATGAATCCAGGAGGTCAGAATGGCATCCGGCTGAAATTCATGAACCGTTTTTCGGATCGTCCGCCCGGCGAACAGGTGAAGCATCCGTATTTCCTGTTGCCAGAAAAACCGCCGGGGCAGCCAGAACCATCGGGGTCGCCGTACCGGCCACGTCTCCTCTGTTCGCTCTGTTGTCCTGTGCACGTATCCTGACACAAAAATCCGCCGCAGCATATTCCAAAAGCGCACCGGACCTGAAAAATCAGCAAAAGACGGGGTAAGTCCGATCGGGGCGATCACCTGCACCTCACATCCGGCTTTTACGAGCGCCCGGGCACGCAGCACATTATATATGCCTGCATGCGGAGAATAAAAATCCGGATAATTGTGTACAATGAAAAGCAGTTTCATGTCAGCTTTTGCCTGTGATATCTCGGAGCCGTCTCAAAAAAAGTTCAAACGTGACAATCTGATTGATTTTGGAAAGGTTTAAAAGTCTGCCTTCAAGATAATTTTTCCAGAGTTTCTGGCAATATGTTCGATTTAAAAAGTGATATATGTGCGCATTATTGTCATTAAACAGTGACCGGATCCATTCACCCGAATCAGAAGATCTGAGTATCCAGTAATCAAGGGGGAGCGGGGTGCGGTGATCTGCCATCCACAGATTTCTCCGGGTCCAGCGTGTCACCATGTTACCCGCCTGACGGGAAATATAAAAACCGGCCTGAAAAATCTTGTGAAGCCATAACGGGGAAAGAAGAGGAATCATGGTTGTCAGTTCAGGAATCATCAGGGTGTGACGGGGGCAATAACGGATCAGCATGTCTCTGTAAAACCGGTGATTCCGCTTCCAGTCAAGCGGGATGGAATAAAGCAGATCAATGACGTCTGCATGAATAAAAGGTGTCACTTCAGGGAGGCGATTGTACATGGGTATACTGCCCATACGGGTCATTCGAGATACCCGGTTTTTAAATAAAAAAAGATCCAGACGTCTCTCCGGATCCGGCTGTTCAATCGTTTTCAACTCAGATTCAATGCGGTTCATCAATGGTTCCAGGTTCGGAAAATCCATCATTTTTTCCAGGATGTCCTCTCCAAACAATGTCCATTTTTTAAAACCGGCAATCTGTCTGGACAGGGGCACATTTTCATGGTATCCCAGATAACTGCCACCCAGAGTTAAATCCAGAGCCGTTCCTTCCATCACTGAATCCACCTGAAGATCCTTCACAAAATCATACATCACGGGAATATACCAGGCGGAAATCGGGTCCATACCGCCTGTTTCGTCAATCAGCCGGCTGACACCATTTATAAATTGTCCGGGACCCAGCCGGATGTGATGATGGGGAATATCCAGCGATCCTGCTACAGACCGGGCTATCCGAACCTCGGCATTGGGAGATTGCCGCCTGGTTTCTCCAAATGTGAAGGCAATGGCCGGGCTTCCGGCGCCCAGTATGACCGCAAAGCGTGAATCAGATCCGCCCGACAGGGAATACCCCATCCGGCGGCCGCGGACAACCGCCTGCACATGATCGTGAAGGGTGTGATAGACTTTTTCCATCACCACCTGACGTTCCTGCCGCGGGGCTTCCTGCATGCTGTAATTCCAGAACTGCCCGATCTTTGTTTTCCCGCCCTCAAACATCAGATATTTTCCGGATTCAAGAAAGTGCACATCCGGAAAAAAAGTATCGCCCCCAAGAAACTGGCCGATTGAAAAATACTGGAGCAGGTTCGAGCGGCTGATGGCCGCCCGTTCCGGGAATAGTGACAGCAGAAAAAAAAGAGAGCTGGAGACCGCCAGACCGTCTTCCAGAATGATATAGAACAGGGCCCTGGAAGCGTGCCTGTCGTTCAGCACATATCCCCTGCGCTTCTCCCGGTTAAAGAAAATGCCCCGAAAGGAGCCGTTGATATGTGACAGACGGGGTATCAGGGCATCCAGGGCCGGAAGATCATCCGGGCCGGTATGCGGCTTCATATCATCGCCAAGCATATAACCGTCCATCATCGCTATCAAAGCGGGCGTTTTCTTCATGTGCACCGGGTTTCCGGGAAAACGGCTGCATGCCAGAAACCGGCCGCATTCCGGTATATCCACGCTTTCCACATGACAACCGGACGCCGCTGATTCAACAAGATGCGCCTTTTCAGCAGCCATTCTGCCGAAAAAGGCAAACAGCAGTTTGTTCTGTTCATGAATTGATATCATGAATTTTCATCGTTCCCATGCTGAGAATACAAATCCGGCTTGCGAGTCAGCCGGTTTTTGTGTATCAATCTCCAGTATGTAACCAAATGTTACCTCGAGGAATCCTGTAAAATGTGACTTTTATTTTCCAATACCCGATGCAGCGACACCATAGTAAACATCCATCACCGGAACTGGTGTTACACTTCAGGCATCAAGGCACGCCTGTACAGCAATCTCCGTAAAATAACACACAGATCAGTTGAATGACCTGCCGTAAAGCCCGGCGCGCAGACGCCTTTTCTTCCATAAACGGATAAACGGCGTGGGAAGAAGAAGGAGAAAAAGATTAAACCATGCCGTTCCGTTGCATCCGTTCGCTGCAACGGCCTTCAGCAGGTATTTCATGGACCGTCCACGGTCGAATTCTTTTTCAATAAATATCTTGCCCAGCAGGAGATAATATTCCGAACGCCGTTGTCTCCACGTCAATCCCCCGCCATGCGGTTCGAGACTGTCGAGCGCCTCCCTGTCGATTCTTTTTTCATGGTAATAACATAATATCACGCGGTTCTGGGCGGCAATGTAGGCTTTCGATTTTCTTTGATTGGACTGGCTGGTGATCCGGAATCCGTATAGCGGCTCCGGCAGATTGGCGAAATCACCCAGATTTTTCATGTCCATCCAGAGAATCACATCCTGCCGGTTCCGGAACGCCGGTTTGTATCCGCCCGCAGCCTGCAGGGCGTCGAGACGCATCATCACCGACCCATGAATAAACGGACTGACCGGCAGCATGGCTTTCAATTCACCGGAATCGACGGGCAGCTTTTCCGTGTACAGAAATTCCTCTTCTTCCGAGTACATATCGGCCCAGGTGCCGAGCGACACCACCTGTCTGTTTGATTCAAGATACTGTATCTGGCGGGCGAAACGTTCTGATTGACATATATCATCCGCATCCATTCGGGCAATATACCGGCCCCTGGCCGCGGCTATTCCCCGGTTAAGGGAGGCACTCAATCCGATATTGTAATCATTGACAAACACATGCATCCGCGGATCCTGATAAGACCGGAGAATCTCCAGACTGTTGTCCTCTGAAGCGTCATCAACAGCCAGTATTTCGAAATCGGCATACGACTGGTTCAGCAGACTCTCCATCGCCCTGTCAAGATAGGAGGCGCCGTTGAAAACAGACATAATCACGCTAATCCGGGGAATACTCATAAAAAAAGATTACGACTCCATTTGATGCCAGCGATCGGGAATCAGATCCCTGTTGAAAAACGAAGGATTCCGATACCAGGGATCCGGCGCCACCACGATTTTGCCGGGATCTGATCCCAGCCAGGCAGGCCACCAGCCGAACGTGCTGTTGGAAATGATAAAATGCTTGCAGTTCTGCATCAGACGGAAATCCTCAAAGTTTTTATCATCGCCGTTGTGGATGATATAATGATGGCGATAGGACGGCTTAATATTTTTTTCTGTCCAGTTCGGATCATCTGAAAAGATAAAAAACCGGGGATTCCTGATACGGGACGCCATAAATTCGATAGCATGGATATAATAGGACAATCCGGGAGTGCCGTACTTTATGATTGAATCGGGCTTGTTGGCATTGTCCCCCCGCCGGACATGGATACAAACCGATTCGGTAGACCGGATTTCCTTAAGAATATCCCGGTTCAGTCCCGTGATGTTGTATTTAATAGTCAGTTCTTTCTGAAGCACCTGCCGGATATGAGAAAAATACTTTTCCGTTTGCCAAAAACCGTCCAGAACAACATGCCGGTCATAGGACCTTCTGAGAACAGCCGGATCAAAATGGCGCACCCTTTCTTCAACAAGAATACGACGCGAAAACGGTACGCCGCGCCTTTGAATCAAATGGAACCATTTCTGCTTCATTCCCCTGCCGGGATATATCCGGTCACATTCCGATGAGGATGCCACATTTTCAATAATATTAAAATGGCACAATCCGTACTTTCTTCCGCGATGATCCTGCATAAACCCGGAATGGACATCCAGTTTAAAGGGAATACGATGACGGATGGAAATCGATCTGGCCAGGGCATACTGAAAAAGCTGATTGCCCAGCCCGCCTTTGATACGCACAATAATCATTGAAAAATCTTCAATCCTTTCTAATCAGTTCGGAACGGTAATTAAAGCGTTGTCTGCATCCCACATTTTTTGGTGCAGAACCACATTCTCCAGAGAACAACCGAATTTCCTGCTGCCCTCTCTGTTCAAATGATCCTGATCCAGAAACAGATCCGGCTGCCCGATATATACGTTCTGGAAATCCACGATCGGAATCCCGGCTTCATTAAAAACGGCATTTACATGATCGTGACAGATTTGAGGGACAGCCCCGGCATATTCTTCCGTTACCGGGAACCGGATTCCGATCAGCTTCAATTGATGTTGCCGGCAAAGCAGGACAATTTTGCGGAATGCATCATGAAGTCCGTTATCAAAATCACCTTCAAACTGATTCATTACCCGGGTCCGCGCCTTGTCCTGCCTCACAGCCGGATTCAGATTTTTCCAGAGGATTGCATTGGCATATCCATCAGGGTTTAGACGCCGGCGTATCATAATCCGCGCATACTGGGACAACAGCTGGGCATTGTTCAAATCAAACAAAGGCATCCACGGCAGAACATGTCGCAACATGACGTATTGGACCGGATTGGCATGATAGACATTCCGGTATGCAGAATAATCCGCAAAAAAAACCGATCGCGATGCATTGTTCTTGGACTTCCGGTATGCGTTGAAAATGTGATCATCCGCTGTGATCAACACTGCTCTGAGGCCGGGATTATGCCGGATGCAAAAATGCAGTTTCAGATACATGTCCATCAGATTATCACTCCCGAAGGACATATTGAATATCGATTCGGGTAAATCCGTCTGCATCAGTACAGCGCCGTGCGAATCACCCAAAATTACGGCCTCGGGTTGATCCGGGCATTTTTTAACTGCCAGATACGGTTTAAACAGCATTCCTCTGGTGATTCCAAAAGACACAACCAGGTTCAACATCACCAAACCAAGGCAAAACAACAAAAACCGTATCAGAAAAGACCGCATCGGAAACCTGCTAAAACTGAAAATAGATAAATTCATATTTTGACTGAAAGTTACCGGAAAAATAAATCAGGAGGATCAGTCCGTAATAAACGGCCCACCGCCATGCCACCGGTACACGATCGAACTGGAGCCCGTGCTCTTTCTGCCGCTGTATCCATTCCGTAATCACTAAAATAAAAATAAAAAGAAAAGATATCCTGCTGAAGCGCGTCACTGAAAAAGGACTGGTCGAGGCGATTCGCAGCAAATAATAAAAACCCTGCCGGATGTTGTCCGCCCGGAAAAAAATCCAGGCGATACAGGTCAATATAAAGGTGAGCACCATGGATAACCATTCCCGGAATCCGGGCAGCCGCTTTCCCGTCGCTGCCATATCCATATGCGTCTTTACCCTGTTCGAAAGCATGAGAGGCAGATAATAAAGGCCGTTCAAAAATCCCCAAAATATAAAATTCCAGTTTGCGCCATGCCAGAAACCGCTGACTGTAAATGTAATCAGCGTGTTCCGGATATGATGAAGCGGTTTCACACGGCTTCCTCCCAGGGGGATATAAACATAATCCCGGAACCATGTGGACAGGGAAATATGCCAGCGTCTCCAGAATTCAGCGATATCCCTTGAAAAATAGGGAAATGCAAAATTCCGCATCAGCCCGAATCCGAACAGCCTGGCAGTTCCGATTGCAATATCCGAGTATCCGGAAAAATCACCATAGATCTGAAATGCAAAATAAATGACTCCCAGAATCAAATCACCGCTTTCATATTGCTGATAATTGGCAAATATCTCGTTTACAAGCCGGGCACAGGTGTCGGCCACCGCCACCTTTTTAAACAAACCCCAGAGTATCTGCCGCATCCCATCCGTTGCTCCTGCCGCATCAAACCGGCGCCTGTTCAGGAACTGGGGAAGCAGGCTTTTGGCCCGCTCAATAGGACCGGCAACCAGCTGCGGGAAAAAAGCCACAAATGTAAAGAAAGCCACCACATCCCGTGTGGGTTTGATTTTGCCCCTGTAAATATCAATGGTATAACTCAGCGTCTGAAATGTGTAGAAACTGATGCCGACAGGAAGGATGACCTGAAGTGAAGACTGATTGACTGACAACCCCAGAATGGTCAGCATTCGGACAAAGCTGTCGATAAAAAAATTGGCATATTTAAAGAACCCGAGCAGCCCCAGATTGGTAAACAAACTCAGGAGCAGCCACGCCTTTCTTTTTCCCGGGCACCCGGTTGATGCAATCTGCATACCGGCCAGATAGTCCACCACGGAACTGATTAAAATCAGCGCCAGAAACCGATAATCCCACCAGCCGTAAAACGTATAACTGGCCACAAGCAGCAGTGCATTCTGAACACGAAGGTTTCGATTAAATACAAACCAGTACAGAATGAATACAATGGGGAGAAACAGGGCAAAATCAATTGAATTAAAGAGCATGAATCAGTAAATATCCGTTATGTGTCCTTGTTGAGCGTACAGACAGGCGGCATGGTCATTTTATGACGGTTTGCCCTGTGTCTTTTCAGGTATATGGACAGTACATCTTTTTGGCGTGGGGTCAGATCCTCCCGGGATGAAATATCCGGCGGATCTTTCAGGGATTTCTTTTTACAATAATGCATGGCCCATTCGATTTCATCATAGGATGCCCCGATCTGTGCCTCATCTGTCCTGTCTTCTTCCCAGAGCCCGTCCGTGGGCGCAGCCGCCTGGATGGACTGCGGTACACCGATATAACGGGCCAGCTCGTATACTTCCGACTTCAGGAGGTCACCGATGGGAGACAGATCCACACCGCCGTCCCCGTATTTGGTAAAAAAACCGATACCGAAATCTTCCACCTTGTTCCCGGTGCCGCATACCATATAATGACTGGAATTTGCATAGGCATACAATGCCGTCATCCGAAGCCTTGACCGGCTGTTCACACATCCCAGTTCCGTCGAAGCGCATTCCGGCAGATCATCCAGAAGCGCCAGATAACTCCGGCTGAGATCCGTCACATAAATGGTGACATTGGGATGCCGGTCTCGCAGCCATACCAGATGTTCTGTTGCCCGTTCGTTCTGATCCGTTTTCTGGAGAATCGGCATACTCACGGCAATCACCGGCAACCCGGTGCGTGCACAAAGAGCGGATGTTACCGCCGAATCCACCCCCCCGGACACGCCGATGACCAGCCCCTTCATACCCGCACGACAGACCTGATCCTTCAGCCACAGAGTGATTTGTTCCGAGACCTTCTCACAATTCATATAACGTATTTCCCGATTTCCCTGTACTCGAATCCTTCTTCATCCCGAAACGGATAGAAATTCCATGCATCAAAAATAACCGGTGTTTTCATGGCTTTCAAAAAATCCTCTTTTGTAATGGCCCTGAACTCATCCCACGGCGTTGCCAGAAAACACACGCCTGTGCCTTCGATACAGGACATGGCTGATTCTGTGTATTCGATGTTGTTGTAATCCCGCAAAGCCTCTCGTGCCTCAGGCATGCCGGCCGGATCATATACTTTAATACGTATTCCTTTTTTGGCCAGTGCCCTTACAATATAAAGGGCTGCCGATTCCTCGACCAGTGTTGTGTCTTTTTTGTATGTCAGGCCGAGAACCGAAATGCATTCTGTTTTTCTTTCCAGGATAATATTTTCCAGAAAATCAGGGATCCGCTGGTTCCTGTGATAATTGTTCAATGCATCCGTTGTTTCGGCCAGCGGTGTTCTGATACCGTATCTGGCTGCTGAATGAGAAAATGCCCGGTTGTCACGCGGGAAACAGGGACCACCGTAACTCAAGCCGCCCTTGATATATTTTGGCCCGATTCGTACATCTGCCCCCAATGCCGATGTGACTTCGTCCACATCCCCCCCCGGTATTTTTTCACATATCTCTGCCAGTGTATTGGCAAACGTTATTTTCAGGGTACAGTAGGAATTGATGGATATTTTTGTGAGCTCGGCATTGTAAAAATTCATTCTGTGAATGCTGGGCCTGTTGTCAACCAGCTGTCTGTGAATACCTTCAAGCATTTCTCCGGCAGCCGGATCCGATTCACCGATGAGTACCATATCCGGATTCATGAAATTATAAACCACTGTTCCCAGCGCAATAAAATCCGGATTGTAGCATACACCGAAATCACGCTGGCATTTTTTCCCGGACGTTTTTTCCAGGAGGCGCACAATATCATGCATGTCGCCGGGCAGAACCGTGGAAGTGATGACGACCAGATGATATGTGTCTTTGCCGCGAAGTATGCTTCCGATTTCAGCCGCCACTGCCTCGACATATTTTGTGGAAAAAGATCCGTCTTCAATGCTCGGTGTGGGAACGATGACAAAACTGACATCGGAATTCATGACGGCCTCTTTCACATCCAGAGTGGCCGTCACCCGTTCCCGGTTCGCCTTGATCAGATCATCCACACCGGGCTCATATATTGGTGACCTGCCGCGGTTCAGCGTGTCCACGAATTCCCTGTTAATGTCCATGCCGATGACATGCCACCCTTTATGGGCGAAACAAGCAAGCATGGTACATCCCAGTTTCCCGATACCAAAGACAGACAAACGCAGTTTTTTTTCTTTCGATCCCATGATCTCCCCTGCTTCAGGTATTTGATAATATTTTTTCTTGATACAGCCTGTTCAATGCGAGACTGACACCCATGGCACCGCCCAGTGTGGCCACTTTTCCGCGGAACAACGCCATCATGAAATCTTCCGGGCTTATCCACTCCATTCTGATCTCTTCCAGATCATCATAGTCCGGCTCTCCCGCGCACACGAGATCGCGGACTGTGAAACAATGTGCCCGGCCGCAGAACCGGTTTCCGTCACTCACAAAAGAACCCAGCCTGTCCCATTGATTTCCTTTAAGGCCGGTCTCCTCCCTCAATTCCCTTTTAGCGGCCTCCAGGGGCGATTCCCCCGGTTTCAGATATCCCGCGGGCAGTCCCAGATTGATATTCCGGGGACCGTTTTTATAATGCCATATCCCCAGAATCTGCCCCTGTTCGTTGAAAGCAGCTATCTCCACATAATCCGGCTGTTCGATGCGATAATAATCCGGAATATTCGTGCCGTCTGGCAGCTGCACTTTTTCCTGCCAGACAGACAGCCAGGGCAGCCGTTCAAATATTTTCCTGCGGTTTATAATAACCCACGCTTTGAGCGGCTCCAAACTACCGTTCCCCCGGTAACAATGATTGATAAAAAACCGTTATCATTTCCAGCGGATATTCATGTGCGCCTTCATGATTTCTGACCTGTACATTGGGCAGACATTTAAAAAATGCCGCCGTATATCCCTCCTCTGCTTCGACCCGGTTGAATGCCACATCCCTACGTCCGTAGGTAATGAGATATTTTGTACCCTGCCCGGCCATCATCCGGCGGATTTGCTGCCTGTCAAACAGATCTGCCCCGGGAATAATAATCTGGTTGAACTGGGCCCACAGCAGTTTGTCAAACAGGACCGTATATTTGGACGCGATCACGGCGCCGGCAGGTTCGGACTGAAGGGCATTCAAGAGTGCCGCATTCGCCCCCTGTGAAATGCCCAGAACCATTACTTCCGGATAGACGTCCTTGAGATGCTTCACCAGCGCCAGACTGTGAATCAGATACAGCGCTGAATAGGATCCTCCCCTGTTCAGAAGATATCCGTTTATAAATTCGAGGTTGATCCTGTTTTTACCGTTATGAATGGCCAGAAAATCGTGATTCGGTTTCACGAGAATATAGGTGTCGGAGTATTTACTGGAAACACCGGCAATATTACTCTGATAATTATCCTCATCCTGAAAAAAGATTGGTGTCGCCTGATTTTCCCCGCTGCCCGGAATAATCAGGCTCGCCATGCCTGTTTGACGGGACACATCTCCCTCACCGGGAACAAACAGTGCATTGGCCGAATATGCCCTTTCATGCAGATGATAATATACTTCCGTAACCGGGCCGTTTTTCACTGAATCGATCACCAGATCTTCGAAGGCGGACCAGAACCACCTCACATCCGTCCAGTACGCGTTGATCCGCCTGGAAACCTCGTCAATGGTAAAACACGCCGGATATTTCTGAGGAATGCGGTTTTCCAGTTTCCCGGTGAAAGCGAAACGGAGTATTTCCCCGTCCGGATCATACGGACGCGGTGCAAGCCCTTTCTGTGCCGTCCGTTTTATCAGGCCGTACGGCCAGGGTTTATAACGATGGAATGCCGCTCCCAGAATGAAAAAGAACACGGCCGCAAAGACCGTGAATATCCATTTGCGACTATTTTTTCGCACAGACATATCTATCTTCGGATAAAAAGACCGTATTTCAGGATCACATAGACGGCCCGGATCCCGTCCCGCCAGTTGATTTTCTTCCCTTCTTCATAAGTTCTGCCATAATATGAAATGCCCACTTCGTAAATGTTTAATTTCAGCCGGCTGATTTTCAGGGTAAATTCAGGCTCAAATCCAAACCGGTTTTCCTGAAGGGCAATCCGGTCCAGAATATCCCGTTTGAACACCTTGTAGCCCACTTCCATGTCAGTCAGGTTCAGATTGGAAAACATGTTACAGAAGAGCGTCAGCATTTTATTCATCACACTGTGCCAGAAATAAAGCACCCGGTGCGTATCACTGGTCAGGAGCCGTGAGCCGTACACCACATCCGCCTTGCCGTCCAGGATGGGCTGAACAAGACGCGGGTAATCCCGTGGATCATATTCCAGGTCCGCATCCTGAATAATGATCACATCGCCCAATGCGTTTTGAAAAGCTGTTCGCAGGGCCGCCCCTTTCCCCTGATTTTTTTCATGAAAGCATGCTTTGACATTCTTGTGGCGGATATCGAGTTCATGAATCAATTCTTTTGTGCCGTCCACCGAGCAGTCATCGACAAGAATGATCTCTTTTTGTATACCATCCATTGACACAGACTGAACCTTCTCCACAACAGCCTGCAATGTCTTGATTTCATTATAACAGGGGATCACAATACTCAATTTCATGGTTCATCCTTCCAGCAGCAGATTCGAGTACGGATAAGATAATAAAATTTGTCACGAATCGAAACCATTATTATGCCATTGCACAGGACCGCTGAAAATGGTTTTTATTGACCGGGTACGATTTTGTATACCGTGTATCGGCCATTCCGGTAAACTTTGCGGAATGCGTTGTCCTGTCTCTCCTTTTCCATAACCAAATAAACCGAATACTCGCCTGCCGGGAATTCTGCGGCAATATGTCTGATTTGTCCGGAGGACAACGCATTATAACGGCCGGACAGTTTGTCCAGGTTCTCGAATCCCCGGATTCCCAGTGAATCTTCAAATCCCAGATTCCGCATCCGGCGTATCCATTCGAATCCAAAGTCCGGACTGAGGAACATCATGGTACCATCCATCCAGTCGCCGTATATGGCGCGTTCCGATCCGATACGGAATCCAAAACGGCCTGGCGGTACAATAAAGATCGATTTCACCGGAGTATGATGCCTGGCCCACTCCTGGACAGACCGCCACGTCGTTTCTTCCCTGATTCTCACATCAATGCCGTGCCTTCCCAGACCCACTGCAGTCATGCCTACAACCGCAGTCAGTAAAATCCGGGACCAGATGACCGGATACGATTTGTTTTCCTTTAAATAAACCCAAATGAAACAGACTCCGCTGCATGCCATGATAATTAAAAAAGCCTCTTTCCAGAAAACAGCATTGTACAGCACGCCGGCAGACAGGAATGCGACCGGTATGAATGCACGGGGGGACGGCCTGCCGGATAATCCGGTGATAAAAAAATTGGCATAATAAAATGCACCCAAAAAAAGAATCCATTTGGTGACCCGGAATAACTGCATTTGAATAACGGCAGTCAGGGGTATCCACTCCGTAAACACGGTGCCTGACAGACACAGTAAAAAAATCGCTGCCATAAAAAATGCTGTCTTTTGATGATGTTTGCGTTCCGGTTTGTATCGAAAGGCCGCAAGAAAGACAGGAATGAATAAAAACATTCTGAAAAATTCATCTCTCGGCCACAAAAAGGGAAAAACATGGTGAGGCGATCTCAGACGCAGCAGCATCTCCCATTCCTTCGGAGCAATAACCGGATTGGTCTGAGGTGACTGATGAAGCCGCCACAGAAAAATAGGGCTTGCTATTGCAAGCAGAAGAACCAGACCTGAAATTGCCTGACGATGATCAATCTCCCTAAAATGGAGAATCAAATATAAAATCACAATGATAATAACATATCCGGATGACAGGGGATGAATCAAAAATCCGATGCCCAGAAGCATCAATGTTGGAAGCCATTTCTCCTTCAGGAAAAGAATCACGGCAAATATCAAAAACGGCAAAGCCAGATTACGTGATAAAAAAATGGAAGATGCCGTGCTGACGGCTCCGAGACCCTGCCCGCGGAAAAGAAGCAGCGTCATTGCCAGCAGTGACACATCATCCCGGCCGAAAAGTACCTTTCCAAGATAAAAAAGACCGTAAAACAACCCATATATTGATATAACATGAAATCCGAAAAACATCCACTCAATGGAAACCGGCACATACCGCAATATCATCCCAAGAGAAGGCCAGACAATTGTATAAAGATAATTTTTGCAGGCCACCATATAGTCCTGCCCGTATAACCCGCTATCTGCAAAAGCTTTCAGAAACGGAATACGGATGCAATGATCTTTTATGCCGATACCGTACTGATTGATTCCCATAAATGCGGCCGTGAATAAAAGAATGACCAGGGGCACTATCGGACGGCTCACCGAAAAACAAAGATGATCCCCCGATTCACCCTTCGGATTCCTGTTTTTGGTATTTGTCTCAGTAACAGCCATTGTGAACCCTGATACAGGAGAACGGCGGCGACATCAATATCCATTTTTTCTCAATCATGATTCATTCGCTCTTTTCTCTGCCACACATAACAGCGACAGACCAAAAGGAAACCGGATAAACCGTTCGACACATGCAATCAGCGGTATCATTTTATCTCCCCAGCGAATGGTGGAGGCAGGCATTTTCTTCTTGCGAAGCACCTTGAACTCGACAAACCAGCCAAGCGCAGATAAAAAATTCATATAACGAATATGAGAAATCTGAAATCCCGTTTCTTCAAGCATGCGCACAAGGCCGGTTTTGGTATATCGCCGGTAATGTTCCAGAGCCGCATCAAACCGGCCGTATAACATTTGATGGGCAGGTACCAGCAGCACAACCCTGCCATCCGGTTCCAGGATGTGATGAATTTTTTCCAGCAGGCCCCGGTCATCCTGGACATGTTCAAGGAAATTAATGCCAAGCACCGTATCAAAAGTCCCGTTTTTAAATACCCTGTCAATCCTGCATGCATCTGTTTCAACCACTCTCACAAATGGATTGCCCGTAAACCTGTTTTTCAGATATTCGATATAGTTCGGATTGATATCGGACAATACGGTCTCGCGGCCGGGACGAATCAGAAATTTCGAGAACGTCCCGATTCCCGATCCCAGCTCCAGAATTTTCGCGCCGAGAAACGGGGATATCATCCGGCTTGTCCAGCGGTTGTTGTTTCTCATGACAGTCAGTTTATACAGCGTATCCCTGCCGATATCCAAAGACCGGAAATGCCCGCGCAGGAGCCAGTACACACAGTGAAAAAAATGATACCATTTCAGTTTCTTCCCTTCCTCATACGTCCTCCCGTTATAGGAAACCGGCACTTCATATACACGCAGACGGTGTTTGAAACTCTCTGCAGCCAGTTCCGTCTCGATACCGAATCCGTTGGCCTGCAGTCTGAAAAGTTTTAATTTTTCAGTTTTAAACGCCTTGAGTCCGGTCATGATATCCGTCATATTGGTGTTCAGTACGAAATTGGCAAGACGGTTCAATACGGCGTTCCCGAGATAATGATAATAATAAAACACCCGGTGTTCTCCCATAAAGCGATTGCCGAACACCACATCGGCTTTACCCTCGACAATTTTACTGATAAGAAACTGATATTCATCCGGATAGTACTCCAGATCGGCATCCTGAATAATCGTCACGGGATGACTGGTATACCGGATACCGGTTTTTACTGCAAATCCCTTTCCCCGGTTGACATCGTTCAATATCACACGAATGTTGGATTCAGAAACGGATTTGAGTATTTCCCGTGTGCCGTCCGTAGAGCCGTCATCAACCACGATAATCTCTTTATCATACGGAACCTTCTGCACCTGTTTCAGGACTTCAAGGATTGTATTCATTTCATTGAACACGGGAATGATGACAGACAGTGTTGTTTTTTGTTTTATTGCTTTCATGGATTCACGGACCTCTCTCACACTCAATGGACTTTTATATCCTGGTTCTTACGATTCTCTCCGTTCCCAGTTTTCCCATACAAAAGGATATTCCCATGTCAAATCATGAGTTCTCATTAACTTTTCCTGTATGGCCTTCCTTCGCGAAACGGATTCACGGCTTATCCGGTGAAACTGAATTTGCAAAGACTGAAAGCAATGAATCATGTTTTCTTCGAGCCAATGTTCCAGAAGACAATACTCACCGCCTTCGATATTGATTTTTACCAGATCGATCTGTTTCAGACCCTCATCCCGGATAAATGCGGCGCCGTCTTCAAGCCGGATCGTCTGTGTATTTGCACCTTTACGGTAAATGCTGGAACCATCCTCGAGAAGCACCATTTGTTCCGAACATGACCTGTCTGCCAGACCAAAATGGAAAACATGCACCTCGCTGTTTCCTTGAAAACGATCCAGTATCATCTGGTAATACTCCCGGACCGGTTCAAAAATTAAAACACGGGGATTGTATCGGTCGACGATATGCCCGGCCCAGTCGCCGCGGTACCCGCCCACATCCATGACAATGCTTTTTTCCGACAGGGGATACTCCAGGCGCCGTGTTTCATCTCCCCTGTCCATCAGCCATTTTTCCTGGGCCCGCAGATACTTGTTTCTGAATATTCTCAACCGGAACCACCGCCAGCAGCGATACATACGCCTGCGGATACCGCCGAGTATCCATGGCAAGTCTAATATCTGTTTTTTACTCAATCCTTTCGGCCTCCTGCGGCAAAAGACCGGATCCGGCGGTTAAAATGTCTCCAGATCCGGCGCCATTCTTCCCGGCGGATAGTCAGTATCGACATCATAAGGATCAGGACTGTCCATGCCACCTTCAGTAAAAAAGCGCTCTCCCGAATCAGAATAGCACCTCCCATGCCCAGACCGCATAACAAAATCATAATGATCACCCTCCGGCTCAGCCGGTAACGAATAGCACGCATGAGATATCCGCCGTTGAGCAGGACACCGGACGCACTCCCGATAACAAATCCCATTCCCACGGAACCGACACCATAGCGGCTGATCAGCAAATAGGGGATTAAAACCCAAAGGCTGACAATCACTGTTGTAGATAGCGCATGCATCCTCAAACGGGCCATACCGACAACGGTGGTCTGGAATGCGCTTCCGAAATTATTAAAGAACTGGCCCAGAACAAACCAGAATAAAACGGCTGTCAGAGGCATAAAATCATTGCTGTACAGCAGTTGTATGGCCCAGGATCCGAACAGAATAGTCAGACTCATCATGATCAGACTTAACCACAGAATAAAAAACAGATATTCGTTGATCATGCGGACCCGGCATGGCTTTTCCATTTTTTCCGACATATCGGGCAGATATTGAAACTGGGCGCCCCGCCGGACCATGCCCATATAGGCCATGACAGCCAGTCCGGCCTGAAAATATCCGACGGATGCGATATCCAGACTCCGGTTCACAATGGCCTTCTGCAAATACTGGCTGCCCAGATTCACAAATGACAAAAAAAGATTCACTGCGCCAAAAATCAGGAAAAGCCGAATTCCGTGATCTGACCAGTCCAGACGCTGCAGTCGAAGACCGGCCTTTGCACAGACGGAACGCAACATCAGTACGCAGGCCAGATAATGAGAAACACACAAACTGATAAAAAAACCGGTCAGTCCGAACAGCCATGTACAGATGACAACCAGGACAAACTCGGAAATGGCAATAATCCATCTCAGCAAAACCACCTGACGAATCAGTTTTAATCCCTGCATCATCGCCAGAAGCAGCGGCCGCATACCCATGCCGGTGAATGTCACCACGAAGAGGATATAAAACAGTGGTTCCACTTCCGGTGCCAGAAAGATATGCTGAAACCAGGGCCTCAGAACCAGCAATATAACAACCATCATCATGGACAGCGCCGCACAGGCGGTGAGGGACAAAGTAAACACCTGATTCAGTCCCTTGCGGTCGCCGGATGCATTGTACTCGGCGATATATTTTGTCGTTCCGGTTGCCAGCCATGTGCTGGAAAAAACAGCCATCAGCAGAAAAAAAGCATTCAG
>Ga0272442_10001589_pt1 | contig 34094 bp, 38 predicted proteins | sample SSMForm2O_FD_200262 | JGI IMG/M metagenome (GOLD analysis project Ga0272442, IMG submission 200262) | Marine sediment archaeal communities from Little Sippewissett salt marsh, Falmouth, MA, United States - SSM-Form-2O | ecosystem: Environmental > Aquatic > Marine > Wetlands > Sediment ... | reverse complement strand
ATCCGAACAGGGAGACCCAGGTGACCGCAAGGTCGCCCCGAGGGGTGCGAGGGGGCGGGACGCCCCTTCGGTTCGGAACCGTCGAGTCCATAATCCTGTTTTTTGTTATAGTCTATGCATTCCGCGACCGATATGTCGCGTCGGGTTAGAATGGCTGCAGCCCCCGGTCTGAAAAATCTGATATTAAAACTGGTATGCGAAAAAATTATCCTTTTAAAGGAAGCTGCTTGGATTGCTATCAGGTCGGGTTACTTACCTAGGGGTGGCTTACAAAAACAGAAGGCACCAGTCTCGAAGCAGTCGGGATAAGCCAGAAGATGATTAACCGCTAAAAAAATCATCATCCCTGTGGCTCGCAAGAAAATAATCGATAAACACGGGACCGAACAGCCCCGAAAAAGCAGAGAGAAATAAGGCCCGGGTTAATCTATCCATTCAAGAATATTCCTGGAATTCCTCTCCAGGCCCTCATCATCATTTTGGCCGCCTGCAGCCTCCTGCACATCAAGGGCCAAAAGCGCATTTGAAGGATTATTTTCCGCCAGGCTCGAAGGATCCGTCTCCTGGGCCAGCATAACAGGAGCCACAGAGGATGAAGTGTCCTTCTGCTGCTCAAGGTAATCTCCGTACCGTTTCAGCAGGTAGTCCACAAAATCTTCTACTTCCTGCCGGAGTTCCGGTGGCAGCCGGGCAATCTTCTCTTCAATCATTTTTTCCCCTGGCCCTGGTAGACTCCATAAACTCGTAACATGATCTATTCCCGGTCTATCCGGAGGTCGCCGACCAGCCAGAGTACACGGGAGCTGTGCTCCACGAGCGATGTCATTATGAATGCTTCATCAAGGCTCTTTCCCGCAGCGAAGGTTCCATGCCCCTTCACGACCGCAACAAGCGAGAGGCAGAGGGCATCAGCGACGTTTCTTGCAATCGCGTCTGATCCCGGTTTACCACCTACGACTGGGATTATGGGGCAGAACATCTGGCCTTCACCGTCAACAGGAACTATTTCATCATATACAAGGGATGCCCCGACAGCATACGGTGGGTGTGCATGGACAACGGCATGATGACGGGTATTTCTGTACACCTCCCTGTGAACCCTGTATTCACTCGAAGCCTCTTGAGGTGCCGGATCTTCCAGCGGGACAAAGACCGGGACACCCGGATCGTCAAGGTAAGCGCCCGTTCTGGTTATGTAAAATCCATCATCCGCCCGCACGCTGATATTACCAAAATTACCAATCACAAGCCCTTCTTTAAACAGACGTGCTCCTATCCGTGCAAATTCCGTATCACGCATTCTTCACACCTCGACTTATTACAGAAATCTTTTGCATATTCCACCAGATGACCATGAATCCTCCGTTTCACAGATGGTGTATTTGGGACTGCATCTTCGAATGCCCTTCGCAGTTCATCACCATCCTCCAGGATGCCTGCACATGAGAAGATCCTTTTTGTATATGCATCGATGACAAGGGAGCCCCTTTGGAACCCATAAGCGAGGATACTGTCTGCCGTCTCTTCACCGACACCATGCACGGAAAGAAGCTCTTTTCGAAGTTGTCCGGTCTCCATTTTTTCCAGGTTTTCTATCCCGCCATGTGTTTCTAGAACAAAATCTGCTAGTAGTTTCAGCCTCCTGGTCTTCTGGCGGAAATATCCTGTCGGCCGGATCAGTTCTTCGATGTCGGAAGGATCTGCCGACCGAATATTTGTGAAACTACACATATCATGCTCTTTCAGGCGTGATATGGCTGTCTCGACATTCACCCACCGGGTTTGCTGGGTGAGAATTGAGCCAATCATCACCTCTTCTGCAGAATCGGCCTCCCACCATTCATCAGCACCGTAGAGCCGGCCGAGTTCCGAGATTATCTTCGATATCCTATCTGAACTGGATTCCGACATCCCTCATCCTGTTGAACCTGGCTATGTTGAGGAGAAGGGGTGTTAGGCATTCCACCATGCAGGATGCAGCCAGGGGCCCTGCATCATATGCTTTTACGCGGGAGATGCTGTTTACCAGATCCATGACGAGTGCCTTTGCCGAAGGGTCGTCACCGCAGACAGGAACTGCCAGATCGAGTTCCAGGTCAAGGGCCTTCCACTTGTTGGCAGCCACCGTGTTGAATGCCGTGCAGAGTCTTGCTTCTTCTGGGAGGAATTTTTTGATGAAGAGTGCAGCAGATCCCTCGGGCGGCGGGGTATACATGAAATGATCCTTCTTCTCCATCGGGTTGACCGGCGAGATTACAATCTTTTCCTCAAAGCCATGCAGTGATGAAAGTGTCGGCTCGACGTGCCGGAAAGGTATGGCAAGAACGACTACATCGGCCAGATCCACTGCATCCTGGTTGGAATGGCCGCTGCAATGACATGGCAGCCCTCTTCCTGTGATGGTTGAATAGCAGCATTCACTGGCATATTGTGCTTTATCCGCTTCCCGGGAACCGATATACACCTGGTGGCTTGAGGAGAGCCTCATCGCGATGCCCTCCCCGATATCGCCTGTGCCCCCTACAATACCGACTTTCACTTACTCCACCAGCGGCGAAAGCATTGATTCAAGGGATTCGGCACTCGTCACTCCTTCCAGGGTCCGTATCACTTTTCCATCCTTCAAAATAATCAGTGTGGGGACCACCCGTATACCATATTGATTGGCAATATCCATATTCTGGTCCACGTCTATCTTTTTGACTTCTATCTTCTCACCCATCTTCTCTTTGAGTTCCTCCAGCATTGGTCCCTGCCTCTTGCAGGGGCCACACCAGTCGGCGTAAAAATCCAGCAAAATCGGTTTAGCCATGTGAATTACCTTCTGAGTAGTCGGTGAAAAAAACAGATAAAGGTTTTTATATTCCTTTATTTGGAGAGCATTTCCATAATTATCTGCCCATATGCAGGCCGTGTAATGGTTACGCCAATCAGCACGCCAAGGATTGTGATGATGGCAAAACCCCTCAGGGTAGATAGATCCATGAGTGCCAGGGGCAGCATTGCGAAGATGATCGTGGCTGCGGATATGGCTATGATCGAGAGCGCCCTTTTCAGCCGTTTTGTGTACAGGCTCTGGGACGGTATTTTTCCTTCATGTAAAACTTCGTCCGTGATCACCACCAGCTGATCGATCCCGGTTCCAAGAACCGCAATCAGACCGGCAATAGCAGCCAGGTCGAGCTGCTGGATGAATGTCGCAATACCGAGCAGGATGACGATCTCGGAGAGATTGATTCCGATCATTGGCAGGACAATGGAAGCCTCTCTGTACCGGTAAAAGACGGTGATTCCCACAGCGACGGTTGCAAGGACGAATGCGATCAGGCACATCATCTTGAAATAGTCTGAGAGCGCCGCCGGTACATAGCCAGTCCCGGCAACTGCTACATCGACCGGGAGCGCTCCTGCTCTCAGGTGGATCTCCAGGTTCTTGGCGTCTGTCAGGCCCGAATCCCCGGTTCCTGTGGATGCATACAGTTGACGAACAGGTTCCACTGCGATGCTTGCCGCCAGATCACTTGAGAGGGCTGCACTGTAGACCGTATCCCCATCGAGGATCATATCGAGGTAATGGCTTTCGGGATTATTGACAGCCCCAACCTGGATCGCAGCCTCCCGGAACTTCGCTGCACCATTTTCGTCTAAGGTAAATGATACGCCCCAGATCTGGCTTCCAGGCTGTTTGCTGGGGACACCAACGCTTGTTATTGAATCGCCATAGAGGACATGCTCCGTCTGGTTGCCTGACGTATGTATCCTGATCTCGAATTTACCCTGTTTACCCACGATATCCTTGGCCTGGGCCAGGCCGACTCCGGCGAGCTCGACCCTGATATATTGGGTCACTCCTGAGAGCCCCGTAAGTGGATTTACCTTGGCATCTTTGGTTCCGAGGGTGTTTATCTTGTTTTCAAGTATCAGTTTGACCTCGTCGGCAGTGGCCTGTGACACTCCCTGGTCATACGACGTAAGGCTGCCTCCTGCTTCAGCAAAGACTGACTCAAGATCCTCTCTTGAGAAATATTTCCTGATCTCGAGCCGGTTGTCGTCAACAAGATAGATATCAGCATCGAGTTGTTCCTTTACGTCACCTATGAACTCTTCGTAAGGTCGATCAGTCTCGAAACCCACGACTTCCGCTTTAAACTCCATCTGGAGCCATGTCCCATCCTGTAGATCCAGGCCGTACTGGAGATTGGTGGTAAATTTCCCGTCTTCGTACCGGGGATAGATCGCAACGAGCGATCCCAGCACGAGGATTATCACGAGCGCCACCTGCCAATGCTTCACGATGGAGACCAGTTTATCGCGGTTCATCTTCCACCCCTCGATGTGACGTACCATTTGATTATCCCGGCATTGGTAAGCCAGGTATTCATCATGTCGATTGCAAGACCAATGATGAGAACAGTGGCGATCTCCCAGATAACTGTTATCTGCCCGACAAAGGCCACGACCCACATGGCAATAATTGCGGCGAGCGTGGTTGTGGTCATGATGATGCCCGTGCGGAATGCGCCAGAAAGTTTCTCCTCAAGTTTCCCTTTCCTCTTCAGGACACGCATGGTCAGCAGTATATCGCTGTCGACCGAGTAGCCAATCAACATCAGAAGGGCTGCGGTAGTCGGAAGAGAGAGATCGATTCCGATAATGTTCATCACTGCTCCAGTCATGGCTATATCGGCAAATGCCGAGAGCACCACAGCACCTGCCGGGACCACCGTCCTGAAGGCGAGAAAGACAACGACTGTCATTCCGATGAAGGAGAAGAGAACAGCGATAAATGCCTGTTGCTGCAGGGTCTCACCAAAAGTTGCTCCAATCTGGTCAATTTTTGCGTCAGGGTATCTTTCCCCGATCAACGTCGCCAGGGACTGGAGACTAGAATCGTCCATCGGACCGAATTTGAGATATTTTCCGTTGTTCAATCCTTCTCCGATGGAGAGCAGTGGATATTCAGAGAACACGCCCCTGATCTCCTGGGCTGAATCGGCGGTAAAAAGCGTAACCGCCGTACCTCCCGAGAAGTCCATACCCGGTTTCACCGGCATACCTGTCGTGGCCATGGTATAACCAAGCATTGCCAGTGCCAGGAGCAGGATGATCATCGGGATGGCTATCATCTGCCTTGGTGAATATTTATTCACATCATAGCCGATAAATCCCATATTCCTACATGTTGGCAGAGTAAAGGTAAAATCCTTCGGATACCACAATATATCTGTAAATATTACACAAATGTCCTACAAATGCGTATTGTTTTACGGAAAATGGTTTAAATCTTTATTTGAGTGATATAGGTGAGGAGAAAAAAACAAAAAAATTAAATAAAGCCTGCAGCGAATTCCACTTTATGAGATCTCCGCAAGAGATCAAAGCGGTGGTGGAGGTACGACTGAAAAAATATATCTCCAGAGACCGCACAGGAATCAGGCGGGCCATGCTGAAACTGTTTCTTCGTATTAAATCTTTGACCATTGCCCAGGTCTTCGAAGAACTCAATAAACGGTTTGTCATTAGCTACCATTCGGTTGCGGCCATGGTGGGAATCGTCGCTTCCCGCCTTGGCATCCTCCATGTGATCAAGGAAAAAGATGGGACCTGCAGTATCTACCAGTTGAAGGAACAATATGTTGAGATGGTGAGGGGGATAGTCGCGGGCTGAAATCAAGTTGATCATAATTTTTTTAATCGGTGCCAGCGTATGATGTGAGCATCATGTATGCTCATCCCAATGAAAGCCCACCTCTTGAGGAGGTATTGATTCAGACCGATGTACTGGATTATATAAAAAAAAGAGGCTGTGATTTTCGTATATGCACCTCATGTGGAGGTCCAATTCTCCTCCCTGTTCAGATGAAGTCGCCTAAACCGACCGATCTGCAGATCAGGGCGGGCGAATATATGATCTTTGTCTCCATTCACCAGGCCCGGTACCTGCATTCGATTCATATGGGAATGGTTCCGTTCTTCTTTGAAGTAGACGAATAAGTAAGTGCAAGGATGACCCACAAGGAACTTGAGCATACCGCAGACGTGAAGATGAGGGTCGTTGCCCCTTCAATTGAAGCACTTTTTGAAGAAGCTGCCTGCGCCCTTATGGAAGTGATTTACGATACTGTAGGGATGGGACCGGTCAGGCATCCGATAAATCTCGACGCCGAGGACCAGGTTTCCCTGATCCATGATTTCCTCTCCGAACTGCTTTACATATCGGAAGTAGAGGATTTCGTCATTGCGTCCGCGGATATATCAATCTCCGGAGGCCACCTCGAAGGCGAGCTACGAGGTGAACGATTCAATCCAGAGAAGCATTCGGGAGGATGCGAGGTGAAAGGGATCTCTTATTCAGGTCTTTCGATACGCAGGGATGATGACAATTATATACTAGATGTTATCTTTGATGTGTGAAGGCCTATGCATGAAGGAATTAAAAGGGTAGGGCCTTATGAATGGGAGGTTCCAATTGGCTTTGTTCCGGGTATGCGAGTTCCCGGAAGATTCTTTCTATCAGAGAGGCTTGCGGAGACACTCGAAAAAGGAGCCGTACAGCAACTTGCAAATGTGGCGACCATGCCGGGTGTCGTGAAAAATTCACTTGCAATGCCCGATATCCACTGGGGTTATGGTTTCCCCATCGGCGGAGTCGCCGCCTTCGATATGGACGAAGGGGTCATATCACCTGGCGGAGTGGGCTTCGATATAAATTGTGGCGTCAGGCTGCTCGCAACACCCCTCCGCGAACCTGATCTGAAGAAGAAACAGGAACTGATAGAACGCCTTTTTTCTGCTGTGCCAACCGGTGTTGGTGCAAAGAGCAAGCTCCGTCTCAGTGCCAGGGAGCTTGAGGAGATGCTTTTGGATGGCTCGAGATGGGCGGTAGACCAGGGGTATGGCGTAGAGGATGATGTAGAACATTGCGAGGAAGGCGGCTCTATGAAAGATGCCGAAATCGCCAGTGTCTCGGATAAGGCACGTCGGAGGGGCATGCCCCAGAGCGGCACGCTCGGCGCGGGCAATCATTTCCTTGAGATACAGATCGTAAGGGAAATATTTGATCAGGAAGCGGCGGATGTATTCGGTCTCTCCTTAGGCCAGATATGCGTGATGATCCATTGCGGCTCCCGTGGTCTCGGTCATCAGGTATGTACAGATCACTTAAAGGAGCTGGAAGCGGCTACAAAAAGATACCAGATAACTCTTCCTGACAGGCAGTTGGCCTGTGCACCGCTCCATTCGCCTGAAGGGAAGGCGTATTTCGGTGCAATGGCGGCGGCGGCCAACTATGCATGGGCAAACAGGCAGGTCATCATGCATAATGCCAGGGAAGTCTTTGTTGATATGTATGGGATTGCATACGAGGAGCTGAAGATGGTCTATGATGTTGCCCACAATGTCGCCAAATTCGAGGATCATACGGTCGATGGAAAGGGAATGAGGCTTTGTATTCATCGTAAGGGAGCAACCAGGGCGTTTGGTCCGAAAGCTCCCGATCTTCCTGCCGCCTACAGCTCGATCGGTCAACCGGTGCTGATTCCGGGAAGCATGGGCACCTCTTCATACCTCCTGCATGGAACAGCAACAGCCATGGAGAGATCGTTTGGAAGTACGTGTCACGGTGCAGGGCGGGTGATGAGCCGAAGCAAAGCCAGGAAGAGCATCAAAGGAAAAGAAGTCAAAGAATCACTGGCCCGTGAAGGCATCCTGGTCCGGGCCCCTTCCATCGGGGCTATAGCCGACGAAGCACCGGAAGTCTACAAGCCTAGCCAGGAGGTCGTGCAGGTTGTGCATGAACTGGGGCTATCGAAGCTGGTTGCCCGGATGGAGCCTCTGGGGGTGATTAAGGGGTGATCAGCCGTTCGGCCCTGTTATGGGACCAGAAAATCGTCTTCACCCGCTATATTGAAGACTGCGGCGTTGCCTGTGAGCACATGACTCCTCATATGCTGGCAACACCATTCTTCAGGGGTCGTTTCATTAGCCTGATCGTCCCGACCGGTTTTGGAAATCCTGAATTTTCCAACCTGCTTCCTGCTCTCAGGGCGGCCGCGCCGAGGATAAACAGGTTCGTAATGTCAGGTGGGAGGCTACTTGTTTTTGGTGCGGCCTGCGACAATGTCTCTGCCTATGACTGGATGCCTTTCCAGTTGACGTATAACCATCTATATAGATCCTGCCGAATTGAGATCGATCAGTCGCATCCGTGTTCAGAGTTCCTTTCGGATTATGATCCCTCGTGTGTGGAGTGTGATGGATATTTCACAACGTACGAGGGCGACGTAATAGCCCGGGCAGAAGGCTACCCGGTGATGATAGAAAAGGAAGTTGGCAAGGGTAAGATCGTGGCGAGCACTATCCACGAGTATCCATCAAGGAGTTTTGTTAAAGAGTTCTGCACGGCAATGGGGGAAACATTATTTTAACATGCAGCAAGGGATTTATGAGGTACCTTTAATGCATCGCTATATAATCTCTTTAGACTCATCGGCTGAAGATATCGAACCGGTTGGAATGGCCCTGCATGAACTCCTCAACCGCCTTCCGGTGACTGCAAGGTCAAAGGACAGAAGAGGAATCAGGATTGAGGAGGGAAGCGTTGTGGATAGTAACTATACCGGACCGATACTCGAAAAGGTACTTTCCGAAAACAGGACTGCCCGCGAGACCGCTCCGTCCGGGGCGTATAAAGGCGTTCCTGTAGTGGTGAGCCCGATCAGGGATCGTGAAGGTGAAGTGATCGGCGCTATCGGCGTGGTCGATATAACAGGAATATTCGATCTTGCCACACTGATGGAACACCAGTCCATGATTCTGCAGCAGGTGTGCGGAAAAGACCCGTGTCCTCTTCCTACCGAACAGATCGAAGCTAAAAGGTAATGAGAATGTACGACGCAGCATTTAGAGTCCTTGAAATTCTTGAATCCAGCGATGGGCCGGTTTCCGGGGAATTTATCAGTAATAAACTCGGTATATCCCGATCAGCGGTATGGAAACATGTAAAGGAACTCAAGAACATGGGCTATGATATTTCGTCGTCGCAAAAGGAAGGATACCAACTGCAGAAAAAAAGTGACCGTCTCCTCCCCCACGAGATACGGAAGAAGCTCCGGACCCGCTTTATAGGGAGGCAGATGAAGTATTATGAAAATACGCCTTCAACCATTTGGGTTGGAAAAAAAATGGCCAGTGAAGAGAACGCCGCCAATCTTCATGGTCTCGTAATTATTGCAGAGGAGCAGACGGGAGGTATCGGAAGACTGGGACGCTCGTGGGTGTCCCCCCTGGGCGGGATATGGATAACAATTGTACTCAAACCCGAAATCCCCGTGGATCACGTCTTCATGGTCACGATGGCGGCCTCGGTTGCGGTCGCGCGGGCTATCCGTAAGGAGTTCGATCTCGGGGCACTGATCAAGTGGCCAAATGATGTATATATTGGGGACAACAAGGTTGCCGGACTTCTCCTCGAGCTATCGGCAGAGGCCGACACCATCCATTACTGCCTTCTCGGAATAGGGGTTGATGTGAACATCGCACCAACGGAACTCGAAGCCGTTCCGAGTTCTGTCACATCGATAAGTTCGGAAGTTGGGCATGATGTCGACAGGGCGTCGTTTCTGGCCCGGATCCTCCGCGAGTTTGAAAGCCGGTATCTCCTGATAGAATCAGAGGAATACGAACCGATTCTCCGCGAATGGAAGAGCCTTTCATGCACCCTCGAGCACAGGGTCCGGATAAACACGTTGAAGTCCACGTTCGAGGGAGAGGCTATCGATATTGATGATTTTGGGGCCCTCCTGATAAGAAAGGACAATGGAAAGGTAGAACGTGTGATAGCCGGGGACTGTATACACCAGTAGATTTTATCGTCAACCTTTGCATAAATTAAGGTTGACGATGTACGGGGACCGGCGGCGATCGCTTTTCATCTCCCAGACAGCAGCCTGCGTAGGGTTGATAATCATTGGGTCCTGGATATCCATCCCTTTTTTTCCGGTACCCATAACCCTTCAGACTCTCTTCGTCCTGCTTTCCGGTGCGGTGATGCGGCGCTATGGGGTCATCCCTCCTGCATTATATGTCCTGATGGGAGCTATGAATCTGCCTGTATTCCATAACGGCACCGCGGGGATAGGGATCCTTCTGGGCCCAACCGGCGGGTACATACTTGGATTCATCCCTGGAGCCCTTGTAGCAGGGCTTGCATATGAGCACCGATCAAAGATATGGCGTGGTACGGGTATGATTGCGGGCGACATGGTGATTCTCGCCTGCGGAATGGCCTGGCTCTGCATGTCTGCAGGTCTTTTAATCTGGGAGGCGTTCCTTGTAGGATTCCTGCCGTTTGTTGCAGGGGATCTTCTTAAAGCATTTGCAGCTTTCTCCATCGCCCAGCGGCTCGATGTTATGAGGCAGGGAAAGCCCGGTTTGGGGGAAATGCCAGCAGAGGAGAAGAAAGGATGATCGATATCCTGGGCCTGGAATTCAGAGACCTGACGATCCCTCGCCTTCATATAGCCCCCGGCCATACAGCAGTCATTGGGCCAAATGGAAGTGGTAAAACCACGCTTTTACGCCTGATTGCCGGACTTCTGGAGCCCTTTTCAGGTACAATTACCGTGGATGGACAGGATATAGGCGAAACAGAAGCAGGATTTGTGAACGAATTTCCTGACCGTAATATACTTTTTTATCGTGTTAAGGACGAAATCGCCGCTCCATTGAGATTCAGGGGGGTATCCTGCAGTGAAACCAGGGAGAGTGTAGACAGAATCGTCGCACATGCCGGGTTGTCTCATCTGGCATGCAGAATATCAAAGCAGTTATCTGGGGGTGAAAAGGCACTTTTGGCACTGTTGACCGCGGTCATTTCGTCTCCACGAATTCTGATACTTGATGAATTTGACTCGCATCTTGACCAGGAATCAATATCGCTGGCCATGGATATCATTGATTACAGCAGTGCGGAGTATGTGATTCAATGCACCCAGAACATGGAACTTGCCGCATGCTGTGACCAGGTTCTCTTTTTATCAGACAAGGGGCTGGAACTGGCAGGGACACCCGAAGAGGTCTTTTCGAGGCTGCGTGAAACATGTTTTTACCCGGTTTTATGGAGGATTCGGGATGGAACTTGAATTCACGGATATCCGGGTGGAGAGGGGTTCCTTTTTTATCCGGGGATCGGGGGCCTTCGCCCCCGGCATTCACCTGGTCTCGGGAAGGGTGGGATCAGGTAAGACCACCCTGGCCATGATTGCAGCGGGACTCGGGCAACCGGATTCAGGCTCAATAAACAGACATGGCATCAATTCTGTCATGCTCTCCATGCAGTTTCCCGAACAGCACCTTACCGGGTCGACACTTGAGTCCGAGATCGCGTCCTGGCATCTGCACCCAGCTCCCGTACTCGCCCTTGCCGGCCTATCCGGCAGGGAGCGGGACGATCCCTTCTCCCTTTCAAGGGGTGAGCTAAAACGTCTTCACCTTGCCTGCATATTCTCGCATCGCTTTGATCTGCTCATCCTGGATGAGCCGTTCAGTGCGCTGGACTGCAGGGAGAAGATAACGACGGCGGATTGGATCGGCCGGATTCGGGGTGGAATCACCATCATATTCACCCATGAAAACCAGCATCTTCCAAGGGTGGATTATCTCTGGGAGATCCAGGAAGGAGTACTGGTATTCCTCGGGAGTGTTCCGGATGCCCTCGGGAGATGGAAGAATAAACCAGCCGTTATTTCGAGGTTGCATAAACGGGGCATTTTCCCGGAAAACGTTTCCACAAAAGATATCCTGGAGGCTGCATGCAGGATGCAAGATTAAGGCTCTTTGCCGTCGTCATCCTATCGGTCGCAGCTTTTTTGAGTATGACGGGGGCGATTGCCGCCTTCTTCTGGTGGATGATCTTCACGCAGGGTATACGGACCATAGCGAAGTCTCCGTTCGCCCTCTTCTTTCTTGGATTCACTGCATCGGTATCAGCCCTCGTTTGGTTGTCCGGCGGTGACGGGTTTTCATACCTGGTTCGCATGGCTGTCATACTCCTCCTGGCCTTCTATGCCTACAGTGACCGGGCCCCTGGTGAGTTTCTCGATCTCTCGGTATGGTTTTTCGGGAGGAAGATCGGGTTTGATATAGGTCTTGCCGCTGAAATGAGCCTGCAGGGCATGGAAGTCCTTTCAGACGAGATGAAGAGGATCCGGGTGGCGTTCCGGCTCAAAGAAATGAAGTTTGGCTTAAGATCCATCGTCCCTGCAGCCGGCCTCCTGATATATTCCCAGTTTGTCAGGGCCGAGGAACAGGCAGATCTCCTTGCAATACGCGGCTATCGGGGTGGAGGGATGGTATGCCCGGAATTTAAGGGCGGGAAAGGCGATTTATTGGCCTTTGCATTTGCTATACTCCCATTAATTCTTGTGTTTATTCCCCTTGGTGATATTTTTATACTTCTACATTGAAGATTTTAGAGGCTTTAGATATCATCATAGTATTGACTATGGCGAACCCCCGGAGGAGCCAGATGAGTACTGCCAAGCAAAACAAGATTTTCATCACCGATACCACGCTGCGGGATGCCCACCAGTCGTTGATAGCCACGCGCTTGAAGACCGAGGATATGCTCCCCCTCGCCCGCCAGATCGATGAGGTCGGCTTTTTTTCGGTCGAGGCCTGGGGGGGTGCGACATTTGATTCAAGTATCCGGTTCCTTGCGGAAGATCCATGGGATCGCGTACGGCTGCTCTCCGAGGAGCTCAAGAAAACCCCCATCCAGATGCTTCTGCGGGGCCAGAACCTTGTCGGGTACCGCCACTATCCGGACGATGTGGTGGACAAATTCGTGGAGATGGCCCATAAAAACGGAGTGGATATATTCCGGGTGTTTGATGCGCTCAATGATGTCCGGAACATGAAACGGTCCATGAAGAAGGTAAAGGAGATGGGAGTACACCTCCAGGGGGCCATCTGCTATACCACGAGCCCGGCGCATTCCAACGAAATTTTTGTTGAAATGGCAAAAGAGCTCCATGCTCTGGACTGCGATTCGATATGTATCAAGGATATGGCCGGCCTCATCATGCCGGCGGCGGCAAAGGATCTCATCACAGGAATAAAGGACGAGATCGACACGCTCGTCGACCTTCACAGCCATTCCACGAGCGGTGTCGCACCCATGAGCTATCAGGCGGCTGCAGATGCGGGAGTCGACATACTGGATACCGCGATGTCGCCATTTGCGCTGGGAACCTCCCAGCCTCCCACCGAGAGTGTCGTGGCAAGTCTCAAGGGCACCGCACGGGATACCGGCATCGATCTATTGGCATTGAGGGAAGTCCGGAACCAGTGCCTGAAGTTACGGGAGAAGTACCTGGGCATTCTCGATCCGATATCAGAGCGGGTCGACAGCGATGTCCTCATCTACCAGCTTCCGGGTGGAATGATCTCAAACCTTGTATCGCAGCTCAAGGAGCAGGACGCTCTTGACAAAATGAACGATGTGCTGGCCGAGATTCCTCGTGTACGGGAGGATCTTGGGTATCCTCCCCTCGTCACTCCGACGTCGCAGATAGTGGGGACCCAGGCAGTATTCAATGTCCTTCTCGGCGGTGAACGGTACAAGAATGTGACAAAGGAAGTGAAGGATTACGTCAAGGGGTTGTATGGGAAATCCCCGGCGCCTATCAGTGATAATATCCGCACCCTGATAATCGGTGACGAAGAGGTCATCACAGTTCGTCCTGCCGACCTTCTCGAACCAATGTATGAAAAGATGAAAGAGCAGGCGACAGCGGAGGGACTGGTCAAGAAGGAGGAAGATGTCCTCACCTATATCCTGTATCCCGCCATTGCCCCTTCATTCCTGCGGGGCGAAAGAAAACCGGAGCCTATTCCCTCGCGGCAACGGCAGCAGCCCGTCGCGGGAGCAGATATACCGCACAGCATGGAAGTGGAAGTTGATGGGGAGATCTTCAATGTGCGGATAGTATCTGTGGCAGGAAGCGCCGTTGCCACTGCAACACCATCCACCGAGAAGATACCGCGGGGCGACATACAGGGCGGCATCAAGTCCAATATGCAGGGAATGGTTCTCGAAGTGGCGGTCGGCCAGGGCGCAGAGGTCAGCAAAGGAGACCTCCTCCTCGTTCTTGAAGCCATGAAGATGGAGAACCCTATACATTCTCCTGTTGATGGCCGGGTGGTGGAGATTTTTGTTGATACAGGTGACACCGTCCAGAACGGCGACGTTCTCATGGTGGTGGAATGAAATATTTCGACAAGATCCTCATAGCCAACCGTGGAGAGATCGCCATAAGGGTGATGAGGGCCTGCCGGGAGATGAATATCGAGACCGTGGCCATCTACTCTACTGCAGACAAGGATGCGCTGCATGTGAAATATGCTGACGAGGCCTTCCTCGTGGGCGAAGCCCCGCCCTCCAAGAGTTACCTGAACATGGAGCGGATCATCGATATCGCCAAGAAATCGGGAAGTGAAGCCATTCATCCGGGATATGGCTTTCTTGCAGAAAATCACCGTTTTGCCAAATATTGCCAGGATGAAGGGATCACATTCATCGGCCCCTCTTGGAAGACCATTCGTGCGATGGGTTCGAAGATCGAGAGCAAACAGACGATGGAGAACGCCGGTGTTCCCGTTGTCCCTGGAACAGAAGGCGGTGTAAAGGATTCCGAAGCTGCAAGAGCCGTGGCGGAAGAGATAGGATACCCTGTCATCGTCAAGGCAAGCGCCGGTGGCGGAGGTATAGGGATGCAGATCGTCAGTGATGAGAAAGGACTCGAGGCCGCCATTCAGGCCGGCATGAGGATTGCAGAGTCTGCATTTGGGGATGCCACGGTGTTTGTAGAGAAATACCTGGTAAAACCACGTCATATCGAATTCCAGATCCTTGCAGATGAGCATGGAAATGTGATTCATCTCTTCGATCGTGAATGCTCCATACAACGCCGTCATCAGAAACTGGTCGAGGAGGCGCCTTCACCAATCATGACAGACGATCTCCGTGAGAGAATGTCACAGTCGGCGATTGCGGTTGCAAAGGCGTCTGATTACACCAATGCGGGTACGGTGGAGTTCCTGTACTCGGAGGGCGACTATTATTTCATGGAGATGAATACCCGCCTGCAGGTGGAGCATACGGTCACCGAGCTGATCACCGGAGTTGACATCGTAAAAAAACAGCTCGCCATCGCCGCCGGGGATTCTCTCCCCTTCGATCAGGAGGATATCACAATCAGGGGTCATGCTATCGAATGCAGGATAAATGCGGAGGATCCGCTGAACAATTTTGCCGCCGACCCGGGAAAGATCTTGAGGTACCGGTCTCCGGGAGGGCCTGGAATGAGGGTGGACTCGGGGATCCATATGGGATACACCATACCTGCCACCTATGACTCAATGATCGCGAAACTGTGCGCCTGGGGTATGAACCGCCAGGAGGCTATCGAACGAATGCGCCGGGCCATCTACGAGTACGTGATTATCGGCGTCAAGACCACGCTGCCCCTCCACCATGCAATTATGCATAATCCCCATTTCATGGCCGGGGACACCCATACCCATTTCCTGCAGGAAGAGCATATCATTAAGACCCTGACCCGGTATGTAAGGGAGGAGGAGACAAGAATCCAGACCCTGGCCGCCTCTCTACGACAGGGAAAAGAGATCGCGGCCATCACCGGGGCGGTCAACGTCTATATACAGAGCCAGAAGAAGGCCCAGTGAATAGACCCGGTTTGTGGTGCCATCCTTGTTCTTTTCAAGGCCGGCGCAGACACACTGACTACAGGGGGTGAAGTCGCCAGGCGCCCGTCTGCGCCCGTCTGATCGGTATATCAGAACCTTTAATATGGCACAACACGTTTTTATTATGCACTTTTGTGTGCTGCGGTGGCCTAGCTGGTTAGGGCGCCAGACTCATAGGGTATTGAGAGCTTCGAAGCGCCATCATCTGAGATATCTGGAGGTCGCGGGTTCGGATCCCGTCCGCAGCATCATTTTTTCATTTAGCTCGGGAAATTGGGTATTATTCGAGTTTTAATGACTGAATAATCCATAAAATTAAAAGAAAATCTTTTTCGTATTTTATAGAAAGTTCCAATTTACCAAAAAGTATGGTATTAACAGAGGAGGAATGCATGAAAAAATTCGTAATACTTGCAATTGCCTTAATTTTTCTTACCGGGCTTACCCTGGCCGATACAGGTATCGATCCCGTGCCTGAAACACAGGGGATTGTTATTTCGACTACGATCGAGATGATCGGCAATTTTGCATCGGAAACTGATCTCCAGTGGAGGATGACCGATGATGTATATGGGCTGGACGGACTGCCAGTCGAGGAGCCTGGTGATCATCTTGAAGGTGAGTATTACCAGTCAGTCTATTGTGAAGATACTCAGTCCAACGCCTTAGGACTGATCGCATATGACAAGGAGCTTGATGTGGAGACGGGAGGACAGATCAGCGGCCAGTGGAATGTCGAGGCAGTCAAGGAGCTTTTCTTTGTGGGTATTGATGGTGCACGGGTATTATCTACTGATACGATCCTTGTTGACGGTACCTCATATGCAAATGCCTCTATCCCCGAACAGTATATCTGTCCCTTTGCCGGCGACGATTCCTGGATGTATCCTGGAACATACTGCAACTATGCAGAAGCAGGCAGTACTATTGATATGACAGTAGTGAATGCCCGCACCACCTCGACTGACAGGTTTGTTATGCCTTCTGCAGATTACCCCGTCGAACTGAATCATGACATCCTGGTCACCGAGCTGACCTCAGGCCTGCCCTCGACAGGCTCTGCGTCCGCGTACATGAGTGTCCTTATCCAGGAGAATTATGACGAAGAATGGTACGTTGACTGGCCACCGCTTGCCGAGTGTGTTGAAGTCTCCGAGGAGACCACCGTTACCGGGGACGTGACAGTGTTTGAGAAGTTGATGCACTACGACTCGGTACGAACAGGGGCGGGATCTTCAGACATAGTTGATTGAAACATTTCCAGACGATAGTAAAACCGGGAATCCCCCGGTTTACTATTTTATCTTTATAATCCATTATGTGGCGTTTAAGCTTTATTTATGAGAAAATTCTGTGTAATTAGTTAAAAATCCAATCCCGATTTTATAAGAATAATAAAAAAGAGCATGCATCCCAGAGGATGCATATCTTCGCCTGGGTTCTCACCCCGTTGCCGGCTCTGTACTGTAGGTGGCAATGACCTGGTTCTGGTTGTTCGTAAACATCAGCAGGTTGCCATCGATACTGTACGATTCCACTCCATCCAGCATGGCGAGATAGAGCTGCTCCTGGTTATCGACCCCGGTCGGGGACTGGCAGACCATGAGGGTCGATCCAGGGGTTCCGATTCCGATGGCCCCTCCCTCTCCCAGGGCGTAGGTTGCGAAGTAGTTGTTGCAGCCGCCTGATCCGGCCAGTTTCCCTTCTTCCCCGAACACAGCGGTGATCTCGGTTCCCGGAATGACATTCTCCGCCTCCACGATACCGTTATTGAAGGAGACAAGATACCAGGTTGTTCCGAGAAGAGGTACAGGGGCAGGTGTTGTTGTGGTCACAACGGTGGTCTGTTCAGGCGTGAAGACCTGCGTGGGTGTGGGGGTGGGCTGTTCAGCTGGGGGCTGGGTAGTGCAGCCGGCAATTGCAATCGCCAGGATGACCATGGCGGTCATGATTCCAATGGGTACAAGTTTCATAGCATCTCCTTGCTATGCACCAATAAATAATGAACCCCTTTTCGTGAAAGGACCGCCTCGGATCACTCATGATAGATACGACGTCCAAAAAAAGCCTTGTGTAGAGTTTCATAGCATTTCCGGGGACAATATTTGAGGATCCGAAAAATGGGGGTGCTTCCCATATCCTCTGGTCCGTATACTTTTTTCCACGATGGTACATATCTCCTGATATATGATCGAAGATTCGATGGTTGGAGAGGAGGCACCCATGTTTTGCCTTCCTGACGCCCGGGAGAGGGAGGTATGCCTTGAAGATTACTCCGGAAAATGGCTGGTCCTCTATTTTTATCCACGAGACAATACATCTGCCTGTACGCTGGAGGCCCGGACTTTTTCTGAGGAACTCGACGATTTTGCCGCCCTGAAAGCAGAAATAGTAGGTGTGAGCCCCGATACTGTCGTCAGCCACAAAAAGTTCATTGACTCAAAAGAACTGAAGCTGTGTCTTCTCTCCGATGTACAACATGAGATCATGGAAAAATACGGTGTATGGAAAAAAAAGCGTATGTACGGCAGGGAGTTCATGGGAGTGGAGAGGAGCACGTTCCTCATCGATCCGGAAGGAATCATCCGTGGGGTGTGGAGAAAAGTGAAAGTGCCCGGCCATATAGAAGAAGTAAAAAAGACGCTTCAATCACTTGTATGAAATGAGATCGCGGTATGAGTGTCAAAGATCCTCATAGACAAAAGCCGGGCGAAGGATTAATCATCAAACGCATCAGTTCATAAAGAATAGAAAAGATTTCCCGTCGGTCCGGGTGATTTACTGTGTTTGCCATACGGTATTATCGAATATATGATATAGGGAGAGAGATCGACCTTGATGTACTGGAACGGGACCTGGCAATAACTCATCCCACGGCGCGTACAAGATTTCAGAGGGTCAAGCCCAAGTCCATAATGATCGAGGATCCCCCGCTCATCCTGAAAATGGATCCCATAATCGTGAAGAAGGATGGAGAGACCATCGAGTTTTCGGCAGTCGCCCGGGTGTATGTCATCGGTGCAATCAGCCTCTGTTTCGTGTATGAAGAACCCGAGAGGCCCCCGGAGGGACTTGTTCAGACCGCGGTTCTCTTTGCCGGACAGGAAGGGTTATCAGACGCATTCGACAGGTACATCCTGAAACTGGAAGAGATCCTGGCGCCCCATGTCAGGATGCGCCATATTGACCGGGAATTTTTTGAAGATTACACCGTATATGTCACAGACACACTTTCGGATTCGATTGACCCCGCAGTCCTCCTGATTGGAGAACGGACAGAAATTTCGGCACAGATGCGCGAGGAGATCACAAGGAATACACTCAGCTATACACCCTATGACCAGGCCATCCTCTCCTGGGACTCGGCATTCCTCTGCAATCCCGACTATCCACTTGACCTGATCGATCTCATAGAGTTTGCCAACGTGCAGGTACTCGAACTTCGCTATTACGACCGGGAGATAACCCGGCAGATGGAGAAGATGTATGACGACATCGAACAAGCGGACCGTCTCTGGCGGTTTGAGAAGATGAGGCAGTACCATGAGATAATGGCCAAGCAGATGGAGATGTATGCCGAGATCTCCGAGATCACCGAGAGGGTGAACAACCTGATCAAAGTGACCGAAGATATCTATTATGCACGGGTCTATGCGACAGCACTCAGGGTTCTTCGGAGCAACCTGTGGAGCGAGAGTGTCAGCAGGAAGATAGAGGTTGTCCAGGAGAATTATTCCATGCTGTCAGACGAAGTTCGAATCCAGCATTCTTATTTCCTTGAATGGATTATCATCATCCTGATCGCTCTCGAATTCGGCCTGGCTATCTGGCGCAGTTTTGGATAGAACCCAGAACCGTTCATTATTGGATGAATGCCGATACAATTCAAAAAAGTTCTAATCCTTTATCTCTCTATTCACATACTGGACCCGTCCGACGAGTCCATCGATAAGCCGCACCTTTATTCCATGTGGATGAGAACGTGAGCGGGTAAGGATCTCCTTTACCCTGCCCTCGGTTATTGTACCGATCCGCTGGTCCTTCTTCTGGACGATGCCGACCATGTCACCCTCTCCAATATTCTCTCTCTGGGGGCAGTCAATTCGTTCCAAGATTTTGTCTCCTTTCAAAAATTGCCATGTAAGAGGCAGGATTCCTGTAAACTTTGTTTCGAGGGGATTTGAAGATATGCACCCAGGCACCCCAATTATTCTTTCTTATCCAATACAACAGGGTGAGGGTTTTTGAAGGATGCATGGAATGACGCGACCGGTTATATACCAGAGAAGATGGGAACCTACAAGTAAAGATGCGTTGCGATTGCCGGGGAGGGGCATTCCGGGATGAATGATTTATTCGAATTCTTTATTCCACAACCGAAGAGAGGCATACTTGAGCAGGGAATATACGCCGTCGCTCATTGGATGCACCTCCAGGAAATTTCCGATATCATCCACATGGATACCACACCTGGAAAGAAATGCCGTATATGCAGCGATTATTCCCGCTGAGGGCCCGGCGGCATATACTGCATCGAGTCTCCTGGAATCTGGGTCGACCGCAACCCTGGCAAGGCCGGTATTTCCCCCTGGAACCGACCAGAATGTCCCGGGACCTGCAGGGCCCGGAACCGAGAAGATAATTCCGCCCGGTTCATCTCCTTCCCAGTAGGCCAGCTCGGACAAGAGGTTTATGGAGTGGGGAATGGCTTTGTAGTCCATCACAGTCTCCATCCCGAGAATATTTTCGGCTGCGATTATCCCTTCTCTCCGTGCAACCGGAGTCAGGCACGGTGAGCCCGTCACGTCACCACATGCATAAATACCTTCCCTGCTGGTGCGCATATGCCGATCGACAACTATCTCTCCGCTTTTTCCGGTTTTCAACCCCTGCAGCATTTCAGACCTTGGGACGAGTCCTGCAGCAAGGAAGACTGCATCGCATGGGATCTCAGCCGGAGAGTCTCCGCCGATTGAAACCGATTCTGCATGCGTCTCCCCGTTGATACCGGCAACACTGCAGTCTTCATGAATATGTACACCAGCAAGTTCTTTTACGGCGAGAGTCCGCAATGAGGGATCGAGATCTTTGAGAAATCCGCTTCGGCTGAGAAGGTCCACACTGCACCCGAACTGGTGGAATATATAGGCAAATTCTGCAGCCATGATACCTCCGCCAATTATTACAAGTCGTTTGGGCAGATTATCCATTTTTGAAAGAGTGTGGGGGTGGAATACATTCAAAAGATCGGTACCTGGAATAGCAGGTATCCTTGGTCTCGAACCGGTTGCAGCAATGACTGCTTCAGCCTCTACCAATTCATCGCCGATAAAGACCTTCCCGTCCTGCAGGCGTCCCTCTTTTCCATAATGCATTTCCACGCCGGCTGTCCGGGTCTCGGTATCAAGAACAGATTCAATTTTTTCCTGGATAGTCCTCATCTCGTGAAGCAACTGCGGAAACCGGACCAGGGGGACCTCATCGAGAATTCCAAGGTTGTACAGGTTTTTCGAGGATCCGATAGATCTTGCGACATCGTTTAACGCACAGACAACCATGCACCCATAATGGAGGCATTGCCCTCCGATCCCTGCTTTTTCGACGAGAACAACATCTTTTCCGGCCATCGCCAGGCGCATCGCCGCCGTTCTTCCTGCCGGCCCTCCACCCAATACAACAATCATATAAAAAATCAGAGTATTTCCACGCCTTCATCCATAGGCGTGGAGAGGATCTCACCGCTATATGCATTGACTTCCACTATCTTCTTGCCCCTGATCTGCCACACCGGGACATAGACCTGATGAACATTGAGGGTGATGTCTTTTCTTTCGGGTTTCATGACCTTCTCCTCATAGAAGATGGCATCCCCCTTCTCCTGCTTGATTCTCACTCTCTGCGTGAGCTGCGCGACAAGATCCTCATAAATTCTCTCTGTTGCTTCGTCCTTTGAAATGTGCGGCTGTATAATCTCTGCATCGCCGGGAACCGTACTTTCCAATGTTTTGATCTCGCCGGTCTCGATATGGAGGCCGTTAATGGCATTTATTCCGCCTGAACCCTCGGCGTCGAAGGGGATATGTTTGTCTTTATACACCTGTTCACCGGAACTCTGAAAATGATAAAACCAGTGCGGGATAAAACGTAAATGTGCGGTTCCCTGGATTGCCGCAATTTGTTCGGCCGCCTGTTTGTTGACCTTCAATGGGAGGTGCTCAAGGATCATTCCGGATGTTTGGTCCAAAGCTTCCGTCTCTGTCTCCCCACGCACGTGGATGCTCTCTGATGACGCAAAGGAGAGCGAAAGCTCCCGGTCCATTATCCTTGCCAGGGCAGCTTCGCCGGCATATCGTACAAATTCCTTCACGCCCCATACAATGGAGTTTTCAAGGCTTATGGATTCGTCAATTGTGAATAAAAGTTTCTTGCAAACCATTTCGTGATTATCGGATTTTAGGGTGTAACTGGTCCGGTCGAATTCCTGTATCTGGTCCGGTTCATTGGAACAGAGTACGAGAAGACAGTCGGCATCCCTGACTGCAGAGAGATCGAGGGGCGGGTCCACCTCTTCAACATCATATCCTGCCGATTCCAGAATCTCCCGCATCGAGATCCTCGCTTTTTCCCGCGTTTTATCATCCATCAACCATACATTTCCTCCATCTTATAGAACAATTTTTCTATTGCAATGAATGAATATACTTGATGAATCTTCCCCTGAAGTTTGTAAACAACAGGATTGAAGAATATGCCATGCAGGTGACCTTTGACCCAAAAGAAGGAGAGGGAAACGTGATCTACAACCTCTCTCTCGTGAGAACCGGGGATCTCGAGTATGTGATATCCACATTCAAGGACGCCTTCAAGGCGGGTGTCTGTGTGAGCGGGCTTGTCAGGATCGAGGGATCCGGGGAGATTGTCGGAGATTACCGTGTACCTGACGACTTCACAGCCGTGATTACCATGTGCAGCTCCACACTTGACGGGGTTCTCATGAGGAGAGGTGTACCGTTAAATCCTATAGGTGGAGGAGTTGTCGAAGTCGATCAGAGAATTCCGAAGAGATTTACACATATCATACTGTATGAATATACGACCATTGATCCCCTGCAGGTCCTTATCTCCCAGGAAATGACCTCCGTAAATGGAGTGATGAGAAAAGGTTCAGGCAGTCTTCTTGCTAATATTCGCCAGTGTCACATGGAGGCAGAATCACTCATCGGCGAGGTCATGGACGAGCTTGCGGGAGGTTCTTTTTCCGGGATCCTTGATGTGGGTCTTCCCAATACCCCTGCGCTTGGGGTTGCTGTCGATCCACAGTACATGGGCATTGTGGCGCTTGGAGGAACCAATCCTATGGCAGCGGTCAAGGAGAGCGGGACATATGTGATGACGCAGGCCATCAAGGGAGTGATGGATGTCGCTGAAATGAACGATATTCTTGATTATTGAGACTTTCTCTTTGCCCATGACGAGAAAAAGTTGAGATAAACCGTAAAAAACCGTACAAATCCTCGGGCCTCTGAATAAAGCGCACTGGTGCCTTCCTCTTCTGATCCCATTATCACCATCACTTTGCTGTCGTCCACGAGAAAAACCCCTCCTGCCAGGGATTTTTCAGGCTCCATATCATGCCCTTCGGGAGGCCTTTTGATCCAGATGTTTATTGACTCCGGAATCGGCCCTTCCCAATGATCTGTTATCACCTCAATGCTGACGGAATTTTTCTTTTCCTCGAGTATCTGGATGATTTCCTTCCTCAAGCCTCCCCGGTAGAAGAAGGTCCTGATGCTCTCCTGGGCACTGGAGATAAGATCAAGGAGACGGATTTTGATATTCCCTTCACCATAGATACTCCATATCAGCTCCTGGTCCCCCCTGTCAAGGTGTGCACACTCCAGGTACATCCTGTTCAGTCCCTCGCGGGCAAAGATCGCATCAGATTCAATAGATTTCATCAGGCTGTCCACGCCGTCGTCAGGTCTGACCGGATTGAACCGTTTGGGCGAGGTGTTGGAGACCGAGACCAGGTTCTTCTGAATCAACCTGTCAAGTACAGGATAGACGGATGCGCGTGGCACTCCCGAGAGTTCGTGAATCTCCGTGGCGGTGGCTCCCGCCACCCTGATCAGGGCGATATATACCAGTGCTTCGTACTTGGTAAGCCCAAGGGATTTGAGAGATTCGGCAATAGTTGCCTGATTTTCTCCCGGTTCAACCATTGAATACATATATATATGGTCTTATGATAAATGTTGTTATAGCAATAACAACAAGAGGTCCGACATGAATATTCGGTATTTATTAATTTTTATCCTTATCGGAGGGCTGCTTGCCGCTCCGGCACTGGCAGGCACAAAGTATATGTCTGGCGGCCCGGACCTCACGGCAGCCATATCAGGCTCCAATGAGTTTGCACCGGGCCAGGAAGTCACCATACTGGTTAACGTGGAAAATCAGGGCCTGATTGATATGAAATTTGTCCAATCGGGAATTGTCGAAAGGGATGATCTTCCGAACACGGCAAAACTGGTAAAAGTCGCCCTTGCCGCAGGCGACGCCCCCCTTATAATCAAGACCGATCCACAGATGGTGGGGGATATCCAGGGCGGAAAGAGTATCCAGGTACCTTTTGTCGCCAGGATAAAGTCAGATGCACCGGCAGGGTCCTACAATCTCCCCTTCCACATTCAGTATACATATCTCCAGTCAGCAGAACAGTATGGACAGGACAGCATCGAGTACAGATACAAGGAGATGGATGAAACACTCGACCTTCCGGTCAAAATCAAGCCGACCATCAATGTCGCTGCAAAGATGGTGTCTACCGAGCAGCTGAATGCAGGGAATGAAGGTTACATCGTATTTACGGTGCAGAATGCCGGTTTTGAGGACGCAGGATCTGCGATAGTCAAGATAGTCAGGAACGGAAACAGCCCGGTTATCCCTACCGACAGTAGTGTCTATATCGGGGATTTGCCCGTCAATGGAACGGCTGAAGCGAGGTTCAAGGTTGCGATATCCCGTGATGCTGGAGAACAGACCTATCCCCTTGATCTGTATCTCGTATATACCAATCACGAGGGTGATACGGTCAGTTCCGACATCGTGACCATAGGTGTGCTCGTGGGCGGAAGGATTGATTTTACAGTTATTTCAGATCCCCAGCAAGTGAAAGCCGGACAAAAGACCGTTATAGAAGTTGAATACGAAAATACCGGAGCCGCAACCGCCTACAGTGCCCAGGCCCGTATCAGTGCTGTTGATCCGTTTACAAGCAATGATGACACTGCCTTCCTGGGAGACCTCCATCCGGGGGACAAGGCACTTGCCAGATACGAAGTCAGTATCGATCAGTCGGCAACGCAAAAGGAATACGGCCTTGATTCTGAGATACGGTACCGTGATGCCCTGGATAACAGCCAGATCTCCGATACCATGAAGGTCAGGATAGTGGTCGGTGAGAGTACCGGAATAAACCCAGTCTTAATCATCGTGGTAATCCTTGCGGTCCTCGGCGGGGCAGCATATTATGTATTCGTACATAAAAAGAAGAGATAATGTTTGGCTGGGAAGGAAGACTCCCTGAACCATCGGTCCGCATGGCCGGGGATATGCGGACCGTATTAAAAGAGCCGGAATGTCCTGTAAATGGACCACTTTATTTTATGTACAGGGAAGTCGCACAAAATCCGGAAGATCGTGCATGGTTGAGATCCCGGAAATTGCGTTACGACCTGACGGTCATCCCTCCTGCGGTTCTCTGCGGGGAAAAGGTCAAGACCAAGGGGCATCATCATCCAGAAAATGCATCAGGTGTGGGATATCCGGAAGTGTATGAAGTACTTGAAGGATCAGCACACTATCTGCTCCAGACCCGTGATCTATCCGATGTAGTCCTTATCGAGGCCAGTGCCGGAGATCGTGTAGTCATTCCGCCGTCGTATGGGCATGTCACCATCAACCCCACAAACTCCGGTCTTTCGATGGCAAATCTTGTATCAACGGAATTTTCAAGTGATTACGGGCAATACGAGATGATGCAGGGGGCGGCATATTATGAACTGTCTGACGGCAGTTTCATCAGGAACCCGAAGTACTCCAGAATTCCGCCATTGCGGAGGCTTGATGCAAAAAGGATGGATCGGAGATGCCCCCTCTGTCCGGCACCACTGTATTCGATGGTGGGAAGCTACGGTGAAGGGCTGTCATTTTTGAACAGACCTGAAAAGTACCTCAGGGAACTTGATCTTGCCCTAGCAGATTAGGTGGATTCAGGCGTTTGTGTTCACTCTTCCTCACAAGAGATAGCACTCTCTCCTCCACGTGGTTCGTGCTCTTCCATTCGTTCTTTTGCAGTGCCTTCAAGGCTTTGTCTATCTCTGGATAGGTGAAGCCAAGATCGCCTTCGTCGGTCTGGCCTGCCCACAGCCCGGCAGAAGGGCTCTTTTCAATGATGTTTTTTGGAATCCCCAGATCCCGTGCGGCCTGGTATACCTCTGTCTTATAGAGATGAAGGATGGGCTGGATGTCGGCGGCACTGTCACCATATTTTGTACAGTAGCCGATCATGTATTCGGTTCTGTTGGATGTCCCGCATACGAGGTGGCCCTCCAGGTTTGCATAATAATAGAGAATGGTCATTCTCGTACGGGCCATGAGGTTACCTTCAAGGAACCTATCTTCCCGATAGCCGGGAAGAGAACGGTAGGAACCAAGGATAGGATCTATCGGAATGATCCTGTGTTCCATGTCGAGCTGCCTGCACAGTGCCTTTGCATCCTCGATATCATCAGGTGCGGTAACATGGGTGGGGAGCGTCAGGCCGAGCACATTCGAACCACCTACTGCACGGCAGCACATGGCCGCGGCGACGGCAGAGTCCACGCCCCCGCTGACGCCTATAACCAGTCCTGAACATCCGCTGCTCCATATGGCGTACCTGATCATATGTTCAACACGTCCCAGTGCGCATGCCCGGTCTTCTTCATTCATCTGCTGTCACACCCTCAAACAAGCCGGATTAATCGTTTCAAATCTCTCACAGTCCCCATCGCAATCAATGAGTCACCCTTCACGAGTGTCTCTCCAGCATCCGGCCGAATAACCGACCGGGTTATCCCTTCGATACCGAGTATTTTCACTCCCGTTTTCTTTTCAATCCACCCCACCGTGTATGAAATATGCTTTATGATCCTTTTTCTGACTACCTTCTGATCATTGGGCAGGTTAAGGATCACATCAACAATATCTGACAGAACAACTCCGCCTATAACCTGGCCACCAATCGTCGGAAGAAGGGCGACATAATCCGCACCTGCCCGATAGAGTTTGTCTACGGATACTGCCTCATTGGCCCTCGCAAGGATTCGCAGGGATGGATTGAGGTTCCTCGCCATCAGGGTGGCAAAAATATTCACGTCGTCGTCATTGAGTGCCACTATGCAGAATTTTGCATCCTCGATATGCGCATCACGAAGGACGTTTTCATCTTCGGCATTCCCAATTACCTCACTTACGGGATGTTTCTTCCGGTCGATGACCACGCAGTCGATCCCAATATCGGTGAGTTCCCGATAAGTCGATGCCCCTACATCCCCGAATCCTGCGATTATTGCCAGTTCACTCTTGTCACCTGTGGAAAGGAATTCTTTTTCCACAAGCTCCTGTATGCGGTCCACCTTCCCGATTAAAAACAACATTGTGGTCGTGTCGATCTCCTCTTCCTTTGAGGGGTGAAAGAGAAAATGTCCTCCCTTGGAGAGCAGGAGCGTATCGATCTCGTATCGTTCGAAGAGTTCCAGATCTCCGAGTTTGCGTCCGGCAGCCCGGGAACCGGAAAGGATAGGTAAATTAATGATTCGGAGTTTTTCGGAAGGTGATGCCACCATTCCCTGAGCACTGTGATTGTAGAGTGTCTCTTCCACGATGGTATCGATATGCGATGTAAGGGTGGCATGCCTGGCAAGAATCTTTCCTGTGACGTGTTTTGGTGAGAGGACGTATTCAGCCCCTGCATACCGCAGATAGCGATCGAAGGCGAGATTATCAATCACAGCAATGATCTGACCTTTGCACATCTCCCTGATACCAAGAATGATCGAGGATGTGGTACGTTCTTCCTCGGTGACGATCACATACCTGGCATTTTTCACCCAGGCGTTATTCCAGGTAACAGGGTCCGAATAATCTCCCCATATCACGTATGCCAGGTTTCCAAATTTCGCAACGGTTTTTCTTGCTGTTTCACGGTCATCTAACACAATGAGGATAGGCAGATCCGAGATCAGCAGGCTCTCCACCAAAGATTTGACCAGCTCACCAAACCCGACAATGACCACATGTCCCCGGAGTGTATGCAGAACCCTCCGGGGAGGTGCGGTCTGGAAGAGCGAGGTTAAATAAGGGACCAGCAGGAGCGGAATTATCATGAAAATAAGAATAATTCCTGTTATCATCATGAGAATGGTCATCACGACGGTGATCTGGTTTGTAAAAGGGAGTAGTTCACCGTATCCTGTAGTTGTGACAGTCTCCAGTACAAAGAGAAGTGATGTAGGCCAGGTTATCGGTTTTCCTTCCAGTATCGGATACGTATAAAAGAATATTGATGTATATGTAACTATCTGGAAGGTAAAAAGGAGGAAATAGAGTACTATCTTTATCCTGATCGAAGAATGAACCAGTCTCCAGAATATCCCTTTTTTAATCCTCATTCCTGCAAACCTCCGAGAGCATCTGGCAGCTCCTGCATATCTCCCCGCAGATCTCCCCGCATTCCGGACAGACTCCTGGTTCCGATCCCCTTACAATATCGAGAGATGCCAGTTCCTCGCCGAGCCGGACAAGAGAGTGACGGGTTGATGGATGTCTCCAGGCGAAATCATTTAAAAGACTCCTGACGTCGGCCCTGAGTGCATTGTGAGCATACGGGCATCTGCCTGTCGCAAATCCCTCGACATGGAGGTATGCATACAGGGCGACTTCACGTTCAGGGATGTACATGAACGGCTTGATACGCTGGACCAGGCCTTCCCTGTGTTTATCCCCTCTCATCAGACGTTCCACATCACCGCGGAGCGTGTTCATCAGCACGCTCTGCGCCTCATCATCCAGGTTCAGACCCAGTGCAAGCCTCGTGGCACCGAGTTTTCTTGCGGCGGTATTGAGCAGGCGCCGCCTCAATACTCCGCAATATGAGCATGAGAGTGAATCTCCACGCAACCCGACAATCTCATCCACTGTCGTCCCGAATTCTTCACGGAAAGAGAATATATGATGTTTTACTCCAATTTTTTCAGCAATTTTTACTGGGACCGCGGTATCGCGGTATCCGGAAATTCCTTCGTCTATGGTAACCGCAAAAAGCCGGAGATCGGGTCTTTCTGAAACGAGTCCATGTAAGAAACAGAGAAGGGCCGCCGAATCTTTGCCCCCGCTCAATGCCACTGCGATTGAATCACCAGGTAGAAGCCAGCTGTGAGTCCTGATGGCTCTCTTTGCCTTGGCCTGGAAATCGGCCACAAAATGATTCCTGCACAGGTGGAGGCCCGAGTAACGCTGGTAGATAATCGCCGGCCGTCTGCACTTGCTGCATAGCATGGGGGTACCAGATCAACCTTTATCAATTCCCATAGATAAATTGTGTAGAATACATGCCAATTTCAGCTGACCAGATACGAAACCTGCACAAGTATGAGATCCGTATCCTGGTAGCGCTTGAACGCCTGATGCGAAGATATCGCTGGGTACCTCTTGATTTGATAAAAAAGACGCTTGGGCTATCCGAATCAGAGATCGCCTACCGCCTGGGGCGCCTTATAGATATGGGAATGGTCAGGTTTGATACTGTTCCATATGAGGGGTACGCATTGGTATTCGGCGGATATGATACACTGGCCTTGATCTCCCTCACGAGGAAGGGTGTTGTAAGTGCTCTTGGCTGCCCTATCGGTGAGGGAAAAGAATCGGTTGTATATGAGGCTCTTGGACTCGGGCCGGTTGCCCTGAAGTTCCACCATGTGGGCCAGAGATCCTTCCAGTCAGTTCGGGTAACAAGGGAATATATGCCAGACGAAGGCCATTGTCCCTGGATATTCGCCTCCAGGTTCTCAGCTGAAAGGGAGTACGAGGCCCTGACACGCCTCCACCCCAAAACAAGCGTCCCCCTGCCGATCGCAATAAACCGCCATGTGGTTGTGATGGAATTTATCCGGGGCGCAAACCTCAACCGATGCAGGCTGGAAGATCCGCCGGGAATTCTCGACCAGATCCTGGAAGAGGTGCGATCTGCATACAGGGCCGAGGTGATCCATGCCGATCTCTCGGAGTATAATGTCATGATTGACGAAGGCCGGGTCTATCTCATCGACTGGCCCCAATGGGTGGAGGTCGGTCATCCCAATGCAGAGGATCTCCTGGCACGCGATTTGGAGAATATCACGCGGTATTTCCAGCGGAAATATCAGCTGGAGATCACGGTGGAAGAAGCGATCCGGAGAGTGACCCGATGAAAGTCTACGGGATTGATATCATCAAGGGATCCGTCAGGTCACGTTCCCGAAGGCCCCGCTATGCACTGATCAGAATGGCAGGAAACGAGATCATCTCGGAGGGCGAGGTGACGGGATTCCGCCTCTTCCGTATCCTCAACGATGAACGGCCCGACATACTTGCAGTTGACAGCCTTCAGGAGATAGCAGCCGATCAACATGACCTCTATGCCTTTCTCCAGGCGCTTCCGCCGAAGGTCAGACTGGTGCAGGTGACCGGCGGAGAGAGAAAGGAGAGTCTTGGAAAGGTTGCCAGCCGGTTCAATATCAGTTTCAACAGGTTCGATCCCTTTGATGAAGCCCGGACGATCGCCAGGGTTGCATCGCTCGGTGCAGGGGCCGAGGTGATCGCCTTTGAAAATACGAGCGAGATCGTGGTCAGCAGGCACCGCTCTCCCGGTAAAGGAGGATGGAGCCAGAACCGCTATGTACGAAAGATACACGGGGCAGTCCAGCAGAAGGCACGGGAGATCGAGATGGAACTTGTGACTGCTGGCATGAAATACGAGAAAAAAGAGACAAAGGCCTTTGGTGGGTTGAGCCGGGTAGTATTCGATGTATTTGGCCCCCGTGATGAGATACCAGTGAGCACATCCAGGGGGGCCGATGTGCAGGTCAGGATCGAAGGAAAGAGACTTGATCGGATCAGGTTCCGGCCACTATCCGGAAAACCACGATACCTCATCGTTGGAATAGATCCCGGTACCACGACTGCGATCGCCGCTCTGGATCTCGATGGCAATCTCCTCCACTTGAGCAGCTCACGCCAGACATCCATGTCAGATGTCATCGAGGTCCTCTATAAAATTGGAAAACCGCTGATAATCGCATCCGATGTGCATGACATGCCTTTTTCAGTCGAAAAAATACGCCGTGCCTTCAATGGAGTTGCCTATTCTCCAAGGCAGGATATGAGCGTGGAGACAAAGCTCGAACTTGCATCGCGGTTCCCGTATCAGAATGACCACGAGAGGGATTCGCTTGCCGCGGCACTCGACGCATTCCGGAGTTACAAGAACAAGTTCCAGAACCTGGCAAGAAGGGTCCCCCCGGGCCATGATCTTGATGAAGTGAGGGCCGGAATCGTACGGGGGCAGTCTCTTGAGCATGTGCTGGCAGGTATGAAGGAGAAGATCCCGGCAGCAGAAGAGGCCACACCTGAAGTGGAGATCGATGAAAAACGGGATGAAAGAGTTAGAATACTTGACGGCACGGTAAAAAGGCTCCGTGTTCTTGTGCAGGAGATGCAGGAAGAGGTCAAGGATAAAGACCATGAAATCGTCCGGCTGAAAGGTCGATTGAAGAAGATCAGATCGCGTCAGGAGCAGAAAATTAAAAAAGAATCTGAAATTGCGAAGCGTGATGTGATCATCCAGAACCTCAAAAAGAATCTCCGGAAGGAGGAGCGGAGATCGAAAAATCTGAAAAAGAAGCTCGACCGTTTGAGGAGGTTCGAGGAGGCGCCCCCAGATGACGCCTCCATTCCCGCGAAGGTCCTTCCCATGCTCACCCGTGAAGGTGTTAAAATCCTTCAGGAGGATATGGGTATCAGGAAAGAAGACCCCCTGTATGTCCACCGGATAGACGGGTGGGGTAGAAGCGTGGTAAAGGAGCTTGGCGAGATTGGAGTCAAAGGTGTTGTTGTGGGTTGCCGGTCAGAAAATGAACCAGATCCCGCTCTTATTGAGGTATCCAGGGATCTGGGGCTGCCATTTCTCCTGGTAAGTCCTGAAAAGGTGGAGATCAGGGGCAAACTCGCTTATATAGAGAGAGGTGCGCTCGAAGATGCCTTTGAAAAATGGGAAGACGGGCAGAGAGAGTATGACCGCGAAAAGAAAGCCCGAATGGTCGAGCATATCTTTAAGGAATACCGTACAGAGCGGGGGAAGGAGATGAGAAAGGTTGGATGAACGGGCCCTTCGAAGAATCGTGATGGAGATAATTGGGCGCGAACACTGCCTTGATGACTGTGCGGTCTTTCCCTTCGGGAAAACGAATATGGTCGCTTCCACCGACATGCTCCATGAGAAGGCGGATTTTCCTGCAGGAATGACTGATCGTCAGCGGGGATGGATGAGTGTTGCAGTCACGCTCTCGGATATAGCCGCGATGGGCGCAGAGCCCTGTTTCGTGATGCTGGCCGTTGGGCTGGACAGGGGAAGCAGGCTGAAGGCAATCCTCCAGGGTGCAAAGGAGTGCTGCGATAGTTACGGAGCAGCCCTTGCAGGTGGCGACCTTGATGCCCATGAGGAGCTGACGATGGTTAGTTCAGGCATCGGGTTTACGGATCATCCGGTTGGAAGGGCGGGGGCAAGGCCCGGAGATCTCCTCTGCGTCACCGGTGTGCAGGGGAGGGCACAGGCCGCCCTTGAAGGATATCACCGTTACGACCCGTTCCTGTTCGAACCCCTACCCTTGGTCAGGGAGGGAATTCTTCTTGCAAAGGCCGGGGTGACTTCCATGATGGACAACAGCGACGGCCTGGTCATCTCACTTTATGATATGCTGGAGGCAAACCCGGGCTGCGGCTACGTGGTGGATAGCCGCCTGCTCCCCATGGTAGCGGAAATCCCTCCGGACGAGAGCAGGGATTTCTCACTATATGGAGGAGGGGATTTTGGTCTCATATGCACCTGTCCTTCCTGGATGGAATTGCCCGGGGAACTTGATATTCACGTGATTGGATCGGTGATCCAAGACCACGAGGTCCTTGTAGACGGGAAAGAAGCCGATATGAAGGGATATCAGCATGTGTGGAATGAATGAGCAGAGAGAAAGTATTTAAATTTCTGGTGTTGAGTACTAGGTTAGAAAGGAGGAAAGATGAATATGGTATCTAGAAAGATCATAATTTTTTCAGTGATTGCGATAGCCCTCCTGACGATGGTATGCGGGACAGTGTCTGCATACTCCATCTCGGTGTCTGGGTCAGAGAACTCCCCCATTGTGACTGATTCCTTGAAATCAATGGTTTCAGGGATCCAGGGATCGACAGGGCTATCCGCATATCTGCAGTCGATTTCGGGAACAACCACTACTGCTTCCAGCTCTGCAACCGGTTCTATCGGGACAGCATCTGCCTTCAGTCATATGCTTTCTCAAACTGGAGATGAAAATGGGGTTTCAGAAATTGTTGAATTCGAACAGTTTGTCAGTGTTCACGGAACGATAAACCATTTCAGCTATAATGCGAATTTCAATTCCGGAATGCTTTGATTAATCCATTTTTTTATTTTTTTTAACAAAGCTTATTTTTCATATTATATCTTATATATCTCGACAAATATAATTCCAATTTCTCATTCAGGTATAATTTTGGAGTATATCAGGAAACAAGGCAGGGAAGTTATTTATAGTATGAACGGATAAAAAATTGTTGAATAATCAAGGTGGCGAAATGAGAAAGAGAGAACTTACTCTAGTTTTTGCTATCATCGTACTATTGATGATGGCATGTATCGGGAGCGTGCACGCATCACGCACGATTCCCGCAAGTAATGAGACCTGTACGCTGGTTGTCCAGGTATCTGCTTCGGCAACAGGTGATTTGAGAAGCAGTACAGACATGGTCTTCCAGCAGGGTAATGAAAACCTCAACGACAATCCCCCCCTCAACCAGAGTGGTGAAGGGGTGAACACAGTGGGTTATTTTGAGGAGACCATGGCAACAGACGGCTCCATCCAATACGACCAGACCATCCGTGTGGATACAGGAAACCAGATAACCCCGCAGAACAACCTGGAGACAACCCGTGTCATCGATTATTCAAATGA
>Ga0272442_10001588_pt1 | contig 34096 bp, 34 predicted proteins | sample SSMForm2O_FD_200262 | JGI IMG/M metagenome (GOLD analysis project Ga0272442, IMG submission 200262) | Marine sediment archaeal communities from Little Sippewissett salt marsh, Falmouth, MA, United States - SSM-Form-2O | ecosystem: Environmental > Aquatic > Marine > Wetlands > Sediment ... | reverse complement strand
TTGGATGAAAAAAGACGGAACCGCAATAACCTGTTGCACGGATGGATTTAGACCCGTAATCTTTAAATTGGAAAGGACAGAAGAAGAAGCAGAATTGGGAGAATAATATGAAAAATCACCGAGCATGGAATTATGATCTAAGCCGTAAGATAAATTCAGCTGGTTGGGGAATTTTTCTAATCTTTACCGGCCTGATTTGGTTATTAACCGATTTTATTAATCGAATTGAGTATTATTTAATCGGAGTTGGTATAATTATGGTATCTGTTAGAGTTTACAAACAATTTAAAAACATCAGAGCTTCCGAAACACCACTCGTGATCGGATTAATACTGATCATTTACGGTCTTACTGGTTTATTCGGTAGCAATCCATCTCTTTTGGGTGCCGTTATCCTGGTAATAGGACTATTTATTCTTATAAACAGCTTGAGGAAAAGAGAAAAAGACAAAAATGCTCAGGAGTAAATCATGAACAGAAATTTCGTCTTTATTTTACTCATCTTGGGAAGCCTAATCCTGTTTCTCACAGGACAGGAAAAAGATGAATCCTCAGTTGTCTATTTTACCGAACGTATCAGCCCTGAGGGAGTGATTGATGTCTTTGAACGAATTTCTGAAGAAATCAATGGTAAGATAGCGATAAAAGTGCACTTCGGTGAAGAAGGAAACGAAACCTATCTAAAACCCGAACTGGTGAAAGACCTAACAGACAAACTTAAGGCTACTTTGATCGAGACAAACGTTCTTTATGTAAGTAAAAGAAGATACACCGAAAGTCATATTCAACTCGCCAGAGATCATGGTTTCGATTTTTCACCTATTGACATTATCGATTCGGAAGGAGAAAAGGTCCTACCTGTCAATTCCAACCATTTTAAAGAGGTTAGAGTTGGTAGTCATCTAGATGATTATGATAAGGTTATCATCTTTTCTCATTTCAAAGGACATGGTATGAGTGGATTTGGTGGGGCAATAAAAAATGTTGGGATGGGATTAGCATCAATTCCCGGTAAAATGGCTTTGCATGCTTCTACAATCCCGGTCTATGATCCCCAAAAATGTATAAGTTGCGGATTATGTGTAAAGGAATGCCCTGGTTCGGCTATCTCGATCAATCCTTTAAAAATCGATCCCGATAAATGTATCGGATGTGGAAGCTGTATCGGGATATGCCCTGTTCAGTCCTTCAGTGTTCCCTGGAGAAGCACTGAAAGAAGTGTCTTTCTAGAAAGATTGGTAGAATACGCCAAAGGAATAGCAGATAACTATGATCTACTTTATATTAATGTTCTTGCAAATATAACACGCTATTGTGATTGCACAGGATGGAAAGATAAACCTTTTATGGATGATATCGGAATTCTTGCTTCCAGAGATATCGTTGCCCTGGAGAAAGCAAGTCATGATCTGGTCGATGAAAGATTTGGTAGTGAGGATACCTTCCAAAAAATGAATTCAGTCAGCGGAAAAAATCAAATCGAGTACGCTGCTAAGATTGGTTTGGGTAATAAAAATTATCAACTGGTCAACATTGATCAGAAATAAAAAAAGCCCTAATGAGAAAGAAAGCCCTTGTTCCCATAGCTAATGGATCGGAAGAAATTGAGCTTGTCGGAATAGTCGATACTTTGAGACGGGCTGGGATTGAGGTGACAGTTGCCTCGGTCGACGGAATCAAGATCAAGGCTTCTCGGGGAATGATAATTAGTGCTGATATCCTGCTTAAAGAATGTAATAAATTGATTTTTGATCTCATTGTACTTCCCGGTGGCCTTCCCGGAGCAGAACACCTACGAGATTCGGTTTTGCTTACTGAAATGTTAAAACAGCAGGCGGATTCGGGCAGATATTATGCTGCTATTTGCGCTTCCCCCGTAATTGTTTTACAAACTCATGGACTTCTGAAAGATAAAAAAGCCACTGCTCATCCTGCAATTGCTGACAATTTAGCTAACCAGACAGCAGCAAAACAAAAGGTCGTTGTAGATGGAAACTGTATTACCAGCCAAGGACCTGGCACTGTTCTTGAATTTTCCCTGAAATTGATCGAATTGCTGATAAATAAAAAAACCTCTCGCAAAATTGCCGAAGCAATGCTCATTGATCACTAAAAGTCAGATAAAATAATTGACAGTAATGGCAATAAAAAAAAACTTGCAATCCTGAAAATATTTGTTTATTTTTTTGTTGGGAGTTAAAAATGAAAAAAGGTATTCATCCTAAATATGAAAAAGTCACGGTAACCTGTGCCTGTGGTAATAAATTTGAGACCAAATCAACCTCAAATAATCTTAAGGTTGAAATCTGTTCGAATTGTCATCCTTTCTATACGGGAAAACAAAGATCTGTAAAAAAAGCTGGAAGAGTAGAAAGGTTCAACAAAAAATATAGTATTAAAAAAGAAGACTAGAAACCTATAAATCTTAACACCACAATCGCATTCCTAGAGATTGTGGTGTTTTTTTATGAGAACAATGAAAGAGAAAAAAAATATTCAGATTGGTGGGCAAGCTGTTATCGAAGGTGTGATGATGCGTGGTCCTGAGTATTATGCTACAGCAGTGCGAAGAAAAAATCATCAGATTGAAATCAAGAAAGAAAAATTCCACAGCATCACCAAACAAAACCGTTTTTTAGGATTACCTGTGATCAGAGGTTTTGTATCTTTGATCGAGATGTTGATCATTGGAATAAAAAGCCTTAATTTCTCAGCTTCCAGAGCTGAACTTGATTTCGAAGATCCCAAAAAAGAAAAGAAAGCATCCAACTCGGGAAACAAATTTAGTGAATATCTGAGTTTTGTCCTTGCTTTTGGCCTTGCCTTTCTCCTGTTCGCATATCTACCCTATCAGATTGCTGACTGGCTGAAACTAAGCAAAGAAAACATATATTTCAATCTGTTTGCCGGGATGATCAGGATAATATTTTTTGTAGTCTACATCTGGATCATAAGTCGTTTCAAAGAGATCAGGAGAGTTTTTCAGTATCATGGAGCAGAACACAAATCCGTTTATGCCTACGAGAACGACATTGATCTTTCTCCTATCAAGATCCAGGAATTTTCCACTCTCCATCCCCGCTGTGGTACAAGTTTCATTTTTCTGGTACTTTTGATCTCTATCGCTCTTTTTTCTATAGTCGACACCATTGTATCACGGATCTGGGGAACACCCGGAATCTTGACCAGACTTGCTTATCACATGCTAATGATACCTTTTATTTCCGGAATTTCCTACGAGATCCTGAAACTATCAGGTAAAAATATAAATCATCCCTTGGTAAAGATGTTGACCGCTCCCGGTCTGGCTTTGCAAAGGATTACAACTCAACCTCCAGACGATGATCAAATAGAAGTTGCTGTAATCGCAATGAAATGCGCCCTTGAAATAGATCTGGAAAACAATGATAACCTGAAATTTATCTAAACTATGTTACCAGAAGAGAAAATAAAAAATCTGGAAAAAGAATACGAAGAGTTAAAAGACTTCATCATCGACCCCAATAACATGGCTGATCAAAAGAAATATCGCAAGAAATCGCGACGGTTCAAAGATCTTGAAAATATATTAAAAACACATAAAACCATTAAAGAGCTAGAATTTTTGATCTCGGACCATAAAAAATTTATCCAATCGGAAAAAGATAAAGAACTTATCATCCTTGCTCAGGATGAGATCGAGGAAGCCGAATTAAAGCTTGATGATGCACAGCAAACCTTGAAAGAGTTACTCACACCCAAAGACCCAAACGACGAAAAAGATGCTATTGTTGAAATCCGAGCTGGTACTGGAGGAGATGAAGCTGCTCTTTTCGCAGCAGACCTTTTCAGGATGTATTCCTATTTTGCGGAAAAGAACAACTGGAAATTGAGCATAATCTCATCCAATCCGATTGGAGTTGGTGGTTTCAAGGAAATTATTTTCTCTCTTACTGGCGAAAACGTATATGGTACTATGCGATTTGAAAGCGGAGTACATCGGGTACAGAGAGTTCCCGAAACAGAATCCCAGGGCAGGATCCATACTTCAGCAGTCTCAGTTGCTGTTCTACCGGAAGCAGACGATGTAGACTTGGAAATTGATGAAAAAGATCTAAAAATTGATGTTTACAGATCTTCCGGTCATGGTGGACAAAGTGTCAATACAACCGATTCTGCTGTCAGGATAACTCATCTTCCTACTGGTCTGGTCGTAACCTGCCAGGATGAAAAATCTCAGTTGAAGAATAAGAACAAGGCATTAAAGGTATTAAGGTCACGTCTGCTGGATCTGGAAATCGCAAAACAGGAAGCTGAAATAGCTAATTCCCGGAAAGCACAGGTCGGCACAGGCGATCGTAGCGCTAAAATAAGAACTTATAATTTCCCCCAATCTCGAGTTACTGACCACAGAATAAATTTGACATCCTACAAACTTAATTCTATTATGACAGGCGAACTAGACGAATTTATCGAGGCTTTGGAAATTGCTTATAAAAACGAGAAACTAAATAAAATTTAATGTTAGTCGGTTCATTAATATTAATCGTAATATTCTTCCTTTTAGCAGGCTTTTTTTCTGGAATTGAGACGGGTTTAATCTCGGTAGATCGACTCAAACTGGAACAAGATGCCAAGGGTAGTAAAAGAAAGAAACAGATACTCAGTTTTTTGGAAAATCCCGATCGTTTGTTCGGCACAACCCTTTTTGGTACAAATATTTCTATTGTTATCGTATCTTCCTTGACCATTTACTTATTAACTCACTGCAAAGAGCGATCTTCAGCCGTTGTCGGAGAAGAATCAGGTACCCTGATCCTGTCCGGTCTAATCCTGGTTTTTGCTGAGATAATTCCCAAGGCTATCTTCAGAGAAAAATCCATAAATCTAGTTCCCCGTTTTTTCCCCTTGTTAAACTTCTTTACCATAATCCTAAAACCATTCGTAAAATTTGTTGCTTTTTTAAATAAATTGATCTCGAAAATATTTAAACTCCCAGATCAACCGGGATACTCTAAAATCACCAAGGAAGATATTTCTTACATGCTGGCAGAGGACGATAGTAATGAATTACTTCAAGCACATCAGCGGGAGTTACTGGAAGAAGCCCTGGAATTCAGCGAACTTAAAGCAGAAAATGTTATGATCCATCGGACTGAGATAGTAGCTGTCCATAAAGATACCCCTCTGGAAGAAGTTACAAAAGTTGCCAGAGAAAAAGGATTTACCCGGTTTCCAGTTTACGGTGATGATCTGGATGACATTATCGGTATCTTAATCATCTATGACCTACTCAAAAGGAAAGAAACCGTTCAAAACTCTACCGTAAAGGACTTCATTCGAAAAGCATATTTTGCTCCTGAAACCATGGACGTAAATAAATTGCTTACTGAAATGCAAAGCCATAAAATCAGTATGACCATAATCGTCGACTCTTTTGGAGGAACAGCTGGATTGATCACAATAGAGGATATTTTGGAGGAACTGGTCGGCGAAATCGAAGATGAATACGACACTTCAAACCAGGAAGTTGAAAAGTTGGATAACAACAATTTCCTGATCCAGGGTTTTGTCGAGATCGATTACCTGAACGACGAATATAATATGAACCTGCCAGAAGGAGATTACGAAACTATCGCTGGTCTGATTATTGACAGATTGGCAAAAATCCCTGTTCGGAACACAAAATTATTAGTCAATAACTGGGAGATCCAGGTGGTTCAGGTTACCAATACGAAAATTACGAAAGTAAAAATGGTCCGCAAAACCAAGGTCTCTGATGCAACTCATAAAAACAAATCTGCTTAATCCTGTCTCACCTGAACATTCGAATTACATACCGAATGTTTTTCTTGGCTTTGAACATGGTAAGATAACTTACTTATCCCAGGAGAGTCCCGGGCTCCGATTCTCTGATCTATCTCAATTGCTTTGCATTCCCGGGCTTATCGATTGTCATGTTCACCTTTCACAATATAGGGTAAGAGGAAAATTCAGTCCAGGTTTGATCGAGTGGTTGAACAAACATATTTTTCCGGAAGAAGCAAGATCCAGGGACAGCAACTATGCCCGTAAACTCAGTAGAGCTTTCTTTCTAGATCTGCTTGGGTCTGGAACGACGACCTCGGTAGTTTACACTGCACCTTTTGAAAAATCCTGCGAAATCGCTTTTGAAACAGCCAAGGAAATGGGCGTAAGGTCGATAATTGGTAATACCCTAATGGATATTAATTCTCCATCCGAACTCCTGGGTAATACCAGAGAGGTCTTTCAAACCAGTGTTAATTTATGTCAAAAATGGCACCGGTCTACTCCTTTACTGGAATATATCTTTTCACCCAGATTCGCAGTGACCTGCAGTACCCAACTGATGAGATTGATTGGTGATTATGCTAACCTTAATAATATCTTCATTCAAACCCATTTGTCTGAAAATAAAAAAGAACTTGCTATGATCAGGAAGATCCATCCTGATTATGACAATTACACGGAAGTTTACTATAGATCCAATCTTCTTGGTTCCAAAACCCTCCTTGCCCATGTTATTCATGTTAGTGACAGTGAATTGGCCAGGATAAAAGAAACAGACAGTAAGATTATCCATTGTCCGGACTCAAATTTCTTCCTGAAAAGTGGTGTCTTTCCATTGGAAAGAATAAGGTCCAGGCAACTGGAATTTGCATTGGGTAGCGATGTTGCCGCAGGTACCTCAATTTCAATGTTCAATGCGATGAAAATGTTTGTTTATCGACAGAATAAACAGAATGTAACCCCCCAGGAAGCATTTTACAGGGCTACTCTTGGTGGTGCTGACATTTTGGGTAAGAAAAACAGTTTGGGGTCGATTGAGATCGGTAAAGAAGCTGATTTCGTTCTGTTAAATATAAACAATATAACTGAGACATCAAAAGAAGAATTCCTTTCAAAGTTAACTTTCCTTGATTCTGAAATCGGAATCCACTCCACCTATATCGCTGGTAAAGAAGTATACAGCTCAGATTTTAATTGACTTTTAAAACGTCAACTTTAGTCAGGCAAAGACTGAGTTTTAATTATTTAACAAGGTTATTATTATGGATAAAATAATTAAGATATCCGAATTATTGTCGGAGGAAATGATCATCGATATAAAATCCGACACCAAAAACGATGCCTTAGAAGAACTTCTAGAAACAATATGTAAAAGCAGTAAGATAACTAATCCCAAAGTCTTCCGAAAAGCAATCCACAACCGGGAAAAATTAATGAGTACCGGAGTAGGTTATGGTATTGCCATACCTCATGCCCGTGATAAATCTGTTAAAGATTTCGTAATAGCTTTGGGACGGAAAACAAAGGGACTCAAATACGAATCCATTGATGACAAACCGGTTAAATTGATTTTCATGATCGGTGCTTCCGACAAACAGGACAAGGATTATATCAGGCTTCTTTCGCGTCTGTTCCTCAGATTGAAGAATCAAGAATTCGTAACCAGAGTACTTGCTGCTAAAGATCCTGTTGAAATAATAGATATCATTAAAACAACTAAGTAAAAAATGTTTCCTCAGTATATACTACTTTCATTTCTTGGGTTCTCCATTATCCTTTCCCTCATTTTAGCCAGGGGGGCTACTCTCCTTAAATCTCCTTTGATCATAGGTTATATAATTGCTGGTGCTATTTTAGGGCCGGATCTGCTTAATTTTCTTTCGGTTGAGCAAATCGCTTCTCTGGATACAATCAACCTGGTTGTACTCTCACTTATCGGTTTTGGTATTGGAGGTGAACTCAAGTTCAAAGAGCTGAGAAAACTCGGAAGATCAATCATATTGATCGTTATTTTTGAAGCTTTGGGAGCATTTATCCTGGTTGGAGCAGTAGTTTCTTTTCTGCTTGATAGCATTCCCTTGGGAATGATCTACGGAGCTCTAGCTTCGGCAACAGCCCCTGCTGGCACAGTAGAAGTTATTAAACAATATAAAGCTAAAGGAGATTTCACTACAACCTTATATGCTGTTATGGGATTAGACGATATTATTGCCCTACTCTTGTTCACGATCGTTCTACCAGTTTCAATTATATTTCTGTCCAGTTCAGGGATAAGTTCAAATACTTCTGTATTCCAAGCTCTTGGTCATGCCGGCATAGAAATTGGATTATCTATTTTCTTCGGTATAATTATCGGTTTTATTATGGAACCCTTAGCTAAAATCATTCACGAGAGGGTAAATCTTCTCCTATTTGCTCTGGCAGTTGTATTGATAAATTGTGGAATCGCAGATTATTTTAATCTATCCCCAATTTTGCTGAACATGACTATGGGAATCGTGATAGTAAACAGAAATTCTTTTGTATCCGGTAAGGTTTTCAACGCACTGGGCGACTGGTCACCCCCTATGTATGTATGGTTTTTCGTGCTGATAGGCGCAAGACTTAACATCGATATCATCTTGAAATACAGTTTATTAATAATTTTCTATATTGTTGCCAGGTCCTTGGGAAAATTCAGTGGTTCCTTCCTGGGAAGCAGTCTGGCCAGGGCACCTAAAAAGACTCGTAATTATTTGGGATTGGCCCTTATGTCTCAGGCTGGAGTAGCCGTAGGTCTGGCTCTGGCTGCAGCAAAAACTCTCGAAACCAACGGTCTACACATCGAATCGATCCAATTGATAAGTTCAATTACAGCTACAACATTCATTGTTATGCTTATTGGACCTGTCATGGCTAAGATCGCACTATTCAAATCAGGTGAAATAACCGTAAACAGATGATCAGGAGTAATAATATGTACATGATCCTGAGTTTATACAAAGAAAAGTATCTTGACGATATCTTAATGGCTTTGACGGAAGCTGGTATAGAAGATACAATTGTTCTTTCAGGTGAAACCCTAGGGCACAAACTGATCTATGATAACCCTTTATTCGCCGGATTTAGAAAATCCTTGGGTCAGGAAAAAGGTTATGCTAATATCATCATGGCAATTGCGGAACGAAAACAAATAGATTTTATGCTCGATGAATTGAAAAATTCCGGTATTGACTTTATTGAAGAAAAGCTGGGTAAGATTATTCTGCTTCCAATGGAGAAAATCTATTAGCATTTGATATATGGAGGAAAAATGAAAATCGTTGAATGTGTACCAAATTTCAGTGAGGGAAGAGATCAAAAAATACTCGATGCTATAGCCGATTCCATACGGGCTGTTGATGGAACAACCCTTCTTGATGTTGACCCCGGAGCTGATACAAATCGAACGGTGTTTACCTTTGTGGGTGATCCAGAAAGTATTGTCGAAGCTGCATTTCAAGCTATAAAAAAGGCAGCTGAACTTATAGATATGAGCAAACATAAGGGTGCTCATCCCAGAATGGGGGCAACAGATGTTTGTCCCTTTGTCCCTGTTTCGGATATGACAATGGATGAGTGTGTTGAACTGGCAAAAAAACTTGGTAAACGGGTTGGTAAAGAACTTCAGATACCGGTTTACCTTTATGAATATGCTGCTACCAAACCGGAATGGAAAAATCTGGCCGTAGTAAGACAAGGAGAGTACGAAGCATTACCGGACAAAATGAATGATCCTGAGTGGAAACCAGACTTTGGACCTCAGAAATTCAACTCCACGGCAGGAGCAACAGCGATCAGCGCGAGGGAGTTCCTGATCGCATATAACATAAATCTAAATACCAGAGATAAGAAAAAGGCTCATGACCTAGCCCTTTCAATCCGCGAGAAAGGTAGGTTTAAAAGAGACAAAAACAAAAAGATCATTAAAGATGAGAATGGAAAAAAATTACGGGTTAAAGGTCTATTCACCAATTGTAAAGCTGTAGGTTGGTATATCGATGAATATCGTCGAGCCCAAATCAGTATCAATCTTACTAATTACAAAGTAACGCCACCCCACCTGGTCTTGGAAAAAGTCAGGGAATTAGCCAGAGAAAAGGGATTACGGGTTACCGGAAGTGAACTTGTAGGCTTGATCCCAAAAGCAGCTATTATAGAAGCGGGACGATATTATCTTGCTAAATTAGGCGAATCTACCGGTATCCCGGAAAAAATGATCATTGAAACAGCAATCCAATCCATGGGACTGGATGATCTCACCGAATTCGATATCAATGAAAAAGTTATTGAATATGCAATAAAAAAGAAAGATAATCTAATTAATTTTAATCTATCCGAGTTCTGCGATGAACTTTCTTCTGATTCACCTGCTCCCGGTGGAGGTAGTGTAGCTGCTTTGTGTTCAGCTCTTTCTGGTAGCCTGTCCGCTATGGTTTCAAATCTAACCTTTGGTAAAAAAGGATATGAAAGCGTCTGGCAGGATACTGTAGAATTAGCCGACAGGGGACAAAAGGTAAAAGAAACTTCTCTGGATTTGATCGATAGAGATACAGAAGCTTTCTATAAAATGATGGCAGCCTTGCGACTTCCCCAAAAAAGTGAGGAAGATAAACTGGAATACAAAAAAGCTGTTCAGCAAGCTACTAAAAATGCTATTTTAATACCGATGGAAACTATGAAATTTTCCTTGGAAGCTGTTAACCTGGCTGAATCAATAAGTAAGATCGGAAATAAAAACGCAATTTCAGATGCTGGTGTTGCTGCTATTACAGCTAATGCAGCAGCAAAAGCAGCCTATCTCAATATTAAGATCAATATGCCGGGTATAGAAGATGAAAAATTTAAGTTTGATATCATGACTAAAGCTGAAGAATTACTGGATCGGATAGTAAACACAACTTCAAAAATAGAGATGGAGATAATAAAGAATATCTAAAAGTTATTCAGCTTACTGCAAACATGTCTTTAAAAATTGTTAATTTAAGCTAATCTTATATTGGTATATTATAAAATTTTGAATCGTAAAAATAAGATAACGGTTGTTTTTTGGTATTTCTACTCTTGGTTATTACAATTTATTAAAGCATTGATATTCTGTTTCAAAATTAATCAAGGGATTATTTTCTTGATAGTAACAGTTATTTAGATTATTTTATCATCATAACAATAATCCAAGGAGGAGGTTATATGGCACAACACGGAATTCCTGATTGGTATAAATTTCTCAAAGAAACTCAGTCTGACTTCATTGAAGCAGTAGAAGATCTGGGAAAAATTACCAAAAAGGCTGGTCCTTTAAGCGAAAAAACCGTACATTTAATTCAATTGGGCGGTGCAGCTGCAATTCGTTCCGAAGGATCTGTTCATAGCCATGTCCGACGCGCTTCCGAAGCAGGAGCAAGCAAAGATGAAATCTTTCATACCCTCATTTCATTGACCAGCACAATCGGTTTTCCCAATGTCGCAGCAGCCCTGAGTTGGGCACAGGAGGAACTAGATAAAATATCCTGAAATAGAAAATAGGTACTATCCATAAAAACATTTTGCACATAAGGGAGAATGTATGAATACAATCCTAGAATTAAGCAATTCCACCTATACCGGTTATCAGATAATCTTATCCAGGATATCTTATATTTCCCGGATAATCTATAACAACAAACTAAAGGAATACTATTTTGAATTGGGTTATGAGAGCAGGGAATTCAGTAAATTCATTCTATCTTTCTCGTCAGAAAAGGAAGCAGAAAAAAAACGATCAGGAATAATTTCAACCTTGAATGAATATTATTCCACTTAATCCAAATGGAAGAAACAAATATCTTGACATATGCACATATGTTCATTATGTTTACTCCCGAATTTGAATAGGAGTTAAAAATGACCAGACCTAAAAAAGAGAGAATGGTTTATCGACCACCTTTATACGCTGAATTCAAACCAGTAGGTATCTTCCGAAGAAACCTAAAAAGAATTCAGTTAAGTCTCGATGAATATGAGGCAATCAGGTTGGCGGATTTACAGGGTTTGGATCATGCTGAAGCAGCGGAAGAAATGGAAATATCCCGTTCAACCTTCACTCGTTTGATTGAAAAAGCCAGAGCTAAACTGGCAGAATTCATCATAGAGGGTAGAGAGCTCGTGATCTCGGGGGGAACTATCCATTTTCGCGGTAATCTGATCCGATGCCTCGATTGTGGACATTTGTTCAAAAATGACTTCGATCATCCTGTCATCTCCTGTCCAGCTTGTGAATCGACAAATCTTCTCGATCTGGCTGGAGGTTTTGGTCATGGAAACTGCTGTTCACTCAAAAGAAGAAGAAGAGGGAGGTAATTATGCCAAGAGGAGATGGATCAGGACCAGATGGATTTGGTCCTATGACTGGAAGGGGTGCTGGCTATTGCGCCGGTTATGATCGACCTGGTTATGCTAACGCAGGATACCGGGGACGAAATTTCAGAATGGGATTTCGTCGCTTTTTCGGAGGTTATAGACACGACACAAGATTTTATTATCCCTATCAGGAACCTGTCACATATAACGAAAAAGAATTTCTAGAAAGTGAGATCGAAGCTCTCGGCAAACAACTGGAAAATCTTAAATCTCGATTAACTCAGATCTCAACCAAAAAACAGGAAAAATAATTACAATGAGAGATATATTAATATGTTGAGATCCCGCAAGAGAAACAGGTTGAGATCAGATAATAATAGATCTTCACATACAGACAGAAGATCTCGAAGATTAGCAATATCTGTGCTGACCGGTCTGGCAGGTTTTGTTATCGATGACTTATCAAAACCCGAAAGCAAGATCAAACTACTGTATAATAATTTAAGAAAAAAGCTCTCAACCAAATCGGGGAAACTGATTCCCGAAGAAAAAAAGGAGCAGATCGAAGAAATCGAGGTAAGCGATTGATCATCGCCATAGCCAGTGGAAAAGGTGGTACAGGCAAAACAACCTTAGCTGTTAACTTGTCTGCTCTTTTAGCTGAAAAAAGGAAAACCTACCTGGTTGATCTGGATGTTGAAGAACCTAATTCAGGTATTTTTCTCAAGGGAAAATCTGTTCATTCTCGAAACATATTCAGAATGGTCCCAGAATGGCATCCTTCAAATTGTATTAAATGCGGTAAATGCCAAGACGTCTGCAGATTCAATGCAGTCTTAAAAATCTCTGATCGAGTCATGCTATTTCCAGAACTATGTCACAGCTGCTTTGCCTGTTCCGAATTATGCCCGACTAATTCCCTCCCTATGAAGGGTCAACTAAGTGGTTCCCTCAATCACATATCTGTAAATGAGAATCTGGAAATGATCGATAGTGTAATGGAGATCGGGATGGTTTCATCTGTACCATTGATAGCTGATACGATAACTTATGTAGATTCGATTTCCACAGACACCGATCTGATATTATTTGATTCTCCACCCGGAACTTCATGTCCCATGATTGAAGTGTGTAAATCAGCAGATCACATAATCTTCGTTACAGAGCCAACCCCTTTTGGTTTTCATGATCTAAAGCTGGCTATCAAAACAGCGGAAAAAATGAACAAAGATTTCAGTATAGTATTAAACCGGGCAGGCTCTGATTTCGACATACAAATCCTAGATTTTTGCCGTAAGGAAGGATACCGGATCCTTGCCAAAATACCCTACCGTAAAAAAGCTGCTGAATTATATTCCGAGGGAAAATTGCTTTACCAGGAACTCCCAGAGATCAGAAAACCATTGGATCAGATCATCGAAAAACTGGAACTGATATGAAAGAGATAGTGTTAATATCGGGCAAAGGTGGAACGGGCAAAACCTCACTCACAGCAGCCTTGGGATTCATTCTAAGGGAAAAATGCATAATGGCGGATTGTGACGTTGATGCTGCTGACATGCACCTTTTAACAAATCCTGAGAATATAAGTTTGGAAAAATTTTACAGTGGTGTGTTGGCTGTAATCGATAACACCAAATGCAATTCCTGCGATATCTGTAAAAAAAAATGCCGTTTCAATGCTATTATTTCTGGATCGGATTACCAAGTCGATCCTTTTTCCTGCGAGGGTTGCGGGTATTGTTACCACATTTGTCCAAAGCAGGCAATTTCTCTGCAGGAAAGAGAAGTTGGAAATTTTTATATCTCAAAAACCCGTTTTGGGAATCATCTGGTTCATGCCGAACTTGATATCGGGGCAGAAAACTCCGGTAAATTGGTAACTAAGGTAAAAAAAGAAGCTAAAAAATTAGCCAAGGAAAAGGGAATAGAGCTAATCTTGGTGGATGGATCTCCTGGGATCGGTTGTCCTGTAATTTCTTCACTAGCAGGTGCAGATTACATAATTCTAGTCACCGAACCAACGCTCTCTGCTTTCCATGATCTGAAAAGAGTGCATGATTTGATACGCAAATTTGATCTCAAAGCAGGCTGTATAATTAATAAATCAGATCTTAATAAGAACATCAGAATCCAGGTTAAAGATTACCTGGATTCCCAAAATATACCACTTTTAGCAGACATAAAATTTTCTGCTGAATTTAGTAATTCTTTAATAAACGGGCTTACTATTATGGAAAGTAAGGCAGAGAATTTAAAAAAAGTAATTAAGGATATCTGGATAAAAATCCAGCCATATCTTAACACGGAGGAGAAATGATCATTGCTTTTACAGCTCAGGGAACCGAGATGAAATCCCCTGTAGACCCACGTTTTGGTCGCTCATCCTACTTCATTCTGTACGATGAGAAAACAGATCAGATCAGCATTATCGATAACACAGAGGTTGACAATTTGTCTCACGGTGCAGGTCCTAAGACAGCTCAGAAATTAATCGAAGCTAAAGTTGATATTTTGATTACAGGAAACGGACCTGGAGGTAATGCTGCCAGAGTATTGAAAGAAACCGGTATCAGGACTTACACTGGCGCAGGAGAAATGAGCGTTGAAGAAGCATTCCGAGCTTACAATCAATCAAAATTGAAAGAATTCACATTCTAAGGAGAATTAGTAATGAAAAAAATAGCTATCCCTGTAAACAACGGTATTTTATCTCCTCATTTTGGACACTGTGAGGTTTTTGAAGTTTATACAATCGATAATGGAGAAATAATAAAAAAAGATTCTCTATCTCCACCCGCTCATGAACCTGGTGCTTATCCAAGGTTACTGGCTGAGAATGGAGTACAGATTATAATTTCGAGTGGAATGGGTCATAGAGCTCAATCCCTATTTCAGCAAAATAATATTGAAGTTTACACCGGGGCATCCTATGAAAATCCAGAAGAACTGATTAAATCTTTTCTGGATAACGAACTCACCACAGGACAGAATCCCTGTGACCACTGACACCACATAAGAAACCGATTTATGGGGGCTTAAAAAAGCCCCCTTTTTATTTTTTGACATTTATTGATTGATTACTATATTTGGATAATATCTGAATTTTACAGGATAGTAAAACAATGGGAATCGCTGAATCAGCAACAAAAATACTGATCGTTGAAGATGAAAGGATTGTCGCCGAAGAGATCAAATTAAATCTTGAAGATTTTGGTTATGAAGTGATCGGTATAACTTCAATCGCTGAGGAATCCATCAAGATCGTTAAACAGAAAAAACCTGACCTGGTGATCATGGATATTGTATTGGAAGGAGATATGGAAGGCCTGGAAGCTGCAGATATTATCTATAACAATTACAATGTGCCAATCATTTATCTAACAGCCCATGCTGATATTAACTCCATCAATAAATCACTCAAATCCCGCCCTTTTGCCTATATCATGAAACCTTACGAGGCAATAGAGTTAAAAGCATCCATAAAAGTTGCTTTATATAAACACGAAAAGGAAAATAGATTAAAACTAAGTGAAGAACGTTTCAGAAGATTAGCCGAGAACAACCAAGACATGATATTTCGGATCAGCCTCCCGGAAGGCAAATATGATTTCGTGAATCACTCTTGCTCAAAGATTACAGGATATCCTCCTCAGAAATTCTATGAGAAAAATCTATTTCTTAAAGAATTAATCCATCCCGACTGGAAAGACTATTTTGAGAGGGAGTGGCAGAAGATAGTTAATTCAGAACCAATACCTTTTCTTGAATTTGAAATAATTGATAGCTCTGGAAACAGCAAATGGGTTCACCAAAGTAACTCATACATCTATGATGATGCTTGTAAAACGAGCTTTCTGGAAGGCATAATAACTGATATTACCAACATAAGAGACAATCTGCAAATTTCCAAGGAAAATGAAGAAAACCTGCGAAATATAGTCGAGTCGATCAAAGAAGGAATAATAATCCTGAACAAAGATAACATCATAACCTTTGCCAATAAGGCAGCTGAAAAGATTGTTGGAATAACCAGGGAAAGAATGGTCGGGAAAAAAAGCAATGAGATACACTCTTTATCTAAAATGGATATAATGCTTACTCGCAACAATGATCCCCTTATTAACTCCATTACGCAAGAAATGGCTTATCATAAACCATTTGGCAAACCAGCCTACATTGAAATAACCCTGATACCAATGCTGTTGGAAAAATCGTATAACGGTTGTTTGAGTATTTTAAGGGATATATCTGAAAAAAGAACCGACGAACTAAGACTGCAAAAAAGCTACGAGAAATCAAAGAAACTCCTTCAGGATACAGTTAACGGACTTGTTGCTACCGTTGAAATACGTGATCCTTATACTGCCCAGCATCAAAGGAGAGTAGCAAAACTAGCCAGGGCTATAGCCCGGGAAATGAAACTTGAATCCAATCGGATTGATAGGGTTTATACTGCTGCCATGTTACATGATATCGGTAAAATGAATATACCAGCGGATATTCTGGGAAAAGGTGGTAAACTTATCGATGCTGAGTTGGATCTGATAAAACTGCATCCTCAAACCGGCTATGAAATCCTCAAAACGATTGAGTTTCCATGGCCTATCGCCCGGATAGTACTACAACACCATGAACTTTTAGACGGTTCAGGATATCCCCAGGGACTTACGGGTGACGAAATCCTCTTGGAGGCAAAAATCCTCTGTGTGGCTGATGTCACCGAAGCCATGAGTAATCATAGACCTTACCGCCCCCAGATGGAAATCGAAAGTGCTCTGGCAGAAATCATTAAAAACAAAAACATTCTTTACGATCCTGAAGTGGTTGATGTTTGTATAAACCTTTTCCGAAATAAAGGATTCAGCTTTCAGGAATAATTTCGGGAGTATACTTGGATAAAATCTTTGCAATCATTACGGCCGGAGGTTCTGGAAAAAGGATCGGCGGAAAAACCAAGAAACAATTCCAAGAATTATGCAAGCGACCTTTGTTATTCTGGACCCTTGATCCCTTTGTCAGCCAAAAGAAAATTGATCGGATAATTATTACTTTACCCCAACAGGAAATTGGACAATATGATCTTATCCTTAGAAATGAGTTCCCTAACTGCGATCTTCTTACAATTGTAGGTGGCCACGAGAGACAGGACTCAGTTAGAAAGGCTTTAATAGCTTGTGGCGAACCTGACCCAGATTACGTTCTGATCCACGATGCTGTTAGACCTTTCATTACTTCTCAGGAATTAGTACATCTGATCTTGGAAGTTAAAACTAAAAAAGCAGTAATTCCTGTTTGTAGAATTAAAGACACTATCAAGTTTATAGAAAAAGAGCAGATAATAAAAACCTTGGACAGGCAAAAATTATATAGCGCTCTTACCCCTCAAGTGTTTTCTTACCAAATGATTAGAAAGTATCATGAAAAAGCCTTCGAACAAGGACTCAAGTTCACCGATGATGCTTCTATACTTGAACATTTTGGTATCCCTGTTCACGTTCGGGAAACTTCATCACTAAACTTTAAAATCACCAATCCTCAAGATCTAAAACTGGCCGAAATAATGTTGAAAAATTTTTGGGAGTAATTGTAAATGTTAAAAAAAATCAGGAATTTCAAATTGGTTATTAAAATCCCAATTGGGGGATTAGGTTGTGGTGTTCTGGGAATGAGTCTGGCTAAAATAAGTATAAATCTCGGTAAATATGCTTCAATTCTACTCAGAGCTTTGGAATACAGGGGATATGATTCAACAGGAGCTGTTTTTCAGGATAACAAAAAGAACATAACCCTTTTAAAAGACGTCGGTGCACCTAGTACCTTGGTAAAAACGTTAGGAATTGAAAAACAGCAGGGAAGATTGTTTTGCGGTCAGGTGAGATGGGCTACCTTTGGAACGGTTACCCAGAAAAATGCCCAACCCCACGTAGTAAAATGCAAAAAACACATTTACGGAGCTCATAATGGTAATATCACAAATACCAGAGAGCTGAAAAGATTTCTTCTTTCTGAAGGTCATAATGTAGTTTCAGATAACGACGGTGAAATGCTTGTTCATACCGTGGAACATTACTTCGATAACGAACTAGAAAAATATAGAGATAAAGATCAGGATAAAAGTGAGATCCGCAGCGAATGCATGAAAAAAGCAATTACTATTGCTTCAACCAAGATGATCGGTTCTTATGCAGCTGTAATTGTGGATCCGATTACAGAGCTTATTTATGCTATTAAAGCTGGTAGTAGTCTCTATTTTGGAATCGGTAAGACAGATGGTATGAATTTCGGTTTAGCATCTTCCGACCTCACTGCAGTATTAAAATTTACTAAATCACTAGTAAATCTACGAGCAGGAGAATTTGTTGAGTTTAACTCTCATAGATTTAATATATTCGCTTTCAGAGATTTAAGAATTAAAAGACCAAACCAACCTGAGATCCTCATTCAGGCTGGTGAAGAAATCAAAAAAGATGTTGTTCGATCTAAATTAAGGGCAGAAGACACGGAACTTATCCCTCCATTTAAATATTTCATGGAACAGGAAATTCATGCTGAGATCGAAACTACCGGAAAGCTTATAAAACTCTTCAAGGGCGGTTCAAATACAGGTAAGAGGATGACAACTCTTTTAAAGCAGGAAAAAGCCTACACCGAATTGGAAGAATTAACCTTGAAAATCACAAAAATCGATGACTTTGAACAGCGAAAATCTCTTTTTTCTAAATTCGAAAGATCAACAAGTGCAGAGAATTTTTACAAAACAATAATCGAAAAATATCCATCAATTTATAACGAACTGGTTAAAGAGGACTTTGAGAAAAAATATTTTTTTTCTGCCAACAAGAATACCTTTATTGAATTGCTTAATGCCCATTTCGATAAAAAAAAGTTACTGATCTGCAAGGCTCTGGATTCGATCTCCGAATTAAAGGATTATCAAGAATTTGAAAAAAGTATCAATGATTTTTTAAAGATAATCGAGAACAGTTGCCAAAATAATAGGAATATCTATGCTATTGCCTGTGGAACTTCTTTTCATGCAGCAATGGTTGCATCGATATTCTTTAATGAAATCTCTAATCTCGACATTATCCCGGTTCTACCAGGGAATTTCCGGGGTCAATATTCAAAAAGCCTTTATGATGATGATGTCTTGATCGGTATATCCCAGAGTGGGGAAACCAAAGACCTGATAGACATTTTTAATTATGTAGAAAATCTTGGTTTAAATATAAAGACTATCGTCCTTGTAAATAATATGAATTCAACCCTGGGGCAAGAAAAGAGCGATGTTTCCATTCCTATCAGTTGTGGTCCCGAAATTGCAGTTCCTGCTACGAAAAGTTTCATCAATCAGATTACACTTTTTTACTATCTGGCAATCCGGGTAGCTGAACTTACTCTCAAAAATCGTGAAGCCTCTGGAGAAAAAGATCTCCTTGATGCCAAGCAAAAACTGGAACAACGCTTTAAATCTATTGATGACATTCCCCAGTTAATAAAAGAGACCATCGAGACAACCGAAGAACAAATAGAATTCGTTGCCTCGAAGATCTATATGGAACCTTCAATGCATATTTTAGCCACCAAACTTACAGGTGTGGCTAAGGAAGGTGCATTAAAAATTCGCGAAACTGTCCTCAATCATGCTGAGGGGGGGGAATCCTCCGAATTCAAACATGGACCAAATACAATTCTTGGCAAAAATACAGTGTTCGGGATCAAAAACGTTAAGGCTTTACTGAAAAAGTATAATCTGATCCTTCAGGATCTGGAAAAGAAAGCTAACTCAAAACATATTTCTGAGTTAGACATAGCAAAGATGTCCCAATCACTGGTAAACTATATTTTTAAAAAGGCTTTTCCCTTCGACCTAACAAAGGAAGCAACCGAATTCTTCAAAGATTTTATCTCGAATCATGATCTTTTTGATACTATCTACCGAAATTATCCACTTATTTATGTGACCGGTCCGGAAACAAGGGATCTAAATCTAACAATCTCTCAGATCAACACCCACAAAATCAGGGGTGGTGACACCTTTGTTATAGCTGAAGAGAATGATAAACTTCTGGAAAACACCAGAACCAATCCTCATGATGCAGGTTATTACGGTTGGGGTTATATAATACTGCCTAAAACCGGTGATTCACTGATGACAACTTTTTCCGCTACCATAGTCTTACAATTGCTTGCTTTGAGAATGAGCGTTAAAAAAATGGAAAAACTCGATAAACTGGGAATAATGGATCATGGTGTACATCCTGATGTTCCTAAAAATGTATCAAAGTCCATTACAGTAGATTAAACGGGAGAAAAAATGTATCGAATAGGTTACGGATATGATCTGCACAAACTGGTAACAGGTAGAACTCTAATCCTTGGCGGAGTAAATATTCCATTTAAAAAAGGACTGTCCGGTCACTCGGATGCTGATGTACTGATCCATGCGATAATTGATGCCATCTTAGGTGCTTTGGCCCGAGGTGATATCGGACAACATTTTCCCAATAATGCAGCAGAATATAAAAATATCGATAGTCGCATCCTGTTGAGAGAAACCGCTTCTATTATGGATCAGGAAGGATACGAAATAGCTAATCTTGATGCAACGATCTGTGCTGAAAAACCTCAACTGGTAAGTTATCTGATCGAGATGAGACAGAATATTGCTGCAGACCTGAAAACTGATATCAGAAATGTTTCCATAAAAGCTACAACTGAAGAAGGAGAAGGCATTTCGGGAAAAGGTAATGCTATCTGCGCTGTGTGTACCTTACTTTTGAAAACTCTTTAAATAAATAAGCTCTATCCTTGATTTCTGATATTATTGGTTTTAGGCTAGCATTTAAATCTGCTCCTAATTTCCAGATAAAAAAAATAAAAAAAAGGAAGCGCGAACAAGTCGCGCTTCCAGGTCAGAACAATGGAACTTTTAGCCTATTTCATCAATATCATTTTTTTAGCTGAGGAGTATTTTCCTGTATTGATCTTGTAGAAATAAATACCACTGTTCATTTCCCGATTATTAGAATCTTTCCCATCCCATACGATGCTGTGATAACCAGGTTGTTTTCTTTCATCGACTAGAGTTTTTACTTTCTGACCTTTGATGTTAAATACTGTTAATTCCACATTTGCTGTTTCCTTGAGTTCGTAACCAATAGTTGTACTGGGGTTGAAGGGATTAGGATAATTCTGGGCTAGGTTTAAATGAGCTACAATGTTGTTATTATCGCTGTCATACCATGTGAAATCGAGATCAAGAACAGCGTATGTAATAGTTCCGCCCGTATTCTGACCAGCTCCCACAGGTGAGGCAAAAGATCCATAACTGTTATCATTGAAGAAAAAGACCGGTATTCGTCCGTGAAATTCATCGATGATCTCAATCTCATCTGCAGGATAAATATAACAGGGAAGCATCCCATCTAACTGAGGATAATAATTTTCATCATCAGCTTTGGCATTCATGTAAGCCGGTTCCGACCAGGTAACACCATAATCCAAAGACACCGAGATCGCTATCTGGGCAATTTCGGACCAATCTTCGAAACCAGGTTCCTCATCATATGCTTCCATCAAATAACGCCCATCCATAAAGAAAACAGCCAACCAACCCATTTCTTCATTCTGGGTCATTTTAAAACAACTTTCGTGGAAAGCTCCGTCTTGAAAGTCTCCTTCAAAATAATGGGAAGGCCAACAGGAAACAAATTCTACTTTACCATCTTCATCGTAACTGTCTACTTCACCATCTTCATCCAGATCATAGGGAATCATTGGTTGGTCATCGTAGGGATCTACCCCAGTGATCTGTAGATCTACAAATTCAAAATCCTGCTCAAGTATATCAAAATAAACTATTTTAGGATGGAAATGCGCAGGATAATATTGATCGTTTGACGCTGTCTCGACAGTATTAAGTCCAAATGCAGTCATGAAAACCAATCTGGTATTATCTTCTGTAAAAAGAACATTATAATGGCTCCCATCACCATTGGGTTCAATGAATAAATCTCCTGGTGAACCGTTGGTATTTTCAAATACATAGGATCCATCGGTATTTTGAGGATTGAAAACTTCCCAATGAGCATTTTCCATATAAAAATCGAAAGTTTCACCATAATCTGAACTGTGATAAATAAACAACGAATCTCCGGCATGTCCAATAAAAGCTACTTGACCATCGTCTGAAACGCACATATCCTTCAAAGATCTCTTTACATCATTATAATGCCAGTTATCAAAAACTTCAAAGGTTCGATAAGTCCATTCGGTCAGTGACATATCGAAGTTAATTTCGTCATATTCGAAATCACTATAACCGTAGATACTGTTATAATTAGCGATACCATTGGTATTGTTTGTATAGTTGTTTCCATAAATATGTACTCTTCTCATCCCACCAATCGGTGATGGTCCAACCCAAACTTGGGGCCAGATGAATTCATCATCATCATGACCTGTGGAATCGGCACTAACTTCCGGATTATCAATCACAATAAATGGTTGTTTCCAGAGACCTGGCCCACCCACAACATTAAACATGTCATAACTCATCAAACAATCATAGGTTTCATCAGCTTCAACTACTGCATGCCATGACACGAAGGGATTTGCCGTTACCGGATCGATCCCGATACCCGGGTAACCTTCCCTAACTGCATTGGAACTGATAGCAGCAGGAGTAGATATATTTCCATTTAAATCGATATAACTATAATAAACTCTTCGCAGGGAATTTGTTGTTTCCTGATACATAAAATTGACATACATCCCATCTGCCGTGTACATATAAGGTGCTGATGTTTCCGGTTGTCTTCTCAAGGGCAGATTATTGTAACTACCTATCATATAATCAAAATAGGATAACGTTATGTCTTGTGGATCAGTGTTAAAAATTACTTCCGGAGCCCAGCGAGAATTCGGTGAAACAACCTTTCTACTAATTTCCTGAACTATTGGCTTCCTGTTTGGCATCTCAAAGTCGGATGCAATTAAAAGATTAAAACATAGTATTAAAATAAATAACCAGATAACACTTTTCATGTTATTTCCCCCTTTTTTGATTTATCATTATTTTATCATGATCATTTTTCTTGTGCAGGTACGATATTTAGAACGCAGACTGTATAGATACAATCCTGCTGGCATTTCAATCCCGTAATCGTTTTTACCGTCCCATTCTATCAAATAAGTACCTTTTTCCTGAAATTCGTCTTTCAACTTTTTGATTTTATTTCCTTTTACGTCAAATATTTCTATTGTAATCCGCCCAGATTTTTTAATTTCATATTTGATACGGGTAATAGGATTAAAGGGGTTAGGATTATTTCCGATCAACTCAAAATCAGGTAGAGAGTCTGCTTTCATAACACTTGTTCTATCCGTTTGTTGATTATGAATATGATCAACAGGAAGTTTAAACTTTTCTTTTTGATATAAAATTTGCTGATCTTTCCTACTTTCGTCCTGATACTTACCGTTTGAAATCTTAGCTTTACTTCCGGCATTTAACTTGACTCCAAAGAAGATTAGCAATAGAAAAACTAGAATTAGTTTCATGATAATAAATTAACCTACCGCATTAGGATTATCCTTCTGGGATCAGTTCCCTTTTTGGTTTTAATCCTGTAAAAAAATTCACCATCTGGCGACAATCTGATCAATTCATTGAAAACATTATCAATTAAGATAAATGTATCTTCTTTTTGATCTGAAATGCATGCTTCTACAATTTCCGAACCATTGGGTTTTAATATTTCTACCAGTATATATTCAGAGTCTTCAATTTTATAGGTGACGGGTAAAAAGTTCTGATCTGATCTAACAGAAACACCACCAAGAAATGAAACCATTAAAATCAAAGTAAAGATAATAATTGTAGTTTTTTTCATCTTATTATCCTCCCCAACTTACAAATCAAATAACAGCAAAGTTTGTGCCACAATCTAAGTTGAAATCAACGGACAGAGTATTTCCTGTATAAAAGCCATTATTCTTAGATACAAATCGAGATTTGAAATAAATGTAACCTAATTATTTATGCGGAAAAAAGCTTACAGATTGCTGGAAAATTCTGGCAATAATATGGAAACTAAAATTACCAAAGGAGTGCAAATTACTCGATAGAAAAATTTTTAATCTTAGCATATAGAGTATTACGATCTATGCCAAGGATCTGGGCTGCCTTTGATTTGTTGAATTTCACTTTTTTCAGGATATTTAGGATTATTTCCCTTTCCGTTTCTTCATTCAGTTTTTTAGTAATATCGTAGAGACTATATCCTTCTTTCATGATCTTTTTCAGATTATTTTCCAATCTATTTTCCCGAGATCTATCAGAAAAAGAAGGACTTTCAAGCTGAAGTACTTTTTCACTTAATTGGGTACTGCTTTCCAGCAGAACTCCTCTTTTAATTACATGTTTCAATTCTCTCACATTACCAGGCCATTCATATTCGAGCAAACTGTCCATAGCATCTCTATTTATGCTTCTGATTTTTTTCCCCAGATCTTTATTAGCTTGTCTAAGAAAAAGGTTAGCCAGGAGTGGAATATCTTCTTTTCTTTCTTGCAATAAAGGAAGAGAAATTTTGAATTCACAGATTCGATGATAGAGATCTTCCCTGAATTTTCCCTGTTTTACACTTTCTAAGAGATCTATGTTGGTTGCTACCAGAATTCTAACATCCACATTAATTGCTCTGGTGCTACCTAAGCGTTTTAATTTTCTTTCTTGAATTACTCTTAACAGTTTCACCTGTTGTTCAACAGGAAGATTTGCTATTTCATCCAGGAACAAGGTTCCATTGTTTGCCATTTCAAAAACACCCGATTTCCGGTTATTTGCTCCAGTAAAAGCTCCTTTTTCGTGACCGAATAATTCACTTTCGATCAATGTTTCCGGGATGGAGCCACAATCAACCGCCACGAAAGGTTTATCCTTTCTGGGACTTCGATGGTGGATCAGATTTGCGATCACTTCTTTCCCAGTTCCGCTCTTGCCTTGAATTATAACACTCATATTTGTGGGTGCAATCAGATCAACTTGTTTGAGAACCTTTTTAATCTCCGGACTTTCCCCCATCTCCTTTTCATACTCTTCCTTTTTCTGTAGTTTTTCTCTGAGGATTTTAACTTCCCGCGCCAGATTCTGATTCTCTATCGCCTTTTTTATATTGATGAGTAATTCATCATTATCAAAAGGTTTGGTAACATAATCATATGCACCCAATTTAATAGCTTCGACCGCACTTTTAACATCTCCATAGGCTGTAATCATTATCACTGGACAATCACTATCTATTTCCCTGATACTCTTAAGGACTTCTATCCCATCCATGCCGGGAAGTCTTATATCAAGAAGAACTAGATCCGGTTTATCTGATTTAAAAACTTCTAACGACTCTTTTCCATTTTCTGCTGAAGTAATTTTAAATCCTTCCTCGGATAGAAGATTTTTCAGGATGAATTGCATATTCCTGTTATCATCAACGATCAGTATTTTTTCCATTTATTGTCCTTCATATTAAGCGGTTAATACTGTTTTAGAAAAAACGATCTTAATCTCAGTTCCTTCATTTACTTTACTTTCAATATGCATTTCACCCTGGTGATCTTCAATTATTTGATGGGCAAGACTTAAACCCAATCCAACTCCATCTTCCCTAGTAGTGAAAAAAGGATCGAATATTTTCTTTAAATCCTTTTTCGAAATACCCCCACCCTTATCCTGAATCAAGACAATGATTTGTTCGTTTTCTTTATCATAATCTAATGATACTTTTAAAGTGCCACCATCCGACATAGCCTGAATCCCATTCAAAATTAGATTCAAAAAAGCTCTTTCCATCCACTTTTTATCAATCGAGATCTCAGGTATTTCAGCTGGGAAGTTTTTAACGATCTTCACCTTATTTTTTTTGCAGCGAGCTTTAACACTGTCCAAGATACCTGTCAACAGATCAACCAGAGATTCCTGGGTTAACTTAAGCTCTCTAGGATTGGCAAAATCTAGAAGACCTTTGATGATCTGATTCGCTTTTTCCGAATCTTCCCTGATTATTTCCAGATATTTCTTTATTTTGGTATCAAGTTTAACTTTTCCCAGGCAATATTGGGCAGAAGAACTGATATTTCCCAATGGATTCCTGATCTCATGAGCTATTCCGGCAGCAAGCTCTCCAATTCCTGCCAAACGTTCAGAACGAATAAGTTGCTGCTCTACCTTTTTTCTTTCATTGATCTCTTTGGTTAATTGCTCATTGGATTTCTGGAGATCTTTAGTCCGACTTTCTACCAGGTTTTCCAACTGGATATTGGCCTTATTCTTCAGTCTATACAAATAAAAGATTACAGAAACTAATACTATAACCAAGAAAAAACCAAGATATAGTCTCCAGCGAATCAACTCATGTTTTTCTACTTTTAGGCGATAGATCTCGTTATCCTTCTGAAGTAGTTCAATCTCTCGATCCTGCTGTTGGATGAGTTGCTCAACTTCGTAAGTAGTCTGCATTCCGGCAATCTTTTCAATTTTTTCTTTGTTGAATATACTGTCTTTAACCGCAGTATATAATTTGTAATACGTCAATGCCTGTTCAAAATTTTCTTGATCCAGGAAAAGATTAGACAGCTTTTCATAGATTTCAATGATCAGGTCTTTTATTGCAATCTCTTGAGCAATGTTTAGACTTTTGTTAAAATACTTTTTTGCTTCTCTGTAGTTTCCCATTTTCAAGTAAACGGAACCAATATTATTATAAGATGCCGCCAATCCTTTTTTATGACCTATCTCAATGAAAATTTCCTTGGCATTGAAATGTTGCTCGAGAGAGTTGTCGTATTGTTCAATGTTTTCATAAACTACGCCAATATTATTAAACGAATTGGCAATACCGTTTTTATCACCGATCTCCTGATAAATTTCTAGGGATTTATAGTAATATTCCAGCGCTTTTTCGTATTTCTTGAGATCATCATAGATAATTCCAATATTATTGTATGAACCAGCTAAGCCAGAATTATCCCCTATATCTTCCTCGATTTCTAAGGATCTGTGGTAGTATTCTATCGCTTTGTCGTAATTGCCGATGTTATCATAAATGATTCCTATATTATCCAAAGCTCTGGCTACCCCGATCTTATCATCGATCTCACTACTGATCTTCAGTGATTCCAGATGATACTCAATAGCCTTATCGTAATTGCTGAGATCCTTATAAATGATCCCAATATTACCAAGAGAGCTGGCGATCCCTTTTTTGTCTCCCAATTCTTCATAGATCAAATGAGCCCTGAGTAAATACTCCAGGGCTTTATTGTAATTACTCAGATTCTCATAGACAACCCCGATGTTATGTAAAGAAGTCGCTATCCCAATTTTATCATCTATCTCTTCGTAAATTCTTAATGATTCCAGATAATATTCCAGAGCCTGTTCGAATTTACTCAGATCATCATAGATAATTCCAATGTTGTTCAGAGAGGCAACTATATCTTTTTTATTACCAAGTTCCTTCCTGATCTCATAGGATTTCAGGAAATATTCAAGTGCTGTTTCATAATCATCTTGATAATAATAAGCAACTCCGATATTATTATAGGATTGAGCTTCACCTTTGAGATCATTGATTTGTTGAGAAATTTGGAGGGCTTTTTGACTGTATTCAAGGGTTTTAGCTGAAGATATCCCCCAATGCGCTTTGCCCAGTTCGTTTAACAAACTTATTTTCTCTTCGCCCCGGGAATTTTCTACTGCCTTTTTCAGGCTATCGATATAAGCATCTTCTGCAAAGCTAATTGAGAAGATTCCTACAACCAACAGAAAAATTAGTTTTCTCATTCTATTATGATCACTCAAAACTAGAATTCAGCTTAAAAATAGTCAATAGCCCAATTTTTTATCAACTAACTTCTTGATCATTTCTTCATCTCCGAGGAAAGGAATTGTTATCAATCCTTTAGCAGAATTTTTTTTATTCCAATCAACTGCCTGTTTAACAGCATTTTCATTTCTAGCCCAATTCCTCCGGGCCAATCCACCCATAACATCCCAAGATAAGCCTAATTTAATGATCTCATCAACTCGTTCAGATCCATCAAGGAAAATACCGTTTCCACCGTTACTTGCTCGCCCAATACCAACACCACCGCCATTGGACAAAACTACCAGGGTCATACCTCGAGCGATATTACCGCCAAAGCAGTGTACACTCATGTCAGCAGTTGTCCTGCTACCATCGTAAATATTAGCTGTTTCCCGGAAAGGAGAATCAGTACCAGAGACATCGTGGTGATCTCTTCCAAGTAGAACCGGGCCAATCTCACCCTTTCTCACCATTTCATTAAATTTAAGGGCTATTTTTATCCTACCTTCTTCATCGGCATAGAGAATCCTGGCTTTGGTACCAACCACCAGGTTATTCTTTTCCGCGTCCCGGATCCAAACATAGTTGTCCCGATGGGTCGCGGAAGTTTCAGGATTAATTGCCATCATTGCTGCCTGATCGGTTTTGTGAAGATCCTCATCCTTTCGCGTTAAACAGACCCAGCGGAAGGGTCCATAACCATTGTCAAAGCAGACCGGTCCCATAATATCTTCCACATAGGAAGGCCAAATAAAACCTTCTGAGGTATCATGATTGTTTTTTGCTATCTCAGAGACACCAGCCTCAAAAACAGACGCCATAAAACTATTACCATAGTCCCAAAAATGGGCACCCTTCTCAGTTAAATTCCTGATCACAGCATAGTGTCTGATCAATGATCCATCAACTTTTTGCTTAAAACTGGTCAGATCTTTCTTGATCAACTCCCTTCCTTCCTCAAAAGTAAGACCTGCGGGTGTATATCCGCCCTCATAGACAGCATGGCAAGAAGTTTGATCTGAAACAAGCTCAACCTTGATCCCGTTTTGATCAATGTATTCCAGCAGATCGACTATATTTCCATAATATGCTATGGAAACTGGCTTCTTTAACCGGCGATATTCTTCAATCCATTTTACGATCTGATCAGGATCACTGGATATTTTACCAACCCAGCCCTGAGAATGTCTGGTTTCGATTCTGCTGTGATCAACTTCAGCAATAACACCTATACCACCAGCGATTTCCACCGCTTTAGCCTGGGCACCACTCATTCCGCCTAAACCTGATGAGACAAATACAACTCCCCTGAGATCTTTATCATCTGGGATACTGAGATACTTCCGACCGGCATTGAGTAAAGTTATATAGGTTCCATGTACTATCCCTTGGGGTCCAATATACATCCAGCCTCCTGCTGTCATCTGACCATAATTTGACACTCCGAGGGCAGCAAGCTTCTTAAAATGCTCGGGATTATCCCATTTACCAACGATCAATCCGTTAGTGGAAATAACTCTGGGGGCATTCCGGTGAGATGGAAATAAGCCATGAGGATGACCGGATGCAACTACCAGGGTTTGATCTTCTTTCATTATTTCCAGATATTTCTTAACAAGGCGATATTGCATCCAATTTTGAAACACCTGACCGGTCTCTCCGTAGGTGACTAACTCGTAAGGATAAAGAGCAACTTCAAAATCTAGATTGTTATCAATCATCACCTGCAGAGCTTTAGCTTCTGGAATTCCTTTGTATTCTGAAATTGGTTTTCCATAGATTTTTCCTTCAGGTCGATACCGATATCCATAGATCCTTCCCCTGGTCAAAAGTTCATCTAAAAACTCTGGGGCTATCTTCTCATGTAACCCCTTGGGAACATACCTCAAAGCATTATTGATCGCGGTAACGATCTCGACCCTGGAGAGGTTCAAACCACGATCCGGTGCTCTGCGAATACCCTGTTCGAATTTGGATTCAGGGGGTAATTCTGGGGATAAACTAACAGTTTTAATATCTCTAAGATCAAAATAGTTCATAATTATTCTCCATCTAGTGTATAACTCCAGTGTTTAGAAAAGTTTCATCTTTCTTTTCCGTCTGGCTAATGTATTCGTTGATATGCTCTTCAAGCGCATTAATCACCTCAAGAGAAAGGTCGGAAAGTTTGCTGCTCTTGAATTGTTTTCTTAAAATAAAAATGTCGTCGACAGCAGATGATTTCAGACTGGGAATAAATTTTCTATCAAGGGTTTCACATATAATAATCGATTTAGATCTTTCAAAACAACCTTTAGCCAGGGCGGATGTGTATTCAACCTTGATAAAATCTTCCTCCGTGAGGTTCTTGAAGGTGTTAAAAATAATCAGAGGAAAGATTATCTCATATTTGTGGAAATTCCTCTTTCCGCTTACACGGAATTGAAAATCCATCTTTTGCGTGAGGCTTAGTACTTTTTCGGTATAATCTTGTTCGAACATAGGATTTTTTTCCAGGGAAGAAAGATTTTGAGGATTGAACTTTAAATTTGTGCTAAAATTCTGAAATCCCCAGATGATTCCTTTATTCTCTATTATTTTATTCCTCTTCATGATGATGGAGATCATATCATCTAGATATCTGGATGAGAAAATAGGAGAGTCAGCTTTGAATCCATTCCTGGTAGAAGGGTTGTAGATATATTTCGGATTAGAAATATTAGAGATAAAATTGTTCAACGCTGCCAACATTTCTTTATTACTACCTTTCTTCTCTTCTATAAATTTCTCAAAATTTTTCCATTTGATATTGATCTCATGCAGATACATACTATTAACAGGATTTTTTTTATCTTGCATTAATTCATTGATAATTTCGTTGTAAAACATCATTATGCTCCTTTAATCAAATTGGCATAAAGAAAAAAAATAATAAAATTCGTCTTTGGTTAACTAACTTCACCTGAGCCCTAAATTTGTCAAATATCTTTTAGCTAAAATCTTAATTGACAATTCTATAACTCGGTTTTATTTAATAACCTAATATGAGATTAATTAAAAACGCGAGGATAATAACAAATCGGGATAAAACCGAAATAGTTAATCTTCTTTTTGACGACAAGATTAGGCAAATATCCCCTAATTCGATTTCTGAAACTGGGCATCAAATAACTGATCTGGAAGGACTAATACTAATTCCTGGTTGTATAGATCCTCATGTTCATTTTAATGATCCGGGATTTAATCATCGGGAAGATTTTTTATCAGGTACTCAAGCTGCAGCCTGTGGCGGTATCACTACAATAATAGATATGCCATGTACCTCTGACCCCCCTGTTGTTAATAGAGTTAATTTAAAGTCAAAACTAAGTGTAATAGAGCCAAAAGCGGTTGTTGATTTTGCCCTCTGGGGTGGGATAAGAAGAAACGATTTACTTACTTGGGATCAAGCTCTTCCAGAACTGTGGGGTGAAGGAATTGTCGGATTCAAAATCTATACAATCTCCGGAATGGATTCTTTTCAGGATCTTTCCTATGCTCAAATCAGGCAGATATTGACCGAATTCCCCAAATTTCTATTTGCTTTCCACGCAGAGGATAAGAAGATAATTTTGGATTCTACTTCCAGGTTTAGCAAAAAAGAGCTTGAAATGCCCAATACATACCCTCTAACTCGCCCTGTTAAAGCAGAACTAAAAGCAGTAAAAAAAATTATCCTCGGGGCACACCAATATTCCCGTATTCACTTTGTGCATATCAGCTCACGGGAAGCTGCTAAGTTAATTCTCAAAAATAAATCTAAATTTGATCTGACATTTGAAACCTGTCCACATTATCTGCAATTTACAGAAGCTGATCTGAATCAATTAAAAGGAAGAATAAAAACTGCTCCACCAGTTAGAAGCTTAGAAGACAGAACATTTCTAAGAAGAGCACTATGTCAGGAAAAAATAGATTTTGTCTCAACCGATCATGCCGGTTGTAATTTTAATAAAGAAAAAAATCTTACTGATTTTTCACAAGTCTATAATGGAATTCCAGGTATCGAATTGATGATTCCTTATCTTTTCTCGGAATTTTATCTTTCGGGTAGAATTACACCTGATGCATTTATCAGGTTAACTTCCGAAAATGCAGCCAGAAGATTTGGTCTTTATCCCCGTAAAGGATCATTGCAGATTGGTACAGATGCAGATTTCACCATTGTTGATCCGGAATCAGAGTTCTTGGTCGATGAACATAAGTTACACTCTTTAGGTAAATATTCACCCCTACATGGTAAAAAATTTAGAGGAAAAATAGCAAAAACCATCGTTAGAGGCAAAACTGTTTATGATGAAGAAACCTGCTTTATTCATCCTCCGGGACATGGTATCTGGATAACTAGAAATAATTAAATCATATCTCTCTCTCATGCGATTATTTTAGAAAACTATCAGGAATCAGTTTATTTTTATTTGTACAAGGTCAGATAATTAAGAATAAAAACCGTTTATTCTTTGGATGATATTTAAATGCTTAACGAATAAGGATCTCATTTATTTTGGAACCGAGTTTTTTTGTCAGCATTTGCATTTTATCTTTTGAAAAGGGAAGAGCTTTTTCAAACTCATTGTTCAAAGTTTTGGTAGCTACAAAAGTTTGCAGGTAATAACGTTTGGCATTCCCGATAAAATTCCCAATCTTGATCACCTCTTCCAGAGAGGTCAACTTTTTGACCAGTGTACTCCGGAATTCATAATCGATTCCGCTTTCTTTAATCAGCTCTATGCTCCGGGATATATCATCTATATCAACGACCGTGCCGGTAACAAGATGATACTTATCCGATGGGGCTTTAATATCCATTGCCAGGTAATCCACAACTTTTCTGACGATTATCTCCCGCAAAACAAGAGGATTACTTCCATTGGTATCTAGTTTGATCAGATAACCCAATTTCTTAACCCGCTGAATAAATCTGATCAGATCTGGTTGAACAGTGGGTTCTCCACCGGTAATCACTACTGCATCAAGTTTTCCTAGCCTTCGCTTCAGAAAATCAAGAATATAACTTTCGGCAATGGGTTCTCCAAACTGTTCAGGATCTACTAATTCCGGATTATGGCAGTAAGGGCAACGGAAATTACAACCCTGGGTGAAAACCACCGCACTAATCTTGGCAGGATAATCTAACAGCGAAAACTTTTGAAATCCACCAATTCGCATAAAAGCTTCTTTGTTATTCTACTATTTTGTAAGTTTTTCTAAGTTCGAACTCTGCCTTTTTCCCCTCATTCCATTGTTGGACCGGACGCAAATAACCAACTACCCGGGAATAAACCTCACAATCTTTATGACAATAAGGACAGGTATAATGCTCTCCATCTATATAACCATGCGTTTTACACACACTAAAGGTGGGTGAAAAAGTGAAATAAGGAAGATGATAATTCTGACAGATCTTATTAACCAGATTTTTTATGGTTCTGATATCAGATACTCTTTCTCCGGCAAAAAGATGAAGGACCGTACCTCCGGTATATTTTGTCTGGATCTTATCTTGAAGGTCGAGTGTTTCGAAAATATCATCGGTATAATTAACAGGAAGGTGAGTTGAATTAGTATAAAAAGGTTTTTCACCTTCATTCGCTACTTTAATATCATGATAGATTTGTTTATCAAGCCTTGCCAGTCTGTAGGTCGCTCCTTCGGCTGGAGTAGCTTCCAGATTGTAATTATTTCCAGTTTCTTCCTGAAACTCAATCAACTTATCTCTCATGAAATCCATTACCTTAAGGGTGAACTGCAGACCTTGTTCGTCTCCAATGTTCCTATCAAATAGATTTAGGCAAGCTTCATTCATACCTATCAGCCCAATAGTAGCAAAATGATTTTTCCAGTATTGATCGAACCTGTTCTTGATGTCTCTAAGGTAAAATTTCGTATAGGGATAAAGATTGTTGTCGGTTAATTTTTCCAGGATTTTGCGTTTTATTTCCAGGCTGTCTTTAGCTTTGTTCATCATTTTTTCAAGCATCTGGAAGAACTGATCCTCGTTTTTAGCCAGATAACCAAGTCGGGGCATATTGATCGTGACCACCCCAATTGATCCG
>Ga0272442_10001587_pt1 | contig 34120 bp, 33 predicted proteins | sample SSMForm2O_FD_200262 | JGI IMG/M metagenome (GOLD analysis project Ga0272442, IMG submission 200262) | Marine sediment archaeal communities from Little Sippewissett salt marsh, Falmouth, MA, United States - SSM-Form-2O | ecosystem: Environmental > Aquatic > Marine > Wetlands > Sediment ... | reverse complement strand
CCGGCGCCGTAGTCCTCGACCTGGGCGCCCGCCACGGCGCCGTAGTAGACCACCAGGCCGGAATTGTTGTCCTGCTCGATGGTCTGGCCCACGGCTCCGTTGCGGCGTACAGTGCCCTGGTTGTCGAAGGTGCCGGTCACGACCACATCGTAGCCCAGGGCGTCCAGGATGCCGGCGCTGAGTGTCAGGTTTCCCGCCGCCGACAGCCCCGTGGCCGGCACAGTCCAGCTTCCCCCGCCATTGTTGAAGACCAGGTTGTAGTAGCTGTCCCCGGCCGCCAGGCTGCCGAAGGCCCCAAGGCCATTGTAGGTCACCGTGCCGGAGTCGGTGTCCATGGTCAGGACCACCGACTCACCGCCATGGAGAATTAAGTTGCCGTCGTTGCTGACCGTGCCGGAGGCGGAGAAATCGTACGCGTTGAGGTCCATGTCCGCGCCGAGATTGATGGTCAGGTTGGTCACCGCCGCCGCCGCGTTCAGCACGGGCTGTGTGGCCACATTGGCGATAATGACGTTGTCGCCGCTGTTGGGCACGTAGCCCAGGCTCCAGCTGGAGGCGGTCTGCCAGCTGGCACCCCCCGAGCCGTCCCAGGTCAGGGTGGAGGTGGAGAAGGTCCAGTTGGTATTGCTTCCCAGGTTGGTGCTGGTGTCCGCGGTGATGGCGATGCCGGCGCCGGCGTCGCTGTTCTGGACTGCCACATAGCTGACCGTCTCGGCGGAGGCGTTCAGGCCCCAGATCCCTGCGCCGGTCAGGGTAATCAGGTTCCCTGAGTTGCCGTTGACATTGAAGTTGTTGACCGTCTGGGTCAGGCCGGCGGGGAAGGTGATGGTCTTGTTGCCGGTGGCGCAGGTGAAGATGTTGAAGCTGGTGCTGCCGGAGATGACGGCGGCCTGGGTGGTGTTGAAGATCACCTCGCTGTTCCGGGCCGTGAAGGAAGCGATGCCCCAGTTCCGGCCCACGGTGATGGTGTCCACCGCCCCGGCGTTCCGGGCGGCCAGGGCGCCGGCGCCGAAGAGGTCCCGTGCCACGGTCAGGTTGAAGTCATTCAGGGCCAGGGTGCCCCCGGCGATGTTCACGTCCCGGCTGGCCGTTATATTGGTCTGCAGGGTGCCCCCGCCGTCCAGCTGCAGGTTGCGGAAGTTGTTGCCCCCGGCCTGATAGATGTCCGGCGTGGCGGAGGTCAGGCGGATCGTTCCCAGGGAGGCCGTGAAGGTCACGGTTCTGTCGTCCCAGTCGCCGGCCACCTGGTGGGTAAAGGCGCTGTCTCCGGAGTTGAAGGTGCCCTGGGTGAGCAGCAGCTGGGTGCCCACGGTCCAGACCCCGGTGGCCCGCACACTAGAGCCCACGTTCTTGTTGATCTGAAGGGTGTCGAAGCTCTGGGCACTGACGTCCGCGTCGGCCGCGCCGTTCAGCACGACGGTGCTGCCCGCCGAGGTGAAGCCCCCGGTGAAGGTGAAGTCCCCGCCCACGGTGATGGTTCCCGCCCCGCCGGCGTCCAAAGCGCCGGCGCCGCTGATGCTCCCGGCCACGGTCAAATCGCTGCCGTTGCAGTCCAGGGTGCCGGAGATCAGGTTTACGCTGCCGTTTACCGGCAGGGCGATTTCGGTGGTCAGGATACCCCCGCCGTCAATCGTCAGGGTATTGGCCACCAGCATGGAAGAGGGGCCGGCGTTTTTTAAGGTGACGGTGGAGGCGCTGTTGAGGCTCAGGTTGTTGAACTGGTCCTGGTCCACCTCGTAGGGCATGCCGCTGGCGTCGGCGCTGGTTCCGGTGAGGACCACCGTGCTGGTTTGCTCGTTGAAGGTGCCGCCGGTGCGGATCCACTTGCCCCCCGTGGTGATCGTCCGGCTGCCCCCGGCCAGGGCGCCGTTGATGATCTCGATGTAGTGGGCCACGCTGATGTTGCTGCCCAGGTCGATGGTGGCGGCGGGGCCGGCGGCCTCGCCGATCTCCAGCTTGCCGATGACGGCGCCGGCCGTCAGCGTGGCGGGAGCGGTGACCCCTCCGCGCATGATAAGGCGGATGGCCGGGTCGAAGGGGGCGTTGATGACGGCGTCGCCGTCGCAGCGCAGGTAGACCGCCCCGGGGGCGCTGAGGGAGCCGCCGGTGAGGGTGAAGGCGTCCACGGTGATGTTGGCGTTGAGAATGGGAGTTCCGGAGCCGATGGTGGCGGTATCCCCGCTGGCGGGAAAACCGAGCTCGTCCCAGTTGCCGTTGGTGGTCCAGTTGTTGTCCACGCCCGAGAGGCCGGTCCAGGTAAAGGCCAGGCCGGCCAGCGGCGAGGCGAGACCGATGAGCAGGACGACGCAGGCTAAGGTTTTCACAAGGCGGCGCATGACAAACTCCTCGAGCATGTGTATCATTCTACCCCCACCCCCTGATAATTATAGCCCACCGGACCGAATTCTGGAAAATTCCGCTGTTTTTTTATAGCATATTTAGCCTGCTTTTTAACAGTACCATGAAAAAATGGATTAATTTTATTCCTTGCGCTATATTTAACTATAAATGGTACTCGTAACAGTGAAAGGCCTTCGGCGGGTTCTGTGGCTTATACTCTTTGTTTGTCTGACCGTCAACTGCACCAACGAGCCCAAGGAGCCCGGCCGCCTGGTTATCGACACTTATCCTCCCATCGACGGGCTGGATGAGACCGACACCACTCTGGAGCTCTACGCAGGGGACATGACCCTGCTGGCCGATGATGAGGATGGCGGTGACGGTGTTTCCGCCCGCATCGACTACACCGGAGATCCGGCGCCCGGCACCTACTACATCAAGGTCTTTTCGAGCAAGGACAATCTCGGCTACTATGTGGTCCGGGCTCTGGTTCTGGACGCCGGTGAGGCGCTGCCGGCCTACGTCTATCCCGGCGTGACCGACGAGGACACGGGCAATGAGCCCGATTCCGCCCTCATGCCGGTGGACATCGATCTGGGGGCGGCCAACGGCCGGAACCGCAAGCTGGAACCCGGCGACGAGGTGGACTGGCTGTGCCTGGAGCTTCCTTGAAGCCTTTTTCCTGCCGGGCGGATGAGACTTGTCTTCCCCGACCGGGCAGTGTAGAATATAACAACTCGCGATCGCAGCAACGCCGAGGTGATGTATGAAAAAAATACTCCCGGTTTTACTTTTACTTGTTTTCATGCTGGTCTCCTGTTCGCTGATACAGGGGCCCGAGGAGCTCGACGGAACCGTAATCCAGACTCCCGAGGAACCGGCTCTGTCCGTGGAAAATGATACCGAGCGCGCCCAGGCGGTATATGTCAACGAACGCGGCGAGCGCTTCGATATCGTCAGCCCCGAGGAGCCGGACGGTATCGCGGTGAGCTGCGTGGAGGCGGCGTCTCTGGTTCCGGTCGACTCCGGTTCCGGAGAGGCTCCGGTCAAGGCGCTGGTAATCGGCCGCCGGAACGACGGCCGCCCCGGAGCCTGGGAGATCCTGGGGGACGACAGCATTCACGCGGTGCAGATGGGCGCCGCCGGTCGGCGCTGCTCCGAGCTGCCGGATTCCGATGAGCTGGACTGGGTGCTCCACAGCTTCTTCGGCTGGGTATATTACGCCGAGACCATAGTGGAGGACGGCCAGGGCGGCTGGATAATTTTGGGAAGCGCGGAGAACGAGAGCGGCTGGGGGCACGGGCGCTGGCAGATCGAACCGGGGACCGAGCTGGTGGTTTACTGGCGGTTGGCCCAGAGCCCCAACGGACGCTTCTATCTCGTCTCACGGGCCCGGGTGGTGGGTGAGCTGAAGGAAGAATACGCGCATGCCCACGGGCATCAGCACGACGGGGTCTCGGACCATCCTTCCCGGAACCAGCTGCGACGGCTGCTCCGCTATCTCTTCGGTCCCTTCGAGCTCTTCTTCCTCAACCGCTTCGAAGCCTACCTGGTTTCCTACTCGGAAGCAGCCTACGACCCGGACACGGACGCGGTGCGCGTCAAGGGCAGCGACCAGAACGGAGACCCCGTGCTGGCCTATATCGATGCCGAGGGGCTGATCACCCTGGAACCGGACGAAGGACCGGGCGGCGGGGGTGAGACGGCGCTGGTGCTGGAGACCTATCCCCCCCTGGAGGGGCTGGATGAAACGGACACGACCCTGGAGCTTTACAGCGAAGACATGACGCTGCTGGCAGCGGATGAAAACAGCGGCGTCGGCCTCTCTGCCCGCATTGCTCTGTCCCCGGAACCGGGGGCCGGAATCTACTACATCAAGGTCTTCTCGAGCACCAAGAATTTCGGGTCCTACGCCCTGAGAGCCTTCCTGCTGGAGGAGGGCGCCGATTCCCCGGCCTACGTGTATCCCGATATTCAGGATGACAGCGTCAACGAGCCGGACAGCGACGCCCAGGGCGACCCAATAGCTGATAAGGTGACCCCCCTGCCCTTGGGTGGCGTCGTCAGCCGTGCGCTGGATTGGTCCGGGACCGACGTCGACTGGGTAAGGCTGGAGCTGCCCTGAACGGCTCTGCCTGCAGTCGCCCTTCAACATGAAAGTGTGATCTCCGTCATTATCCCCACCTATAACCGCCTGTCATTTCTTGAGCAGGCGCTGCGCTCCGTGCTGGAACAGACCCTGGCCCCCGAAGAGATCATCGTCGTCGACGACGGCTCCACGGACGGGACTGGCGATCTGATAGCCGCCTTCTCGACTGAAAACACTGCCCTCCGCTTCCTGCGCCTAAAGCACCGCGGCTTTCCCGGCAGGGCGCGCAACGCCGGGGCCCGCATCGCCCGGGGCCGCTACCTAACCTTTTTGGACTCCGACGACTTCTGGGAACCGGAGAAGCTCCAAAAGCAGCTCGCTTTCTTAGCCGCCAATCCGGGCGTCAGGGTCTGTCACACCCGGGAGCGCTGGCTGCGCGGGGGAAGGGAAGTCTCCCAGGCCGGGCAGCGCCACCGCAGGAGCGGGGACATCTTCTCAGACGCCCTGAAGAAGTGCATCATCGGCCCCTCCACGGTCATGCTGGAACGGACCTTGTTCGATGAGCTGGGGGGATTCCGGGAGGACCTGGAGATCGCCGAGGACTACGAGCTCTGGCTGCGCCTCTGCGCCCGCGAGCAGGTGGGCTACGTTGACGATGCGTTGACAATCAAGCGGGCCGGCCACGGCGATCAGCTCTCGGAGAAGTACTCTCAGATCGAGATCTTCCGCATCCGGGGTCTGAAAGATCTGGTGGACACCGGCTGGTTCAGCGAGCCCCGGCGGCAATCGGAGGCCGCCGCCGAGCTGGCCCGGAAGTGCCGGGTTTATGCGGCGGGGTGCGCCAAGCGGGGCCGGTCCGATGAAGCGCGGCGCTACAGCGAGCTGGCGGCCCGTTACCAGGCGCAGGCCGGCGCCGGTTAGCCCTTGCGCCGCTCCGCGGCGAACTCCTCGAAGATGGCGCAAAGCTCAGGCCGGGTGCAGGCATACTCCAGCAAAGAGCGGAAGAAGCCCTCCGGCTCGCCGGTGTCCAGGCGCTTTCCTTCAACCCGCTTGTAGACCAGCCGGCCCTGCCGGGCCAGCTCTTTCAGGGCGCCGGTGTGGAAGTACTCCCCCTCGGTGTGCCGTTCCCAGCCCGCCTGCAGCAGGTCAAAGATGTCCGGGGTATAGAGGAAGCGGCCGATGGAGGCCTCCCTGGAGGGCTCCTGGCCCCGGGGGGCCTTTTCCACGATGTCGGTCACGTGCAGGCCGTCCTCGGCCAGGGCCAGGGTGCCGTAGCGCCAGATCTCCGGGGGATCGAAAAGGGTGGCCAGCACGCTGCAGCCGGTCTTTCGGTGGACCGCCATCAGCTGGGCCGACAGGGGCGGTTCCCCCAGGTGGATGTCGTCCGGATAGGCCGCAATGAAGGGCGCATCACCCACGAAGGGCCGGGCCTGGAGCAGGGCGTGCCCCGTGCCCAGCATCTCTTTCTGGCGCACGAAGAAGATATGTGCCTCCGGGGGGGGGATCTTTTCCAGCTTGCCGTTCGCTCCCTGGGCCTTGAAGGTGGTTTCCAGCTCGATCTCCCGGTCCAGGTAGTCCTCCAGTACCTTCTTGCGCCGCGAGGTGATGACCAGGATCTCCCGGATGCCGGAATCCAGGAACTCCTCGATGATGAAGTCAATGGAGGGCTTGCTTACCAGGGGGAGCATCTCCTTGGGTACCGTCTTGGTGACCGGCAGAAAACGGCTGCCGTAGCCCGCGGCCAGTATAACACCCTTCACGTTTCTCTCCTCATCCGCTTTTTCAAGCCATTATAGCCGATTCAGCGGCAGGTGCAACCGAATTGACGCCCCTCCGATTATCGTTTATTGTTTCCGGGAAGCGCTGGAGAGGAGCGGAGATGAAAATCTGGATAAAAATTCTTATCGGCATTGTTCTGGGACTGGTTCTGGGAATCCTCCTGCCGACAAGCGACGGAAATCTGAAGCTCATGGCCCTGTTGGCGGAGATTTTCCTCCGCATCGGCCGTTATTTGGTTTTCCCCCTGGCTTTTTTCTCTCTGGTGCTGGGCACCTTCGAGCTGAAGCGGGAGAAGAAGCTGCTGCGGGTCTACGCCCGTTCCCTGCTCTACCTGCTGGCTTCCGCCTTCCTCTTGGTGGTGATCGGGATTCTGAGCGTCATGATCTTCTCCCCCGAGCGCATCCCCATCATCATCGAGGCGGAGCCGGCCCTTACCCTGCCGAGCCTGCAGGAGATGGTGTTCGCGGTTTTCCCCAAAAACCTCTTTCAGGTTCTGGTGGGCTCCGGTGAGATCCTCCTGCCCCTGATGGTGCTGGCCTTTTTGCTGGGCACGAACCTGACCTTCGACCTGCGCACCACCAGCCCGGTTACTCAGCTTGCCGACTCCCTCAACCGCATCTTCTACCACATCAATTCCCTGCTAACGGAGCTGTTCGGCTTCGCCCTGGTGGCGATCAGCGCCGCCTTTCTGATGCAGCTGCGCGGCACCGACCTGAGGCTGTTCAAGCAGGTACTGATTATCCTGAGCATCGACTGCGCGCTGGTCATCTTCGCCGTCTACCCGGGACTGCTCTATCTGTTAGGGGAAAAAGAGAACCCCTACAAGCGGCTCTACGCCCTGACCGCGCCGGCCCTGGTGGCCTTTTTCACCGGGGACGAGTACCTGTCTTTGGGGCTGTTGCTCAAGCACGGCCGGGAGAACCTGGGCGTGCCGCGCCGGGTGGGCTCCGCGGTTTACCCCCTGTTTGCCTTCTTCGGCCGGGCCGGCACCGCCCTGGTGGCGGGAGTGAGCTTTCTCTTGATATTAAAATCCTATTCCAGCCTGGAGATCAGCTTTTTCCAGATCCTCTGGACTTTGGGTTTCACTTTGCTCATTTCTTTGACTTTGGGAGCCGTACCCGGTGCGGGGGCCTTCACGGCGGTAGCCGCGCTTTGCGCTTTGTTCGGCAAGGGCCTGCAGGAGGGCTACCTGATCCTGAGGCCGGTGGTGCCCCTGATGATCAGCGTCGGGGTTCTCCTGGACGTGGTGACTTCCGGCCTGGTTTCCTGGCTGGTGGCCCGCAAGGAAGGTGTCCTGGAAGAGCCGGAGGCCGCGGATTTTGTCTGAGTTTGAGGCTTTCTAGGTCTGAGGGAGCCGCCAGACGAAGCCCAGAAGCAGGCCGGTTAGCAGCTGGTCCGTAAAAGGAATATCCCCGCTGTCCCAGATATTGAAGATCGGGATGCCGGCGCGCATCGAGAGCCGCAGGGAAAGGCGCTCCCGGATCGGCAGCTCGAAAAAAAACCCGGCCTCAGGGTAGAGCAGGCGGAAACCTCCGTAGAAATAACCGGCCAGTGCTCCGAAATCCCCCTCGGCGTCGGCCAGGGGGACCGGCAGGCGCAGCAGCAGCGAAAGGCCGGCTTGCAGCCCCAGGGTCAGCTTTTCTCCCAACGAAAACTCAGATCCCAGGCGCAGTCCGGCCTGGATGCCCTGGACCCAGAAATCCCGGTGCTCCAGCTCGGCCGGCAGGGCCCGGTCGCCCTCCAGGCGGTAATAGGTGCCGAAGGTGTGAAAACCGATCTCGGAGTGCCACTTCCCCCCTCCTTTCCAGGGGAAAACGACACCGATCGCAGGCATCAGGGGGGAGGGCGCGCTGTCCTCCTGGCTGTTGACCTGGTAGACGAGCCCGGCGTCGATTTGCATCTGTTCGAGGGCGGAAAGCGGCAGCGTCGCCGTTAAAAGCATGACCGCCGCCATGAACAAACGGGCTGTATTCTTCATTGTCCTAAAATGTAGCACATTTTCTTCGTCCTGACATCACCCGCCTGCTTTTCCGGTTGAAAGGGGGCGGATATAGAGCCCCGCCGCGCCCACCTGGATGAAGTCGGCCTGCTCCCAGGGCAGCAGCAGGTTGTTGCTGCCGGCGAACAGGTCGGTGTAGCGGAACTGCGGGGGTAAAGGGGGCAGCTCCAGTCGCCGGGGCGCTTCGCTGCCGCTCCCGCTTTCGAGCAGCGCGCCGCCGGGTAAAAGCAGCCAGCAATGCTCGCCCCGCTCCACGGCGTGGACTGTCAGCAGCCGGGAGCCGGGCCCGTCCTCCACCGGCCCGGCCGCGTATGCGTAGCGCCGGATCAAAGGGCTGTCCGCAGAGCGAACCAGGAAGTGCAGGCTCACGCCGGATTGCGCGGGCGCCAGCGACTGCGCAGCTTCTTTTAGCAGCCGCCGCAGGGTCGGCGGCGCCTCGCTCAAGGAGCGGAAATCGAAGCCGGCCCGGAACTGGGCGCGGTCCGCGGGCGCCTCGGAGGTGGGGTTGAGCATTAAAAGCCCGTAGCTGAAGCGGGTTTCCTGTTCGTCCGTGTATTTCCATTCCAGGAGGAAGCGTTCCCGGCTCCGGGGTAAAAAACCCACGGCCTCCCAGTCGGGATGGCGGTCCTGGAAGGGAGGAACGATGAGCTCGTAGACATCCTGCGCCGGGTGGTGGCGCACCAGGCTGATCCCCTGGAGCAGGAGGCTCTCCGCGGGCACGGTGTTCAGGATCCTGTTGAAGTAGAGATGGCAGAGCAGGGTTTCAGGCTCCGCGATCAACGTGCTGATCGTCCGGTGAGCGAAGAGGGTGGGATCGTAAAAATAACGGATCCGGTCGTTGCTGCCCGGATTTCCGGCGGCGGGCTGCAGCGCGGCCAGGCCGTGCCCGTTCACGGCCAAGAAGATTTCCCCGCCCAGGGGCGCCAGGTCGGCGATGCGGCTTTGGACCGTCCAGGGCTGGAAGGGCCCGGGCTCTAGGGCCGCCGGCCCGGCCACGGCCTCCAGGCGGCCCTCCTCAAGCTGGTACCAGCGCCCCTCCGGGCCGGGGCTGGGAATGCTGTTTTCCTGATTTCTGCAGGCGGCGGCGAGAATGATGAGCAGCGCGAGGAGAAGTTTCCTCATACGCCTCAGTAGGCCCGGGCAAAGACCGCCAGCTCTTTGGCCGGCTCGCCGCAGTGGATGCAGCGGCGGTTTTCCAGCTGGTTGCGCCCCAAAGGCAGGACCCGGATGGTGGCCTTGGTTTCCTCCTTGATTACCGCCTCGCATTGCGGGTTGCCGCACCAGCCGCACTCCAGGAATCCCCCCTCCCCGGCCATGAGCTCCTTGAACTCGGCATAGTCGGCGGGCTCGTGGGTATTCGCTTTGCGGAACGACAGGGCCCTGTGAAAGAGGGTGTTCTGGATATCCTCCAGGAGCTTCGCGCAGGCCTCTGCAATCCCGGCGGCGGGCACGGAGAGCTTTTCCCCGCTGTCCCGGCGCACCAGCACGGCCTGCTGGTTCTCCAGGTCCCGGGGTCCCACCTCGATGCGGATCGGCACTCCCTGGAGCTCCCACTCGGCGAACTTCCAGCCCGGGGTGTTCTGGTCGTCGGCGTCGATTGCCACGGAGAAACCTTTAGACAGCTCCTTGTGGAGGCGGTGAGCGTAATTCAGAACCTCCGCCTTGTTTGTGTTCCGGAAGATGGGGATAATCACCAGCTCGGTGGGTGCGATCCGGGGCGGCAGGATCAGCCCCTTGTCATCGCTGTGGGCCATGATCAGGGCGCCGATCAGGCGGGTGGAGACGCCCCAGGAGGTGGCCCAGACATGATCCAGGTCTCCCGTCCGGGTCTGGAAGGTGACGTCGAAGGCCTTGGCGAAGTTCTGTCCCAGGTTGTGGGAGGTGCCGGCCTGCAGTGCTTTCTTGTCCTGCATCATGGCTTCGATGGCGTAGGTCTCAACCGCCCCGGCGAATTTCTCCGCTGCGCTCTTCTTGCCGCTGAGCACCGGCAGGGCCATGAATTCCTCCGCCGCCTTCTTGTAGACCATGAGAATCCTCAAGGTTTCTTCGATGGCCTCAGCTTCGGTGGCGTGGGCGGTGTGCCCCTCCTGCCAGAGAAACTCGGCGGTGCGCAAAAAGAGGCGGGTCCGCTTTTCCCAGCGGACCACATTGGCCCACTGGTTGATCAACAGGGGCAGGTCACGGTAGGACTGAATCCATTTCTTGTACATGCTCCAGATAATGGTTTCCGAGGTGGGTCGTATAACCAGCGGCTCCTCGAGCTTTTCGCCGCCGCCGTGGGTGACCACCGCCAGCTCTGGGGAAAAGCCTTCCACGTGCTCCGCTTCCTTGTGCATAAAGCTTTCCGGGATGAGCAGGGGGAAATAGGCATTGCTGTGCCCCGTTTCCTTGAACATGGTGTCCAGGGTCTGCCGGATTTTCTCCCAGAGGGCGTAGCCCCGGGGCCGGATCACCATGGAGCCCTTTACCGGGGAATAGTCGGCCAGCTTGGCCTGCAGGATGATGTCCACGTACCATTGAGAATAGTTTTCCGCTCTCGGTGTAATTCTTTCTGCCATTGCTTCCTCTGCTTCCTGCGTTAAAGATAGCGGATGCTTTTTCTGTTTTCCGCCCGGAACTCAGGCTGGTAGGCAACCGGCGGGCGGCCGAAACAAACGCCCAGCTCCTCGTAGAGGGAGAGCATCTCGACCTCCACGAGGCGCTGTTGAATCGCGGTTTTGGTCTGCATGTAGTGGATCTCCCCCTTCTGCACGCTGCATACCGTTACGCCGCTGATATCGTTCAAGAGCAGCATGACCGCCGCCGCGCCGGCTTCGGTGCCGAAATTGACGTCAAAGGCCGAAGATACGCCGGAACGGACCAGGTGCCCGGGAACCACTTCCCGGGCCTCCGGCGCCTCGTAGAGCTTCGGCACGTACATGCCCATGGCCTTCATGAAATCCTTGATCTCGGGATCCTCTTTCAGCCGCCTTTCCATCTCCTGGCGCACGTATTTACCGGCGCCGGCCAGCTTCTTGTGGCCGAAGGAATCAACGCCGGCGCTCTCGTCGGTGATATGGACGCCGGCGGCATCCTGGATGCCTTCGGCCACCACGATGGTATAGGTACCGGCGCGGACGTCACTCTCGGTCACCCGGCGCATGTAGCGTTTTTTCATGTGCTCGTAGACCACGTTGAAATCCACGGGCACTTCCGGAAGGAGGATGCAGTCGGCATCGGCCCCCAAACCCCCGCGGAAAGCGGTGTGTCCGGCGTAGCGGCCGAAGACTTCGATGATCATGATGCGGTTGTGGGTCTGCCCGGTGGTTTTCAGCTCCTCGGCGAAGCGGCTGATGCGGTTGATCGCCGAATCGGCGCCCACCGAGTAGGTCTGCAGGTCCAGGTCCATGGTCTTGGGAGCGTGTACGCAGGCCACGCCGTGCTCCGAGAGATCGACCACCACGCTTCCGGTGTCGTCGCCTCCGGAGATCACCAGTCCGCCGATATCGAATTTCTTCAGGCCGGTAAAGATACGCTCGTATTTATCCGTGCCGGGAATCTTGGAGATCTTTACCCTGGAATGTCCAGCTTCCGAACCGGCCAGGCTGGAATGAACGCGGTCGATCCGCGACTCATCGAGGCTGACCAAGCGCTCCATGTCGACGAGATTGTAGAGCCCGGCATAGCCGTTGGGGATGATATAGGCCCCCAGGTTCCGGGCGAAGGCCATCTGGGCGGCGCCCCGGACCACGGCATTGAGTCCTCCGCAGTCGCCGCCGCTGGTGATGATGCCGATATTTCGGATCCTAGACATAATGGCTCCTTTGAAGCAGGGAAGGAATCAAGACTTGAGCATCTGTTTGGCTGTTATTTAAGATTATTTCCGAAACCCTGTCAAGATGCGCCCTCAGGGCGCGCCCGTTGGGCGCGCCGGATCAGGGCTTGAGGGTCTCCACCATATACCGGATGTTGGCCCCGGAGGTGTCTGTCTCCTCCTTCTCGACCACGAAGGCCAAAGAGTGCTCGTCCGGTCCCAGCAGCACCTGCTTGAGGCGGTAGCTCTTGACTCCCCGGCGCCAGTAGTCGGGCAGGCCGACGGTGTGAGCGGAGGCGCTTCCCGCGGCATCCGTGATGGTGACCCGCAGGTGAAAGGAGGCTTTGATCTCCGCTCCCGACCCGCTTGCGGACTGGGCGAGCTCGATATTATAACGCTTGCCGCTCTCGAAATCCCGGAACTCCAGGGTTTCCCGCGGCGGCTCTCCGTTGAGATGGATGTAGAGCAGTCGCCCTGTTTGGAGATGGTCGATGCGGTAGCGCTTTGTGACCGCCGTCTGTTTTTCCAAGAGCGTAAAGAGGGCTCCCAGGCCGTCCTGCCCGGGCTGCACCGCTGCGGGCTGCGGGCTGCCGCTGTCCTGCAGTGTGTGCGTGCCTTCGGGTGCAAAGCGGTTGGCTGCCACTTCCACCACATAGAGCTCGGCATAGGGGGCGGAGTTTTTTTCGGTAATCCCGTGCTGGGCAAACATGAAATAGCGGGCATCCGGGGAAAACCCGAGGTTCTGAAAGACCGCGATATCCCCGGCGAACAGAGAGCCGGAGCACAGGAAGACACAAAGAAACATTAACAGGAAAAAGGATGTCCTCTTCATTTGATCAACTCCTGCTATGAATATCGTAATTTGCGGGAATTTCTGTAGTTATTTTGAGCAGCTGTATTTAATCTTCCACCCGCTACTGCACCCGGACACCCAGCACCTCGCCCAGCTGCTGCAGTTTGACAAAGAGGCGCTGGAAGTTCTCCAGGGTTAGGGATTGCTTGCCGTCTGATTTCGCCGCTTCCGGCCGGGGGTGGATCTCGATAATAATCCCGTCCGCGCCGGCGGCCAGGGCGGCCAGGGAAGCGGAGGGTACGTAATGCCAGTCTCCCATGGAATGGCTGGGATCCACGATAACGGGCAGGTGGCTCCAGCGCTTGCAGACGGGAATGGCGGCTATGTCCAGGGTATTGCGTGTGGCTGTCTCGAAGGTGCGGATTCCCCGTTCGCAGAGCACGATGTCGGTGTTGCCCGCCTTCATGATATATTCGGCGGACAAGAGCAGCTCTTCGATGGTCCCCATCATGCTCCGCTTTAAAAGCACGGGTTTCCGGATCTCCCCCAGGGCCCGGAGGAGAGCGAAGTTCTGCATGTTCCGGGTTCCCACCTGGAACATGTCCGTGTAACGACCCACCATCTCGACGTCGTGGGCGGCCATGACTTCCGTGACCACCGCCAGGCCGTGCCGGCGTCCGGCACTTTTGAGGATTTTCAGCCCCTCTTCCCCCAGACCCTGGAAGGAGTAGGGAGAGGAGCGGGGCTTGAAGGCACCCCCCCGGATCAGCTTCAGCCCGTTTTGGGCCAGATAGGAGGCGATGGCTTCGATCTGATCTTCGTCCTCCACGGAGCAGGGTCCGGCGATTAGTGAGAAGGTGTCGCTGCCGATGCGCAGACCTCCGATTTCGACCCGGGTGTCCTCGGGGTGGAAATCCCGGGAGGCCAGCTTAAAGGGCTTGAGGACATGAACGACTTCCTCCACGCCGGGAAGCTGGTCGAATTCCAGCTCGGCGACACTGCGGTCATCCCCGGTCACGCCGACGATGGTTTTCAGTACCCCGCGGCTGAGATGGGGCACGTAGCCCAGGGCGGTTATTTTCTCCAGAGCCTGCTGAATCTGGCTCTCGGTGGCATCTTTTTGAAATATCAGTATCATGAGAGATAGAGTAACTAATATCACATTTTTCTACCAGGGTTTTGACCTCAAAGGCAAAATGTTTTTTAATATCCTTATGGCGAAGCGCTTTCAGAACGCGATCCTCAAGGGTGGTTTTGTTTTTACCCTTCTCAACCTGGCTTTGTTCTCGGCGGGCAGCTTTCTGCTCTGGCGGCAGAGTCTTTACCTCCGGGATTTCTATATTCAGGAGACACTGCCCTGGTGGCTGCGCCCGAAGGTCCTGCCGACGTCGAGCCAGCTAGTGTTGTACTGCCTCATCTCCGTACTGGCTCTGCTGGTGTTCGCTTTGCTGATCCGGATCAGCCTGGGGGGGCTTTACCACAAAACCCAGGCACCGGAGATATTTTTTTTGATGTTCTTTGCCGTTTCTCTCTGCCTGGAAAACTTGAGGGTGGGAGTCATTCTCTGCCAGGCCTGGGCGTTGCCCGCCGACCTGTCACTCCTGTTGTCCCGGGGAGTATATCTCGGACGCACCCTGGCCATGCTGAGCCTGCTGGCGGCCAGCGTCTATGCCGCGGGCCTGCGCTACAGCAACCTCGCGGTGATGACGGGCCTGCTGTTTCTGACCTCCCTGACCCTGGCGGCCATCGTTCCCCTGAATACGGTGATGCTGCAGGTCAACTTTGTCCATACCCTGGGGGATCGGCAGGGCTACATGTTTCTCAACTCCGGGCTGGGGATAATTATCATTCTGAATTTCCTCATTGCCAGGCTGACCGGCAAAGATGCCCGTTTTCTTTTCATGGCTGCGGCAGCTCTTTTCCTGTTGCTGGGAAAAGAGCTTTTAGCCTTCGCCATCGCTCCCCTGGTCCTGGCGGCCGGACTGTTGTTCCTGGTTCTGGGAAGCGTGCTCTTCGTCAGGAATGTGGGGATTTACTATCTGGGATTATAAAAAAGGTTCTCAGGCAAAAACCAGCAACTTGCTGGCGATAAAGCCCGTTCCCACAGGCAACAGCAGGTTGTCGAAATCCCCGGAGGGCAGGGCTTCTATCAGGGTTGCGCCCACAGCCAGGGGAAGCGCCAAACGCAAACTGCCGAGCATGCGCTGGCCGACCATGAGCACGGCGAAAAAGCAGGCCAGGCTTCCGGCCACGGTTTTAGGCCCACCCAGGGGGAGACGCCAGCCCCCGAGCAGCCGGCCGACCAGGCTGGCGAGCCCGTCGCCGAAGGCCAGGGCATAGATGGCGATGGTTGCCGCGTGGGAGGGATAGAGCAGCAGCGCCAGCATGGCGCCGGTGCCCAGGGTCACGGGACCCAGGACGAAGTGTCCCGCTTCCCGCGGCCGGGCGGCGAGAACCGTGAGATCGGAGACCAGATACACCGTCTTTCCCGCCTGGCGCAGGTTTTCCGCCAGCACGTAAAAGAGGGTGCCCCCCGCGAGGATCAGCATGGTAGCCTGCAGGTTGATGTCCGCCAGCAGGGGCACCAGGGCGATCAGCAGGTGGAGGGATTTGCGAATAAATTCACCTTCCAGGCGAAGCCAGAGGGTGCTGGTTTTACTGTTTTCCGAAGGTCTGATCAGGGCGATTAGTTTTTCCATAGGTTGTTTCTTTTCTAGAATACATGATGCAAGAAGCATGCCATTAAATAGCGAACAGGGGGGTATATAATTTATTTTATAATAAGTAGATAAAAGACGGATCAGTTTCTTATTTCAGCATTTCCGATTTTTCGTATACAAAAGCATACGGGTTTTTCAAAAATGAATAGACCTTGCGCCCTGTTAGCGGATCTTTTTACGCAACTTCCGCGGACTGGGAGTGCTCCTGGCGGCGGGCGCCTCCTGTCTGCGGCGCTCAAGCCTCCGGAACAGCAGAAGGCAGAGGATGCCTGAGGCGATCATGAGAACGTTCAGAATCTGGCCCGTGGTGAAATTGAAGAAACTGAACTGGAGTTGGGGGTTCTCCAAGGCGACCAGCTGAATGGGAAAACCGAGTTCCACATCAGGCTGACGTACGTATTCGATAAAGAAGCGGACCAGGCCGTAGCCGATCACGTAAGAGGCCAAAAGCTGGCCCTTAAAGGACCGGCGCCGGCGCAATACGAACCAGAGAAACAGCCAGAGCACCAGCCCCTCGAAAAAGGCTTCGTAGAGCTGGGAGGGGTGGCGGGGAAGGTTGACAGCTTCCATCCCGGCGATTTCCAGCCCGATGTCGGCGCTGAACTCCCGCACCCAGGCTTCCCGGGCGGGAAAACGTTCGGCCAGGGGAAAAAGCATCCCCCAGCCGACCCGGGTGATGCGGCCGTAGAGCTCGCCGTTGATGAAATTGCCCAGCCGGCCGAAGGTGTACCCCAGGCTGGCGCCGGTGACAATCATATCTCCCCAGTCCAGCACATCCAGCCGCTTTTTGCGCAGGTAGAGCACAGCGGCGAGCACTGCACCCAGCAGTCCTCCATGGTAGGACATGCCCTGGAGTCCCGTGAAGCGCAGGCGGCCGCCGCTGAAGCTGACGGGCAGCAGGACCTGCAGGGGATGGCGCAGGTAATAGCCGCCGGGATCGTAGATCAGGACCGAGAAGATCCTGGCGCCGACCAGGAGCCCGATGATGGTCCAGAAGAAAAGGTTGAGAACGTCGTCGCCGGGAACGTCCAAACGTCTTTGTTTCACCTGGAGCTTCACCATCAGGTAGGTGGTGGCGAAGGCCAGCAGGTACATCAGTCCGTACCAGCGGATGGGGAGGCCCGGGATGATTTCCGGTTTCAGCCAGGCGGGATAGGGAATGTAGGCGAGCACGGCGTCTCCTTTGCTTTTGCCTCCAGGGGCTTCTCTTCGATTTTACCAGTTTTGGGATTGAAGTAGAATACTGTTCGCTCCATTTTCTCCGTGATCTCGCATCTTCGTCCGTGGCTCTCCAGCACGGCACCCGGATAGACCGTGCCACGCACCACGATCTCCCCGGGGAAATGCTCCTCGAATTTCTCCCTGAGCAGGAAGATATGCTGTTTCCGGCTGTCCAGCAGCTTCAACAGAGCCAGCTTCTGCTGCCTGGCCGCAGCCAGCTCTTCCGGCCGGCCGCTTCGGGCCAGGGAGGGCAGCCGGAGCTCCAGCTCGCGCAGGTTTTCCTGCCGCTGGCGGCGGTCTTTTTCCTCCTGCCGGATGCGATCCTCAAGCAGGTAATCCTGACCGAAGCTGACAAAGGTCTTGATCCCCCGGCTTGACCCCAGGTTCCGCACTTCCATGCCATGACGACTGCGGACATGCCCCCCCAGGAGATGCCCCTTCTCCGATTCCAGGACCAGACGGCCATTGCTTTTGATCTCGCAGCGCAGGCAGGCGTTCTGGACATAAATATCCCCCACTGACAACAGAACCGCCTGCTCGGCAAAAAAGGCGCGGATGCTCCGGCGGGCCCGCAGTACGGCCCTGTTCCCGCCCTTGATGCCGCCCCGGGCGGTGATGCTCTCTCCGGCCGAGAGCAGAGCGGCCTGAACGGTGCCATGGACGACGATGCTCTCGGTAGCCAGGACATGAAAACCATCGCAGACCGCGCCCTCGACCTGCACCGAGCCGGAGAACCTGATGTTGCCGGTCTCCAGGCCCACGTCCCCGGGAACAATGTATATATTCAAAACCTCCAGCAGGCCCCCGCGGCAGAAGAGCCCGCCGCTGGCGGTGGCGAAAAACCGGCTGCTTCCGTCCGCTTCCCTGCGCTCCTCGACATTCCTTCCAGCCTGCAAGGGCGCTTCCGCCTCTTCGCTGGCCGCCAGCGGGCTGCCGGTGACCGTCCAGCCCTCCCGGCCCGGTAGAGCTGCGGGCAGCTCGGCAACCAGGCTGCCGGCCTCGATGATGGCGAGCTTGTCCTGCTGTTTGTAGTCGGCTTTTCCGTTTCCCCTTAAGGTAACGCTCCGGCCCGTGGCCAGGCTGTGGTGGAAAACCGGCTCCCGGGGGGGCGGAAGCAGCGGGGCGGTCCCCCGGGCGAAGCAGAGCTTGCGCACCTCCTTGTTTTCCCGGGCCGCTACGATGGCCCGGGCCAGAAGCTGCTTGTCGATCCCCCGGGTCACCCCCTGCCGGGCTATCTCGGCCAGGACGGCCTCCTTGCTCAGGGGCAGTCCCGTTCCCCGGGCGGGAAGCAGGGTCAGCATTGCCGCCATCCGGTCTTTGGCGATCTCCACCTCGATCACGCAGTCCTGGTGCTCCCGCACCCTCAGGTGGGCCACATCTTCGGCGCTGCGCTTTTCGAGAATCCCGGCGCTGAGGCTGATGATCTCCCCGCCCAGAAGGCGGAGATTCTCGTGCAGCTCGAACCGGGGCTCAGCGCCCAGCTTCCCGGGTACCAGGCGGCCGAACACGTCGAAGCCGGCCTGCCCGGGTGTGGCGGGTGTCAGGCGGGCGATGGTTTCCCGCTCAGTCACCCAGGACATGGCCTCTATTTCTTCCCGGGGAAAGAGGCTGTGGGATTCCAATGCTTCCAGCACAGCTGATTGTTTTTGAAAATTCACCTTAAGCTCCGCAGCCCGGTCCGCGGCTAAAAAAGAAGCCTGCCAGAGCAGATTGCCCGCCTCCCCCACCGTCGCCGGCCTGCCCTCTTTCAGAGAATAGTCCCGGAGCTCGAGCTCCGGCCCGAAGAAGAAGGCCAGCACATCCTTTTCGACCCGCGCCGTGTCCAGTCCCTTCAGCCCCCGCTCCCGGATCGCCTTGCCCACATCATTCAAGCGCAGGGACGCGCCGTTTCCCCGGCCCTTGCGCAGGGAAAGCAGGGCCTTCATCTTGTCGTCGCTGACATTAACATCGATCTCAGCATCCAGGTCGCGGCTGATGCTGTGCTCCTGTAAGGGGCGTTTTGCCGCCGCCGCCTGTTCGAGCAGGCGGTGGATCGCCGTTTCATCCAAAAGGCCGTCCGCCGTGAAGCCCAGGGCTTCTGCGGCGTCGAGAAGGACGCGGGCGTCAGGCAGGGGACAGCCCGGGGAGCCCGGTTCGAAATCGAGACGACAGGTGGTTCCGTCCGGGTCCCGGACGAGGTCATAAAGGTGAGCATCGAAGGGAAAGAGCTCGATCCAGTTGCCGGCCCAGCGCAGGAAGCCGCTGCGGGAGGCATTGATCTTTTTGCCCGGCGTGCTCTCCAGATGCTCGCCAAGATAGACCTCATCCCGGCCGGCGTCCAGGTCTGTATCCCGGCCGGCGGGTATGGGCCGGCCGAAAACGCTCATCCCGTCCAATGGGCGCAGCGCGTCTTTCAGCTCGGCCACGGTTGTGCCGGCTCTGACGTAGGCGCGGCCTTTTTCCCGGACCTCTTGCAGCCTGACCGCATGGGCGGTTTGTTTTCGCAGCCAGATTGTCTTCTTTTCTTCCCTGGCCGGCAGGAAGAAGAGGGCCGCCTTGCGGCGGATGGTTTTTTCCACTTTCTGCTTCTCTGTACGCAGGGAAAAGATACGGGGAGGCGCGTTCTGCGGGACAAGCCGGGCGAACACCGGCTCCAACTCGGGGGGAAGGCTCAATTCAGACATCAGCGGCCGGGGAGGCTCGGCGTCTTGAGCCGGCAGGCCCCGGGCAATGGTGCAGGACCGCGGGCTGCCCGCTGCAGGAGGCTCAGCGCAGAAATCCACGAGAGCCTGCTCGTCAATGCCGTAGCTGATGCCCCGGTCATGGAGTTTTTCCAGGATTTTTGCTTTATTCCAGCCCGGGCCTGTGCTGTCCGCTGTGAGGGCGATTATCGCCTCCAGACCCGCTTCGTCCACATCGATTCTCAGGCTGCCCCGGATTGTCGTACTCATTATGTCTGCCGGTGTAAATCCTTATGGAATCAATGTTCGTCCGGAATCTTGCTTTCCTTGAAATCGGGAAGAGAATCCCTCCGGCGGTTGTTTTCTTCCTGCCTGGGTGAGTAGGACAGCAGAAAGAGGAGAAAAATCAGGTCGATAAACAGAACGACCAGAAGAATGATCAGCGGGGTGGCCAGGAAGGCGAGCAGGGAGCCGGCCAGGCCCGGCCGCCAACTTAGTGGCTCGAGCACGAAGAGCAGCGAAGAGGAAAACACGGCCAGGATTTTGCCCAGCCGCACCAGGTTCAGCAGGGCGGGTGGAGGATCGCTCTCCGTGTAGAGTACCAGCAGGCCTGCGGCCAGCAGCAGCTGGGGAGAGCCGAAAAGCAGCAGCCAGTAGACGGCCTGGCGGTTGACGATTACCAGCGGGTGAAAGGTCAGAAGCAGGGCTGCAAAGAGGAGGATAAAACGCAGCAGCTCCCAGAAAGCACCGATCAGAAAGAATACTCTGTTTAATTTCATGCTCAGCGGGAGTTTAGCGCTTGTTTGCCTTCCTGGTCAAGTCCCACGGCCTCCCGTTCCACCCTCACAGGGTTGTTGACAAAACGGAAGGGAAGGTTAAAATTTAGGCAACTTGGAGGAATCACCGCATGAAGCTGAAAAAGACCCACGAACGGATTTTCTGGGTAGGGATCACCGCCCTGCTTCTGACCCTGGTCGTACTGCTTTCCTTTTCACCCCGGGTGCTTGCCACGGGTTTCGAGGCCGAGACCCAGCGGCAGCTGGGTCTGTTCTATGAGGTCCTGCGTTTTGTCCAGGACAACTATGTCGACGAGGAGGCCGTGGCCCCGGAGCTGCTGATGGAAGGCGCCCTGAAGGGCATGTTCGAGGCTCTGGGCGATCCGCATTCCGCCTACCTGAGCAGGGAGGAAATGCGGGACTTGAACGATACCACCACGGGGCGCTTCGGCGGCGTGGGCCTGATTATCTCCAAGGTGGAGCGGGGCGCGGAGGTGGTGTCGCCCATCGAGGACACCCCGGCCTACCGTGCGGGGATCACCGCCGGGGATATCATCATCGCCATCGAGGACGAGTCCATCCTGGATTTCACCATAGACGAAGTGGTCAAGGTCTTGAGGGGGGAGCCAGGCGCGCCGGTGAGGGTAACCATCCAGCGGGGCAAGACCCTGACCTTCGACGTGACCATTGTCCGGGCCATGATCGAGGTCCCCACGGTGAAGCGCACCATGATCGACGGGGATATCGCCTATCTCAGGATCATTCAGTTCACCCCCCTGACGCCGGAGAAGGTCCGGGAAGCCGTGGATTTCTTCGGGCAGAAGAATTACCGCTCCCTGATCATCGACCTGCGCAGTAATCCCGGCGGCCTGCTGGCCTCGGTGATTGACGTGGCGGATTACTTCGTCAGTCGGGGACCGATCGTCAGCACCAGAGGGCGGGTGGAAGCGGAGAACCACGTCTTCTACGCTTCCCAGCGGGAAACCATCGTACCCTCCGACCTTCCCGTTGTGGTGCTTATCAACCGGGGTTCCGCCTCGGCCTCGGAGATCCTGGCCGGCGCTCTCAAGGATACCGGCCGGGCCCGGTTGATGGGAGAGACCTCCTACGGCAAGGGCTCGGTACAGCAGATCAAGGGCATCGGCGAGGCGGGTTTCCGTCTCACCATGTCCCGCTACTATACCCCCTCGGGGGTCAGCATCGACAAGACGGGCATCGCTCCCGACACGGAAATAAAGGAACCCGAGCTCACGGAGGAAGAGGAAGCGTCCTTCACGCGGCTGATCGAGGGGGACTATGTGGCACTCTTCGTGGAGGAGAATCCGGAGCCCGGAGAAGCCGAGATCATCGCCTTTATCGACAGCCTGCTGGACGAGGAGATCGTCTTAAGCTCCAGGATCATCCGCCGCCTGGTGCGGAACGAGCTGAACCGGACCAACAACAACCCGCCCCTTTACGACCTGGAGTTCGACCTGGTCCTCAAAGAAGCGGTGGATGCCCTCAGGCCTGGGAATTAGGGTGGGCTGCGATATGGGACTGGTTCGCTTCAGCGTCAAGACCGGAAAGAAGACGGAATTCATCGATATCGGCGGCGAGGTGGCCCGGATCGTGGCTGCGGCCGGCGTGGAGGAGGGGATCTGCCAGGTTTCGGTTCCCCATACCACCGCCGCCGTCACGGTCAACGAGAACGCCGATCCCAGCGTGGTGCGGGATATGCTCATGGAGCTGAACAAAGTCATCCCCTTCCAGGACGGTTATCATCACCTGGAGGGCAACTCCGCCGCGCACATCAAGTCCAGCCTCCTGGGCTGTGCCCTGACCTTGCCCGTGTCCGGCGGCCGCCTGGTGCTGGGTCGCTGGCAGGGATTGTTTTTCTGCGAGTTCGACGGGCCCAGAACCCGGAGCGTCCAGGTGCAGGTCGTGGGCGGCTGATGAGGACCTTCCTTCTGCCCCGGGAGGCGCGGCCCGGGGAGGCGATAAAGATATCCGGGAAGGACCACCACTACCTGATTCATGTCCTGCGCCTGCGGGAGGGCAGCCGCCTGCGGGGAACCGACGGCAGGGGCAACAGCTGGCGAATGAGGGCGGTGAATGTGAGCGCTGATTCTCTGCTGCTAAAAGCGGAGGAGGAAATTGTGCCGCCGGAAACAGGAGTAGGGCTTACCCTGCTGCAATGCCTGCCCAAGGGCAGGAAGATGGATACCATCGTGCGCCAGGCCACCGAGATCGGCGTGCGGCGGGTGGTGCCGGTGATCAGCGAACACACCGTCGCCCGCCTGGAAGATCCCGAGAAACTGCGGCGTCACCTGGAGCGCTGGCGGCGCATCGCCCGGGAAGCGCTGCAGCAGAGCGGCGCCCCCAGGCTGCCGGAGATTGCTTCCCCCCTGCAGCTGGCAAACATCGCGGCGGGCGGGGAGGAGAGCCTGCGGCTTTTCTGCCACCAGGACCCTCCTCCGGGGGCGGCCGGCCTGCACAGGCTCCTGGCTTCGTCTCCCCGCTGCCTGGAGCTGCTAATCGGGCCCGAGGGGGGCTTCTCACAAGCGGAGTGCACGCTCCTCAGGCAGCAGGGCTTTCATCCCGTGTGGATGGGCAATACCGTGCTGCGGACCGAAACGGCCGCTGTTTTCGTGCTGGCGGCTGTAAAAATAATCGTTCAGGAGAACAGGGATTGGACACTCACCCGGTAAAGCGCGTTCAAGTCTTGAATGTGCCGGTGGACATGGCCGACCAGGAACAGGCCTTGAAAAGAATAGAGAAACTTCTCGTCGACGGGGGCAGGCATCAGATCGTATTCCTGGACCGACAGAAGTTGTTCAAGGCGCGCCGGAACCCGGAATTCCGCCGCTGCCTGCGGGAGGCCTCGCTGGTACTGCCGATTTCCGAGGGCATTGTCCGGGGGGCCCGCTTTACAAGGAAGGGAGAGCTGACACGCTATGAGAGCTTTCCCTTCGTGATCCGCCTGCTCTCGCTGGCCGAGCGCCTCAACCGTACCGTCTACCTGTTGGGTTCCCGCAAGCAGGACCTGGAAAAAGCGGAACGGAACCTGAAGGATTCCTTTCCCGCCCTCCGGCTGGTGGGACGCTTTTCCGGATTCATCTCCAAGACTATGAAGAAGGACGTGCTTACAGCCATCAAGAAGGCCTCCCCGGCCTTCCTGCTGGCCGGCAACGGCCTGCCGGCCCGGGACCTCTGGCTGCTGCGCCACAAGAAAGAGCTGCAGCCGGGAATCTATCTCTGGGTGGGGGAATGCTTCGACTATTTTTCAGGCCGCAGGAACCGGCGGCCCCGTTTCGATGCCCGCCATCTTCTCAAACCCTGGAGAATATTGCGCCTCTTCCCCCTGCTCTATTACTGGGTGCTGCTGATTGTGTACCGGATTTTCAAGCTATAGGTCGTAAAGCTTCAGGTACTCGTAGAGGTCTTTGAGGCGGGTCTGCATGCGGGCGACCACGGCCCCCCCCGCCGCGTTGCGGATCACCGGCAGGAAGAGGAGAAAACCGCAGGCATCGGTGATAAACCCCGGGGTCAACAGCAGAAGCCCGCCGATGAGGATACCCGTCAGGTTGACAAACTCCCGCCCCGGATAGGCTCCCTCGCGGATCTTGGACTTGAGGGCGGCCAGATTCTTCTGAAACTCCCTTAAGGCCACCAACATGCCCAAAAGCCCGGTCAGCGCGGCCAGGGCCAGGATCAGGTAGTTGCCGATGCGCCCGCCCAGGTAGATGAGCAGAAAGATCTCCGCCAGAGGCAGCAGGGAATAGAGCAGGGCGATGAGAAAGAGCCTGACGATAAAGGAACGGTCCAGAAAGCGCAGAAAGACTTTGATGCTCACCATGACGGGGCAATCATAGCATTTTGCCCCCGCCGCAGCAAGCCGGCCGGCGAAACACGCCGTGCCCGCCTGACCCTGTTATGCCTGCAGAACAGGCTGCCGGCGCCGCCCCTCCCGCCGGCGCTCTTTTACTTGCAGAATCCCCCGCCGGCGGCTATGATTAAAATAAAAAAAGTATGATCCGTCTGCTGTTCATCGACGACGATACCGGAGCCCAGAAAACCCTGCGCATGGTCCTGGCCGGCCGCTGCCTGGTGACTGCTGCCTTGACTGGGGAGGAAGGCCTGCGGCTGCTGGCCGAAACCGAGATCGATCTGGTGCTGCTGGACATCAATCTGCCCGACATCGACGGCCTCGATGTTTTGGAGCGGATCGTGGCCCTGCCGGAGCCGCCCCCGGTGGTGATGCTCACCGCCTACAGGGAGGTGCGCTTCGTCAAGCAGGCGATCCAAACCGGGGCCTACGACTATATCGTCAAGCCCTATGAGCTCAAGGAGCTGGAAGGGACGATCCGCCGGGCCGTCCAGAACGCATACGCCCACCGGCCGGACGCCGGAACGCCCAACGCCGCGATCGCCCTCGAGCGCATCATCGGCGAAAGCAAGGCGATGCACGATCTGAGGCGACTGCTGATCCGCTATGGAAGCTCGGACGCGCCGGTGCTCATTCAGGGGGAAAGCGGTACCGGCAAGGAGCTGGCGGCCCGGGTGCTCTGGGCCCTTTCCCCGCGACAGGCGGCCTGCTTCGTGCCGGTGAGTTGCGCCGCCATCCCGGAGACCCTCATGGAGAGTGAGCTCTTCGGTTCCGAGCGGGGCGCCTTTACCGGGGCCGTGACCCGCTGCGGCTGCTTCGAGCGGGCCCAGGGCGGTACCATCTTTCTCGATGAGATCGGTGAGATGACCGTCTCGGCCCAGGCCAAGCTGCTGCGGGTGCTGGAAGCCAAGGAGCTGATCCGGGTGGGGGGCAGCCGCCCCGTGCATCTCAACCTGCGGGTTTTTTCCGCCACCAACCGGAACCTCAAAGCCGCTTTACGGGAAAACAGTTTCCGGGAGGACCTCTACTACCGCCTGGGAGTGCTGCCCGTTACCCTGCCCCCCTTGAGGGAGCGCAAGGAGGATATCCCCCTCCTGGCCGCCTGTTTCCTGCGGACCCTCTCGGAGAAGCCCCAGCGGCTGCATCCCCTGGCCGTGGACAAGCTGCAGACGCATTCCTGGCCGGGGAATGTCCGGGAGCTCAAGAATGTCATCGAGCGAGCGGCCCTGCTGGCCTGGGGACGGGAGATCAGGGCGCGGGACCTGATTTTTCTGTAAAATCCGGGGAGGCTTCAAGGCAGGCGCCGGACGTGCAATCAAGCCCGGGAGAGGCCTCAGCGCAGGCGCCGGACGTGCAATCCCTCCAGCAGCCAGATTATCTCGCCGCCATCCGTGGTGATCTTGTCCAGGGCGCTGGCTGCCACCAGGATGCGGTCGTTGGCGCTGACGAAATCCTGCTCGGGATTTCGCGGCGCCCGGCGGGGAAAGAGGGGAAAGAAGCGGGAACCCCGAAAGAGGACCGTGCAGCGGTAGCTCCTGACGTCCTCCAGGCCCAGCCACTCGCCGGACACCAGTTCCACGGCGACCTGGAAGTTCTCCTCGCTATTGTCGATGAAGCGGATGCCCGCAACCGTACCGTTCAGCAGCAACAGCTTGCCCCTGGCCATAAAGGCGGGAATTTCCGCGGCCGGCAGCTGGTTCAGCTCCTTGAGGGTGAGTGAAAAATCTACGATCCGGTCGAAATCAGCCTGGTCATAGGCAAAGAGACTTCCGGGTATCAGCAGGATAAACAGCAGGCAGATCATACGCATTTTCATGGCGGTTCCCTCCACCAGGAAAGTGTAGAGTCTAAAGATGCCCAGGTCAAGCCGAAAACAGCTCCCCCCTCTCAAGGGGCCGGTATGCCCCGGCGTGCCGCCAGGCCGCTGATCTTGCGGAAAACCAGCTCCAGCCGGCGGCTTTCACTGCGGGACAGGGCGGCGCGGGCCAGGATGTCGCGGAAGAAGATGCCCATCTCCTCGTCGCCGACCTGGGTAAAAAAGCCGACATTCCGCAAAGAGGCCAGGATGACGGATACCAGGGCATCGAGCTGTCCGCGGTCGATGGGCCGGTACAACGTGCCCGTGGAGGTGCTCAGGGTGCGGTACAGGGCGTAGGTGATGATCTGTACCGCATGGGAGAGGTTGAGGGAGGGAAAGCCCGGCGAGGAGGGAATCCGCACCGCCACCTGGCAGAGAGACAGGTCGCGGTCATCCAGACCGGAGGCCTCGTTTCCGAACACCAGAGCCGTTTCTCCCCCGCTCGCGGCCACCCGGTCGGCCAGCTGCTCCGGCGTGAGGGCGAAGCTCTTCCTGCGTTTGCCCCGGCGGCGGGTGATCCCGGCGGCCAGAGCGGTTTCCGCCAGCGCTTCCTCCAGGCTAGAGCAGGTCTGTCTGTTCTCCAGCACGTCCCGGGCATGCACCGCCAGCACGGCCGCCTTTTCGAGGTCCAGGGCCGGGGCACCGGGCCCCCGCACTATGGTCAGCCTGGTGATTCCCATGGTTTTCATGGCGCGGCAGAGGGCGCCGACGTTCTTGCCGTCCAGGGGATTGACCAGAACCACCCGGATATTGTCGAAAGTCTTACTCATGCCCTTATTTTTTGTGGTGGAAAAGGATATTGTCAATAAGCCGGGAGCTTCCGATAGAAATATTATGGAGATCCGCATTTCCCTGGACGGTGTTTCTTTCTGCCGGCTCCAGGAGTTTCTCAATGGCGGGTCTTTAGGCGCCGATGAAATTTAAAGAAAGGTTTGACAAGGTGTTCTATACTGTATAGTATAGAAATCGCTATTTTAGGGGATCTGTATCACCCCAGGGAAAAAGGGACGTTATGAACAACGAAATAGTACCTGGCTTTGATGATGAGAAGGATGACAGCCTAAAAATCAGGCTGCAGAAGATTACCGAGGTGCCAGGTTGTCTCGTTCTCTATCTGACGGGCTACATCGATACCTACAATTCCAACTACTTCCAAAAACGCGTAGCCAAAACCATCGAGTCCGGCTATATTCGTTTGGTCTTCCACTGCGGAGGCCTCAACTATGTCTCATCCACGGGCATCGGCAGCTTTACCGCCTTTCTGAAAGCGGTCAAGCCGCGGGGCGGCGACCTGGTGCTGCTGGAGATACAGCCGAAGGTATATGAGGTTTTCCAGCTTTTGGGTTTTTCCCAGTTTTTTAATATCAAGGAAAACCTGGAAGAATCGGTCGCCTACTTCGCGGAGAAAGGGGAGGGCGCCCAGGCCGGTCCATTCCCCAAGATCTTCAAATGTCCGATCTGCAGCAAAAAACTCAAAGCCACCAAGTCGGGTCGTTTCCGCTGTTCCGAGTGCAAGACGATTCTGGCGATTGATAATGCCGGCCAGGTATTTCTCGGTTAGTTTCTTCCCCGTGTGCGTGTAAAATCCAGATCAGGAGACTTTCATGAATAGCAGTGATAAGATCGAAGGCTATCTGGTCGATTTGTCCTATAACTACGAGGAGCTGGGAAAAAACACCTGGCTTATCGATGACGCGGACAAGGGCCTGCGCAACCTGGTGGTCCTGGTCTCCGAGCCGCTGGTGATCTTAAGAATCAAGGTCATGGATTTGCCGGCGGAGAAGAAAGAGGAATTCTACGAGAGGCTGCTGCGCCTGAACGCCGAGGACATGGTGCACGGGGCTTATGCCCTCGAGGGAAACAATGTCATCCTCATCGATACCCTGGAGCTGGAAACCCTGGATCTGGAAGAGTTCCGCGCTTCCATCGAGGCCATCGGGCTGGCCCTGGTGCAGCATTACAAGGTGCTTTCCGGCTATCGCGGGAAGCAAGGATAGGAGGTCCGGAATGGGACTATTTAGCAGGTTCAAACGGGCCGTAAAAGCGAATATCAACGACATGATCAGCAAGGCTGAGAATCCCCAGAAAATGCTCAACCAGCTGATTGTCGATATGAACGGACAGCTTATCGAAGCCAAGAAAACCGTGGCCGCGGCAATCGCGGATGAGAAGAAGCTGGAACGCCAGGCCTTGCAGAACCGCCAGCAGGCCGCCGAGTGGGAGCGCAAGGCGGTGCTGGCTGTCAAGGCCGGCAAGGACGACCTGGCCAAAGAAGCGCTCCTGCGCAAGCAGGAATACGATGATCTGGCCCGGCAGTACCACGGCCAGTGGGAGGCCCAGCACGGCTCCGTGGAGGAGCTCAAAGCATCGCTGCGCCAGCTGCAGCAGAAGATCGAGGAAGCGCAGCGCAAGAAGAACATGCTCCTGGCCCGGGCCAAGCGGGCGGAAGCGCAGAAGAAGATTCAGCAGACCATGGGCGGTATTGCCGATACTTCCGCCTTCGATGCCTTTGACCGCATGTCGGCGCGGGTGGATCAGATCGAGGCGGAAGCGGAAGCGCTCAAGGAGCTGGAGGCTCCGGCCCCCAAGGACAGCCTGGAAGCGCGTTTCGCCGAGCTGGAGGGTGAGGCCCCTTCCGGCGACCGGCTCCTGGAGGAGCTGAAAGCCAGGATGATCGAGGACAAGACCTCACCTCCCCCGGAAGAAAACAAAGAGAATTCCTGAAAGCGGCAGGGCGTGGCTGCGGAAGCGGAACTTGCGGTTCACCTGGTTGCCCGTGACCGGGTCCTGGCCGAACGCCTGAAGCTCTACTTAAGCCGCCGCCCGGGTTTCCGGCTGACGGTTTCAGAAAATGTTTTTCCCCGCATTTCCTGTGACGTCCTGGTGCTGCCGGCGTCAGACCTCTCCGTAGATGATCACGCCCTCTTTGCCGGCCCCCGCATCGCCTACGGCAGCGCCCGGGACTTGCGCGCCTCCTTTCTGGCCGGGTGCAGCGACTACCTCCGGGAACCCTGGGAGCCCGAGGAGCTGGTATGCCGAATTACCCGTGTTCTCCGGCAGCGGCGGGAAGCACGGGATGCCGCCTGGGGCGAGGTGGTGCTGCGGGATATGAAAATCGTCGCCGCTGCCGGTGAGGTGAGCTTGAGTTATCCGGAAAGCCTGCTCATGGAGGTGCTGCTGCGCAATCCCGGCCGGGTGGTACCGCGGGCGGTCTTAAGCTACGCCCTGTGGGGAAGACAGGTGAGACCAGGCAGCCGGGCCCTGGACATGCACGTCTCGGCCCTGAGAAGGAAGCTGGTCTCTTTGATTCCGGAAATCCGGATCACGGCCTGCCGGGGCGTCGGCTACCGGCTGGGCGCGGGGTCTTCCTCACAGACAACAGCGGTTCCGTAGGTGAGGAACTCGGCGGCGCCCTGCATCATGGTCGTGGTGGCGAAGCGCAGGCTCACCACGGCATTGGCGCCCAGGCCCCTTGCCTCCTCCACGAGGCGGTCCAGGGCCTGCTCTCTGGCCTCGGCCATCATCTTCGTATAGTCGGTGATCTCTCCGCCTACCAGGTTCTTCAGGCCCGCCATCACATCGCGGCCCAGATGCCGGGCGCGGATCGTGTTGCCCCGCACCAATCCCAGCACTTTGGTGATTTTTTGGCCGGGCACGGCCGGGGTGGTAACCAGTATCATTTCACAACTCCTTTATAGCGGTCGTGCTTGCTTTCCGCGATTCTATCGGCGACGGTGACGGCAAGCAAGATCAGAAAACCGAGAACAATCCCGCCCACGCTGAGCTTCAGTATCAGGCTTTCCCCCGGAGCTTTGAACAGTGAGACCAGGGCGAAGCACAGAAGCAGCAGGTAAGAGCCGAAGAAAAAGATCTTTCCCGCCACACCGCCGGTCCGGCGCAGGAGCTTGCGGCTGAAGGTTTCGAACCACTCGGGCTCGGGCTCGGCGTAGGGCAAGTCTGAGAGACGTTCGTCCAGCCGTAAGGTCTGGATATACTCGCTGCGGCAATGCTGACAGTTCGCCAGGTGAGTCAGCAGGGGGGGGATTTCCGCTTCCGCGAGCTCGCCGTCCGCCAGCGCCTGGGCTTTAAGGGTGGCGTCTTCACAGGTCATGGTATGCTCCTCGTTTTCGGCTGATTCCGGGCTTTCCGGGGTGGGTGAGATCACCCTTACGGGTGAGACCACCCTCACGGATGAGACCACCCTCACGGATGAGACCACCCTCACGGATGAGGCCACCCTCACGGATGAGACCACCCTCACGGACGGCCAGCTCCCGGCGCAGGCGGCATCTGGCATTGTAGAGCCTGGACATTACCGTTCCCGCAGGAATTTCCAGGGTCGCGGCGATCTCGGCGTAGCGCAGGCCGTCGAAATGTTTCAGTACCAGGATTTCCCGGTCCGGAGCGGACAGGTTGTTCAGGGCGGCATACAGGCTGCGCGTCTGTTCCTTGCGCAGCAGCTCTCCCTCCGGAGCCGGCAGGCAGCCGGGGAGATCGAGCTCCCCCAGGGGAACCGTGCGGGCGTTGCTTCGCATCCGCAACTGGTTCAGGCAGAGATTCTTGAGGATTTGGTACAGCCAGGGATAAAAGGGCCGCTCCGTGTCGAAGCGCGGCAGGCTGCGATAGATGCGCAGGAACAGCTCCTGGCAGGTATCGGCGGCGTCTTCACTGTTGCCCAGGTAGCGGTAGGCCACCCGATGAGCGCGGTGCAGGTAGCTCCGGGTGAGGTCTGAGAAGGCTTCTTTATCTCCGGCCCGGGCCCTCAGAATCAGCTCTTTTTCCATATTCATGTCTGATCTATATACACCCGGGAGGGAGGATTTATTCACTCTTGTTCAGCTGAAATAGGGCCGGGCTAGTTGTTCCTCCACCTGGCGCAGCAGGGCTTCCGAAGTAAAGGGCTTGACCAGGTATTCGCTGGCCCCGGCCCGGCTGGCCTTTTGCCGGGTTACCGAATCCGCCCGGGAGGAGATCATGATGATCGGGGTTTCTTCGTAGCCTTCAGTCTCCCTTAAGGTTTGACAGATCTCGATGCCGTCCATACCCGGCAGAGCGACATCCAGAATGATGAGGTCAAAGCTCTCCTGCCGGGCTTTCTGGATTCCTTCGCTGCCCGAGAGAGCCGTTTTCACCCGGAATCCTCGCTGGCTGATGCTGATATCAAGCAGAGTGCCCACGGAAGTTTCATCATCGATGATCAGAATACTTTTTTTCATGGCGACTCCAAGATGAATCCGGGAAGGACCCGAAGGTCCTTCCCGGGCGGTTTTTGTTTATTTGAACAGGTTCAGCAAAAGATTATTCAGGACGATGCAAACGGGCACGAAAACGATGGAAACCATGGACATCAGCTTCAACAGGATGTTGATGGAGGGTCCGGAGGTGTCCTTGAAAGGATCGCCGACCGTATCGCCGACCACCGCCGCCTTGTGCGAGTCCGACCCCTTGCCGCCGTGAGCTCCCTTCTCGATGAATTTTTTGGCATTGTCCCAGGCTCCGCCGGAATTGGCCATCATGACGGCCAGCACGAACCCGGAGGCTAAAGATCCCGCCAGCAGGGCGAGGACGCTGAAGGGCCCGAAGATGATGCCCACCAGGATGGGAGCGATAATGGCCAGCAGCGAGGGGGCGATCATTTCACGCTGCGCGCCCTTGGTGGAAATCTCCACGCAGGCGGCATAATCGGGTTCCTCCGTACCCTTGAGGATGCCTTTCTTTTCCTGGAACTGACGGCGGACTTCCTTGACCATATCCCCTGCGGCCCGGCCGACGGCCCTCATGGATAGGGCGGAGAAGACGAAGGGCAGCACGCCGCCCAGGAAGATGCCGACCAGGATGCGGGGATCCAGGAGATCGATGTTCATGGTGATATCCTGAATCGCGTTGCTGCCGTCCCGTACGACTTTGACCAGACCGCCGTAGAACTCTTCGAACACACCCGAAGAGGCCGGATCGGCGAACAACTGGTGCATCGATTCCTTGATCTTGTTGCCGTATTCCGCCAGCAGGGCCAGGGCGGTCAGCGCCGCCGAGCCGATGGCGAAGCCCTTGCCCGTGGCTGCAGTGGTGTTGCCCAGGGAATCCAGGGCGTCGGTACGCTCCCGTACTTCCGGATCGAGACCCGCCATCTCGGCAATACCGCCGGCGTTGTCCGCCACCGGTCCGTAGGCGTCGGTGGCCAGGGTGATTCCCAGGGTGGAGAGCATCCCCACAGCGGAAATACCGATGCCGTAGAGGCCCAGCCCCGGGTGCCCCATGCCGCCGGAGAGAAAGAAGGCCGCCAGGATGGCGATGACCACGGTCACCACGGGAATCAGGGTGGAAAGCATGCCCAGGGACAGGCCGCCGATGATGATGGTGGCCGGCCCGGTAAGGGATTCCTTGGCCAGAGCACGGGTGGGGGAATAGTGGTCGGAGGTGTAGTACTCGGTGAAGTAGCCGATTACATTACCGGCGATCAATCCGCAGAACATGGCGCCCCAGATGCCGATGAACTGCTTGCCGATGGTGAAATAGATGAGCAGGAAGGAGAGAAGGGCGATCAGGACCGTGGAGAAGTAGACGCCGGAGCGCAGGGCCCGGAGGAGAATCTTCTGGGAGGCGTCCTCTTTGGCGCGTACCAGAAAGGTTCCCATGATGGAGCAGAGAACCCCGATGGTGGCGATGGAAACCGGGACCTGAATCACCTGCAGGGCGGAAACTCCGGGCAGGCTTAAGCTGGCAACGGCTCCCAGCGCCATGGTGGCCACGATGGAGCCCACATAGGATTCGTAGAGATCGGCGCCCATGCCGGCCACATCCCCCACGTTGTCGCCCACATTATCGGCGATGGTGGCGGGATTGCGCGGATCGTCTTCAGGGATGCCTGCCTCGACCTTACCAACCAGGTCGGCGCCCACGTCCGCCGCCTTGGTGAAGATGCCCCCGCCCAGACGGGCGAACAGGGCCATGGAGGAAGCGCCCATGCCGAAGGTGATCATGATGGGAGGAATTTCTTCAGCGGGCAGCTTGAAGAGGGTCAGGACCAGCCACCAGATGGAGAGGTCCAGAAGACCGAGGCCGACCACCACCATGCCCATCACTGTTCCCGAGGAAAAGGCGACCCGAAGGCCGGAGTTCAAGGAGGTCTGGGCGGCCCAGGCGGTGCGGGCATTGGAGCGGGTGGCCACGTACATGCCGATGAAGCCGGCCAGGCCCGAAAAGAACCCCCCGGTGATAAAGGCGAAGGGGACAAAGCGGGAGAGAAGGCCCAGGCCGAAGGACAGGACCAAAAAAAGCACGAACAGCAGGCCGAAGAAGATAGCGACCACCTTGTACTGCTGCTTGATATAGGCGGTGGCGCCATCCTGAATATGCTGGCTGATCTTTCTGGTTTTGTCATTGCCCGCATCTTTTTTCAGGATCGAAAGGGCCAGGATCAGGGCGAAAATCAGGGCCGCGATCGAACCGATCCAGGTGATCCACATCATGTCGGGACCGCCGGCCCCGGAGGGGGAGCCCTGCGCAAAGGCACCGCTTAAGGGAACTGTAAAAAACAGGGTGCCTAGCAGAGCTGTAACAGTTCTTTTCTTCATTTTAGGGTTACTCCTTATTTGTACGCTGGACTTGAAGTGAAATATTTTAGTTTTTATTTCTGGATCAGTCAACCCGAGGCCGTCGGGTGTGTCAAACCAGAGTACAAATGTCAACTGGTATTCGGCGCAGCTCCGGACAGGGTGCACGGGCACGCCCCTGCTGTCGATGCGCTTGATTTCCATACCTCAGAATGTTAGAATCTTTTGCCGTGAAAGAAATTCTGCGCCTGCTCCTGGTCTTTGCTGCGCTGTTCATCCTGGTCAGCGTTTTGTTCGCCGCCCTGGGGCTGCTGGGATTTCTGGGGCGACTGTACGCGGCCAAGTCCTTTCCCCAGCTCTCCATGGTGCTGGCCCGCCTGCCAGCCTTGTTTTTGGAAAGACTCCCCCTGGTCCTGCCAGCCACCCTGCTTCTGCTTTTAGCCCGCTCGGGACTGCATCCAGGACGCAGCTTCCCGGCCTTTATCCTGGTGGCGGGCGCCTGCTTCGCGCTGCTGGTTTTCCTTTCCCCCCTTCTCGAGCGTACCCCACCCCCCGGAACAGGTTCAGAAGCACTGGAATCCGCTCCTCTCCTGGCTCCCGGATACTGGCACAGCAGGGGGGGGCGGGCCTATTACCTGGAAGCCGAACAGGAGGGCGGGCGGCAATCCCTGCTG
>Ga0272442_10001586_pt1 | contig 34138 bp, 28 predicted proteins | sample SSMForm2O_FD_200262 | JGI IMG/M metagenome (GOLD analysis project Ga0272442, IMG submission 200262) | Marine sediment archaeal communities from Little Sippewissett salt marsh, Falmouth, MA, United States - SSM-Form-2O | ecosystem: Environmental > Aquatic > Marine > Wetlands > Sediment ... | reverse complement strand
CCATCGATGATGGCCAGGTGAGGGCGCAGGTAGGAGGCCATGTCGGCGATGGCGATGTTGATGGGCTTCTGGTCGCTGCCTTCGACGGGGGGCAGCATGTGCAGGCGCACCTTGCTGCGGCGCCAGAGGCAGCCTTTGAGGTTCTTGATCGAGAGGGTCACGCCCGTGTGCATGTGCATCTTCATCACGGGGACCGAGACGATGAGGTCGTGGTCGAGGACGTCGGCGCAGAGCTTGATGGCCTTGAGGACGCGGCCCTGATCGAGGGCGACGTCGACGGGGGGGCGCCGGTCCATGTCGATGAGGGGACAGTTGCGCTTCCGGGCGATTTCGGTGATGCCGGCGGCGTCGAAGGCGTCTATGGTCTTTACGCCCGTGATGGGGCTTTCGCCGATAGCGACCTCGGCGCCGGCGTCGCGAAAGGCATCGACGGCGGCGGCGACGACTTCGGGGTGGGTGGTTATGCCTTCGCCCGGGACGGCGAGTCGTCCGGCGTTGGGCTTCAGGAGGACGCGTTTGCCATGGGCTTGGGAGAGGTCGATCCGTTGCAGGGCGGCGCGGGTGTTGGCGTAGGGTCCGTGGCCGTGGGCGACGGAGACCGGCGGGCGCGTCGTCGATTGTGAGAGCGGGTTCGTTGCTAGCATACGGGTTCGGAAAGGCGATACCTGGCGGCGGGAAACAGCCCCCAGCGCGTTCGGTCATTCTCGTTCATCACACAAACCATCCAGTATACGCATGATGTAGGGCGTTTGTCAAACGAAGCTGGTGCCGGGTGGTGTTGGAGCGGACCGGTCGGCTTGCGCGTTCGGGGGGAGATCCCTCCGCTTCGGCTCGGCTGCGCCGGGCCTCCGGTCGGGATGACAGCGAGAGTGGCTGGGGCTACGCCTAGCCTTCGGTGGGGATGACAGCGGGGAGGTTCGGCAGGGCCGCGCCTTTGGTGGGGATGGCAGCGGGGAGGCTCGGCAGGGCCGCGCCTTCGGTGGGGATGACAACGGGGGATGTGGTGTCCGGGGGAAGTGCGGCGAGACGATGGGAGTGAAGGGGTGGTGCTTATGGGACGCTTTGGTGTTCGGCTGGGGCGGCGGGGAAGAAGTGAGGATGGTCGGGCCGGCCGAGGGCGGTGTGGTTGACCAGTGCCGGGGCGTCCGTAGCGGCGCGAAAACGGGGAGATGCCTTGGTTGGGAAGGCGATGCGGAGGGGCTTGTGTCGGGGGCGTGATGGAGGCGGCGAAAACCGGGCTTTGGGAGCGAGGGGAAAACGCCGAATCTATGAGATGAGAGGCACTATGATGTCTTGACCTTATGAGAGGAGATTGATGAACACGCGACTGGCGGTTGCAATCGCATTTTCCATCGCATCTGTCGCCATGGGCCAGATGCCTGATGTGGGCGTGGCCATCAAAGGCGGCGGGCACTGGGCGGACGATCCGCGTCAGGAGGAGCGTAACGTGGAGCCCAGTTGGGAGCTGGAGATGGAGGGGCCCGGGTGGTTTGGAGGCCACATTACCATAATCGGGTCGCTGGCGGGGACGAAGTACGACAGCGAGCGAGGGCCGGGTTCGAGCTGGACGGTGAGTCCCGTGGACTACGTCGAGCGCAGCCGGTACGAGTACTCGCTGTTCGGCGGCAAGCTGGGTGTTCGCATTCGGCCTTGGCCTAAGGCGGAGTTCCAGCCCTACTTCATGGGCGGGGCGGGCTTCTACCAGTATGAGGAAGATATCTGGACGGAGACGACGGCGACGTGGTGGGACGCGGTGAATGGGGAGTTCGTTAGCGAGACCACCGAAAGCACACGCACGCATCGGAACGACCGGGGCTTCTACCCATGGCTGGGGGCGGGGTTCGATCTGCCGATCGGGGGGTATAGCTCGCTGACGGGGCAGACGCATTTCCTGGTGGAGGTGCAGCACGAGTTTTCGAAGCGCTACCATGACGCGGATCTCGGCGGGTGGATCCTGTTGACGGGTCTGCGCTTCCGGTTCTGAGCGAGACGGAGGCAGGTCGCGGAACCGTTGGGCTCGGTGTCGCAGCGACACTGTTGCCAGCATTTCGACGTGTGGTGTCGCATCATTTCTTGGGTTGTTCGACGATGGTTCTGTTCTCCAGGAAGTCGGCGTGGGCTTTGCCGGCGTTGGCGCTGGCGGGGTAGATGCCTGAGCGCCAGGTCTTGGTGACGATGTCGATGTCGCCGTCGCCATCGACGTCACCGGTGAAGGCTTCGTGACCTCCGAGGTTGGCGTCGAGGATGACGTGCTCGGTCCAGGCGCCGGTGGTGTTTTCCCAGATGACCCAGCGCGGGGGCGGGGGCGATCCTTTACCGCGGCAGTCTTCCTGTTCGACGGTGAGGATGTCGGGCTTGCCGTCGAGGTTGAAGTCTTCGACGCGGAGGCTGTGGAGAGAGATGCGCGGGCCCGGGGCGGTTTGGGGGAGGATGACTTTTCGCCGGACGGTGGCGGCGCCGTTGTCGTTGTAGAGGACCGCGGCGGTGCAGTCGGGGACGTCGCAGTCGGTGATGACGATGTCGTTATCGCCGTCGTTGTCCATGTCGCGGATGACGGTGCGGGTGGCCATGATGGCGGGTCCGCCCCAGGTGGGGACGGTCCAGCGGCCGAAGGGCAGGACGTGGAATTGCCAGGCGGCGCCGCGACGTTTGTTCTCGGCCCAGCGGTCGCCGAGGATGATGTCGTTGTCGCCATCACCGTCGAGGTCGGCGATGCCTTCGGGGCCGAAGGCGCCGTGGGCGCACTTTTCGGCGGGGGTGATTGGGTGTTCGGGCCAGAGGGCGGTGGGGTCTTCGGGCTGGGCGTACCAATAGCAGCCGTGGTTTTCGGAGAGGGTGATGATGTCGGGGCGGGCGTCGCCATTTAGGTCTGCGGTGGCGACGTCGTGGAAGCCTGAGGTCAGGTGGCGATAGCGATGGGCGGTGAATGGTTCGTTCCGTGGGTCGCGCGGGTTGCGGTACCAGTGGTTGCCTGAGACGATGTCGGTCCAGCCATCGCCATCGACGTCGAGGGTGGTGGCGGCCTGCTGGGTTTCGGCCATGGAGCCAACGAGGTGCTGGGCCCAATCGTTGGGGGCGCGGTATTCGTACCAGAAGAAGTTTTCGGTGACGCGGTGCGGGGCGCGGGCGGATGCGATGGTGTAGTCGAGATCGCCATCGCGGTCGAAGTCGGCGAGGGTGGGGGAGTGGAACCAGTCGTCGGTGGGCATTGTCGAGCGAATGAAGTGGTGCTGGAAGTCGAAGGTGGCCTGGCTGGGTTTGGCGGGTGCGGGCGAGGTGGGTTCGGCGATGTAGTGGTCCCAGCCGGAGAAGGGGCTGCCGGCCGAGACGGCGACGACGGTGGCGCGGAGCTTCATGGGGTAATACTTGTGACGGCTCGCCCAGACTTCGGGGTTGGGGTTCCAGGTGCTGAGGTATCCCAGGGGGGCGGTGGACCAGACGATGATGCCGCAGTGTTTGAAGTCGGCGACGCGGGCGAAGTCGACGGGGTGGTTGGGGTCGAGCTGCCACCAGGTGGCGGGGGAGGCGTGGTGGGTGATGAGGCCGGGGCCGTTCAACTCGCAGTGGGGGCTCATGGCTTCGCGCCGGCCGTCGTCCTGCCAGATGCCGAATTGGAGCTTGCAGGGGGCGTTGGTGGGCTGGCTGATGATCTCGAAGCGGGTGTGGACCTGGCCGTTTTCGTAGTCGTCGGGTGATTTCCAGTCGGCCGGGGCGGTGGCGGGGGGCATAAACCAATTGAAGCCGTTTAAGCTCTCGTTGAAGGTGAAGACCTGGTCGAAGATGAGGAACTCGGCGGCGGGGGCGAGGTGGGGCAGCGACAGGGCGAGCAGGGTTAGCAGGATCGTCGTGCGTTTGGGCGAGGTCATATGGGCTCCTGGGTCCGGCGTCCGGGGACGGCCGGGATTGGGTTTGATTGGCTTCGTTTTTCGACGATACCCGCATTTTTCGGCCAGAACCAGGGGAAATTGGGTTTGTTTCTACCCCAGGCCCGCGGGCCTGGTTCCTTGGGACTTCTGACTGTAGAGCGGCTCTGCGGGGGGAGCATTGGCTTTGATTGGCTTTGTTTTCTCTGACCCGGGACTATGCCATTTCTGTCGTAAGCCACAATGTTAAAGGATCTTAGGGCGATTTTCGGAGCGGGCGAATTGGGTTTGTTTGGCGCGGAAGGGCAGTTATGAGCGGCCGGGTCGGGGCTGGCGAATCCCGAGGGGGCGGGGGTGGTTCGGGGGTGCGAAATGTCAATTCCCAGTTGTTCGGCATTCATTTCCAGGTCCCTTGGTTAGGTCTCTATATATCAGACGCTTGCCGGACGGGGATGTTGCGGAAATCCCCGGATTTGATGCGGTGATATTGACGGGCGTGTAGCGTCTAGGTACGCTTATGGTGAGAGGTGCCATGATGGAGTGTACCGTAGACCTTTAGTCCCCTGATCAGTTGGTGGTTTGCTAAGGAACACGGTATTATGGGCGAGCCTGGAGAGACTCCAATCGATGTTGATCTTACTGAAATCGGGCTGAGGCGGTTCACATCGATTGAAGACGCGCGACGATGGTGCAAACAGGAGCAAGACTACTGGACGTGGCTTGGCGAGATTCGCGACGTCGATGGGAACGACGTAGAGACAATAAACGAGATCAGGGCGCGCGTGTCCAACGTCTACAATCCGATTAGCAGCGTACTTAGCAAACCGATGCCTCCTGACGAGGCGTCGCGCAGCAATCATGTGGAGCAAATCAGGCGGGTGCTCAAGGGCGTGGTCAGCAAGAGAACGAGCATCATCATGTCTGACAGTGCGGACGCGAAGTTCCTTGATGGGTTACGAGAGGAGAATCCGAAGGTCGCTGCATATGCGGCTGCTGCTCTGATGGAATCCAGAGTCTTTCCGCAGTCGGCGGCTCGGAGAGGACTGGAAGGCGCGTTCTTGGCATACGCCCACAAACACGGTTTTGTGAACACGACGAAGAGCCTGCGAGAGTCCTTTGAGAGCCTTCATGGAGAATGGCGTGACTTGCTTTCAGAGGGACAGGCGACGCGCGAGTCTGCGGCCAGAGAGTACCACGATCTGGGAGAACGCGCGAGCCAACAGTTAGGTCTGCAAACCAGCAGATTCGACGAGTTCCACTCCAGGGCAGAGGAAGAATTCAAGACCCTCGTCGAAAAGTCGGAAGAAGAACTTCGGAATATCGAACACACGTATGACGAAAAACTGGCTCTACAAGCGGCTGTTCGCTACTGGAAGCGAAAGGCTGCTATTCACTCCCGAAGGGCGAAAGCACTCAGACGCTGGACTGTCGCTATAGGCATCGTCGTCCTGTCCGTATTATGCCTTGAGACGTATGGAGTTCTCGGTCCGCTTCAGGAGCTTGGCGACGTGCCGGTCTGGAAGATTGGAATGTTGCTTCTTACCGCTGTGTTGGGGGTGTGGTTCTTGCGCATCCTTGTGCGTTTGCTTCTGAGCAACTTGCATCTGGAATCCGATGCGGTCGAGAGACGGACGATGCTCCTGACGTACCTATCGCTTCTGAGACGAGGCGACGGTCCGGATGAGAAACAAAGAGGACTCATACTGCGCATTCTCTTTCGCCCTTCGGCTACCGGTATTGTCAAGGACGATGCGTTACCACCCGTTGTGGCAAAATGGCTGAACTTGGTGACGGCAACCTGATGCGTGGCACGCGCTAGGATGTGAATCTTGCTGAGGTCTGGGAAGTCGAGGGCAGGCTCTGTGCGGGAATGACATAGGGGGGGATGGGAGAGACCAGAGGGCTTTGCATTCGTGACGAGATTCCTCGACTGCGCTCGGAATGACAAAGAGGGGTGGGGTTCGGAATGACAAGGACGGGGGTGGTCGGAAGGGCGTGTTGAGAGGGTGGAGGGGAGGAATCTTGTTTCGTTGTGGTTCGATGGTTATGATGGGAGCATGCCTGGAAGCAAGACGTATTATATCTATATTCTGGCGAGTCGTTCGCGCCGACTCTATTTGGGCGTCACAAACAACATCCGGCGTCGGGTCTGGGAGCACAAGCGAGGCGAGATCAGAGGCTTTGCCCAGCGCTACCATATCGACATGCTGGTTTACTTTGAAGTTTTCGGTGACGTTCGCGCCGCTATTGCGCGGGAGAAGCAGATTAAAGCGTGGCGACGGGAGAAGAAGGTGAGACTGATTGTGGGGGAGAATCCGGAGTGGCATGACCTTAGCGATGGGTGGTATGGGTGAGTCGTGGCGTGCCGTGCAACGGGTGCGTTGTTAGGCCGAGGGTAGTCGGGAGGGCTGGCGGGGGGCCGAGCGCGTTTCTTTTCGTGAGGAGATTCCTCGGCTGCGCTCGGAATGACAGAAGGAGGCGCTCGGAACGTTTGGTGGGGACGAGGCGCGTTTCTTCTCGTGAGGAGATTCCTCGACTGCGCTCGGAATGACAAAGAGGGGTGGGGTTCGGAATGACAGCGAGGGGTGGGGTTCGGGATGACAGCGAGGGGTGGGGTTCGGGATGACACATGGAGAGGCCGGGAGCGGTCGGGACGTTTGGGTGGGGACTAGGCGCGTTTCTTTTCGTGAGGAGATTCCTCGACTGCGCTCGGAATGACAACGAGGGGTGGGGTTCGGAATGACAAAGAGGGGGTTCGCTTAGGGTGACACTGGCGGGAGGATAACGGTGTTTAGGGGTGGTTGGTGATGGTTAGGTTGTCGATGTAAGCAGTTGTTTTGGTGGTGGCGTTGGAGATGAAGCCTAGCCAGGTTAGTTTGTTGAAGGCGGGGTGGTGGTTTTTGAAGGGGGCCCAGGTGCGCGGGGGGCGGTTGGGTAGGGTGACGGTAAGGGTCCAGGTGGCGCTGGTTTCGGCGAGGGGGGCGGTGATTTCGAGGTGGGTCCACTGGCCTGGGGGTAGCTTGAGGAGCTCCTTGCCGGCGACGGAGAGGGCGGTGTCGTGGATGGAGAGACTGGGGCCTACGCGGTAGGGGGAGGCGGTTTCGTCGCGCCATTCGTGCTGGAGGAGGACGCCTTCTTCTATGCGGAGGTCGAAGGAACATTTGGTTGTGCCTTTGGTGTGGTTGGGATTGTAGACGAGGTGGGGGTTCCAGGGGCGCTGGAGGCCTTCGGCGTCGAGGATCTTTAGGCTGTGGCTGCCGGTGGCGGCGGTTTCGTCGGTGACGGTGATCCGATCGCCTTTGTTTTCGACGTGGATCTGGTCGGCGCGGGGCTGGTGGCCGACGGGGGTTCTCTCGAAACCGTCGCGGATGGAGACGGGGGGTGGTCCGGGGGGCTTTTCCAGGGGTGGGTACTCGACTTCGTTGGCTTTCTTGATCCAGGCGGGGTCGCCGTAGACGCCGGCCTTGGTGTAGTCGAATTCGCGGAACCTTATCCTGCGAGCGGGTGAGCCAGACTTGAGGTGGAAGTCGAAGCTATCCGGGTCCTCGAACATGGGGTCGGCGACGATCGAGTTTTCGTCGCGGCCGAGTTTGGTGCGCCATTCTTCAAGGGACATGCCGGAGAACTTGATATCTTCGCCGGCGGCGTTCCAGTAGCAGTTGCGGTCCATCTCGACTTTGACCTGGGGCCAGCGTCCGGCGAGGAGGGGGCCTGTCTTCCAGTAGACGATGTTGTTTTCGAAGGTGAAGGAGAGATGGTCTTCGACGCGGGTGGCCTGGACCTGGTGGAGGAGGCTGTCGACCATGATGTTGTTGCGGATGATGTTTTCCTTGCCGTAGTGCTGGTGGAAGGAGCCTGTCTTGGTGTTGTAGATGAGGTTGTTTTCCATGAGGATGCCGGTTGAGCCTTCGTCGGTGTAGAGTCCCCAGCCTCCGTAGGAGTAGGCGTAGATGTCGTGGAAGACGTTGCGGGTGACTTTGGTGCCTTCGGAGGGTCCGAGGGTGTAGATGCCGCCCATGTCGCTGAGTACCCACCAGCCGAGATGGTGGACGTGGTTGTAGCTGAGATCGTTATTCTTGGCGAGGCTGTCTGAGTAGCCCCAGCGCCAGCCGACGGAGAGTCCGGTGTAATAGAAATCGGCGATCTCGTTGTGGGTGACGGCGTTGTCGCCGCTTTGACCGATCCAGACGCCGACGGCGGAGGTGTAGATTCGTCCGCCGTGACGGATGATGTTGTTGTCGGCGGTGATGTGGCTGGTCTGTTCGTCGGCGTTCGGGCGGATCTGGCCTTCGCCGATGCGGAGGCCGCCTGCGCCCATGTCGTGGAGGTAGGAGCGCTGGAGCGTGCAGTTACGGCAGCCACGGCGGAACCAGACGGCGTAGGTGGCGATGTGTCCGATTTCGCAATCTTCGATGGTGACGTTGCGGGCGCCGTCGGCCATGACGGCGGCCTCGGTGACGTAGGCGGCCTGGTAGGGGGCGTAGCCTGTGCGGGGGAGGAGCTCCTGGTTGTGGTGGAAGGTCAGGCCTTTGAGGTTGACGTGTTCGACGAATTTGCCTGCCTCGGGCTGGCCTGCGAAGATGACGAGCTTGGAGGCGACGGGGGCGGTGACTTCGGCGGTGGCCATGTCTTCGTCGGGCAGGGGTTTGTAGTAGAGGGTTCCGGTGCGGCTGAGGAACCACTCGCCTGCGGTGTCGAGGGCTGGTTTGACGTTTTCTAGGTGGAAGCGGGTGTTGTTGGGCCAGCCGGAATAGCTCTTTAGCTTCTCGCCTATGGTGACGATGGTGTTGCCGTCGGTGTCGATCTCGGTGAGGAAGCGGCGGCTGATGCACCATTTGTGATAGGCGACGAGGGTGACATCCTGGAGTTCGGCTTTGCTGAGACCTTTGAGCAGGGCGAGGGCGTCGGGCCGGACTTCGGTGGTGCGGCGGAAGGTGTTGGGTTGGCCTTCGACGGGGACTTCGGCGGTGGGGCCCATGTAGTGGTACCATTTGTTGGGGGTGCGGGCCCGGGTGGCGCGGCGGCCGTTGACGAAGAGTTGTTCGAAGTACCAGTTGCCATTTTTGACATCCGGGATTCGGGCTTGCCAGATGCCGTTGGGGCCGGGGCGGAAGCGGCGGATTCTGCGGCCACCGGTGAAGACGGGTTTGGCGCCGGGAGCGGCTTCGTAGGTGATGGTCCAACCTGGGCCGCCGCTATCGCCCGGGGTCAGGACGAAGGGCTTGGTGAGTCTGTAGGTGCCATCGGCGATGACGACGTGGATGGGGTCGGTGATGGTGGCCATGACTTTTCGTCCGCGGATGATGTCGCGGGCGCGCTCAATGGTGGCGACGGGACCATCGGTTCTGTCGGTGTTGGGCTGTTCGTAGCGGCCGGAGAAGCGGTCGTTGCCCTGGGGCGAGACGTAGATCGTCGCGGCCTCGGTTTGCGCCGACATCACTGTGACGGTCAGGAGTGCGATTGTGAGAAGTGTGCTGGCCCGTTCCATTTTGTTTTCTCCTGCTCGCTCTCGCGCGGCGAAAAGCGCGAAGCCGAACCGCGCCAGGCCCGGCTCCGCTCGTTGTAGTGGTGTAGCTCTATGATAGTCTACGCCGTGAGGTCTTCCCATTGGATGCCGACCTTCTTACAGGCGTAGCCGATCTCTTTTCTGTAGTCGCCGTAGCCGGTCATCCAGTGGAAGCCGGGCATGCGTTCGGCGAGTTTCTGGCTGTCGCAGGTGAAGCCAATGTCGATCTGCGAGCGGCAGATGGGCATGAAGGGGGCGTCGAGGATTTCGCCCTTGAGGCCGACCCAGCGTTTGAGGGCGAAGTCGGGGATGATGTTGGTGATGACCTGGCCCTTGGACATTTCGACCTTGGGTGCGGCGCCGTAGTCGGACTCGAAATGGGTGAGAATGCGAACCGGTTCGAGGTCAGCGCCGTTCATGCGGCGCGGGGCGGTGCAGTGGGCCAACGTAATCATGCCGTCGTGGGGGTATGTGGGGTCGTTGAGGAAGACGGGGTTGCCCGAGATGTTGCCCATGAGGACGCCTGAGGGGATGACGACGAAGTCGGATTCGCAGAAGGCGAGGTAGCGTGAGTCGTTGAGGAGGCTGAGGGTGAGGCAGGCGGAGGTTTCGGCGAGGGGCATGATGGTGCCCATGCAGCCGTTGATGGTTAGGGCCTGACAGTCGGCCTTCTTCATGACGCCCTTGAATACCTGTTCGAGGAGGAAGGCGTTGTCGACGTAGCTGCGTTCGGTTTCGAGGGTGAGGTTCTTGTCTTTGAGGTAGTCGGCGGCGCGCTGCTTGGCGCGTTTGACGGCGGCGCTGTCGGCGCGGGCGGCTTTGATGAGTTTACCCAGTTCGTCGTAGGGGAGGGTCTGCATGTCGAACTTCCAGACCTTGCGCACGAGGTTGGGGACGACGTCTGCCGGTTGGGCCCAGGCGCCGGGTCCGCCGACGGCGATGATGCGGGTACCGAGGGTGTTCTTGAGGCCGCAGAGGGAGCGGAGTCGCCAGAGGATTTCGTCCTGGTTGTCGACGACGACGTCCCCTTCGTCCATGCCCTTGACTTTGAGGGCGTCGGTGTGCTGGCGGAGGTAGCGGGGGCTGATGATCTCGTACCAGAGGTAGACGGGGCCGGACTTGTGGCGGCAGAAGAGGATGATGTCTTTGCCCTTCTTGCTGATGGCGTCGAACATGTCCATGCCGCCGCCGGCGGCGTAGACGATGTAGGCGTCGGCGCTGTCGAGGTCGGTGATCTTCTGGAGTTCATCCTGGTTTCGCGCGCCGGCGGGGGGGAGGAACTCGACGGGATAGTCGGTCTTTTTCTTGAGGGCGGCCAGCTCTCGTTTGATCAGGGCCAGTTCCTTGTTGGCGTCGTCCTGGGTTTGGATGCCTCCCCAGGATCGCCAGCTCGTTTGGGGTCGGGCCTGGGGGGTGGCGTAGGTAAGGATCGGTTTGACGACGAGGGGCTTGCGTATGGGGCCGGCGGGTCCTTCGGCCTCGGCGGCGGCGACGGACGACCAGGTCAGGCCGGTCAGTGCGGCGCTGAAGACGGTGGCGCCACCGACACCCTGGAGGAAGGTCCTGCGGCTCAATCCGTCGGCTGCCTTGCTGTCGCCACAGCCACACGGGCAACATGTCGTTCGCATTGGGTCGTTTCCTGCGTGTTCACTGGCCATCACTGGTCCCCTTTCAACGTGATACATGATTACGGTGGCGTTTCTATTTCATGAGTTCCGGGCTGCCCGGTGGTTGTGCGAAGACGTTATGTAAGCCGTGTTGACGGTCGCAAGTCATGTCTAGAATATACCGCACCGGCTTGTGGGCAGCAAGCCTCGAAATTGTCACCGAGGGCGTTCGTGGGGCGTGTTGGGGGCGTTGGCTTGACGGTGGTGGGGCGGGGGCTTAGAATGGCACGCCTTGCTTTGATTTTGAGCGTACGAATGGGCTTGGCGTACGGGGTTGTGGATTTGGGACGAGCAGAAGGATGATTTGGGTATGATCCAGGTAAATGAGGATTTTCTGAAGCTGAAGGCGGGTTATCTGTTTCCGGAGATTGGGCGTCGGCGTCGGGAGTTTGCGGCGCTGCATCCGGAGGCGGATGTGATCAGTATGGGGGTAGGTGATGTGACGCAGGCGCTGGCTCCGGCGGTTGTGGAGGCGATGCACCGGGCGGTCGATGAGATGGCCGATCAGGCCACGTTCCGGGGGTACGACGACGGAGGGGTCGGGTACGAATTCCTGCGGGAAGCGATTGTGGAGAACGACTACGCGGCGCGGGGGGCGACGATCGAGATCGACGAGGTTTTCGTCAGCGATGGGGCGAAGCCCGATACGGGGAATATGCAGGAGATCTTCGGTCGTGACAACGTGGTGGCGGTGGCGGACCCGGTTTATCCGGTGTACGTGGATACGAACGTGATGGCGGGTCGGACGGGGCAGGCCAACGAAACGGGTCAGTACGAAGGTGTGGTGTATATGCCGGCGACGGCGGCGCATGGTTTCGTGCCGCAGCCGCCGGAGCAGCAGGTGGATATGATCTATCTCTGCTTTCCGAACAATCCGACGGGTGCGGTGGCGAGCAAGGAGGAGTTGGGCAAGTGGGTTGAATACGCGCGGGAGCAGAAGGCGGTGATCTTCTATGACGCGGCGTATGAGGCGTTCATCTCGGATGAGAGCGTGCCGCATTCGATCTATGAGGTGGCGGGGGCTGAGGAAGTGGCGATCGAGTTTCGCAGTTTCTCGAAGACGGCCGGGTTTACGGGGGTGCGGTGCGCGTACAGCGTCGTTCCGAAGGCGCTGAAGGCGTACAAGAAGGACGGGGCGGCGGTGGATGTCAATCCGATCTGGAAGCGGCGGCACTGCACGAAGTTCAACGGGGTTTCGTATGTGACGCAGGCGGGTGCGGCGGCGGTCTATACGGCGCAGGGGAAGAAGCAGATTCGGCAGACGATCGATGTGTACATGACGAACGCGGGGCTGATTCGGGAGACGTTGGGCAAGCTGGGGTATGAGGTTTATGGCGGTGTCAACGCGCCGTATATCTGGCTCAAGACGCCTGACGGGCTGGGGTCTTGGGAATTCTTCGATAAGCTTCTGCATGAGGCGCACGTGGTCGGGACGCCTGGTGTGGGGTTCGGGCCGGCGGGGGAAGGGTACTTCCGCTTGACGGCGTTTGCGAAGCCCGAGGATGTGAAGGAGGCGCTGGCGCGTTTCGCCCGGCTTTAGTGGGACAGGGGCCACGGGGATAAGGCCCCGGAGGATGGAAGTGAGTTACACTAGAAGCCATCCCAAAACCTCTTTCTACTGCGACCGGCTGCGAGGCCCGTGGCTCTGCGTTGTCGGCGAAAAAGGCTCTCGACGTGCTTCAGCACGCCTCCGAGCCTTTTCCACCTCCGGCCTTGCCCACGAACCTCTCGCTCGCTCTCGTCACAAAACAGGTTTTGCGATGGCTTCTATACGGTTTATCGTTGTCACGATGGTGGCGGCCTTTCTGGGGGGCGGGGTTGCCCTTGGTGCGGCGGTCGATTCGGGCTTCCGGCCGTCTGTCGACTTGCCAGAGCGGTGGCTGGGGGAGTGGTCCGATCCGCCGGTTGCGTGCCGGCCGTTGCAGATCGTGCATGGGGTGCCGGCGCAGCAGGCGAGTCCGGAGGCGATGCGGCAGTTGAAGGCGCTGGGGCTGGGTGGCATTGTCTGCAACGTGTCGTTCGGCGAGTACCTGCGGAGTGAGGCGCACTGGCGGAAGATGGTGGAGGCGGTCGAGTCGTGCAAGGAGGTGGGGCTGCGGGTGTGGATCTACGACGAGGACGGGTATCCGAGCGGTGCGGCCGGGGGGCTGGTTCTGGAGGGGCATCCGGAGTTCGAGGCGCTGGCGCTGGCTTACGATCCATCGCGTGGCGATCCCTTTGTGCTGCGTCCGGCCTACGAGCATACGCACGCGTCGAACAACTACTATGCGGCGCGGCGGTATCCGAATCTGATCGATGGGGGAGCGGTCAAGCGGTTCATCGAGACGACGCATGAGGCTTACTATACGCGGCTGCGGGGGCACTTCGGGACGACGATCGAGGCGCTGTTTACCGATGAGCCCTCGCTGATGGCGGTGAATATCGGTCCGCTGCCGGAGTCGGTGCGGACGAAGGTGCGTGTGGCCGATGCGCTCGATCCGAACGTGGGGCCTTTGGCATCGGTACCGTGGGTGGCGGATTTGCCTGTCCTGTACGAGGAGCGATATGGGCAGGACTTGATGGGAGTGCGGAAGAGTCTATTCGAGGGGGACGGCGCGGCGGACCGGGCGGTTCGGGTGCGCTATTGGGCGCTGGTATCCGATCTTCTGGCGGAGCGGTATTACGGGAGGATTCAGGCGTGGGCCGGGGGGCATGGGGTGGCGTCTTCCGGGCATATTCTGTGGGAGGAGATGCTGGTCCATCATGCGGCGCTGGAGGGCCATACGCTGAAGGTGCTGGGTCGGATGGATATCCCGGGGTTGGACTTGCTCACGTCGTGGCCAGAGGCGGCGATCCATACGGGCTGGATGACAGCGACGCTGCCTGCATCGGCGGCGCTGCTGAATGGGGGCCGGCGGGTGATGACGGAGGTGAGCGATTTCTCGGAGACGATGGCGGGCAAGCCGCCGGCGTCGGTGGCGGATATGTGCGCGACGGCGGGCTGGCAGGCGGCGTTTGGCGTCACGGAGTTTGCGTTGTACTACAATCGTCAGCAGCGGACGCCGGCTGAGTACAGTGCCTACGGTACGTTCGTCGGGCGGCTGAACGCTTTGCTGCGTGAGGCGCGGCCGGCGCCGCGGGTGGTGCTGTATTATCCTATTGCGGATGTGTGGGCGGAATACAAACCGGTCGCTGAGAAACTGACGGCTGGGTCGCAGTCGGCACGGCTGCGTCGGATCGCTGATTCCTTCATGGGCTTGGGGCAGCGCATGACGCGCGGGCAGGTTTCGTTTGCGTTGGCGGACCACGAGGTATTGGCGGGCGCGCGTCTGGAGGGCGGCGAGCTTCGTATCGGTGAACACCGGTTTGGGACGGTGGTGCTGCCGGTGGAAGTGGCGTTGCCGGCGGATGCGGCCGGGGCCCTGGAGCGGTTTGAGGCCAGCGGGGGGCGAGTGGTGCGCGAGGCGGGGCAGGCAGCCAGGGCGTATGCGAACGGCCGGTTGAGTGAAGCGGCGGAGCAACTGGTGATGGGGCGGTTCGTTCGGGATGGGCGGGAACTGATCGTGGTTGTGAACGTGGGGGCTGCGCCGTGCGCGCGGACGATGTCGGCTGAGAACGCGGCGAAATGGGTTGCCGCCGACCCTGGTACCGGTACGATAGGGGCGGTGCAGACGCAGGGTCGGGATCGCATTGCGGTCTCGCTGCCGGGGCGGGCGATGCGTGTGTTCATTGGCCCGGCGATGCGGCGGGATGCCTCGGACGACACGGGCATTGGGATGGAACCATCAGCTTCTTGAGGTGCAAGACGCATGGCGGAGCCAAGGACAGCATACATTGGATTGGGCAGCAATCTGGGGGACCGTCAGCGTGTGATTCGGGACGCGCTGGAGGGGTTGGGTCGAAACGGTGGCGTCGAGGTGTTGCGGGCCAGCACGATCAAGGAGACGCCGCCTTTGGGGGAGTCGGTGCAGCCGCACTATCTGAACGGCGTGGCGGAGGTGAGGACGACGCTGGGGGCTGAGAAGCTGCTGGACGTGCTGATGACGACGGAGAATGTGCTGGGTCGTACACGGCGGGGGAAGTGGGGGTCGCGGACGATCGATCTTGATTTGTTGCTGTATGGGGACGAGATCATTCAGTTGCCTGGTCTGATCGTGCCGCATCCGCAGATGCATCTGCGTTCGTTCGTGCTGGACGGGTTGTGCGAGCTGGATGGGAGTCTGGTTCATCCGCTGTTCAACGAGTCGGTGAGCGAGCTGGCGGGGCGGCTGGGAGGGCGAGATTTTGCACTGAATCCGGCGGCGCCGCAGCTTGTGAGTATCGCGGGGCTGATCGGGGTGGGCAAAACGACGCTGATGAAGCGGCTGACCGGTGTCCTCGACGGGCAGATGGAATTGGAGCCTTACGACACCAACCCGTTTCTGGCGGAGGTGTATGCGGGCAAGAAGGAATTGGCGTTGGACAGCCAGCTTTATTTTCTGTTGAAACGGGCCGAGCAGCTCGATCCGAGGGTGCTGCCGAGCGACCGGGTGTCGCTGGCGGATTATGTTTTCGAGAAGGAGCTGATCTATGCGCGGCGGTTGCTGGGGCCTGAGCAATTGACGTTGTACGAGGGGATTTACGAGCCGTTTGCGGCGAGGACAGCGGCGCCGGTGCTGGTGATCTATCTTCAGGATTCGGCGGAACGCTGTCTGGAGCGCATTCACGGGCGGAATCGGCCTTACGAGCAGGGAATTACGCTGGAGTTTCTGGAGGGGCTGGCGGGCGACTACGAGCGGCTGTTTGCGGATTGGAGGGCGTGCCCAGTGGTGCGTTTGCCTGCGTCGCGCGTGGGGGTGGATGATGAGGCGGCGCTGGCGCATGTGGCGCTTCAGGTGAAGGCGTATGTGGCGTCGCGCGGCCAAGCGGTCGTGCGGCAGGCGTGAGGCGAAGGGGCGACGGGGATGCAGGTAGCGCGGACGATCGATGCGGTGAGGCGGTGCGTAGCGGCGGCGCGGGGGGCGGGCAAATGCGTGGGGCTGGTGCCGACGATGGGGGCGCTGCACGTTGGCCACGTCTCTTTGATCGACGCGGCGGTGGCACATTGTGACTTTGTGGTCGTGAGCATCTTCGTGAATCCGACGCAGTTCGGGCCCAACGAAGATCTCGCGAAGTATCCGCGACCTTTCGAGAAGGATGTGGCGCTCTGCGAGGAGAGCGGGGCGGATGTTGTTTTTGCGCCGTCGCCTGAGGAGATGTATGGGGGCGGGGGGGTGACTTGGGTTACGGTGGAGAAGCTGACGGCGCCGCTATGCGGGCGGTCGCGGCCGACGCACTTTCGGGGGGTGACGACGGTTTGCACGAAGCTATTTAATATCGTGGGGCCGGACGTGGCGTTCTTCGGGCAGAAGGATGCTCAGCAGGCGATTGTGATCAAACGGATGGTGGCTGATCTGAACATGCCTTTGGAGATCGTGGTGTGTCCGACGGTGCGCGAGGCGGACGGGCTGGCGGTTAGCAGCCGCAATCGATATTTGAGCGAGCGGGAGCGGCGGGATGCGACGGCGCTCTATCGGTCACTGGAGACGTGCCGGGAGATGATTGAGGGGGGCGCGAAGGATGCGGGGGAGATTCGGGCGGCGATGGTTGCGGTTTTGGAGGAGGTCCCGGCGTTGGCCATCGAGTACGTCAGCTTGGTCGATGCGGAAACGCTTGAGGAGGCCGAGCAGGTGGCGGGGCATGTACTGGTCGCTGTCGCGGCTCGGTTGGGACCAGCGCGGCTGATCGACAATATCAGGATTCAAGCCCCAGCGCTTCATTGAGAATGAAGAAGCCGGAGCTTGACGTCGGATGGGCTAAGACTTACGTCTGAGGCAGCAGCCGGCGATTGACAAGCCAAGAGCGCCGAGCAAGGCTGCGCCGGGGAGAGGGACAAGCTCCACGTCGGAGAATACAACGGTTCGTTGACCGCCCCCTTCAATCATCGGACAGAGGGACATGGAAAGGGTGTAGGTCTGACCTGTCTGAATAGGAATTGGGTCAGGGGCGTTCCACCAGGCGAAATCAGGGTACAGCGACCAAGTATCACCACCGCCGCTCAAAGTCGCCGATCCCGCTGAATAGCCCATGTATGGGTCGTTATACGACACGGACAATTCATCTGATGAGCCGGTGAACATGAACTCTACCTCCAGGCTTGCATCTGCCCAGTAGCCGTAGGAGTAGGGGAGAGCTGGACCACCCGGCCCTATGCGTGTGGTCCATGCCTCAGTATGAAAGAGCATGTCGCCTTCCGATTGATACCGTGTGGCTGCGCCCCAAGAGGCAAAGCTGCCATAGCCAGGTGCCGATATTGACACGGCTCCAGCTGCGCCGGGGCTGTACGTGGTGTCGTCATAGGCGTAAGACCCACCCGGCGAAACGATTCCCGTCATTGGGTCTTCGTAGTCGCCTCGCTGCACATACCCCGAAACGTGGTAGGTCTCATTGAGAATGAGCATCTTCAGGTCTGCCTGTGCGTCGAGCGGTAAGAAGTACACGAACACCGTCAGAATTGTCACTGGAATCTGGGGGCGCTTCACCATTCCCTCCTCTCCTACGGAATCGGTCCGTAGGGCCAATGATGGATACCACCTGCTTGAGGGTAGCCTGACACTCTTGCTGGGTTATGTCAAGTAGGTACATTCACGTATTCTGCCGGCCGGCGTGCGGTTTGCAGTGATGCAGAGGCAGGGATCAGTCTGGAATGGCAGGTGAGGTGTTGCATGACAGTGGTTGAGACGGCGCATCTTCTGAGGTCAATCCTTGAGTGAGGCGTTCCGGGCAAAGTCGGATGGTGAGGTTGATGGTATTGCCCGGGGTCATACTCTGCCTGACATCCGGGTGTGAGAGAGCTGTCAGTACCGCCCAATATCGGGGGTGGACAGGGGCGGTGGAAGGGGTATAATGGGCGGCCGTCGTTGAGCGGAAACCAGGGGTTTGAGTAGAGATACCGAGAGATCATGCTAACGAAACTGTTAAAGAGCAAGCTGCACCGGGGCCGGGTGACGGAGACGCGGTTGCATTATCCGGGCAGTATCGAGATCGACGAGGCCTTGATGGAGGCGTCGGGGATTGCGTCTTACGAGGCGGTGCTGGTGGCGAACCTGAACAACGGGAGTCGTCTGGAGACGTACGCGGTGCGGGCCGAGGCGGGGTCGGGGAAGATCGTGATCCTGGGGGCGGCGGCGAATCTGGCCGAGCCCGGGGATATCGTGATCATCATGGCGTTCGGGTTGTTTGCGCCTGAGGAGGCGGCCAGGCACAAGCCCAAGGTGTTGGTGCTGGACGAGAAGAACAACGTCGTGAAATAGCGGGGCAATGGCGGCGGAGCGATACGGATGTCGGATGAACAGAGTGTCAACCCTGAGCCTCTTCGGGCCGCGCAGGCCATAGGCGGCTTTTTCCAGCGCGAGATGAGAAGCCGCTAGATGCACCCCGAATTGATCAAGCTTCCCTTTGTTGATGTGACCGTCAAGAGCTACGGCCTGATGATGGTGGTCGGGTTCCTGGCGGCGGTGACGGTGATTCGTCTCTTGAGCCGGCGGTTTACGCGGGACCCCCAGCACATCACGAACGCGGCGTTGTACTCGTTGATTGCCGGCGTGGTGGGGGCGCGGGTGTTTTTCGTGATCCACTATTTCGAGCAGTTTCGCGACGATCCGCTGGGTGTGTTTGCGATCTGGCGGGGGGGGCTGGAGTTGCTGGGTGGCGTTCTGCTGGCGATTGCGGTGATCCTGCTCTATATCAAGTATCACAAGCTGCCTTTGCGTCACTATCTCGATACGCTGGCGGTGGGGCTGATGATGGCGTTGGTGTTCGGGCGAGTGGGTTGCTTCCTGAACGGGTGCTGCTATGGGAAGCCTACGGATTTGCCTTGGGGGATTCGGTTTCCTTACGGGTCGTTTGCGTATCGTAGCCAGGTTGAGCCCGATTTGGAGCGGGGTCGCAGCGAGCCGCATTTGCACCTTCCCGACGACTACTTCGGGTATCAGGATGAGGACCTGGTGTACACGCCCGATCTGAAGCCGTGGGAGCTGTTGACGCCCGAGCAGCGGGAGGCGGTTCGCACGGGGCCGTATCGGTGCCTGCGGGTTCATCCGACGCAGCTCTATACTTCGGCCGCGGCGGGGCTGTGCTGTCTGATTCTGTATGGTGTGTGGCGGCGGTCTCAGAAGGCTGAGGAGGCAGGGCGATATGGGTTTCTGACAAAGCCGGGCTCGGTGTTCAGCCTGATGTTCGTTCTGTATGGGGTGATGCGGTTTACGATGGAGTTGCTGCGCGACGACAATCCGTATGAGATCGGTACGCTGACGGTTTCACAGTTGATCGGCATCGCGCTGGTGGTCCTGGGCGCAGGGCTGCTGGTCTTCTATACGCGCGCGAGGCCTGAAACGCTCCGGGCGACCGAACCGGCAGCCAAGCCGTCTTCGCCAGCGGTCCCATCATCGAAGCGGAACAATCGGGCGAGACGGGCCAAGCCCGGCAAGCGGTCCCGGAACTAGCGGTTGTATCGCCGGCAGCCGGGTCGATCGTATCCCAACGGGGTTTCACTGGTCATTGGCGGGGTGACCGAACCAGATATCGTATCGTCGATATTCCATGATAGGGAACGGAGGGCGGGGCTGCGATGGAGCCGGAGGGGGCGATAAGGTGAGCGTTGCCGATGGAGTCGCCGCAGGGGCGGACGTTTTGGGGAGAATGGCGGCGGGCGTGTGGGTGAGTCTGGGGGGGTGTGGAGCGTGCGGGGGGCTTTGGGTGGGCGGTTTCCGGGTTGTGGACAGCGCATTTTGCGTTGAACATTGAGGGAAATAGCCGATAGTATATAATGTGGGAGAGGACGGGGAACGAAACGGACGGTACTGTTGAAGAAGACGGTTTATGGGGCTCTACGATAGGGATTACACGCAGTCAGGCTCTCGGCAGCAGCATTATGGGGTGCCGCAGATGCGGTTCAACCTGCCTAAGATTACGCTGGTGGTGAAGTGGCTGCTGATTATCAACGTTGGCATCTACGTGTTGAGTGCTCTGAGCGTGCCTCTGAGGGTTTTTCTGGAGAGGTGGTTTTCGGTAGATCCTGGGTCGTGGGTGAGGAAGTTGCAGATCTGGCGTTTGATCAGCTATCAGTTTCTTCACGATACGAGTTGGCCGTGGCATATCTTCTTCAACATGCTGGCGTTGTTCTTCCTGGGCCCTCCGTTGGAGCGGCACATGGGCAGTCGGCGTTTCCTGCCTTTCTACCTGATGTGTGGTGCGGCGGGGGGATTGTTCTACATTCTTCTTTGCAGCATCGGGTTCCTTAGAGACCCGGTGCCGATGATCGGGGCTTCCGGTTCGATTCTGGGCTTGTTGTCGGCGTGTGCGATTCTGTTTCCGCATTTCATTCTGTTTCTGATCGTGTTTCCGGTGCCGATTCGTGTGGCGGCGGTGGCGTTGACTTTCCTGTATATGCTGCTGATCGTGACGCGCAGTGACAACGCCGGGGGCGAGGCGGCGCACCTGGCGGGCATTGCGGCCGGGGCCGGGTATGTCTTGCTTGGTCCCAGGCTGCGGCGATACAAGCTTAAGATCCAGGCGGGGTCGTGGGAGAAGGAAGTGCAAGGCGAGCGTGCGCTGCAGATCGAGGTCGATCGTATCCTGGCGAAGGTTCACAATTCGGGCTTGCACAGCCTGACCGGCAAAGAGAAGCGGATTCTCAAGAAGGCCACTCAGGAAGAACTCAAGCGGACGCACCTCCGCTAGCGCCGATGTCGCCGGCGGTTCCGGGGGTGCTTCTACGGATTTTCAATCCCACTTGAATCGTTTCTGATCGTCGGTCAAGGTCTCGAGGCGTCTTCGGATGTTTTCCTGGCGTACCTTGCTGTCGCGAGACTTGACGATCTCCTCCTTGCTCTCTTTCAGGAGTGCCTGGAGCCCTTCGAGCTTCTTGAGCAGGTGCTCGTAGGCGATCTCTTTCCGGCGGACGATGAGATCGTAGCGTCGGGCGACGACTTCCTGAAGGTCGGCCCCAATGGCCTGTCGCCTGGCGTCGGATTTCTCGCGGCGCATGCGAGCGAGCAAGTGGTCCCGTCTGATCTTGAGTTCGAAGTCCTCCTTAAGCACGGCTCCGAGCTCGGGATTGTCCTGTTCGGCCTCGAAGATATAGCCGTACTTGGCGCGGAGATGCTCATATTGCTTGACGTAAAGCTGCGGGTCTTTCTCCTGGAGCTTGTCGAGTTCCTTCTCTTCCTGGGGGTAATTGGTCTTGAGCCACAGGACGAAGTCGGCCTTCCACCGTTTGCGCCAGGCGTCGTAGCGCTCGCGGCTGATCTGTTCGATCTCCTGTCGCCCGTGTTTGCCCAACTCGGCCTTGAACTTCTCAGGGTCTTTCTTACGCAGTTGGGCCAACTGTTTGGCCTTGTCGGGGTCGCGTTGTTGAATGCCCTTCATGATGCGATCGGCCATTTGGTCGGAATACCAGCGGTACCAGCGAGGCTGCCGGGCGTCACTCGGCTCGTCCTCCCAGATGTCCGCGGTCTTGTCCTGTGCTTGGTCCTTGGCCGCGACGAGGGATGCGGCGGCGGCCATGAGGGCCATGACGAGAAGTAAAGCGGTTCGACGTTGCTTCATCGGTGCTATTCCTTATTCTCTCCAGAATTCGGTGTTGATCTGCATCAATGCCGTCTCAACCTCGTGCAGCGTGGCGACGCGGACGTCTTGTGTTTGCCCGGCCTCAAGGGCGCGGACCTGGTCCTCAATGTGGCTAATCTCGGAGGCGAGGTAGGCAATGTCCATATCATCGGTGGCAATGTCGTCGCTCTCCCAGATGGCGGTGGGGATCAGGGTGGCGTAGCTGGTTTGAGGGTTCGTTTGTGGGTCGCGGCCTAGAAGGACCAGTATGGCCATGACGATGACGGCGGCGGCCGCGGCGAGGACGCGCCGCAGCCGATGGGGCTTGGCCGGCGGGGTCGCCAGGGTGGTGGCGATCTGGAGCTTGATGCCGATGATGACCTCGGGCCGAGGCTCGGGGACCGGGTAGGCGGCGAGCATCCCATCGGCCAGACGGATATCCCGGGCGGCTGCCTCGGCCTCTGTGGGCTCTGTGAACCGCTCGAACAACTCTCTGAGATCTTCCTGGTTTCGGTCTTCCATTGAGTCAGCCCTCCATGAGTTCACGCAGCTTCTTGAGCCCTCGATGCAACTTCGACAACGCGGTGCCAATCGGCTCAGACCGCTGGTCGGCGATTTCCTTGAAACTCAGTCCCGAATAGAAACGCAGCACAATCAGTTCGCGGGTGTCGGCGTCGAGTCGGTTCAACTGGATCTGGAGCTTATCGAGCTTCTCGTCCTTGTCGTCGGACTTACGGTCCCCAGTGGGGCGCAGCTCCAACTCGGTTCGCCTGCCGTCCAGCAGCTTCTTTCTTCGCTGGCGGCCCCGCAGGTGGTCATGGAAGATGTTGGCTGAGACCCGGAACAGCCAACTCTCGAACGCGCCACCCTTGTAGGATCTGATCTTCTCGACGAGTCTCAGGAACAGCTCACTGAGGAGCTCCTCGCTGAGGTCCCGGTCGCTTGTCAGCCGATAAAAGTAACCATAGCAACGCCCGGCGTACATATCAACGATCTGCGCAAAGGCCTCAGCATCCCCCGACCTGCAGCCTTCTATGATTCGGGCTAGCTCGGTGCCTTCACCCATCTTTTAGCTTCACTACCAATACACCAAGACGTTATCTGCAAAGGGTTTATTCCAAGAATCCTGGAAACCGCCGGCCCGGCGGGGCGTTGGCTGCCTCTTGGCCCGCGGTTGGTGAGGACGTTCTGGTGCGGGAGCCTTGTCCTGGCGAGGGCGCCTCCGTTCGGCCGAGCCGGGGCGGGACCTGTCGATCCTGGATTAGGTGGGCCAGGGACTATCCTGATCCTCATCTTCCTCTGGGTCCAGTTTCCACTGGTCGGACTCTTCCATTTCGTTAATCTCACGCTGAACGTACTTGAAGATCTTGTCCTGGAGCGGGGCCAATCGACCGTACGATTGGAGCATGGTCTGATAGCTGGCCAGGAGCATATCGAGGCGGATGAGCTGCCACTTGGCGATGCATTCGGGCTCTTTGACGTTGGAGAAGGGGTCGCATTTGAATATCTTCTTCCCGTCGGGTCCGATCTCGCAGAACTCACATTGGTCACACTTAATCATTCTGACACCCCGTTTCGTCGACGGTGCGGCGGGCGAGACTGGATGTCTCTATACGCGTGATCCCGCGTCGTGCTGCGTGCGGTATCCGCTGCCACGTCTCGTTGGTGCAAAGGCGACATTCGCCGTTATTATCTCTTTACAGAAGGATTATTCGAGTGTAACATGATCTTATACGCGCTCGACAGTGATGGGAATAGGATTCTGGGTTTTGTTAGAGGATTACATGAGCAAACCACGACGGCGAAGGAAGATAGGCAGCAAGAAGAGACGGACGCGCTGGAAAATCCGGCATAAGATCAGCTAGAGAGAGATAGTCTCATTTCTGTATTTTCACCCTGTAGGGAGTTCTCGTGCCGGGGAGCGGAAGTTGCGCCTCTGGTGCGATCGCGGGCATGAATCACTTTCGTGTCGTGTTCCAATCCGAGGGCAAGGAGGTTTGGATCCATCAGGGTGCGACCGTTCTGGAAGCGGCCGGTCAGGCTGGAATTGCATTGGTGACCCCTTGCGGGGGCAAGGGGATCTGTGGGAAATGCCTAGTCGAACTATCCGGGTCCGGGCAGCGCGTGCCGGCGTGCCAGTACGTGGTGGATCGGGACCTGACGGTGAGGGTTCCGTCGACGTCGCGCTTCTACGAGCAGAAGATCCTCGCTGACGGCATCGGTCGTGGTGATCGGTTGGAGGCGACGATTTCCGAGCGGTATCGGCGTTTGGCGGGGACGGGGGAGGTTCTGGGGGTGGCGGTTGATGTGGGCACGACGACCGTGGTGGCGAAACTGGTCGATCTGAGCGAGGGGCGTGCTCTCGGTGTGGAGGCGACTGTCAATCCTCAGTCACGTTTCGGGGACGACGTGATCAGCCGGATTCACTACGCCCAATCGCCAGAGACTCTGGGGGAATTGCAGCAGACCATTGTCGGCTGCGTGAACGAGCTGATTCGGAAGCTTTGCGAGGGGGCCGGCAAGGATAGGGACTCGGTCTACGAGGTCTGCCTCGTGGGCAACACCACCATGAACCACCTTCTCCTGGGGTACCCGGTCGAGCAGTTGGGCCAGGCTCCGTACCGGGCGCACTCGGTGGAGGCGCATGATGTGCGGCCGGAGGTGCTGGGGCTGGTGATGAACGGGGCGGGCAACATCCACACGGCCGAGAACATCGCGGGCTTCGTGGGGTCTGACACGACAGCGGTGGCTTTGGCTGTCGGCATGGATGTGGCGACTGAGATGACCCTGGTGGTGGACATCGGGACGAATGGGGAGTTGGTGGTGGGCACGGGCGATCGGCTCTACGCGGCCAGTTGCGCGGCCGGGCCGGCTCTGGAGGGGGCGCGGATCCGATGCGGCAGTAGAGCGGCCGAGGGGGCTATCGAAGCGGTGGTGATCGACGATGGGGATATTGGGCTGGACGTGATCGGAGGCGATGTCACGCCGCGGTCGATCTGCGGCAGCGGCTTGATCGACGCGGTGGCGGTGATGCTCGAACTGGGCGTGATTGACGCGACGGGACGGTTCGCGAGCGCGGAGGAGGCAGCGGATCGGTGCTCGGAGGCGACGCGGGGGCGGCTATTGGAGATCGACGGGCAGGGGGCTTTTTGTCTGGCCTTCAATGACGGGACGCGCGAGGCAGCGGTGGTTCTGACGCAGAAGGACGTTCGAGAGTTCCAGTTGGCCAAGGGGGCGATTCAGGCGGGGATTCGGCTGCTGCTGGGGAAGATGAGCATTGGTGTGGGGGATCTGGAGGCGGTCTTGCTGGCTGGGGCGTTCGGCAACTACATTCGACCGAGCAGTGCGGTGCGCGTTGGTCTGCTGCCTGATGTGCCACTGGAGCGCCTTCACTTTGTGGGCAATGCGGCGGCTTCGGGTGCGGAAATGCTGCTGCTCAGCGAGGCGTGCCGAGAGCGGTCGGCGGCGCTGGCGGTGCGGATCGAGTACGTTGAGCTCGCGAACGAGCGTGGTTTCGGCACGGTTTTCGCCGGGGCGATGCTGCTTTGTCCCTGAGGGTTGCGGCGGCGCAGGGCGGGGGATACGCGGGTTACAGCAGGTACACGATATACCCGGCGTAGGCGGCCAGGAGGAGCAGGCCGCTGAGGCGTCCGACGACGCGTTTGCCGATGACGATGGCGGCGGTGAAGGCGAGGCCGACGCCGACCATGATCCAGAAGTCGATGCCGCCAGCGAATCGTGGACTGACCGTGAAGGGGCGGACCGTCGCGGCAATTCCCGTGACGAGAAGGGTGTTGAAGATGTTGGAGCCCACGAGGTTGCCGACGGAAATGTCGTGGTGACCCTTGAGGGCGGCGACCACGCAGGTGATCAGCTCGGGCAGTGAGGTTCCTACGGCCATGATGGTGGAGCCGATGACGGCGTCGCTGAGTCCGATCCTGGTGCCAATGGTCACGGCGCCATTGAGGGCTATCTTTGCGCCCACGGTCAGGCCGATCAAGCCAGCGAGGACAAAGACGGCGTTGGCGGCGAGGCTTCGGGCGGCGGGCCCCGGGCTTGGGCCGGTGGCGGGGACCTGCGGGGTGGCGCCGCGTTTGGCGGCGATTACGGTATAGACGAGCAGGGCGGCGAAGATGGCCAGCAGGGCCAGGCCCTCCCATCGGGCGAGGCTGAGGCCGCGCAGTACGGGCCAGAGCAGCAGGGCGACGAGGAGCATGGTGGGGACTTCACGTCGGAGCGTGCGTGCCTGGACACGAAGGGGGCTGATGAGCGCCACGATGCCGCCTACCAAGGCGAGGTTGGCAATGTTGGAGCCGAAGACGTTGCCGATGGCGAAGTCGCCGCGGCTGTCGATCACGGCGGCAATGCTGGCGGCGGCTTCCGGCGCTGAGGTGCCCATGGCGACGACGGTGAGCCCGACGACGATCTGGCTGACTCCCAGTCGCTCGGCGATCGCGACGGCTCCCTGGACGAGCATGTCGGCACCCTTCCAGAGAAGGACCAAGCCAGCAGCCAGCAGCACTATCGCCCAAACCATCGCATCTCCATCCTGTATCGGGGCCCGGTAATCGACGTCATGGGCATCCGATGGCCTGGTGTGCCCCGACGTCCGGGTGAGACGATATCCGGCATGGCATCACATTGCAACACATCTGCGGCCAGGGCTTGGGCGCAGCGCCTTAACCGTGTCACTGGATTGCCGGGTCGTGACGCGTTGAGGCGGGCGACTTTCAGATCCTTCCCACTGCGAGGCAGGCGTTGTGGCCACCGAAGCCAAAGGAATTGCTGATGGCGATATCGATCTTGGCCTCGCGTGCCTTGAGCGGGACGTAGTCCATCTTGAGATCGCACCGTTCGTCCTGATTGTCCAGGTTGATCGTGGGGGGGATGATGGACTCGTTGATCACTTTGATGGCGGCAATGAGCTCAACGGCGGCGGTGGCGCCGAGCATGTGTCCGAGACAGCCCTTGGTGGAACTGACGGGGACCTTGTAGGCGTGCTGTCCGAAGACGCTTCGTATGGCGGTGCTCTCGGCGATGTCGTTGAGTTCGGTGCTGGTGCCGTGGGCGTTGATGTAGCCAACGTCCTCGGGATTGATCTTGGCGTCTGCCAGGGCCAGTTTCATGGCCATCGCCGCACCGGCGCCGTCGGGCAGGGGGGCGGTGATGTGGTAGCCGTCGTCGGTGGCGCCGTAGCCGAGCAGCTCGGCGTATATGCGGGCCCCGCGTTTCTTTGCGTGATCGTAGTCCTCCAGGACCAGGATGCCGGCGCCCTCGGATAGAACGAATCCATCGCGGTCGCGGTCGAAGGGCCGGGAGGCGATCTGCGGAGCATCGTTGCGCAAGCTCAAGGACCGTGCGGCACAGAAGGACCCGAGGCCAATAGGCGTCATGGCGGCTTCGGACCCGCCTGTGATGATGGCGTCGCTGCGGCCGCTGGCAATGTTCCAGAATGCTTCGCCTATGGTATGGTTGCCGGAGGCGCAGGCGCTGGTGACGGAGAAACAGGGACCGCGCGCACCGAACTGGATGGCGATGTTGCCGCTGGCGGCGTTGGCCATGAGGCGGGGGACGCAGAAGGGCGAGACCTTGCCGGGGCCCTTTTCGAGGAGACGGACGTGCTGTTCCTCGATCTCCTTGATGCCGCCAATGCCGGTTCCCACGATGACGCCCACGCGGTATGGGTCTTCCTGGGAGACATCCAGGCCGCTGTCGGCAACGGCGTTGATGGCGCCGGCGATGGCGTACTGGGTGAAGCGGTCCATGCGTTTGGACTCGCGTTTATCGATATACTTGGTTACGTCAAAATGCTTTATCTCGCCGCCGAAATGGACGGTGAAGGCACTCGCATCGAACGATTCGATGTTGGAGACCCCACTTCGCCCTTCGCACAGCGCAGCAAACAACTCATCGACGGACTCAGATAGCGCAGTGACACAGCCCAAGCCCGTTATGACCACTCGACGTCTATTCATGGCGGGCTTACGTGCTTTCTTTTTTCTTGGTTTGGGCAATGTTGACGATGTAGTCGACAGCAGCACCAACGGTCTGAATCTTCTCGGCCTCTTCGTCGGGAATACTCATGTCGAACTCATCTTCGAACTCCATGACGAGCTCAACGGTGTCCAGTGAGTCGGCATTCAAATCGTTGATGAAGGACGTCTCCTTGCTGATTTCAGACTTATCAACGCCCATTTGCTCGCTGATGATCTCGATCACCTTATTCTCGACCGCCTGGACATCCACCTCATCGATACTCACTTGTTGATCCTCCCTAATACATTCGGACTTCAAACGGACTTCCGTCTGTTGGAATCACCTGACTGCATACCATCACCGCCTCCCCCCTAATTTGGGCGGTATGTTACCGGCTGGGGGGGTGTTAGACAAACATTTTCTGAATTATTTTTACATGGCCATCCCGCCATCGACACAGAGGACCTGGCCGGTAATGTAGCCCGCCTGGTCGCTGGCGAGGAAGGCGACGGCCTTGGCGACATCATCGACGGTGCCGAACCGCTTGACCGGGATGACGTCCTTGGCGGCCTTCTTGACGGGTTCGGGGAGCCCATTGGTCATGTCCGTCTGGATAAACCCGGGGGCAATGCAGTTTGCGGTGACCCCCTTCTTGCCGATTTCGCGGGCGATTGACTTGGCCAAGCCGATGAGTGCGGCCTTGCTGGCGGCGTAGTTGGTCGATCCGGCCTGTCCCATGACGCCAGCGACTGAACTGATGTTGACGATGCGGCCGAATTTGTTGCGGATCATGGATCGGGCGGCGACGCGTGTGGCGGTAAAGGCGGCCCGGAGGTTGACGGCGATGACCTTGTCGAAGTCGTCGTCGTCCATCTGGATCATGAGCTTGTCGCGCGTGATGCCGGCGTTGTTGACCAGAATGCCGATGCCACCATGTTCGGCGGCCAACTCCTCGAGGACCTCGGTGAGCTTGGGGGTGTCGGTGATATCGACAGCGCGGGTCAGGACGTCGAAGCCGGCCTCCTTGGCGGCCTTCTGGAGGTCTTTCAGTTGATCGGCGATGATGTCCAGGGCGGCGACGGTGCGTCCCTGGTGTAGCAACTCGAATACAATGGCGCGGCCGATGCCTCGGGCCGCTCCTGTGACTACGGCAAGTCGTTTCTCAGCCATCCTCAGAATCTCCCATCTGTAACGAACACAAGTCAAGTCTTCGGTCGTACCCGCCTGGGGTGGGGCGGGCCAAGGCCGCAAGCTATTGGGTTTCCATCAGGGCCTTGAGTGATTCGGCGCTGCTGATGTTGGTGACACGTGTTTTCCTATTGATCCGTCTCATCAGGCCGGTCAGCACGCGGCCGGGCCCGATCTCGTAGAACTTCTCAACGCCCTCGGCCAGGAGTCGCTCCATGCACTTGTGCCATAGGATCGGGCCGGTGAGCTGCTGGGCCAGGCCTTCGGCGACAGCGGCGGCGCTGGGGTAGTAGTCGGCGCTGATGTTTGCCAGGGTCTTTATCGACGCCGGCTCGGTCAGGGTGCACTCGGAGAGGGCTTGCCTGAGGGCCTCGGCGGCACTGGCCATCATGGAGGTGTGAAACGCTCCGGCGACTTCCAGGCGAATGGCTTTGACGGCGTCGAACTCCGGCGCGAGCTGGGCGGCTCGCTCGCAGGCGGCCACGTCGCCACTGATGACGATCTGGCCGGGGCAGTTGAAGTTGACCGGCGCGAGGACCTGGCCTTCGGCGGCCTTCTCACAGAGTTGCTGCACCTTGTCTTCGTCGAGGCCGATGACGCTGACCATCGTGCCTTCGGTGGCGTCAGCGGCGGCCTGCATGGCTTCGCCACGCTTCTTGACGAGTCTGAGGCCGTCCTCGAACGTGATGATTCCGGCCGCGTAGAGGGCGGTGTACTCGCCCAGGCTCAGTCCAGCGGTGACGGTTGGGGCGATTGCCTTGGTGGCCGGCTCGGTGCGCAGGACCTCGAGGAGTGCCGCCGAGGTGGCGAAAATGGCCGGCTGGGACATGGTGGTGGTATTGAGTGTTTCAGCCGGACCTTCGAAGCAGACCTTACGCAAATCGAAACCGACGACGGCGTTGGCCTTTTCAAAGACCTCGGCCGCGACGGGGAATGTCTTGGCTATGTCGGCACCCATGCCCACAAGCTGGGCACCTTGTCCGGGAAAGAGAAAAGCAGTACTCATGGTTCGCGTCCTTGAACAGAGCTTGCCGAAAGCGTTCCTTGAAATCGGGGGGTGCTCGCTTAGAACTCGATGACGTTGGCACCCCAGGTGACGCCGGCGCCAAACGCCACGAAGATGAAAACGTCCCCTTTCTTGAGCTTGCCTGCCCGCACGCACTCATCGAAAGCAATGGGCACGGAAGCGGCGGAGGTGTTGCCGTACTGGGCAATGTTGACAAAGACTTTCTCGTCAGGCAGCTTGAGTCGCTTGGCGGCGGATTCGATGATCCGGGCGTTCATCTGGTGGGAAACAACCATGTCGATGTCATCGACCGTCAGGTCGCAATGCTCGAGGCAACTGGTGACTGAGTCCACGATTCGGCGGACAGCTTGCTGGTAGACCTCGCGTCCCTTAATTTGCACATAGATGCCGTTGGGATCGTCCAGGGGCTCAGAGGCGGGGTGACGCGAGCCGTGGGCCTTGCAGTTGAGCGTCTCCCAGTACTCGGCGTCGGCGCCCAGCGTGCTGAACATGATGCCCCGGCTGTGATCGTTTCTTCTCTCGACCACGACGGCACCGGCGCCGTCGCCAAAGAGAATGCAACTGGCTCGGTCCTTCCAGTTGGTGATCTTGGTGAGGGTCTCGGCGCCGATGAGCAGGGCCTTGTTGGCGGTGCCGTTTTCCATGAATTGCTGTATGACGTGGAGGCCATAGACGAATCCACTGCAGGCGGCGGCCAGATCAAAGACCCAGGCGTTCTTGGCGCCGAGCGCTTCCTGGACGAAGCAGGCGGTCGAGGGGAAGGGCATCTCGGGTGTGATCGTGGCGACGACGATCAGATCCAGCTCCTTGGCGTCGACGCCGGCGTATTCCAGCGCGTTCCTGGCGGCTTCGGTGGCCAGGGTGGCCGTTGTCTCCTTGCTGGTGGTGATGTGTCGAACCTTGATCCCGGTCCGCGTGGTAATCCACTCATCGGAGGTATCAACCATGTGGGCGAGGTCGTCGTTGGTCAGAAGCTTTGCTGGTGCGTAGGAGCCACATCCTGTTATGACGGCTCGGTTGGCGGGGGGGGAGGGGGCGGTATCCTTAGTCATCAGAGGTCCTTACGTGTGCTTCGGAGAGACAGTCCGTGATTCTCTCGTTGATTCTTTGGGTGTGGAACTTCTTGGCGGAGAGCACGGCGTTGCGGATCGTCCTGCTCTTGCTTGAGCCGTGGCAGATCATTGCGGTGCCATTGATGCCCAACAGCGGGGCTCCGCCGTACTCGTTGTAGTCGTGTTTCTGGTAGACCCGCATGATGATGGGCTTGAACTTGAGGGCCAGGCGGGCCTTTTCCTTCATGAGTTCTTGCTTGATGGCGCGGAACAACCCGTCGACAGCGCCCTCGGTGAGCTTGAGTATCACGTTGCCGACGAATCCCTCGCAGACGACGACATCGCATACGCCCTGGAAGATGTCGCGGCCTTCGATGTTGCCGATGAAATTGAGTCTGTCGTCGGATCGCAGAAGCTCGCGCGTGCGCTTGACGACCTCATTGCCCTTGGCGTCCTCCTGACCAATGCTCATCAGGCCCACGCGGGGGTTCTCGATCCCGAGGATGTGTCGTGAATAGACGCTTGACATGACGCCGTACTGATAGAGATTAAGAGGCTTGCAGGCGACGTTGGCGCCGACGTCGCAAATGGTGACCGGCCCGGCGCTCATGGGAAAGACCACGGCGATACCGGGGCGATTGACGCCGGGCAGGTTTCGCATGCGCATCTGAAACGCGGCGACACAGGCACCGGTGTTGCCGGCAGAGATGACCGCGTCGGCCTGGCCGTGCTTGGCCAGTTTGGCCATGACGGCGATGGAACTCTTGGGTTTGGCGCGCAGGCTCTCGATGGGGGCCTCGTCCATGGCCACGACATCGGGCGCATCGGTCACGCTGACGCGGTCCTTCTTGCCGCGAAGACCGGCCAGCTTGGACTCAATAAGCTCCTGCGGCCCCACCAGAACCACTTCGTCGTCCCTGTCGAGCTGAGGAATCGCCTCCAACGCGCCGGCGATGATCTCGTCGGGCGCGTGGTCACCTCCCATGGCGTCTATTGCGATCCGCATCCTTAGCTAGCTTCCTCCTTGCCGAGTTTCAGTGTGATCGCCGGGTTGACGTATCCGCAGTTTTCGCAGGCGGCATGGGGCAGCTTAGCCTGGCCGCACTTGGTGCACTGCGAGTAGTTGACAGGCGTGAGCCTGTGGTGAGCCCGGCGGGTCCGTGTTCTGCTCTTGCTGGTTTTCTTGTCTGGCAACATCGTTGGCGACTCCCGTTTCTCTGCGGAAAACCAGCAGAGATATTCCCTAGCTTAACGTAAAACTATTCCTAATAACTGACATAGGAATATCTGTCAAGGCAAATATCGTCCCGCTGTGGCAAACGTTCCTCTCGGGCGGCCATGGTGCCCTGGAACAGCTTGCTTCCCGGGCACGCGCGTCGAGGCGCGACGTGGCCTGGTCAGTCAATTTTCCCGGCGACGCCGGGGATGCCGAATACCGGCGAACTCTCGCGTTTGACGCGTATGGGCAACTGCTTCTCCGGGAGCAGTTGGTAGCCCTTCTCTTGCATGCAGCTTTCCACGAACTTGGTCTCGTAGCTTCCCAGGCCGTGTGTCCGTTCGACGTCAGAGTAGCGGGAGGCCTCCAGGCGGCACCGGGAGAGATCTTCCCGGCACTGTTGGTAGGTCTTGCCTTCCTGGTACCAGAACTTCGTGCAACCACCCAGGAGACATGGCAAGAGCAGCAGCAATCCCGCGAGAATCGACCTCATTTCTTGGCTCCAAGAGACCCAGCATTCCAGTTGTACCTGTTCCCCAGCCTGAACCGGCAACGCGCCACAGGCGAGGGAAAGACGACGCCACCCCACTCCAAAAGGGGTGGAATTATCCCCGAAAGTCCGCCGTGTGTCAACAGCGCAACAGGGAATTAGCGGGCCTAAATGGGGATTTCCAGGCAGGGAGAAAGGCTATCTGGGCAGTGGGGGTGGTCGCGCACAGGCGGAGTGGGCCCCGAGGAAGAACGTGATGTGCAAGGGAAGCGGCCGATCAGGCCGGGCGCCAGGGCTTGGGGCCGTTGTCCTTGCGCTGGAGGAACTTGGCGTCGACTTGCTGGTACCACGCGTGGAGCCTGGCGCGCATCTGGTCGACGCGCTGCGGATAGGCGAAGGCCAGGTCCTCGCGTTCGCCTATGTCGAGCCTGAGGTTGTAGAGGTGGACGCGGCCGTCTTCGAAGCGCTCGATCAGCTTCCAGTCGCCCATGCGGATGGCTCCGCCTGGGAAGCCCCCCTGGTTGGAATAGTGGGGGTAATGCCAGTAGATGGCGTCGCGGTCGATCTCGGTGGCGCCGGCCATGAGGGGGACGAGGGATTTGCCGTCGAGGTGCTGGGCATCCTGCGGGGGCAGGCCGGCCATCTCGAGGATGGTCGGGTAGAAGTCGGTGCTGGTGACGGGGACGTCGCATTTGGAGCCCGGGTCGGTGACGCCGGGCCAGCGGATGAGGAAGGGTTCGCGAATGCCGCCCTCGTAGAGCCAGCCTTTGCCGCCGCGGAGGGGGAAATTGGAGGTCGGGGAGCCTTCACTGGTCGAGAGGCCGCCGTTGTCGGCCATGAGGATGACGGCGGTGTTCTCGTCGAGGCCCAGCGTCTCAAGGCGGTCCAGGACGCGGCCGATTTGTTCGTCCATGGCCTCGACCATGGCGGCGTAGGTGGGGTGACACTGTCGGATGCGGACCTGCCGGGCGTTGGTTGTGGGCCAGACCTGTTCTTCCGGGCCGAATTCCGGCTCGTTGGCGCCCAGCCAGGTCTTGCGGCGCGCCTCGTACTTGGCGATGAGGTCGTCGCGGCCCTGTAAGGGGGTATGAACGGAGTAGAACGCCAGATAGAGCAGGAAGCGGTCGTTCTGGTATTGGTCCAACAGGCGCAACGATTCGTCGGTCAGGATTCTGGGCAGGTGAGACCCGGCCTCGTAGTCGCCGAGCCGGGGATTGTCGAAGGGGGCGAAGTAGCCGCCGCGGGGTGAGCCGACGGACCACCCTCCCACGTTTTCGTCGAATCCCTGGTTCTCGGGCCAGTACTCCTCGGTGGGTCCCAGATGCCACTTGCCCAGGAAGGCGGTCTTGTAGCCGTGGGCCTTGAGGGCCTCGGCCAGTGTCGTCTCTTCCACGGGCATGTTGCTGTGGAGCGGGGCGGGGTTGAATCGACCCGAGCGGGTGCCGCTGAACCAGTTGGTTGCGTTGACACGGGAGGGATACTTGCCCGTCATGATGCTGTATCGGGTGGGGCTGCAGACGGGGTTGGCGGCGTAACCATCGGTGAAGT
>Ga0272442_10001585_pt1 | contig 34138 bp, 34 predicted proteins | sample SSMForm2O_FD_200262 | JGI IMG/M metagenome (GOLD analysis project Ga0272442, IMG submission 200262) | Marine sediment archaeal communities from Little Sippewissett salt marsh, Falmouth, MA, United States - SSM-Form-2O | ecosystem: Environmental > Aquatic > Marine > Wetlands > Sediment ... | reverse complement strand
GGAAGGCCCCTTGAAGTGCTAGAGAAAAGAAAATTGAGTTAGAACCAGAACATGACGTTGGCGCCCAGCAAACCTGTATTTAGATCCGGTTGGACATTAAACAAACCGTCTTGAACGATCAGCGCCATGATGTAGCTCACACCGAAGGAGATCTTTCCCAGCTTGATATCCGCGTTGGCCTTGACATTATATCCGCCCAGTACAGGCTCAGCGGCATCATTCAGCACAAATAGAAACGTGGGACCGGCTCCCAGGGACAGGCGCAGGAACGCCAGATCCAGAGCCAGGCCGACATCGCCATACAGATCGATCGAAGTGACTTCTCCTACACTTACCAGACCCAGGGCCTCGAGTTGGAGGATACTGAGCTTGAAGCGGGCATCCGCTCCGAAAGTAACACCACCCTTGCCCCACTCCGAAACGTCCGGATCCTCTCCGATCAACACCGGGGTGTTCAGAAAAGCCGAGGCGCCCAATCCCAGCTCGGCGAAAGAGAGCAGCGGGATGAAGGCCAGTACCAATACCAGAATAAGCGTCTTTTTCATCTTGTCCTCCCTCTGACGGGAACGCTGTCCCCGTCTAGATTTGTCGTAGATTTAATATACACCTCTAGAACATTTTTTTCATGATTCTAGGTCACCGTTTTTTCTTTTTTTACTCTTACTGCTTCAACCTGACCGAACCGGCGGCCGTGGCCAGGGTGATTCGGGGCAGGGCGGAACCGCGGCTGAAGCTGTTGCGCAGGTAGGTCTGGCCGGCATGAACGAAGATCTCCTGCTGGTCGAAAACAACGGGAGACTCGATGCGTCCGGCGTACTCCAGAGCCGAGAACTCGTAGGTACCGGCAATGGCGTTTCCGTTCAGGTCGAGCTCCACCTTGCCGGCTGCGGAGGTGAGGGAGAGGTCGAAGAGCGGCGTTTCCGCCAGTTGCACTTCGATATCCCCGGCGGCGCTGCTGAAGCTGCACTCCCCGGTCGGTCGTAGCTCGAATGCCGCAATTTTACCGGCAGCCGTGACCGCCTCGATCTCGGCGCCAAGACCTTCCAGCTCCACATCCCCGGAGACGGTGCGCAGCTCCAGGCGGCCGTCGAATCCGGCAAGCTCAACCTCTCCGCTGACCGTGTTCACTTCCAGCTGTCCGGCAAGATTCCACAGTCGTATTGGGCTGCTGGCCGTGTTGATGTAAATCCTCCCGTCCAGATCCCGCACAGAGATAGCTCCGGAGGCGCTATCGGCTTCCAGCCTGGCGTAATCTCCCCTCGATTCCAATTCACCCGAGGCGGAGGAAAACAGCACCTCCGTAGCGGAAGGTACGGTAAGCTGCCAGTACGCCGAACCCCGGGTCGATCCCCCCAAGAAACGCTCCCGCAGCCGGAGCTCCGCGCTGCGTTCTCTAACCTCCACCTGGTAGCGATCCTCATCATGAGTATGAAGGACCCTCAGCTGAATCAGGTCTTGCGAGCCGGTTTCGATGATACAATCCGCGCTGATCACCTCGATCACAAGCCGCGCTTTCCCGGGCAGCTCCCGGACGATCTCCTGCCGATCCGCCGGATCTTGCCCGCCCCGTGCACATGCAACGAATGAGGTGAACATCCCGGAAACGATCAGGAGGCCGATGATCATGACACTCGGAGATACCGTTTTGCAGCCCAGCAGACGCCTCATAAGTGCAACTCTAAAATATCCCGGTCCTGCACGGCTTCATGCTTGGATACGGTAAGAGGTTTGTCCGAGCCCCGCCACATACGGGCGAAGCGGAGATTCTGCAGGAAATCCTTGTGGATCAAGGAGCAGATATCCCCCACGGTTTGACCGGCAAACACGGTGTACGGTTTCTCCAGCTCCGGCTTCTTTCCCGGTGCTTTTGAGTAGACCCGTACAATGCCGAGCCATTCAAACAACACCCGGGGCAGTCTGCCGATCGCCTCCGGGTCCTTGCTCGACAGGGGCAGGATCTGGAAACGATCCCCGATCATCTCCCTCAGCAGCTCCAGCCGTGCCTCCGCTCCCGGGAGGTCGAGCTTGTTGGCGATCATCCGTGAACGGATCCGATCCCGATCCTCTCTCGGCTGTCCCACGAAGGTAACGTGGCGCAGCTCGAATGCCTGGAACACAGCCTCCAGATCGTCCAGCATGCAGTCCGTCGACAGATCCGCGACCAGCAATACGGCCTCCGCCCCCCGCACCACGCTGAGCAGGTGGGTGGGCATGTACTCAGGGGTTACCGGAGGTGTATCCACAAGCTGGATCTGAATGTCCTCATATTGCACCATCCCCGGCTGCATGGCATGGGTGCTGAACGGATACTCCCCGATATCCGGAGTGGCGTTGGTCAGGGCTTTGAGAATCGAGGACTTTCCGCTGTTCGGTGCTCCGACCAGAATCACCTGGGCGGCTCCCTCCTTCTCGAATCCCAGGGTGGGGCCCCCGCCGCTCTTTTGCCCGGTGCTTTCCTGCTGCTTCTGCAGCTTGGACATTCTCCGTTTCAGATCCGCATACAGATGATCGGTACCCTTGTGTTTGGGCAGCAGGGCGATCATATCTTCCAGGCGGGTGATCTTCTCATCGATGGTCTTGGCGGCGCGGAACGCCTCCTCCGCCTTCTTGTACTCCGGTCCTACGTTCGTCGGCATGGGCCTAAGTATAAGCAAAAAAGGCGTTTCCCTCCAACCGATTGCTGCGGCGCGGAGCGCGGTGGACGGGCAGCCGGCGGCGCGGAGCGCGGAAAACACCATTTCCACAAACGCAAGCTGCCGACCCTGAGGCCGGCAGCTTCGCAGAGCTGAAAAAGTCAATGGAGCACCGGGCTAGCGGCGCTTGATCGAAGAGGCTCCAGACAGATCGATACGACCCATGGTGGGAGATCCGCTGAAGTACAGCCTGGAGGCTCCGCTGGCATCGATGTCCAGTGTTCCGTCTATCACCACCTCAGCCTCGCTGGCGCCGCTCAGTTCGATGTCCGCATCCTGCACCGGAAAATCCTCCAGATCCAAATTGCTGGCCCCGGAGGCATCAAGGCGCAGATCCTCCGCCTGGCCCTGCAGGCGAACCCGGCTAGCCCCGGAGACCTCAATACGCACATCCTGAGCCGAAATCTCACCATCCAGATAGCTGGCCCCGGACAGGTCCACCTCGAAATCCTCGACAGAGGAGAACCCGCTGAACCGAATGTCGCTGGCGCCGCTGGCACCGACCCCCCGCAGTTCCGGCATATGCACCTCCGCCTCCAGGGTGGCGTTGCGCAGGTTGTAGCGCATAGAAGGCTTCAGGCCGACCACCAGGGTCTCTCCCCTCTTCTCGACCCGCAGGTGCTTCTGCAGATTGTCATCCGCCCGGACCACGACCTTGAAGCGGCTGCCCTGGATGATCTCCACCTGGAAGGTGTGACTGACATCCACCTTGGTGAAGCCCCGGAAATCGAAGTCCTGGGTAACGATCCGCCCGGATCCGTTTACCCGCTCATCCCCGCCGGCCAGCCTGTCCAATACGACCCGGGGCGCTCCCGGGGATCCCTTGGTGCCGAAGGGAAAATGTCCCCCGGTGCTCTGGGCACTCACCGTGCAACCCAGCAGAAGTACGGACAACAACAGCGTTCCCGCAGTCAAAACCTTTAATTTCATACCATGCCCTCCTAATCGGTTATTGTTAACTTGCCTTCAAGATAACCCAAGTTGAGTGCCGGTACATCGGAACAATGATTGGTTTTTCCTGAGGCCTCAGGTCATACAAAACACGGAGAAACTCATCCAAATGTCGTAGAACCCCGGGGCTACTCCTCCAGAGTGACCAGTCCCTCCCGAACGGCGAACAGAGCGGCCTGGGTTCTGTTGGGCAGCTCGAGCTTCATCAGGATGTTGCTGACGTGGGTTCGCACCGTCGGCTCGCTGATGAAAAGCTTGTCCCCGATATCCCTGTTGGACAGACCCCGGGCAATACAGCATAGCACCTCGGTCTCCCTGGCGGTGAGCTCCTCAACCGGTTTCGGCGGTTCTGTCTTCCTCATTCTCCGGATCAGCTTCTGGGCGATCTCCGGGTTGAGAGCGGAACGGCCCTGATGCACATCCCGGATGGCCCGCAGCAGCTCATCCGGAGTGGCGTCCTTGAGCAAACAGCCCATGGCTCCAACCTCGATCGCGGTCAGTACTTTTTCATCTTCCGAGAAGCTGGTCAAAACCAGTATTCGCGCCTCCGGATCGTTCTGGCGGATCTTCCCGATCGCCTCGATCCCGTCCATCCGGGGCATGACCAGGTCGAGCAGGATCACATCAGGGCGAAGCGTTTCGGCCAGCTCCACGGCCTCGGCCCCATCCGCTGCCTCCCCGATAATCTCCATGCCCTCCTCCGTCTGGATCAGCGCAAGCAGGCCTTTGCGGACTACGGCATGATCATCTGCTATCAGAATCCGAATCTTCTGCTCTTCCATGCTTTCACCCCTCCCGTATCGGTATCTGCACCCACACGCGGGTGCCGGCACCCGGGGCTGAATCGATCGACAGCCGCCCGCCCAGGCTGTGAGCCCGCTCCTCCATCCCGCGGATGCCCATTCCGCCGGTGGATTGGAGCGTAGCCGGATCGAAACCCACACCGTCATCCCGCACCTCCAGCTGGATGGTCCCGGCAATCTGCTGGAGCCCGAGGTGCACGGAAGCGGCATTGCTGTGCCTGAGGGCGTTGTTCAGCGCCTCCTGGGCCAGGCTGTACAACTCCTGCTCCAGGTAGTCCGGAACCACTAGGTTTGCCGGAGTGTGGATAGAAGGCTCGATCCCCGCTCGCTTTTCGACGCTGTCAAGTCGCCGCCTCAAGGCCCCGACCAGACCTCTGTTTTCCAGCTCGGACGGGCGCAGCTCGTGAACCATTAGCCGCATCTCCTTTAATGCCTGACGGGAGGCGTCGATCGACTGTTCCAGGGACTGCTCGGCCGCTGCGGCATTCTTGATTGCCAGATGCCTGCGGGCTGCTTCGGAAAACAGGGTCACGCTGTACAGCGACTGGCTCACCGAATCGTGCAGATCCCGGGCCACCCGGCTACGCTCCTCCAACACCGCAAGCCGGCGTTGTTGCTGAAGCACCTCTGCGGTACGGGAGGCAACCTTCTGCTCCAGGCCTCTGTACAGACTCTTGAGGGAGTCCGCCATCGAGTTGAAGCGACTTGCCAGATCCTCGATTTCATCCCCTGTGACAGCTACGATTCGATGATCAAACTGCCCTGTAGCGATCTTCTCGGCTCCCTGGGTCAGATCGCGAATCGGCTTCAGGATTCTTCCGACCGCGAACAGGACCAGAAGTACCGAGGCCGCCGCCCCGCTGATGAGAACCCCCAGCAGCACCATACTGTACACCCGCAGCGGGCCGACGATCACTCGCCATCGTTCTCGGGTAATCAGCGCCCAGTCCGTACCGGTGACCGGAGCATATCCGGTTATGACCCGCTGACCTGAGAAATCTTTCGTGAGAACCGCGCCGCTCAACCCGTAGGTGGCGCCCATCATCGGCACGGTTCCGGCCAGTGCTGTTCCCCAGAGGGAGCGGTTGCGATGGTAGAGGAACTTTCCCCTGCCGTCCACCAGATAGACGTAACCGCTGCGATTTCTTGTGAACTCCATCAGAGAGGCGAAGCTCTGGAACAGGGCAGATGCGCTCACGGTGGCCGCGCCGGCTGCCACCGCCCGCACCCCCCCGTGTTCGTCGAGCATCGGCACGGTAAACACGAGGACCGGTTCCGCGCTGCGGGGATCGCGGAGGATATCCGAGTAGACCGGCTGGCGCTGCTGCAACAGCGACGCCAGCTCCCGGAAGATCAGATCCTGCCAACCGGTTCCGGGGGGTTCGGCCCGCAGGAGCACGCCGTCGGTGCTGTATACGGCAACGCCTGCGTCGAACGGGTCCAGATCGATCCCGCTGTTGCCGGCATCCTCCTGATTGTTGATCAACTGCTCCGCCAATCCCGTCAGAGTAGAACCGGCTTCGGCCAGCCTGAGCTCCACCTGCCCCGCCAGCACCCTGGCCAGCTCGCGTTCCCGCTGTTGCGCAACCCGCTGAGGAACCCGTTCGAAGACCTGGATGCCCACAATTACGATGATGATGATGACCAGAACGAAAGGAAGAAAGGCGTAGAAGAGAATCTTGGTCTGTAAGCTGTTGAATGCAACTCGCTTCACTGTGAACCTGTAATTCCTGTCCACAGTATAGGCATGGGAGCTGGGAAATGAAAAGGCGTTACTTCAACGCCCTCCAGAGCACCTCGCTGAGCTTCTCGGCGGTGAAGGGCTTGCCGATCACATCTCGGAAACCGTAATCCCGATAGTTGGCAATGACCGGATCGTTGGAGTATCCGCTGGAGATGATGGCGATGGCCTTGGGATCGATGTCCAGCAGTCGCTGCACCGCCTCTCTGCCCCCCATAGCACCCGGCACTGTCAGATCCATGATCACCGCGGCAAAGGGAGTGCCGGTTTGCTTGGCCTGGGAATAACGGGAAAGGGCCTCTTCACCGGTAGACACCACCGTGGGTGCGTAGCCCAGGTGGCTGAGCAGACGTGTATAGACCTCCCGCAGACTGTTGTCATCATCCATCACCAGGATTTTCCCTTTACCGGTGTGCAGCTTGACACCGGTGTTGTTGTTCTTCTTGGTGTGTTTTTTGTCAGTGGCGGGCAGAAACAGGAAAAAACGGGTGCCTCTGTTCAGTTCCGATTCTACGTACAGATAACCGCCATGATTCTTGAGGATCGAATAGGCCGTGGCCAGGCCGAAACCTGTGCCGTTGCTCTTGGTGGTGAAGAAGGGATCGAAGATCTTGCTCAAGTTCTCCTCCGGAACCCCGCAGCCGTTGTCCTCTATAACGATCCGTATATAGCGGCCCGCCTCAAGGGGAAGCCGGTAGGAGGCGGTCACCGTGACATTTTCCGCCTCTATGGCCACCACGCCACCGTCGGGCATGGCCTGATCGGCATTGATAAGGAGGTTCTGGATCACCTGGATGATCTGCCCCTGGTCGAACTCCGCCCACCAGAGATCGCGGGGGAAGCGATACGTGCAGCGCACGTTGGATCCCCGCAGAACAAAGGTGGAGGCATCTCGGATCAGATCGGGTAGAGTCCCCGGCAGTTTGACCGGCACCCCCCCTTGGGCGAAGGTGATCAACTGCTGGGTAAGCCCCCGTGCGCGCAGGGCCGCCCTCTCCATCTCCTCGAGGCGTGTATAGATTTCATCCGCCTCCCGCGCGTGGATTTTTGCCAGGGCCACGTTCCCCACAACCGCGGCCAGGAAGTTGTTGAAGTCGTGGGCGATCCCCCCGGCCAGGCGCCCGACGGCCTCCATCTTCTCCTCCTGCTGCAGGTGCTCTTCCAGAAGTTTGCGATCCCGAATATCCCGGGCCACACCGTAGGTGCCGAGAAAATTCTTCTCTCTGTCCTGGGGTTCGCGGTCGTAGATACCCTGAGATTTGATCTCCACGGGAACCTCGGGCTTTGCTCCCGAACCGTTGCCCTTCCCTTTCTCCTGAGGCTTGCTGAGATGCAGCTCTACACCGAAGGAGGCCCGGCTGCCGGTCCGTCTTTCGTTGAATACATGCTCGGATTTTTCCAGATCCTGGGCACAGATGACCTGGGAGTAGTGCTTGCCGATGACCTGCTCCCGTTTCACCCCCAGCAGCCGCTCGAAGGCATCATTGACAAAGGAGAAACGGCCCTGGTCGTCCAGGGTGTAGATGATGTCCGGGGAGTTTTCCACCAGGTATTTGTACCTCCTCTGGGACTGCTCCAAGGCCCAGTGGATGGCTTCTTTTTCCCGTACCAATCGTTTCTGTACCAGGGCGTTGTTCACTCGTTTGATCAGCTCTTCATATTCAACTGGCTTGCGTATGTAATCAAATGCACCGTTTTTAAGGGCACTGACCGCAGACTCGATGGAGGCAAATCCGGAAAACATGATCACCAACAGCTCGTTATATTTGCGGTGCACATAATCCAGAACTTCCAGACCGTTCATGTCTGGAAGTACGATATCGAGAAGCAGCAGATCGAAGGCAGACTGAGCCAGCAGCTGGATTCCCTCTTTGGCCGTGTTGGCACTGCTCACCTGGTAACCCCGATCACCCAGCAGTTTGCCCAGGCTCTCGCACATGCGGGGCTCATCATCGACTATCAAGATTCGATAACTTTCGGGCATAGATTTTCATCCCTTTCTCTACTATCTATACTTTTCGGAATCGATCCCCGGGAAACTGAACTTCAACTTGAGAAAAGTAGCAATACCTATTACGATGACAGCCTGAAAGGCTGGAAGAGGACATCGCGATCTTCCTTGTCTAGCGATCGCAGATTACGATACGATAATGCCGGCAACGGGATGAGCAAGATCTTCAAACGAGGTGCATCACATATCTCAGGCGAGCTTAAGAGCAAAGTCAATCGCCTGCTGCCCAGAGGCGGCAATCGGAAAATCGAACCTATCCGCAATAAGTCCATTGCCGTCACCTCCGGGAAGGGAGGGGTCGGCAAGACTATCACGGCTGTGAACCTGTCGATCTACTATGCCCGCAGGGGGGTGCCCACCGCTCTCATCGATCTGGATCCGCTCTCCGATATCGCAACACTCCTGGATCTGGTGGAAGCCGAAGCAGTTGCGGAGCAGCAGTCAATCGAGTTGGACAGTGCCGGTCTGGAGACTCTGGCACTCCCGGTTTTCAACAATCTAGATCTGATCTTCCCCTTCCCCAAGCTCAAGAAGCTGGAGAGGAGTGCCCTGCTGGATAAGATCTACAGGGATTTGCCGGGAGATCTGGACAGAGGCTACCAGCTGCTCGTATTCGATCTACCGGCGGGCAGTGAGTTCGAGGAGAATCTCCTCTTCCTGCCCTTTATGGGCATGGTACTGCTGGTAACCAATCCGGAACCCACCGCTCATGCCGCCGCGGGTGCCTATATCAAGCGCGCCTTCGACGTTTATCAAGATATCACGATCCATCTCTGGCATAACCGTTTTACCCCGAACACCCACAGTCACTTCAATCCGAAGGATGTCGTCGGTAACTACAACAGGAACGTGCCCAAGGAGTTGCAGATAGACGAAGGGCTTTCAGCTCGGTTGAAAGATTTTGCAAACGTACCCGAAGACCCGGCCTTGAATCTTCTCAGAGGCAGCCCCGGGGCCGATGAGAACGTGATTCGATTTCTCCTGGATACCCTCATGTTCATCCACGAAGAACGGATCACCACCCTGGCCGCCTCCACTATCTCGAACCGCTCTTTCGAGTTGATCAGGCAGTTCCTCAGCCATCATAAAACCATCGGGAATATCGACGAGTACCTGGATGAAATCGGACAATACCTCCGCATCCTGCTGGAACTACGGCTGCGCGCGGGGCCTGCGACAGCGATCGGCTCGGTGGCAGCAGCCAGAAAAGCGGAGGTTTTTACACCGGAGGAGAAAAGCAGCTTTCGCAGTTTTTTGCAGAAACTCAACTCAGATCCGTTGCGTCAGCGCATCGTCAAAACCATGGATCTGCTGGAGAGCAAGATTCAACAGCTCGAGGAGAGGAGCAATCCCTTTGCCGCCGGTACCGCGGTTGTTCCCGACAAGGCGGTGGATCGGGAACTGTCAGCTCTACTGGTGGCCATCGATCGAATCAGCCTTCGCAACCCCCTGATGGCTAATCAGGGGGGCCTGCTTCTGTTCTACTTTTCCCTCTACAAGCTGTTCCAATCTCGGACCGTAACCGAGCTGATCAGATCTCTGGTTCCTTCCAAGACGAACAGCAAAGGCGCAACCGTGCGGGACAGGAACCGACAGATCCGTAACCTAGTCGAGGGAAATCCCGAGTACAAGAAGCGCTATCTGAAACTCCTGAAAACCCTCCATCCGATCGTCAGCAAACAGATCGCCAATATCGTAAAGACCTTCGAGCTTTCCGGGTTGCTTTTTCGTGACGAAAAGGGAGAGGTCATCCGCAGCGCCTATGTGAAACTGCTGACGAATTTCATCCACGATACGCTGTACAGCGGGCTCAGCGTCGTGATCGGTTTCCCCTTCCGCAGTGCAGCCAGCGCCTTTCAGGATGGCGCGGAACGGGCATTGCAGACTCTCAGACAAAGCGAATAATCATGGACAACGGCTGACATGGATATCGAGAGGCTCAGTCTCGTGGCAAGCATCAGACTGATCCTTCGACACCGCCGGCTCCGGGAGAGGGGAATCAAGGTATTCAAGGCAGCACTTCGGGAGTTCTTTATCCCCCAGTTTTGCTCCCTGCTGTTTCCGGGTATCCGGCCGGTGGCGGTGATCTCCCACCCGCTGGATGACTCCCTGCCCTTCCACCCGCGCCTGTTTCACCGCTACCTGGGTTATTTCACTGTGTGGATGAAGACGCTTTCGGGCCTGTACCGGATCTTCGGGAACTCCGCCCTGGAAGATATCGAGGCAATGATGCGGGACGTGATCCGGCTCTACGACGCTGCCGGAAGGGTGTACCGGCACTGCCAGTCCACAACCACATCCCGGCGTACCGCCCCCGCCAATCCCTACTTCTTCCTTGTTTTTCTCTTCGATCCCCACCTGCACTGCATTCCGAGTCTCCACGTTCTCACGATCTGCTACAACTACCACCAGGCCGGCAATACCGCGATGCGGCTCGACCCCTATGGTGTTTCGGGAAACCGGTTGGCGGCCGCTGCATATCGAGCGGCTCTGCGTATTACAGAAGCGACACTGCTGGTGAAGCAGCACAGCCTGCTCGACATCGGGCCCTCCCTGTTCCTGCTCTCCCGTTTATTTCCCGATTACGGGGAGAGGGAAATCAGGCAATTCGTCTCGGATCTGTTCGCCGACACGCCGGGCCTTGCCCCCCATACCGCTACGCGAGCCCGCCAATTGATCCTGACCGGCTATGAGCAGTTGCTTACACGCCAGCACAGGCGCAGAAACTCAACCGCTACCGAAATAGTATTGGATTATTTATTGGAAATACTCAAAGAGGGGCTTCAGCAAGCTCCCCCGTAGGCCGGGCGGATGGTAAAGCCCTTACCCCACATGCTGTCGATATAATCTACGGTGCTCTCAACGGCATAGGGTGCAGCCCGCTTGTCTACCAGAATGTCGATTCCCTCGACATTGTAGGTCTGGTCACCGTCCTGAGGCTCATCCAGAGCCAAACCCAATCGGGGGCCGCCTCATCCAAAGCCCTTAAACACCACCCTCAGGCTCTTGCCCTGACTCTCCTTCAACACATCGAGCAACTCCGAGAGGGCTGTCTTGGTTATTTGCATAGTCGTCTCATTTCAATCGGTATCTTCGCTGTATACCGAATAATTGTATATATTATTAGTACTATATATTTTCCGTTCTGTCAAGCCTTACCACCGACCTCTTCGCCGCTGTGCTTGAACAGAGCAATGACGAAGGAGAGGTTCATTCCGATAATGAACAACGACAGGCAGAAGACAATGACCACTACGTACCAGGGATGGGCCCCCAAACTGCGTCCGGCGAACAAGGGCAGGTCGACAAAGAAACTTAGGAGCAGGGTCACGAAGGGAGTTATGGAGACAAAGAGGATCGGAACGCCCTGGCCGACACGGAAGCGTATTCCCCTAATGAACAGAATCGCAATTAAGAATGCCAATACCAGACAGAGCAGCAACTCCGCGGGGATGAAGAAACCGTACACCCCGATCGAGGTGGCTATCCCCCCTCCGCCGCGAAACTGGAAAAAAACCGGCTTGCAATGGCCGGCAATAGCGGCCATTCCCACCGCGGCGACAATAAAGTAGTGCCAGTACAGTTCCCCGGGGAAGAAAATCAGCCGCGCCAGGATCATCGGTCCAAGGCCCTTGGCTACGTCGAGAAAAAAAACAGCGGCGGCCCAACCCTTGCCCACACTGCGGCCGACATTGGCGGTACCCGGATTCTTGTTGCCCAGGGTTCGGATATCTTTTCCCGTCACCAGCCTGGTGACGACGATGGCGTGGTTCACCGATCCGGACAGGTATGCCAGAATGAGCAACAGGAGAATGATGAGGTAGGTCATGCTCCCTCTAGATCAATTCGAGATTTTTCAGCTCCGCTACGATTTTGTCGGCATCGATGGGTTTGGTGATGTAGCTGGTACACTGGGAGGAGAAGGCTTCGGTGACGTTTTCGAAGTCCCCCAGCGCTGAGATCATGATGATCTTCACGGCATCGGGACCGAGAATCCCCTTATCTCCCTCGATCTTACGAATACCCTTCAGCACCTGCTGCCCGTCCATCTTGGGCAGCATGATATCCAGACAGATGAGATCGTAGGGTTGGCTTGCCAGCGCCAAATTGAAGGCTTTCATCGCCTCGATCCCATCTGCTGCGGTCTGGATGGTCCCATAGGGCTCGAGAATTACCTTGAGAAGCTCCCTGCTTGTCAGTTCATCTTCAACAACTAAGATATTCACCTAACGACGTTCCTTGAACAGATCTTTGATGTCCTTGTCATATTCATCGTATATCACATTACGCTTGAGTTTCAAGGTATGGGTCATCTCCACACCCTTCTCAAATGGTTTGGCCAGTAATTTCACCTTGTTGATACGCTCGAAGAGCTTGAAACCCCGCTTGGGACCGACCCGGGAGTCGATCTCGTCCATGACGAGCTTGTACACGTCATCGTTGTCCAGCAGATCCTCGGGCTTCTCGAAGGGAATCCCGTTCTCCTTGGCAAAACCCGTAAGGGTTTCGAAATTGGGCACCACCAGGGCGGCCAGATACTTCTGATCCTGGCCCACGACCATAACCTGGTCCACATAGTCGGACTCGGTAATGGTATCCTCTATCGGGCCGGGTTCGACGTTCTCTCCGCCCATCAGAACCACGGTTTCCTTGGCCCGCCCCACGATTTTGATCTCCCCGTCGTGGGTCAGCATGGCCAGATCTCCGGTGTTCAGCCAGCCGTCAGCGGTAATTGCCTGGGCCGTAAGATCCGGTTTCTTGTAGTAGCCCTTCATCACGTTGGGACCCCTTACGAACAGCACGCCCTTCTGTCCCGGAGCAAGCTCACTGCCGTCCTCGGCCAGCACCTTGACCTCAAGCTGCTCCAGGGGCGGTCCGATCGTTCCGGGAACCGGGTGAGCACTCTTGCGCACCGACACGATCGGGGAGGTTTCGGTCAATCCGTAACCCTCCAGCAGCAGGATTCCGGCTGCGGCGAAGAAGTCATCCACATGCGGCGGCAAAGCTCCGGCACCGGACACACCGAACTTGAACTGCCCCCCCAGCCGGTGCTTGATCTTCTTGAACACCAGGACCTGTCCCAGTGCGTTCAGGGGGGTGAGCAGGAGGAAGGGCAGGATGCTGATCAGGGCATCGGCGAAGCGGCTGAACTTCTTGAATCGCGGTCGCAGGCCCCGCAGGCGCACCTTCAGTTTCGAGTGGGCAGTACCAACTCCGATGAAAAAATAGGCCAATGCCTTTTTCACAGAGCTGCCGGATTCGATATTTCGGATGATACCCTTCTTCACCGCCTCCCAGATGCGGGGAACCGAGGGAAAGATCTGCGGTTTGATCTTACCCATGTCCTCCACCATGATCTGGGCCACCAGTTTGGAGTAGGCCATGGAACAGCCGGCGAAGATGGCCACATAGCCGATGGCTCGCTCGTAGGAGTGCCAGATCGGCAGTACCGAAAGAAAAATATCGCCTTTCTCGATATCGATGTGCTTCAGGGGTGTGGGTATCTGATGCATGTAGTTGCTGTGGGTGAGCATCACGCCCTTGGGCTCGCCGGTGGTTCCGGAGGTGTAGATCAGGGTGGCCAGATCCTCGGTCTTTCCCTTGGCGATTTCCTCCTCCAGGAAACCGGGGTGTTTACCGACATAGCTCCGGCCCTGCTCCTGCACCTCTTTGAAGGTATAAATCTTGACCCCGGCATTCTTGGCCATTTTGGCCACAGCAATTTCATCGACCTTTTTGAACTCCGGATCCAGCACGACGAAGGTCTTGAGCTGCTTCAACTTCTCCTTGATCGAAAGAACTTTTTCCAACTGGGCCAGATTCTCCACGATGCATATACCGCATTCAGCGTGATCAAGGATGTACTGGATCTCAGGGGCCGTGGAATCGGATCCCCTGGGCACGTCCGCTGCGCCGATGGACAGAATGGCCAGATCCGCCCATAACCACTCTTTCATGTTGTCCGAGATCATACCGATGTGATCGTCCCGCTTGATTCCGAGATCCAGCAATCCCCCGGCGAAAGCCTCGACCTCCTCGCGTAGCTGCTTCCAGACGATCGGCTGGAACGTACCGGTAGAGTCTTTAGACCACTGGACGGTTAGCTCCGGTTCGTTGCGAGCGAACTCCAGCATCAGTTTCGGAATTGTATCACCCATTTCCACTCCCCCCTTCTCATCGAAAATCGAGCTCCCGGGAACTGGCCGGGAGCTTACTGACGACGAAAAGAAGCGTAACATCGGCGGTTTGCGTTGTCAATCGAAAAAACTCGGGCTGCCCCCTGGCCGGGCGCCTGCCACCTTGTTTTTCGTCCACCCTTTCACTATATTGTGAGGGTACGAGGAGGGGCTATATGAAAAGCACAGATATCGATAGAATCGATCGAGAGTTTAAAAGAGCCCGCAAAAAAGAAGAACTGATCGAGAAGCGGTTGGAAAACCGGGGGGAGCGCAGTGTTGGGGATTATATCAAGAAACTCTATTCCCTCTTCTACCACGATGACAAGAAGATCTACAATCTGAAAGACAATGCTGAAATACTAACCCTGCTGGCGGAAATGAAAGAAGATCTCCCCGAAAGCAAGTGGGACAACGTTTTACGTAAAGCGCTCAAGGAGACCAAGATCGAGGTCAGCCAGAGGGATTTGGCCTACGACGAGCTGAACAGCTACCTCTCCATGGCTGACTAGCTGTCAGCTGGAGTAATCCGCCTTAATTAGGTTTTTCACATACTGGGCGCGGCGATAGAACCCCGGATCCTGGTTATTCCGGGCATCCATCTTGCCCCGAAAAGCCGATAGATCCTTGTATCCCTTGCCGTCCATCCAGGATTCGGTTTCCTTGATCAGATCTGCCAGGCTGGCGATCTTGTTCTTGTACAGGGTGCTGACGATCTGAACGCAGGAAGCGCCGGCAAGGATGAGCTTGATGGCATCCTTGCCGCTCATGATTCCACCGTTGGCGCACACATCACCCCGAATGTTCCCATGCAGCAACCCGGTGTAGCGCAGCGAAGCCTCGACCTCGGTTCCGGTGCTCAGGTTGTGGCGATAGAGATTGGACTGCTCCTCCACGTTGATGTCAGGCTGGAACAGGCGGTTAAACAGCACAAATCCCCGTACCCCGACCTCGTCCAACCGCTTGATGAAATGCAGCGGATTCGAGTAGAAGGCGCTCAGCTTCACGCTGAGCGGGATCTTGATTTTGTTCTTCACTTCGCCAAGAATCTCGACCTGCTCGCTCTCCGCATCCTGAGAGCTCAAGTCGAAACTGCTCGGGGTGGCGTAGAAATTACACTCCAAGGCGTCCGCACCGGTATCCTCCAACTGAACCGCCCATTCACTCCAGATGTTTCTGTTTACCGCATTGAGACTGGCGATCACCGGGATACCGACACTCTCCTTCGCCTTTTTCACCCATCCCAGATGTTCCTTGGGACCGGCATGCTTCACCTTGGGGAAGAAGTCCGTCATCTCCGCATAGAGATTGTCGAACTGATGAAGATCCTCCTCCAGGCGGAAGCGCTCATACTGGATCTGCTCTTCGAAGAGAGAGGCGGCCACCACGGCCGCCGCCCCGGCCTCCTCCAGCTGTTTGATGCGATCGAGATTGGCTGTATAGCCGGAGGCACCGGCGATAAAGGGATTACCCAGCTCCAGGCCCATATAGGTTGTTTTCAGATCTGCCATGGGGTCTACTCCTAGATTCTTCAGTTGTTTCTCGGCTCGCAGTTGAATGCGATGTGCCCTGACGGCGGGAAAATCCCGCGCTGTAACCATAATATTCGAAATATCGAGGAGGGGCAAGGTAATTCTTCAGCGACTCTTTGACTACACCCGGCTATGTGGGTATTTTAGCCTCAGGAAGAGGGGAATAGTATGCTTCAACTGTACAACACGATGAGCCGCAGCAAGGAGATCTTTCGGCCGCTGAAACAGGGGGAGGCAAAAATCTTCACCTGTGGTCCTTCCACTTACCGCCGTCCGCACATCGGCAACTATCGCACCTTCCTCTACGAGGATATCCTGGTCCGATACCTGGAGTATCTGGGCTACGAGGTCAAGAGGGTTATCAATTTCACGGATGTGGAAGACAAAATGCTGGAGGAGGCGATTGCGGTAGGGAAGAAGCCCGAGCAGATCGCCGCAGAGGTGGCGGAGCACTTTCACAGGGAGACCGAAATCCTCCATATCAAGCTACCCCCAAAGATACCCCGGGCTTCCACGAGCATCGACCAGGCGGTTGCTCTGATTCAGGAACTGTTGAACAGAGGTTTGGCTTACTGGCATGAGAACAAAGTGTTTTTCGATGTGCTGAAGTTCGAAGGCTTCGGAAAACTTTTCCGCTTGGACATGAGCAGATGGCCGAAGAAAAAGGTCCGCTTCAAAAAGGACACCTACAACGGCCTCCGCTGGAACCGAGGAGATTTTGTTCTCTGGCATGGGTATGAGGAGGGGGACCTGAGTACCTGGGATACGGAGATCGGCAGCGGCAGACCCTCCTGGAATATCCAGGATCCGGCAATGGTCACCGAAAACCTCGGATTCCAAATCGACATCAACTGCGGGGGGATCGACAACATCTACAGGCACCACGACTACAACATCGCGGTGATCGAATCTCTGTCGGGGAAGCAGTACGCAAACTACTACCTGCACGGGGAACACCTGGTGATCGAAGGAAAGACGATGTCCAAAAGCCTGGAGAATATCCGCTATCCGGAGGATATGATAGACGGGCACGTTCAATCCCATCACCTACGTTTCTTTCTGATCTATACCCACTACCGCCGCAAGCTCAACCTTACCGAGGTAAGCTTTCAGCGGGCGGGGGAAACCATCGATTCGATCCGCGCTCTAATTCGAAAGCTGGTGGGGCAGCCGCGCCGGCAGGCCGGCAGAAATCACGCAGATGCCGAAGCGGAGAAGATCATCCAGGGTATACGCGGTGAGTTCGAAAACCACATGAACGACGACCTTTCGGTAGGCCGGGCAGTGGATGGGCTGCACAGGATGCTTCTCAAGCTGGAGACCGGCTGCTTCCCCCTTCATCCCGAGGCGGCCTCGCAGCTGGCCACCGTACTAGGCGAAATCGACACCGTGCTGCAGGTACTGATGGAGGAGAACGGGCGCTGAGAAGGTCAATCGGTCCCTTGGTCGAGGATGTCCTCTATCGTCTGGGAATCCACGAAGTGCAGCTCTACGGCGATCTCGCCGAACAGCTTATCCAATCCGCTTTGTTCGCGCTGCTTGAGAAGCACCTGCTTCACCTGCTCTTCGGTCATCGCTCCTCGCTGCACCAGGGCTTCACCGAGTCGTATTTTTGGTTGTCCGGTTTCGCTCATAGGCATTTCTCCTATTTTTGTGTAGCCGGGAAGAAATTGCAAGGAAAAATTCAGCCTTTCAACGGAACTGCGAACACTCCCCTGTCCGCCGCCTCCTGAGCCTTGAGGCAAACCTCGGTGGCACGGAACAAGCGGGCGCCGGGATTGCCCTCCGGGCAGCGAATCGCCTGGAGCAGATCCTCCAGATAGCCCCCGGAGCGGTCCGGCAGAGGATCGATCTGTTCGACCGTATCGGAATCGAAGCGATACAGCCGCACCGTCGGCAGATTCAAACCGCTTTCGATCATTCCCCGATCGCCCCAGAAGTTGAAACGCCAGTACTGGGGAAGAGAATAGCCGAATCCATCCGGAGAGATGTAGGACAGATCTCCGATCACCCCGCAGCCTCCATCCATAACCAGCATCACCTGGGCGGCATTATGGAAATCGGGATGGGCCGCCAGTCCGGCGTTCCAGCTGCGGGCCGCAGTAACTTCGGCGAATCCGTTACCGGTGATCCATCTCAGGAGATCCACGGCGTGGATCGCGATATCGTTGATCGTTCCGCCGTGACTCCCCTCTTCGAAGTACCATCCGGGCCGGTTGTCCAACAGCAGCGGATGCTGAGCGCTGAAATTGACAGCTTGGAGGACGCCGATGGTGCCGGAGCGGATCAGATCCCGGGTACGCAGGAAAGCTCCCGAATCCCTGAGATCCAGGGCGGCGCCCACGACCAGGGAAAGCCGCTCGGACAGAGCCTGGATCTGCTCCAGCTGCCGTAGCTGCGTACAGATCGGCTTGTCGCTCAGCACGTGCTTGCCCGCTTCCAGGGCGCCACGGATCAGGTCGGCTCTCCTGGCAAAAACCTCTCCCACGACGAGAAGATCGAAGTCCACGCTTTCGAGCATATCCTGGAAATTCCCGTGGCTTACGGCAATCTTTTCCTCCGCAGCGAGGCGGGCCCTGGTTTGGGAATCCTCTTCGCAGACGGCCACGATCCGTACATCCTCTCGCTTGCTCAGATAAGCATGGATATCGAACATATGCATGTGCCGAAAACCCACGCAAGCCGCTTTCAGGACATCCCCCATTGGTACCTCCTTCCCCTGATCCTCTCAGGGCTGACAATCGCTCGTCATTGACAGTACGGAAAAATCACCGATTTTTCCACCGGCGGTTTGACCTGCTGTCGGCTGAAAGGTTACACTCACGCTACCGTGGAAGAGTTACAATTCGATTCGGGCAGGCAAAAACACTGGCAGGACCTGGCGGCCCGGGATCCCGGGGAGGTGGAAAAACGCTCGGGAGTACCCTGGCGCGACGGCAGCTACCGCCTTCCCCTGGTGGGCACCACCTACCGCGTGGAGCCGGCTTCCACCCGAATCCATTGCCCGGCGGATGATCCGCTGGACGGAGATGCGGAGTTCGAGCTGCTGATGCTGATCTACCTGCTGCGAATCACTGAGATCGAACCATCGGGACAGTGGATCAACGAGAAGCAGATCCCCGGCGGAAGCAACTTCTTCACCGGGCCCCACCATCTGCCCACAGATACGCTGGAGCGACGCTACGGCTCGGATGTACAGCGGTTTCGCCGCCACTGTCTCGAGCTGGGGGGAAAGGCCCTGGACTTCGGGGATGCCTCCTTTGCCTTCGAAGCCCTTCCGCGAGTTCCTCTGGCCTGTGTCCTCTTTGCCGCCGATGAAGAGTTCCCCGCCAGGGTTACGTTTATGTTCGACTCGACAATCGAGTTCCAACTTCCAATGGAGATCATCCTCTCTCTGGGGCATTGCTTCGCGGTCAAGCTGGAACACCTACCGTAAAGACCCTCTATGCCCTGAGCAGGCGAAAAACCTCGGCGAGGGTAAAGCGCTTTCCGGTCATGAGAATCCCGATGCGAAAAATCTTGGCGGACAGCAGGATCATGATCACAATCGCGGCAACCTGGATACCCACCGACAGAAGGATCTGCCAGGTCTTCGGATCGCTCACCAAGATACGCACAAACATCACGATCGGCGCGGTCAGAGGGAACAGGGAGAGAAAGACGGCGAAGGAGGAGCCCGGGGCTGTGATGATCGGTCCGGCGGATACCATGGGGAACACCAGTACGACGATCGCCGGCCAGGACAGCTGCCCCAGGTTCTGCTCATCCTGAGCGGCGGCGCCCAGAGCGGCGAACAGCGAGGCGAACAGGAAGAACCCGAGGAGAAAGAACAGCACCAGGTACAGTAGCGTGGACAGACTCAACTGGGGAAGACGATCCAGGCCCAGCGCGGGACCGATGAGACGGGCACCGATCAGTGCCATGCCGATCCAGACCCCGTACTGCAGAAGACTTGCCGCCGCCTGACCCAGGATCTTGCCGAACAGCAGATCCGTCTCGCTCACCGAGGAGAGCATGATTTCCACGGTCTTCGAGGTCTTCTCCTGGACAACCGAACGGCCAATGGACTGGCCGTACAGCAGGATCGTCATGTAGAGCATCAGGGTGAAGGTGATCCCGATCATGATAAAGGAAAAGGTGTCGGTTTGGGCTTTGGCACCGCTTCTGGTTATCTGCTTGGCTTCGATATCCACCGGCCTCATCATTGCTCGTATGCGGGCCGAATCCAAGCCGGCTTGCCTGATGCGCTCATCCGTGACCACCTGGCCGATCACCCCCTTCATCGCCTCCACGATGCGGTAATCGGGAAACTCCGAGGTAACCAGCTCGAGAGTGCCTCCGGAGAGAAAATCAGCGGGAAAAATGAGGTAGCCGTACAGATCCTCCTCCCTGACCTTCCTCTCCAGCTGTTCGATCGGCTGACCGCCGGCTTGCAGATTGATCCCGAGTTGTCGCAGAGGTTCGCCGACCGCGTTAAAAATCCGGGAAGGCATACCGGCCACCGCAATTTCAATGCCCCTGCGCTCGGTCTTCTGAGATACCAGGGCCGGAACGACCGTCATGCCAATGAGCAAAAACGGCCCCAGGATCGTAAGGATGATGAAGGCCTTGGTCGCAGCGGTCATACGAAACTCATGAGCCAAGACTTTTCGGAGTTTTTCCATCTCCCTAGCGCCCCTGTTCCAGCTGATCGATGAAGATCTTATGCAGAGAGGGTGTGACCACCTCGAATCTCTTGATCGACAACTTCCCGACCAGATAACCGAGCAGCTCATCGGCGTTCGCCCCCGCAGCCAGCTCGGCTTCCACCCAGCGCGGGTAGGAAATCACCGTACCGATGAGATCACAACCATGAAGGATGTCCGCATCCCCGTCAAACTCGATTATCACGCTGTTCTTCCCGAAGCGGGATTTGATGGCTTCGACCGAACCGGAAAGCACCTCCCGGCCGGAATCGATGATCAGAATCGTGCTGCACATCCGCTCGGCCTGTTCCATGATGTGCGTGGAGAGTAGAATCGTTTTCTCCTGCTTGCCCAGCTCCAGAACCGCCTTTCTCAAGGCCTCGGTGCTGACCGGATCCAGGCCTGCGAACGGCTCATCCAGCACCAGTATGTCCGGATCGTGGAGAACGGAGACGATGAACTGGACCTTCTGGCTCATTCCCTTGGAAAGCTCCTCGACCTTGCGCATTTTCCACTCCGACAGATCGAAGCGCTCCAGCCAATCGTCGATACGACTCTGGACTTCCCCCCGCTTTCTGCCCTTCAGGGAGGCAAAGTAGTGAAGCAGATCGTTCAGGATCATCTTCCTGTACAAGCCCCGTTCCTCCGGCAGATAGCCGATACGATTCTTGTCGCCGGGGCTGATCGGTTTGCGGTCAAAGAGAATCTGCCCCTGATCCGGGGCGATGATGTTCATGATCATGCGGATCGTGGTGGTCTTGCCCGCTCCGTTGGGCCCGAGCAGGCCGTAGATCTTTCCCGGAGAGGCTGTGAAGGAAATCCCGTCCACGGCCTGCACCGCTCCGTAGCTTTTCTTTACGTTCCGAACCTGCAGCATCATTGTCGTGTCTTCGGTTGTTGTCGATTGTATCAGATAGAGATTACGCTGAAAAGCCCGAGGGGTGGGTGGCTTGACTCAAGCTCCACAGCACTGTTAAATCTGTAGAATCGATGAACCTGCCCTATCAATGCCTGATCCTTGATCACGATGACACAGCTGTAAACAGTACCGCCTTGATCCACTACCCTTCCCACGTACAGTCCATGCGTTTGCTGCGTCCCCAGGATCCTCCTATCGACCTGACCGGCTGGTTTCTCAAAAACTTCGAACCGGGAATCATGAACTACCTGCAGCAAGAACTGGGCCTGAACGAGGAAGAGCTGAAAACCGAATACAAGATATGGAGGCAGTTTAATACCAGCAGGATCCCTCCATTCTATCCCGGTTTCCTCGAAGCCCTGCGCACCTATCGTGATCGAGGCGGGATTGTCACAGTGGTGTCCCACTCCGAAGAGGAGTTCATCCTCAATGCTTATCGCGAAGCTCAAGGGGACGACGGCTTTATGCCGGATCTGGTATTCGGTTGGGATTACGATGAGACCCGGCGCAAACCCAGTCCCTGGCCGGTCCGGAACATTCTGCGCCGCTTCGACCTGAGCTCCGACCAGGCTCTGATCGTGGATGATCTGAAACCGGGACTGTTGATGTCCCGGGCCACGGGTGTGGCAATCGCCGCGGCCGGGTGGGCACATCAGATCCCCCAAATCCACGCCTACATGCGGCAAAACTGCGATCTGTACTTCAGCACTGTTGAGCAGTTCAGTCGCTTCATTTTGGGCGGGAAAGGGAATATCTAGCGTTTGCCCGAATACAGCTGCAGCTTCAGCTGCTCTTTCTTGTCCTCCACCAGGGAAAACCAGGTGCTCTTGCGGTTGCCCAGGGCCTTGCTCTTCATGGCAAAGGCCCTCAGCTTCTCATAGGTGTCGATGTACTCCCGGGATTTCTGATAGACCGTCTTGTAGCGGGGTTCGAAGATCACATCGATCTTCGTCAAGATTTCACCGTCCAGCCTCTTTTGAAACTCCTCTGCCAGAAGCTCGAAACGCGGGGAGATCTCTCTGAGGTAGCGGACAATCAACCTGTCGAACTCAGGAATCTGCTCCACCGTCGCGGCTATCTTGGAAAGCGAGGTCACGGCTTCAGTATATTCTTCGCGGCTGTAATACTGCCTGGCCTGTTCGGCTGTAGCGGCGATGCTCTCGTTCTTGACCTTCCGCCGCGTCTCCCCATCGACAAGATCAACGCTAAAGTCAGGCATGGACTGACAGGCCTTGAGCACCAATTCGACCACATCGGTGAACACCCGCCCCTTCCAGAGATCCTGCCGCAGGGACTCCAGGAGACTCAGCAGGGCGGGATTGTAGTTCATCCGGAAGTGCTCCTTCGGATTGAACAGTATTTCGCAGCAGTTGACCTTGGTTCCCTTGAAACCCACGGGTCCGGCATTGAAAAACTTCAGCAGCTTCTTGGCAAAAAGATCGCTCTTCACCACCTTGTTCTCTTTCAAGAAGCTGGAGTAGACGCTGTGGGTGGTGATGACCTTCGAGTCCTTGGGGGAAAGTTCGTTGGCCAGGGTTTGCAGTCTGGCCGCAGTATTCAGGAGAAATCCGGAAAGCAGTCCGCTCTCGGTAATGATCAGCGGAGTCGTCAAATTTCCACCGGCGATACCGGCGGTTACCTTGAAGTCCGGTAAGACGATACTGTAGTCACTCCGCGTACTGGACACCGCGTGGTCTTTGACCACTCCTTGCTTGGAGAAGGTGTTGATGATTTCGAGAGTGGTTTTGACGCAATCCGTTGCCGAAGAGGCCACGACCACGATCTCATCACCCCGTTCCCGGTTGGCAAGCGCACTGTTCGCGCGGGCGATCTTGCGGATCCCCTCGTGAAGAAAATCGTCGAGCTTGCGCAGACGGGAGAGATTGCTCTTGCTCTCCTGACAGAATCTCGTATAGCCGTGGATGTCCAACATCGCGATATAGATGTTGGAAATGGACATGTTGCGCTTCAGATCCCCGACGCTGGGAAACTGCGCATGAGCTATGATCAGTTCCTTCCACAGCTTGCCGTACCCGGATCTACTCAGCTCCTTGAGAAAACCCCAACGCAGGTCTTTGAACAGAGAGAAGCTTCTTTCGATCACAGCCTCCGGTTTGAAACTCAGTTTCAGTGTACCTACATAGTCGATGAGGGCCGAAAAGGTCTGGAACTCTCCGGCCATCAACTTTTCACTCAGGTGGTAGAATAGTTTCAGCTCCGGAGTCGAGGAAAGCATGGCGATGAGTCAACTCCTGTTATTCAATAAGCGCAATCTCGAAAACTCCTATAAACGAAACTTGAGAACCCGCCAACCTCTTCGAGAGGCAATACGCCGTAAGCGCCGGTCCGGGTTCACTGCGATTGGATCGGCTACGGATTCCATCAGGGACAGATCGTTCACGCTGTCGGTGTAGAAGGAGCATTCCTGCCATCCCGCTTCCCGGTTGCGGATGAACTCGAAAACCTTTTCCTTCTTCCTCTCCTTGTGCAGCGGCCCTTCGGCAAATCGGCCCGTGCAGCGATCATCGATAAACTCCAATGTGGTGGCGATTACCTCTCGGATCCCCAGCTCCTCGGCCAAAGGCTGCACGATCAGATCGAGGGAAGAGGTGGCCAGCACCACCTGCCGTTCCTCTCCCTGAAGTTTTTCTATCAGCCGGCGAACCTCGGGATAAATCCGGCTCTTCATGGTTTCGAAGTTGGCCCGGGACACCTCCTCCAACTCCTGTCGAGATCGCCCGGAGAGGACTGAAAAGTGCCAGTCCCGGGAATGCGCATCCAGGCTCCCGATGTAGTACTGCATAAAAAAGAAGGGGATGTACAACAGGGTCAGCGGGGGAAAAAGCCCGTGCTTCACAGCTTTACGTACAAAAAGAGGTCCGGAGGATCCGTTTATGATCGTGTGATCCACGTCGAAAAAATGGAAATTGCCGTTCCCGCCCATCAGCTCACCGTTTTCATTCGTTTTGCAGCTTCTCCTTCAGCCTATCCAGGATCTATCAGGTGGAGCAACGATACCAAGTTTCGCCTTGCCTATCAAGCGAGCTGGAAATAAGCGGAGGATCACAAACGGCGCAGGTGAAAGCCACCATCCAGATCGATTACCGACCCGGTTGCGAATGGAAGATCTCCCCGGATTACCGCAGCCGCGGCGCAGCCCACGTCTTCGGGAAAGCCCCATCTTCCCTCCGGTACCAGCCCCTCTGCGATCAGCCGATCGTACTTGTCCTTGACCGCGCTGGTCATGTCCGTTGCCATGATCCCCGGCCGCAGCTCCACGACCTGTATACCCTCCGCGGCCAGACGAACCGACCACAGGCGGGCTGCCATGGACAGTCCGGCCTTGGAGATGCAGTAATCCCCGCGGCTGATCGAGGCCGTATTAGCCGAGATGGAGGTAACAAACACGATCTTGAAACCACCGGGTAGCAGGCTTTCCGGTTTTTCCCGAAGCCAGTATCGTACCACCCGCTGGGTGAGGAAGTAGGGACCCTTCAAGTTGGTGCGGATCAGCTCATCGAAGGATTGCTCGCTCGCCTCGGTGATGTCGGCGCGGATCTTAGGGGCAACCCCGGCATTGTTGACCAGGGCGTCGATGCGGCCGAACTGCCGCAGCGTGGCAGCCACCAAGGCCTCCCGCTGCCCGCCGTCTCCGATATCCCCCTGGATGGCAGCGAAGCTCTGATGCGCCGCACCCGGCTCACCTCCAGCCTCCTGTGCTCCTGGCACAGGGCAATCGGACCGGCAGCGCTTTACCGTTTCCTCCGCCGCGTCGCGGTTACGGGCATAGTTCACCGCGACCGAGTAACCTTCCCTGGCCAAGCGCAGGGCAATACCCCGGCCCAGCCCCCGGCTTGCACCGGTGACCAGTACCACGGGAGCACCATTGCTGTCATTCATGGACGTAAGCATAGTTCAAATCAACGAAATGAGTCAAACACCCGCAAAAGCTGCAGTCGGGACTGCCGCGGCGCCGCTCCATGGGCTGCCGGATCCTGGCGACGGATCCAGGCTTTGACTTTTTTCAGGGAAAACCACAAGATGGGAATGCAAGGAGGACTGCTGCCATGAAAATCAAACCGTCCCTGAGCGCAAAACAGCTCCTGCCCCGGATCCAGCAGCTGTTCGAATTGTCCGGCGCCAAGATCATGAGGATCCACGAGAGATGGAAACCGGAATCCGGAACCCCGGTGTTCACGGTGAAGGGCAAATACACGACCCGGGGCTGGACCGAATGGACCCAAGGGTTTCAATTCGGCGCGGCCCTGCTGCAGTTCGACGCGGATGGTGAAAAACGTTTTCTCGACTACGGCATCCAGGGCACCCTGGACACCATGGCCAGCCACGTCAGTCATATCGGCGTGCACGACCACGGCTTCAACAACATCAGCACCTACGGCAATCTTCTGCGCCTGCACCGGGAGGGAAAGATCCCCCGGGACAGCTGGGCCGAAGCGTTCTGCGAGCTGGCCCTCAAGGTCTCCGGAGCGACCCAGGCAGCCCGCTGGACGGCTCTCCCCGGCGACTTGGGCTACATCTACTCGTTCAACGGACCCCATTCCCTCTTCGTAGACACGATCCGTTCTCTGCGGGTCCTGAGCGCGGCGCACACCCTGGGACATGTGCTCATGGGCGAGCAGGATCGCCGCATCTCCCTGCTGGAACGGATGCTGCAGCACGCCGAGGCCACGGCGCGCTACAACATCTACTTCGGGCAGGGCCGGGACATCTACGACATTGCCGGACGGGCGGTGCATGAGACGATCTTCAACATCACCAATGGGGCCTTCCGCTGCCCCAGCACCCAGCAGGGCTACTCCCCCTTCTCCACCTGGACCCGGGGGCAGGCCTGGGCTCTGGCCGGGTACCCGGAGCAGCTGGAGTACCTGCAAACCCTGCCGGAGCGCTCCTTTGCCGATCTGAAGGTCGCCGATCTGGAAGGCAAGGAGTGCTTCACGAAACGGTTCCTCGAGACCTCCAGGGCGCTGGCGGATTTCTACATCCAGCAGACCCCGACCGACGGGATTCCCTACTGGGACACCGGGGCACCCGGCCTGGTGCACCTGGAGGGTTGGCGGGACAGGCCGTCGGATCCGTACAACGATTACGAGCCTGTGGACAGCTCGGCGGCTGCCATCGCGGCGCAAGGATTGCTGCGACTGGGCCGCACCCTGCAGGAGGTTGGAAACGAGACAGACGCACAGCGCTACTTCCAGGCCGGGCTCACCGTGGCCGAAACCCTGTTCTCAGAGCCGTACCTCTGCACGGACCCAAAACACGAAGGATTGATCCTGCACTCGGTCTACCACCGCCCCAACGGCTGGGATCATGTGCCGCCGGGAAAGAAGATCCCCTGCGGTGAGGCAACCATGTGGGGGGACTACCACGCCCGGGAGCTGGCCCTGTACATCAAGAAGATCGCCGAAGGGGAGCCCTACTACACCTTCTGGAGCACCCTGTAGGGGCGCCCCTCGGGAACACCTGGTGCGCGAGGAGAGCCTATGGAAGCGAAACCTATAACGGATCTGAGCAAGCTTTGCATCCACACGATCACCACCCGGCCCTGGTGCCTGGATGACGCGATTGGTCACTACGCCGCCGCCGGGGTGGCGGGGATCTCGGTGTGGCGTCAGGCGATCGAGGGCCTGGATCCGGCCCGGGCGGGCAGGCGTATCCGGGAAGCCGGAATGGCCGTGGTATCCCTAGTTCGCGGCGGGTTCTACCCCGCTACCGAGAAGAAGGACAGGCAGCGGGCAATCGATGAAAACCTCCGTATCATCGACGAGGCCGCCGCCCTCGGGGCGCCCCACGTGGTGCTGGTCTGCGGGGCAGTGCCTGGACAGAGCCTGGAGGAATCCCGCAAGCAGATCCGGGAGGGGATCGAAGCCACCTTGGCTCACGCCGCGGAAACCGGGATCAAGCTGGCCATCGAGCCGCTTCATCCGATGTACGCGGACAGCCGCTCAGCGGTAAATACCCTGGGTCAGGCCAACGATATGGCCGAAGCCATCGACTCGCCCCTGGTTGGGGTGGCGGTGGATGTGTATCATCTGTGGTGGGACCCGGATCTGGAGCGGCAGATCCGACGCTGCGGACGGCTGGGCAAAATCCTGGCCTTTCACATCTGCGACTGGAAGACTCCGACCGAGGATCTGCTGTACGACAGGGGTCTTATGGGGGAGGGCTGCATCCCGATCCGCCGGATCCGCGGTTGGGTGGAAGCGGCCGGGTTCGCCGGATTCAACGAGGTCGAGATTTTTTCAACCGCGAGATGGACCCAGGATCAGCAGCAATGGCTGCAGGAGATCCTGCGGGCCTACCGCGAGGCATCCTGAGACGACCTGCGGCCACGGCGGATGCGATGAATACAATGAAGAGAGGTGCACAGATCATGAAAGAGCACAAGATCGGGGTGATCATGAACGGAGTCACCGGCCGGATGGGCACGAACCAGCATCTGATCCGCAGCATCCTGGCAATTCGAGCCCAGGGAGGCGTGGCGCTGGCAAACGGAGATACGGTCATGCCGGATCCTGTGCTGGTGGGCCGCAATCCCGGCAAGCTGCAGGCACTGGCCCGGGCCCACGGTCTGGAGCGTACCTCCACGGAGCTGGAGGCCTGCCTGTCGGATCCTACCAATCAGATCTACTTCGATGCCCAACGCACCGATTTGAGGAAGGGACCGGTGCTCAAGGCCATTGCCGCGGGCAAGCACATCTACACCGAAAAGCCGCCCGCTCTGAATACCGAAGAGGCCATGCAGATGTACCACGCGGCGGTCAAAGCGGGAGTGAAGAACGGGGTGGTCCAGGACAAGCTCTGGGTGCCGGGCCTGCTGAAGCTGAAATATCTAAAGGACAACGGCTTCTTCGGCCGCCTGCTCTCGGTACGCTGCGAGTTCGGCTACTGGGTGTTCGACGGTATCGATCAGCCCTCCCAGCGGCCATCCTGGAATTACCGCAAGGAGGACGGCGGGGGGATCATCCTGGATATGTTATGCCACTGGCGCTACGTGATCGACAATCTCTTCGCCCCGGTAAAGGCGGTCTCATGCATCGCCACCACCCATATCCCCAAGCGGGTGGATGAGACCGGGAAGGAATATCCCTGTACCGCGGAAGACGCGGCCTACACCACCTTTCTCTGTGCGGGAGAGGAGGGGCAGTTGATCTGTCACTTCAATTCCTCCTGGGTGGTGCGGGTACGAAGGGATGACCTGGTGGTGTTTCAAGTGGAGGGAACCAAGGGCACCGCGGTAGCGGGTCTGCGGGACTGCTGGATCCAGCCCTCCGCCCTCACCCCCCGGCCGATCTGGAATCCGGATCTGCCTCAGCCCCTGGACTTCTACGAGAACTGGCAGAAGCTTCCGGACAACAGGGAGTACGACAACGCCTTCAAGGTTCAGTGGGAGCTGTTTCTCAAGCACGTAGCCGCGGATGAGCCCTTTCCCTGGACCCTGCTGGAGGGAGCCAAGGGGGTACAGCTGGCCGAAGCGGGCATGCGCTCCTGGGCCGAGCGGCGTTGGATCGATCTGGAAGATCTCGAAGGAAAGAAATCGTGATTGGCGTGGGTAACACCAGTCCTGAGATCGGCGGCGCCGGGCGGGACACGGCAATCCTTGGAATCGGCAGTCTGGAGCAGCATTCGCTTCACCTGCCCGTAGAGACGGACTTCTTCTTCGCCTCCCGGATAAGCCGAGAGGTGGCAGAGCGCCTGGATGCCATGCTGCTCAATCCCCTGCCCTACTCCACCTCTTTGGAGCACTTGGGCTTCCCCGGCACAGTGACCCTGAACCCAGAGACACTGAGGGCCGTGGTCTGGGACATCGCCGATTCGGTGAATCGATGGGGGATCCGCTACCTGGTGCTGCTGAACGCCCACGGCGGTAACTTCTGCCTGATTCCCGCTGCCCGGCAGTGGAACATGGACAAAAAGCTCCCCCATCTGCTGCTCGTCGATTTCTTCTCCGGACTGAGCGACGTGGGCGACAACCTGCACGCCGGAGAGATCGAAACTTCGATGATGCTGCATCTGGCCGCGGAGCGGGTCCGGGCGAAAAAACCCGACGACTTCGTTCCCGAGTGGAGCCGGGCGGATCTGACCCACTTCGGCATGCGGGGAATCAGCCCCACCGGGGTCTGGGGCTACCCCAGCCGGGCTACAGCCGAAAAGGGGGCCAGGTGGTTCGCCGAGGCGGTCGAGTACTCGCTGCAGCGTATCCGCAGCCTGAAAGAGGCATTCGGTCGGGACGTGTAGTCCGTCCGTAGGTGCCGGTCTGCCGGCAGGCGCGTACTGTTCGACATCGGACAGCAGATAAAGCCGACAACCGCCCAGAAAGTCTGAACACCCGGGAAGATGAATTTATCCATTCTCCATTTTCACCGTCTTGACTGTATATAACAGAAATACTATGTTTTAATAAATATCCAAATCAAGGAGGTGGACCTATGTCCAAGAGAGTTATTATTCTGATGGCTCTTTTAGCGCTGGTTGCATTTGTATTCGTATCCTGCGCTAAAAAAGAAGAAAAAGCTGAAGGGTGGGAACCCACCAAGCCGATCCAGATCATCGTGCCTTGGGGAGCCGGCGGCTCAACGGACCAGATGACCCGGGTCGTTGCAGGTGACTTAGAGGATTCTCTCGGCCAGAAGATCGTGGTTGTGAACCAACCCGGCGCTTCCGGTTCCGTGGGAACCAAGAACGCCATGGACGCAGATCATGACGGCTATACCTGGGCCGCCGGTGCGGCTGCGGACCTGGGCGCCTACAAAGTGCGGGGTCTGATCGACTCCACCCTGGATGACTGGGTCCTGTATCTCACAGTGGCCAACGTCTCGGTGATGTCCGTCAATGCCGACGAGCCGTATCAGGATTTCGGTGAGCTGCTGCAGGCCTTCAAAGACAAGCCGGGCCAGATCCCCGTGGCTACAGCCGGACAGCTGTCCGCCGGCCACAACTCCATGATCGCCATCCAGAAGTACACAGACATCGAGTACAAACACGTCACCTATGACGGCGGCAATCCCGCGGTCATCGCCACCGTAGCCGGAGAGTGTGTGGCCGTGCCTCAACTGGCCGTCGAGCAGGCGGACATGCTGGCCGGTGGCAAACTCCGCGCCCTGGCCGTTCTGGATGACAAGCCCCTGGAACTGGAGAAGTACGGAACGATTGAGCCGATCACCAAGTGGGTCCCCGATTTCGAGCCGGGCCCCAACTACTTCGGTATCTGGATTCCCAAGGACGCTCCCAAGGAAGTCATCGACACCTTCGGCAAGCTTTGGGACGACGTGATGGAGAACTCCGACGCACTGAAGAAGTACGCGGCCAGCCGTGGCGCGGTCTTCGATCCCTCCTGGGGCGAAGAGGCGCAGAAAAAGGCGATGCCTTATCTGTCGATCATCGCCTGGAACCTGCACAATGCGGGCGAGACGGTCATGTCCCCCGCGGAGGTGGGCATCCCCAAGCCGTAACGGCAACTGCGGCGTTCATAGCGCGTGAAGCAATCAAGAGCATCTCTCGTCTCGAGAGATGCTCTTTTCTTTTTTCAACTATTCCTGTAATAATAACAGCACAATACTCATATATAGAAGCGGAAGGAGTTCGATATATGGAAGAGCGAAACATGCCACGGGCGGATTTCTTGACCTCGATCGGGCTGATGGCCTTTGGAATCGCCGTGCTGGTACTGTCGATCCAAATGCCCCGCTTCGAAGAGCAGGGAGTGAACCGGTTCTCCGTTCCGGGCGTCGTTCCGGGTTTCCTCGGCGCGATCGTAGCTGTTCTGGGACTGGTGCTTTTCATCCGTTCAATTATCCGCAAGGGCTACAAACTCGGTCTTGACAGAGCCGCGGTGGACAGATTCTTCAGAGCGGAGATGACCAAACGCTTTGCCGTGACCATCCTGGTCAGCGTGGCCTACGGTTGGGGATTGATCGGTCGCATCAACTACGAGATCTCCACGGCCATCTACATTTTCGCCTTCATCGTGATCTTCGACGTGAAGTGGAAACAGGGCATCAAAACTCAGTGGAAAAAGATACTCATCGCCTTCATCATCGCTATACTGGTCGGCGGCATTGTGGGCACGACCTTTCGCTACCTGTTCCTGGTCAATCTGCCGGGACCGGATCTGATCTAAGGAGGCATCGCCATGATCGAAGGCCTTCAGATGTGGATTCAAGGCATCCTCGGTTTCATGAAGCTCAAGATCCTCTTCGATGTGCTCTGGGCCACCCAGCTGGGGATCATCGTGGGCATGCTTCCCGGCCTGACCGCAACCATGGGGGTGGCACTCATGACCACCCTCACCTTCAAGATGGAGACTTCCAACGCCGTGCTGATCCTGGTCTGCATGTACGTAGGGGCCATCTACGGAGGAAGCCGTAGCGCAATTCTTTTAAATATCCCCGGCACCCCGGCCAACGCGGCCACGGCGGTGGACGGCTATCCCCTGGCTAGGCAGGGGCGAGCGGGAAGGGCCATCGGAATCGCCACCACCGGTTCTTTTATCGGTTCCTTCATCGGCATGGCCATGCTCAGTCTGTTCACGCCGATCATCGGAAACTTCGCCCTCAGCTTCAAGAGCTTCGAGTTCACCTGGCTGGCCATCTTCGGAATCGTGATCTGCGGCAACCTGACCGCGCCCAAGGATCCGCTGAAAGGATGGATCGCCGGGTTCCTCGGCCTGTTCGTGGCCATGATCGGCATGGAGGGAATCCACGCCTACATCCGCTTCTCCTTCGGGTCGGTGGCCATGTCCGGGGGCATCGCCCTACTTCCCGCCATGGTGGGGGCCTTCGGCTTCGCCGAGTTGATCACCATCATGAAGTTTCCAAAGATGGAGGTGATAAAAACCAAGATCGAGAAGGTGATTCCACGTCCGCGGGACGTGCTCAAGTACTGGAAGACCATCGTACGCTCCGGAATCGTTGGAACATTCATCGGAGCGGTTCCGGGAGTGGGGGAGGACATTGCCGCCTGGGTCTCCTACGACCTCGCCAAAAGGGCGAGTAAGGAGGGAGACAAGTTCGGCACCGGCGTGGAGGAAGGATTGATCGCCGCTGAGACCGGCAATAACGCCTGTGTTGCAGGCGCAATGATTCCAGTATTATCCCTCGCTATCCCGGGTTCAGCGCCTGCAGCGGTACTGCTGGCGGCCATGTTCATCCACGGAGTTCGCCCCGGACCGCTGATCATGTTGGAGTTTCCCGAGTTTGTGTTCGAAGTCGGAGCCATGGTTCTGCTGGCCTCGGCGGCCATGCTGATCCTGGGCCTGTCCTTGGTCAAGCTGTTGGTGAAAGTACTGCTGGTGCCGCGGGAAAAGCTGATGCCCATCGTCTTCACCCTCTGCGTAGTCGGCGCTTTTGCCATCCAGGCCCGGGTCTTCGACATCGGGGTGATGATCGTCTTCGGCATCATCGGCTATTACATGCGGGAGATGGACTACCCCGTGGCCCCTCTTGTGCTGGGCATCATCCTGGGAGATATTCTGGACAAAAACCTGAGAAGGGCCTTGATCCTTTCAGACGGGGCGATCCTGCCCTTCTTCATCCGTCCGATCTGTGCAGTGATCGCCGCCATCACCCTCCTGACCATCGTCAGCAAGATGCGCTGGTTCCAGGCGGCAACCGGAGCGGCGATGAGGGGCGTCAAATCATTGGTTACAAAGAATAAACGGTAGGAGGTTGCAGACCAAAACATCAATGCTCAGGGAGCAGGAGACGACAGGCAAACGGGGATTCGACTAACCAATTGAATCGAATCCGTTCGAAGTCAAACGTATCGTTGTTGCTGGCTATTATCTCGATTTCCAGCTGATGGGCAGTGAAATCGAAGCCGGCTGGTAAGACAAGCTGAGTCTTGACAATAAGGGTTTCCTCTAAATTCGTTTCAAATACTGTTCGTTCAGCTTGCCCGTCCCGAATACGGGCCGCAACCGCGAGCTGATACAGGTCGGCATTCTCTCCCCTCCACTGTACCCTCAGAGCATCTGTATCACCGGCAAGCCACAGAGCAAGCTGATGGCTGTCAACCCGGACATCCCGGACACTCGGGGGCACCTCGAGTACTCTCTCGATCCTGCCGATCGCCGGGTGGATCATCTGAATGTGAACCTCCTCGTCGCTGTCCAGAACCAACTCGTCTTCGGTATAGAGAAATCGCCCGTCAACAATATAATCTTCGTACTTCTCACCCCGGTGCGTCTCGATGAACCCTTCATCCAAATGAAGTTCGTGGCTGTCCACCTTTATCACGGCATTGTTGAAGAATGCAGATCGAGTCAGGGTAGCGCGGGATTTTTCATAGATCTCGCAAAGTACATGGTAGACTATTTCCCCCTCTGAATTCACGTTATAGGGATACAAACGCATTTCCATCTCCTGCCTTGGCATAGCAGGGAAAACCGTAAGGCAGGAACACATCAGGACAAGTAGAGAGGCAAACCCGAAATACAGGGCTTTACCAACTTTTTTCCGTGCAAGGGAAGTCTGTGGAAGTGAATGATCCTGCAACTGTCAAATCCTACTCTGAAGCCTTGCGCAGAACCGGTTCGGAAGTGAACCGCTTCATTAGCCGGGCACAACAGGTGCAGCGCGGCGACCTGATCAGTACCGTTCGATCAGGATC
>Ga0272442_10001584_pt1 | contig 34162 bp, 28 predicted proteins | sample SSMForm2O_FD_200262 | JGI IMG/M metagenome (GOLD analysis project Ga0272442, IMG submission 200262) | Marine sediment archaeal communities from Little Sippewissett salt marsh, Falmouth, MA, United States - SSM-Form-2O | ecosystem: Environmental > Aquatic > Marine > Wetlands > Sediment ... | reverse complement strand
AAGAATCGTCCAACAATAATAATTTTTGCTAGATTATTTGCAAAATTTTATCGGCTGAAGAAGGGAAAGACTAATTCACGATTTCAGCTATTCGGAACTATACCTAATCGGAACTACTGATGACATAAATTATAAAAACAATAAAATATAAATAGCTTTTCAGAGTAGAAATTTTCAAAAGATTAAACGAAGAAAAAAATATTTCAGAGAACTATTATATATTTTCGAGTATAATATAAAGCACATTTCAAGGCTAAAGACTCATTCAGGGAGAGAGGAGACTTTTACATGAAATACAGCATGGGCATTGACGCGGGAGGCACATACACCGATTCGATCATCATCCGGGACTCTGACGGGAAGGTGGTCGACTCGAGCAAGGCGCTTACCACTTACCCGGACCTCCTGACAGGGATCAGGAACTCCATCGACGGGCTGGACCAGGAATACCTGAAGGACATAAAACTCGTGTCCGTTTCCACTACGCTTGCCACGAACACCATCCTCGAAAAAACAGGCTACCCGGTGGGCCTGATCTTTGTCGGGGACTACGAACTCCCGGAAAAAGTACCGGTTGACTATTACACCGTTGTCGCAGGCGGACACGACCACCACGGGGCGGAAATTGTGCCCCTGGAAATGGAAGCAGTGGAAGCCTTTGTCCGGAAGCTCGGGGATAAGGTCTCGGCTTTTGCCGTATCCTCTTATTTCAGCGTCCGAAACCCGGCCCATGAACTGGCTATAAAGGATCGCATCCAGAAACTTACCGGCTTTCCGGTGGTCTGCGGGCACGAACTTTCCCTTGACCTGGGAGCCTACGAAAGAGGAGTTACAGCCTACCTGAACGCCCAGCTAATCCCCATTGCGGACCAGTTCATCCGCTCGATCAGGGCAGAAATGGAGCACAGGGGAATGGATGCCCGGCTGCTAATGCTCAAATGCGACGGGTCAGTTGTCGGGATTAACGAAGCCCTGGAAAAACCCATCGAATCCATCTTTTCCGGCCCTGCAGCAAGCCTTGTGGGGGCATCCCACCTCTCGGGCCTGAAGACCTGTGCCGTTATCGACGTTGGAGGGACCAGCACGGACGTCTCCATGGTAGAAGACGGGCTTCCCGAACTCTGCCCCGAAGGGGCTATCGTGGGGGGCTGGCAGACCAAGGTCAAGGCCATCCGTATGGAGACCTCGGCAATGGGTGGGGACAGCCATGTATGGATCAAAAACATGAAACTCAACATTGGTCCCAGGCGGGTAATTCCACTCTGTGTGGCGGCCGTCATGTACCCCGGATTCCTGGAAGCCCTTAAAAGGGGAAAGACTCCTGCTGCCCTCAGGCTTGAAGAAAACGTCCAGCCCACCAAGTTCTTCATAAAAACCAGAGTTGTTCCTACGGAGCTTGGAAAGTACGAAAAGGAGATTTACGAACGGGTAGAGGAAAGCCCTACTTCCCTCAACGACATCTTCTGGAAACTGGATAAAACACCGTCTCCGCGCCTGCTGGATTCCCTGATCAGGAAGCGCCTTGTCCAGGCAATCGGCTTCACCCCGACCGACGCCCTTCACGTGCTCGGGGAATACACCGCCTGGGATGCGGAAGCTTCGAGGGTCGGGGCAAAGCTACTGGAACGCTATACCCAGACGGACTCCGTGGAACTCTGCAAGCAGATAAAGCAGGACGTCGCAAGGAACATGGCGCTGAACCTCATGTCATATATCCTGAAAGATGTGCCCCCCCGGGAGCTTGAAAAGATCATTCTCTCGGATAAGTTCACCCAGTTCAGGATGAAGCTGCCTGTTGTCCTGATCGGCGGCCCGGTTGTTGCCTTTACTGAAGAGGTAAAAAAGATCCTCGACGCCGACATCGTGGTCCCGAAATACGCAGAAGTCGGAAACGCAGTTGGAGCCCTTGTAGGAAAGGGCATAAAAAGAGTTGAAATCCTGATCAAGAACACCTATGCCAAGGACCGGAAAAGGCTTGTCCTTGTCTTTTCCCCGGCAGGCAGGGAAACTTTCGGAAGCTTCCCCGAAGCCCTGGAGCATGCGGATATCCTCGGGAAGAAACTTGTCATGGAGTACATGACCGAAGCAGGCCTGGACAAAGGTCACGTCCAGATAAGCGTGGACAGAAAAGACATCTCCCTCAGCGAAGCCGGAACGGTCCCCGTTGAAACAAAACTTGTCTTCGTGGGAGTCGGCATGCCCAAAACCTGAAAGCCGGGCCCGATACCCGGCAAATTTATATTTACCTTTATTTATGCAGATATTATAAAAATAGATAAAAACCGTAAAATGGAAAATCGAGATTTCTGTTGAAACCAGAATATCTGTTAAAATCGAGATTTCTGTTGAAACCAGGATATCTGTTAAAATCCAGATTTATGTTGAAACCAAGATATCTGTTGAAACCAAGATATCTGTTAAAATCCAGATTTATAGTAAAAATTGAGCTTTCTATGAGCAGGTTTCTGATTCTGGAGCATAAGATTTAATATCCAACCTTATTGGACTTTTAAACCCGCCCATCGCTAAAAATGGCAATATCTCAAAAATGGCGAGTGGAAGATAGGCGTCCGGCAATTCGATAAAGAATGCACCGTGAATCTGCACCGTAAATCTGCACCGTAAATCTGCACCGTGAATCGGATATCCTGCAAAAAAGAACTTACGAAAAGGAGTTGTTGAAAAAATGGCATATAGCCTGGGCATTGATGCCGGCGGAACCTATACGGATTCGATATTAATCCGGAACTCGGACGGCGCTGTCATTGGCTCGAACAAGGCACTTACAAGTTACCCTGATCCCCTGGAAGGGATCAGGAATTCAATCGACGGGCTGGACCGGGAACAACTGAAGGAGGTCACCCTGGTCTCTGTATCCACCACCCTTGCGACCAACACCATCCTGGAAAAAACCGGGTTTCCGGTAGGGCTGGTCCTGGTCGGGGACTATGAGATTCCCCGGGACTCCATGATAGAGAATTACATCATGGTTAAGGGAGGGCACGACAGCCACGGGAACGAGATCGAGCCCCTTGACCTTGAGAGAGTCAGGGGTTTCATACTCAGGCTTAAGGACAGGGTTGCGGCTTTTGCGGTTTCTTCATATTTCAGCGTCCGGAACCCGGACCATGAGCTGCAGGTAAAAGGCCTGGTAAAAGAGCTTACCGGGCTTCCCGTGGTCTGCGGGCACGAACTTGCCCAGTCCCTGGGAGCCTACGAAAGGGGAGTTACGGCTTACCTGAACGCCCAGCTCCTGCCGGTAGCCGAGGGCTTCCTTGAGACCGTGGTGGGAGAAATCGAAAGAAGGGGAATAGATTCAAAGGTTGCCATGCTCCGCTGCGACGGTTCGGTCGTGAGCATGCAAGAAGCCATGAAAAAACCCATCGAATCTGTTTTCTCGGGACCTGCGGCAAGCCTTCTCGGGGCGTCCTACCTTTCGAAACACGATACCTGTGCCGCAATCGACGTAGGCGGGACCAGCACCGACGTCTCCCTTATCTACCGAGGCCTTCCCTATCTGAGCGAGACAGGAGCCGTTGTAGGGGGCTGGCAGACCAAGGTAAGGGCTCTTCGGATGGAGACCTCGGCAATGGGCGGGGACAGCCACGTCTGGGTCCGGGGCAGCGATACCAGTATAGGCCCCCGCAGGGTTATTCCCCTCTGCCGGGCTGCCGTGCTCTACCCTGATTTCATGCAAACCCTGAAGAAGCGCTGGATCCCCGACCGCCTGAAACTGAACGAACACATCCAGGCAACAAAATTCTTTGTCCGGACAGGGCGAAAACCTATAGAACTTAGCAGAGAAGAAGAGGAGCTCCTGGCCCTGATAGGAGACGAGCCCAAATCCCTGAACGACGTCTACTGGGACCGGAAAATCCTGCCTTCCAGGCGGGTGATGGACTCCCTGATCCAGAAACGGCTGGTCCAGGCAATCGGATTTACCCCCACAGACGCGCTGCACGTGCTCGGGGACTACGAAGAGTGGAACTCCGAAGCCTCGCTCATAGGGGCGACCATGCTTGCAAACTTTGTGGGAATGGACAAGTACGAGTTCTGCACCAACGTAAAGCGCCTCTTTGCCCGGAACATGGCAAAAGACCTCCTGGCTTTCCTGATGGAAGGGGTGGACAAGACCGAAATCGAAAAAGTGCTCGAAGGCAATTTCTTCTCCCGCTTCAAAGTGGACGTCCCGGTAGTGCTCCTGGGAGGGCCTGTACGTGCATACCTGGATGAACTCAAAGAACTCGTTGACGCCGAAATCCTGCTTCCCGAATACTCGGACGTTGGAAACGCCGTGGGAGCCCTTGTGGGAAAAGGCATCAAAAGAGTCGAGATCTCGATCCGGACCATGTACAGCGAGTCAAAGTACGACCTCAGGACAAAAGGGATCTTCGTATACACCCCGGTAGGAAGAAGGCACTTCCTGACAAGAAAAGAAGCCCTGGAATACGCAGAGGGTTTCGGGAAAAAACTGGTCCTCGACTACATGGCCGAGTCAGGGCTTAGCCCCGACCAGATCGAAATCAATGTCGAAAAACAGGAGATTGCAGTCTATTCGGGCGGAGTACCCCTTGAGACAAGGCTCATTTTCGAGGGAATTTCGAAGTCCGACGTCTATGAAAAAGCCGTTGGAGAAAAATATCCCGAAAAAAGTTCCGAAGGGGGAGAAAGTTCCAAAAGAGAGGAAAGTCCCGGAGGAGGGTCTAAAGAAAACTTCCCTTTTGATTGCTCCCCTTCAGGGGAATTTCCACCTGTCGAAAGGGAAGAATGAAAAGCAAAGATTAAACGCAAGGATAAAAGGCAAAAAATTAGAAATTCAGGGTACAGAGAAAAGAAAAAAGGAAGAAGAAAGGGAAGAAGAAAGGGAAGAAAAAGGGAAGAAAAAGGGAAGAAAAAGGGAAGAAAAAGGGAAGAAGAAAGGGAAAAAGAAAAGGAAGGAGAAAGGGAAGAAGAAAGGGAAGAAGAAAGGGAAGAATGACCGGTTTCTCCGACATTTTTAAATCCAGTTCTCCCTTTATATGAAGGAAAAAAGTGCGTTTGTTAGTAAAATATTATTTAACTGTTCAGATCAATAAATCCTGATAAAATAGAAAAACATGCGGAAGGAATTGAAATGATACCAAAAAAGGCTTTTTTGACCAAGGGCACAGGAGTCCACAAAGATAAATTAGCTTCCTTTGAACTTGCCCTGAGGGACGCAAAGATAGAGAAATACAACCTTGTAAGCGTTTCAAGTATATTGCCCCCTAATTGCAAAGTTGTGTCCAAAGAGGAAGGACTGAAAGAGCTAAGACCGGGGGCTATTGTCCACTGCGTGCTTGCCAGAAATGAGACGAATGAACCTGAACGCCTGACAACCGCAGCCATAGGCACCGCTGTCCCGGTGAATGAAAACAACTACGGTTATATTTCGGAACACCACTCCTTCGGGGAAGATGAGGAAACTGCGGGAGAATACGCAGAAGACCTGGCTGCAACCATGCTCGCTACTACCCTGGGGATAGAATTCAATGTTGATTCTGCCTGGCATGAAAGGGAACAGGTGTACAAGGCAAGTGGCCATATATTTGATACGATGCACATGTGTCAGACTGCAAGAGGTGCCAAAGGCGGAAAATGGACCACCGTTGTGGCTGCAATGGTCTTCGTAACAGAATTTACCTATTAAATCCGTATAAAAATCACTTAAAATATCATAAAGGGGAAGTGAAAAAATATCATAGCTTCCCCCTTCACGGGGTATAAATTCCGGAAAAATTCCAACTTTAAGAACCCTTACTTTTTTCATAAAAATCCACCTATTTAGTTATCCAGACAACCTTTTTTCAATTTGTTTTTTAGGTACCGAAGCTCTCACCGGTCGGCGAAGACGACCGGCTTTTCCATAAAGTATATTGAAAGAGGAAAAATAGTAACTAAGTATAAGTAGGTAAGTGACCAAAAAATGCATACAGATAACCTAAAAATCAGCTATTGACGTGAAGTGAGTTGAATAAAAATAAAAACCAATAATGGCAGGTTATTTTACAGTATCCTTATTAATAAATTTCGGAAAGGGCCGCTTGCTTACGCAAGCGGTGAGGGCCCCTGTTCTCGATATGAAGAAAGAAATTCCCGGAATTGGAATCCTGGATTAAACCCTGTAGCAAAAACAGGGGCCTTTTCAAGCAATACGATAGGATTTCTAAATATCCCAATTTTGAAAAGCTAATTTTAAAGAGCTAATTTTAAAGAGCTAATTTTGAAAAGCTAATTTTGAAAAGCTAATTTTGAAAAGCTAATTTTGAAAAGCTAATTTTGAAAAGCTAATTTTGAAAAGCTAATTTTGAAAAGCTAATTTTAAAGAACGATTTGCTTCCTCCGGAAGCTCCCGGCAGAGTTCACGGAGGAAAAAGAGGTGGAAGGGAAATTATCACAATTTCCCGGGCCTATGGGGCAGGAAGAGGGGGAACATCTTGCCCTGTATTTTTCCCAGGTATTCCGCGCGGGGACGGGAGAGGATCGGGTAGTTGCTTCCGATAAGGAAAGCCCCGAAAAGGATGAATGCACAGCCTTCGATTGTGTTTGCATAGATCGGTTCTCCAAGGACGGCATATCCGAAGAAGATGCAGCTCACGGGTTCCAGGAAGGCAAGCACGGCTGCTGTCTGGGCTTTAATGTGGACAACCCCGCTGAAGTAGAGCATGTAGGCAAGGGCTGTCGCTACGATTCCCAGGGGTACCAGGGTTTTCAGGTTTTCGAAGAGAACTCCTGCGGGAACAGAAACTCCGAAGGGAAGGAAGAGAACAAGGCTCACAACCGTGGACCAGAACATCTGTGCGACCCCTGAGTAGTCCTCCTTCAGGTAGTTGATTGTCATGATCGAGCAGCCGTAGGAAAGCCCCGAGACCAGCCCGCAGAGTATCCCTAAAAGGTAACTCCCTTCTGCCGAAATTCCCATAAACTCTCCTGGGTTTACGATCAGCACGATCCCGGAGATGGAGAGGGTCAGGGCGAAAATGTTCTTCAGGGTTATCCGCTCTTTCAATATCAGAGGAGAAAGCAGGGTCACATAGACGGGAGCTGTATAGAGTAAAAGCACGGCTACTGCAAGACTCGAATACTTGAAAGCTGAGAAGTATGTAAAGAGAGTAATTGTATTCAAAACTCCCAGTAAAAGCATATAATTCCTTTTTTTCCCTAATCTAAGCTCATTTAGCTTCCCTATTAGCTTCAAATACAATAATACTGCGCCTAATCCGAATAGCAACCTGTAAAATAGTATTGAGGCGGTTTCCATGTTATTTATCCCTTTTACAAAGATTCCGACCATCCCAAACAGAATACAGGATGTTATAACCGCTGTATATGACTTATTATTGCCCTGAATCGCTTCTGACATAGTGCAGCAGAAATAACAGACCTAGGATATAAACATTTTTAAAAATAAACAATAATGATAGATTAAAATAACATTTAAGACAGTTTAACCGCTAGTTGATAATTAAACACGATAATAATAAACAATTCTAAAATTAACTGCAATAATAAAAGTTATTTTAAGTATAAAGGCGGTTAAAACAGGCATTAATTATAAAAAGCAGTTAAAATATGAATAATCTTAAAAAAAGCAGTTAAAAGACTTATTTTTTGAAAATATAAGGAAAAAATAGCTTTCAGATTAAAAAAAGAAGAAAAATAAAATTTTTAATTTGAAAATGGAAAAAAATAAAAATCGGAATTGAAAAAAGAAGAAAAATAAAATTTTTAATTAAAAAATGGAAAAAAATGGTGAAGCTGAAAGATACTAACATATTTTCCCTGTTTCAAGCGCCATTCAGGACAAAAGCCAGGTCAGGGCAAAACCCGGAAAGGAAAAGAAAGAGTAAAAGGTAAAAGTAAGACAAAGAAAAGAGAAAGGTCAGGGCAAAACCCGGAAAGGAAAAAGTGATACCCGGATAAGGGGTATCTTTTCATTCAGCAAAATAAATCATTTCGTTGGGCATCCGGGTAAGTTCATGACTTTCAATCCCTGACATGATAAGGCCCTCTATCCTATCCCGGATATTCTTCCGCGTAATCCTGATCCCGAGGACCCTTGAGGCCTGGATCACCAGGTCTTCCATGGGAGTCGAGTACTGGTTATCAAGGACAAAGCGGACCGCCTCCCTGATTTCCTCGTCACAGATCCATTCGATCTTAGGAGAAGCGTTCCCGTCCCGCCTGCGGAGGAGATATGCAGGTTCGGATACCGGCCAGAGGAAGTCTCCTTTTACCCTGAGCCTTTCCGCCATTTCAGCCGATGTGACTGCATCCAGGATACTCTGCTTGATTTTCCCGAGCATCCGGGGGATTTTACACTGAATTTTTATCCGCTGAAGCAGCTCATCCACATGGACAGGCCCCTCGCAATCAACAATCTTTACCACGGCATCTTCGAGCCCTTCCTCGGAAACTTCCAGGATTCCGCAGGAGTCCGAAAGCCCGAAGGCAGTGCAGACCGTGTAGACAGGCACCCCGGCTTCCAGGGAATCTTCATTTTCCACATTCGGTTTGCTGCCTTTCCCCTCTTCCGGGAAAACATCGTCCGATTCCCCTGTTTCCGGGACTTCATTTTCATAAGAAAGGAATTCAGGCCCGGTTTCAGCTTCTATCTCGGAGCCTAACTCAGTATCAGGGTCAAGCTGAGTTTCAGGCCTGGGTTTGTATTCAGGTCCCGGAAAGCCCGGAGCTTCAATTTCAGCTCCAAATTCAGTTTCGAATTCAGTTTCGAATTCAGTTTCAATTTCAGCTTCAAACTCAACCCCTTCACCGGTTTCAAAGCTCTTTTCAGGCTCAAATGCGGACCCGGAACCTGAAAGCTCCAGCTCGGTTCCCGTTTCCGGACAGGATACAGGCTCAGAATAGGAGTTCAGTTCAGAATCAGGATTCAGTTCAGAATCGGACTTCAACACAGGATCGGAACTCGCTTCGGAATCGGAATTTATTTCGGAATCAGAATCCTGCTCAACCCCCATATCCTCAGGGGTTCCGAAATTGTAGACAAAGGGCTTTCGTTTCTTCTTTCCCCTGCCTCCGGACAGGTCAATGGGATCGATTTCAGGGTATGCCTCGAAAAAGTTCAATTTTTCGAAGTCCGGTTCGGGAACGAACTTTGCCGCCCTCTCCGGGACATCATCAAGGTCAGACCCGGTTTCCGCCTCAAACTTAAGGAATTTACCCTTCCCGGACTTCCGGGAACTGCGGGATTTCGAGTTATCGGATGCCACGGACGCTATTGTCTCCGCCCTTGAAGTCAGCTCGGGGAGGAAATCCCTTCCGACGGATTCGTCACTTTCGAGTTCAAGCCCCGGGTCATCGGAATCTTCTTCAGGCCTTTCCCCTGCAAAATACAGGGGCTCGTCTCCGACCCTGGTGATAGCTCTCTGCCCTTTATTTCGGGTTTCTGAGGCTTCTTTACCGGAGCCGGGTTCACGGAATGATTCGGATTCATCGAATGAGTCGGATTCATGGAAAGATTCGGATTCATGGAAAGATTCGGATTCATGGAAAGATTCGGATTCATGGAAAGATTCGGGTTCACGGAATGAGTCGGATTCATCGAATGAGTCGGATTCATCGAATGAGTCGGATTCATCGAATGAGTCTGACCCGAAAAACTCATTATCGGAATTAACTTTGATTTCAGGTTCGATTTCATTTTCCGTTACGGCAGCTGAATCGTGCACGGATTCAAGCTCTTCCACGGAAGCGGGTATTTCCCCTGAATCCGACTCTGCCGAAACCTCTTCCTCTGCCCCCGGATCTACAAATTCCACGGGTTCGGATACGGGCACTACTTCTCTTTTTGCAGCCTCGACTTCCTTTCCGACCGCCTCAAGCAGGGCAGCCCTGCTCTCCTTCGAGCGGAGGTACCAGTCCGTGGACCAGACCCTGTAAAGGTTCCAGCCAAGCCCTTCCAGGACCTGCTGGCGCAGGCGGTCGCGGTCCCTGGCTACAGGGGAGGAGTGATAGCTTGCCCCGTCACATTCGATTCCAAGGAGGTACCTGCCAGGATAACGGGGATCGGGAACGGCAAGGTCAAGCCTGTACCCGGCACATCCGATCTGCCTGTGGACTTCAAAACCGTTGTCCCGGAGGAAATCCGAGACGGCTTCCTCGAAGGGGGAATCGAATTCCTCCACGCTCCCAGGAGGGGAGGGAAGCTTTCCGTTTTCCGCAAATTCAAGGAAGACTTTAAGGGCCCGAAGGCCGAAAGAGGAGTTTTCGTCCAGGTGAAGGTCCCTTGAGGTGAAATTCGCAAAGACCACACACTTTTCCCTGGCCCGGGTAGTAAGGACATTCAGGCGGCGCTCCCCTCCTTCCCGGTTCAGGGGCCCGAAGTTGAGGGAAAGCTTGCGGTTCCCGTCAAAGCCGAACCCGACACTGAGCAGGATCACGTCCCTTTCATCCCCCTGTATGGTTTCTAGGTTTTTCACGAAGAAATGCTCGCCTTCCCTGGTACCGGAGTTCAGGTCGATTCCGGGGTTGGCTTTTATGAGGGTTTCGATCTCTTCCTGGATGGCTTCCTGCTGCTTCACATTGAAAGTCCCGACCCCAAGGCTCTTGTCCGGGTACTTTACCACATGCTCGAAAACCGCCCTGGCAACAGCCTTTGCCTCAAGCCTGTTCGCCCCGCTCTTGCCCCTATCGTAAACCGCATCAGGCAGGTGCACGAATTTCAGGCCCAGGCGCTCGTCTTTTTGCATGGGGGAGGGGTAGACGTAGAGCCGGTTGTCGTAAAACTCCTGGTTCGAGACCGCAATCAGGGACTCGTGCCTGCTCCTGTAGTGCCATCGCAGGGTCTTGACAGGGAAACTGCCCTTGCAGACGTTTAGGATGCTTTCCATATCCCCTGCGCCTGCGTAGTCGTCGGGCTCGTTTTCAGGGGTATCGATTACCGTATCGAAGAAAGCGGTCGGGGGAAGCTGCCTTGAGTCGCCCATAACCACCACCTGCTTTCCGCGAAGCAGGGCTCCAACGGCGTCTTCGGGTCGGACCTGGCTGGCTTCGTCAAAGATGATCACGTCAAAACGGGTGCTTCTCGGGTCAAGGTACTGGGAAATCGAAAGCGGACTCATCATGAAACAGGGTTTGATCTTCTGGACCAGGCCCCCTGCTTTTGTCATGAGGGTGCGGATTGGCATGTGTCCCCGCTTCCGGTTGAATTCGTTAATGAGAATCCCGGCTTCGGATGCCCTGGAAGCCCCGGAAGTCAATTTTGGGGTTTCCTCGTAAGCGGAATGGATGATCCTCTTCCTGTTTTCAGTAAGGATCTTCCTGTCAAGCTCGGTGAACTTGTTGATCCTGCCTTCATGCAGTTCCCGGATAAACGTGGAAAGGGCGGGCCTTTCCTTAAAGGCGTTATGGAGGAGGGTTTCGGCATAGTTCCCCTCAAAAGCAGGGATCATGTCTTCGGGCTCGATCTTCCCTGCTTCTATACCCTCGACCATGGGTGCTGCGATGGTCTCAAGGCAGGCTTTCCTGTACCCCAGGTACTGGCTCCAGAAAACAAGGGAAGACGTATCGTTCTTCCAGTAGGAAACCCTGGATTTAAGCGTCCTCAAATTAGCTTCTTCAAGCTCTTTCCCGAACATTTTCCCGAAATCGGCTCCTATCCGGGACCCGAAGTTTTCAAGGGACTCCATAAAAGCCTGTTTCGCCTCGAAAACCGCTTCAAGGGCAGGCTCGAACTCCCCGGCTTCGACTCCGGCTGCCACAAGCCCGAAGACCTTATCCGTAAACACGCCCTCGCTCACATATTTCCTGAAAGGAATAATCCACCTGCCGTACTCCTCTAGCAGGGCCGGGTCGCTTTCAAAGCCCTGCCAGTATTCCCCGAAAAACTTCTTTCCCTTTTTCCCTGCAGCTTCAAGCTCATACTTGCGGGTCTCACACTCGGAGAGGCAGGAGAGGTCAAGGAGGATCTGGCTGTCCTTCAAAGGGGCTCCGAAGGCATAGCAGGCTGCAATTTCTTTTTTGAGCTTACGGTATTTCGGGTTCAGGAATTTCAGGAGCCCATGGGACAGTTCCTCGAATTCGGAGGTATCAAGGTCATAAACCGCAGGGTAGAAGGTTTTTTCCACAAAGGAATGCAGTTCCCTGTACTGCCTGAGTTTGGAGATCAGGGCTCCGGCTTCGGCCCTGGAAGTTTCGGATTCCCATTCACGGTTCTCAAGCATCTTTTTGCTCAGGGGTTTTGAGTCGGCAACGAGTTTTGCGGCACTGGCAACATCCGAAAGCCCTTTCAGGGAAGAGGGTTTCGAGGTGCCGGAAAGTTCATTCAGGGCTTTGTACGCTTTTTCCAGGTTCTCAAAGGCCTCCGCGCATTCCCCGGCAAAAGGTTCGAGTTCCACGCAGTCCTGGGGGAGCACCAGCCCGGGTTCGCAGCCGTACCAAGAATTTTTCCGGACAGGCCCCAGGACAGGCAGCACCTGGCCCAGCTTTTCCAGGACTGATTCGGCCTCAGCCCAGGCATCAAGGTCCCAGGAATCGGTTTCCTCGAACTTGAGCCCCGGCATTTTCCTGTCTTTTGCTTCGAAATAAGCCCTGGTCTTTTCCCTTACACCGTAGAGGGTATAGAGGCTGGAATAGAGCTTTCCTTCCGGTTCCCCGAGGGTCTTTGCATACTCGTTAAGTTCCTTTTTCAGCTTTTCCAGTTCGTTAATATCCCTGTCCGGGCTGATAGCCGCCGGAGCAGGCCGGTTCAGGGTCTTTTCCAGCTCATCGAGCACCGCCTTTTTCCTGGTCTTGTGGCTGTGAATTTCCAGGCAGAGGTCGCCCAGGCCCGCAGAGTCCAGCCTGCTTTTCACAACCTGGAGGGCGGCCATCTTTTCACTGACAAAAAGAACGCTTCTCCCGAGAGCCAGCAGTTCGGCAATGGTGTTGGCAATGGTCTGGGACTTCCCGGTCCCGGGAGGCCCTTCGACCACAAGGTCCTTTCCGCTTTTCGCATCCTCCATAACAGCTATCTGGGAAGAATCAGCGTCCAGGATATGATAGGTATCTTTTGCAGAAAGTTTCAGGTCCACTTCCTCTTCCAGGAAACCCGCATCATCACTTTCGGGGTCTGTCGGGTTGAAGATCCTCTGCACCAGGGGGTGTTCCGCAGGGGACATGTCCTCAGGCCAGGTGGCAGAGTCCAGGTCCTTATACATGACAAATTTCCTGAAGTTGAAGAAGTCCAGGCAGACTTCGGGAAGGACTTTCCAGTCAGGTTTTTCGGCAACCGCTTTAAGGACTTCTTCCAGATAACTCTCAATGCTTGCTCCCTCTTCCGGCATCTCGAACTCCGGGAGGTCCATCCCGAGCTCTTTCATCTTGGCCTGGAGGGTAATGGATGTAAAAATATCGTCCCCTGTCCACTGCAGGTTGAACTTGCGCCCTTTACCTATCCTTTTCAGTTCTACAGGGACCAGGACAAGAGGAGCTTTCGGGTTTTTCACCGAAGACCTGCTGTCTCCCCACTGCAGGAAACCGAGGGCAAGGTAGAGCACGGGGTAACCCTGTTCTTCGAAAATGGAATTTGCCTGGTTATGGACATAGAAAAGTTTTCTCTCAAGGGTTTCACTGTCATCCGGGGTGTCCAGGTAAGGCTCAAAACGGGAAGAAGAGGAAGAAGTGGAAGAAGTCCTGTTTTTTTCTTCATGGGGAAGGATTTTCCCGATCGCCCTCAGGAGTTTGTTATCCCCTTCAGTACCCGCTTCCTCCTCTACCTCTTCATCAATGGATTTCTTGCCTTTCCGGGCTTTTTTCCCCTTTGCCCTGAACTTCATTGACTTTTCCTGCAGGACAACAAGCTCATAGACATCTGCAGGCGTTTTTCCCGTAATCGAAATGGTCCGTCTCTGCGAAGGGCGGTAATTGAGAAGGTTGTTTCGAAGGGACAGGTCAAGCAAATTTTGCCTTAATGCTTCCAATTCCTGAGCTACATCTACCATAAAATACCAGGCCCTGTTCACATGATCTTTAAAATATTTTTAAACATAATCTACACATAATCAATAGAATATATTGGGATAATGGGTAAGATACAGGATAATCGCTAATAAATTTTGTCGATGTTATACCGGAGAACTGCATTGATTTATTGCAAAGGACAGGATCTACCCTCCTCCGAAAAGAAACAATTTTCCGGGTAGTTTTCCGGGTAATTTCCCGAGTAATTTCATAAAGTAATTTCATAAAGTAATTTCATGAAGTAATTTCCCGGATAATTCCTGAACGTTATCATTTAAATTATTTTTTTCATAAAACGCTATATCAATACATTCCAATAATAATTTTCTGGTCTTTAACTTAACGATTTCAAAGCTGCCGGAATTTTAACTGCTTACTTACTTAGACTTACAGACCCTTTACCTGAATTTATACCCATTCACATAAAATGCCTTTTCTCCCTACTCTCTTATTTTTTGGATTGCTTCCTTTTACCTGAATCCTTATTACCCGAAACCTTTCAGCTATTCGTCCCCGCTTTTATCCTGCATACTCCCGGAAAGCTCGAAAAAACCGTCGGATTTTCCAGCGGGTAAACTTTCCACATCAGAAAAAACTTCAACTACTTTTTTCTCTTCCCTGGCCCATTCTCCTTCCTTAACCCATTTTCCTTTATCAACCCATTCTCTGTTCTTAACCCACTCCACATCCTTAGCCCATTCCTCTTCCTTAGCCCATTCTCCCTTCTCGGCCCATCCTCTTTCCTTAACCCATCCTCTTTTCTCAGCCCATTCTCTTTCTGCAGCCTTCTTCCCTTCCCCGGAATCTTCACCTTCCAGGCTCACGAGGAGAGAGCTTGAAAGGATCAGGGCACAGCCCAGCAGGGTGCTCCGGTAAACGGGGTCATCCAGGATGAGGTATGAGAAGAAAATGGCACTCACCGGTTCGAGCAGGGAGATAATACCGGCGTTCTGGGCTTTCACGTGCATTAGCCCGGTAAAGTAAAGGATTGAACCAAGGGCGGTTATCATTACTCCAAGGAAAAGGAGAAGAGGCAGGTTTTCGAGCAGGGAAGAGGCAGGACTTCCCAGGGAATAAGGGAGCAGGAGCACCAGGGTCACGGCTGTCGAGAAGAAGAGCTGTTCCAGCCCCGAATATTCGTCCCTGAGGTGCCTGGAGGTCATGATGATGCAGGCATAGAAAAAACCGGCAAAAAGCCCCATCGAGATCCCAAAAAGATAAGCAGAACCAGAGATTCCCATGCCTGAAGAGAAGTTTTCGGGTCCCACCACGATTACAACACCTGCAAGGGAAAGAACGAGAGCTGCAAAGCTTCGTATATCCGGCTTCTCCTTCAGTAAAAAGGGAGCCAGCAGTACCACGTAGATAGGGGCGGTGTAGAGGAGCAGTGCGGAAATCGAGACACCTGTATAGCGGACAGCCGTGTAATAGGAAAGCAAAACCCCTGCCTGCCAGACCCCGAGGAGGAAGAGAGCTTTTCGTTTTCCCTTCAAACGTGTCCCGGAAAGCTGGCCTGTGGCTGCCATGTACGCACCAAGGAAAAGGAGCCCGAAAAGGAGCTGGTAAAACACCACAGTTCCCGGAGCCATATTCCTGACATAGACAAAAAAGATGCCTGCAAACCCATAGATAACGGATGCCGCAATTACCCGGGCACTGGCCTTTACTTGCTGGGGTTCCATGACCTGCTCAATAACGGGGTTTAATTAAATAATACTTTCCGGAGCGGGCTGAAAGTATCATCCTTAACTTCATCCTTAACTTCATCCTTAACTTCATCCTTAGCGTCCTGTTCCCCACCCTTTCCGGAACATTCCGGAGGGAATACTGCAAAAAGAAAAGTGGGAATGTGAAATAAAGTACCATGAACCCCATATTTAAGCAAAGTGTACCTATAAGTTTAAGAAAAATCCATGTGAAATCAAATATAAAAGCAATTTTATAAAACTGTTTCGATAACATTAAATACTGCCAAAACAATTATTTATATGGATAGACGAGTGCGGAAACGGAGAACTAGGGGCGTGTTTGGGTCCTTTCTCGACTATCATCACATCACCCCCAAACACGCCCATGCCCTTCAATCCACGCAGCTTTTCTACCCTGATTAAAGAGAGCAAAAAATAGAAGCCCTGCCGGAATTTGCTGTCAACTGAGCTGTCTGCTTTTGTTCTGTCTGCCTAATAAGCCATCTAAAATAATCCTTCCTGCCCGGCAGGGCTTCCAGGTCGCCTTTTTTAATGTCCTTTCTTTGAAATGTTTTTTTGGTGTACTTCATCCGATTCCATTCTACTTTGATGCAGCCTTTTTTAAAGTTTGATTTCCAGGCCACCATGTTACATTCAACCGGGTCTTCAAGCTGCTGCAGCGCTGTTTCTCTTCTTCACTCCCAGCACCCTCACAACCACCATGCTGATTTCGAAAAAGATAACCATGGGAATGGCTACCATGACCTGGCTGATTACGTCAGGGGGTGTAATCGCAGCTCCTGAAAACAGGAAGATGATGTAGATGTGCTTTCGGTAGGTAACAAGAGTTTCATACTTCACGAAACCATTCCGGGTAAGGAAGGTAAGCACAATGGGAAGCTCGAAGATCAGCCCGAATAGGGCTGTTCCGGCTGCTGCAAAGGAGATGAACTTGAAAACCGAATAGGTTGCGGAAATCCCCGAACCTGCCGCGTTCAGGTAGAGGTATTTCAGGAAAAGGGGCAGCATTATAAAATAAGCGTAAGAAGCCCCCAGGACGAACATGACAAGGGAGGCTGCGCATAAGAAGACGAACTGGCTCCGCCTGACAACGACCGGATTCCTGAAAGAAAAACGCTGTGAAATGCCCCTGTAGATGTAAAAGGCAATAAAAGGCAGAGCTACCAGGAGCCCGATAATTAAAGAGAGCTTTAGCTTGAGCATCATCACTTCCAGAGGAGTGACATAGACTAGTTTTGCACCTTCCGGGAGGAGGTCTTCTTTCATCCTTTCAATCAGGGGTCCCGTAAACTGGAAAGACAGCGCAACGCCCGAAAACAGGACTGCCGCGATCAATACCAGTTTTTTTCGCAGGGTCAGCAGGATTACGCTTAAACTTTCAATAGCTTCAGACATATGGAGTACCTTTTTTTCAACGCAAACGCGATTTTATCGTTTTTTACCCACTTTCTTTTTAATCGTTTTTTGCCCATACCCTTTTTATAGTTATTTACCCACTTTCACTTCGTCCCTTTCTCACTTTCACTTTGGCCCTTTCTCACTTTCACTTTGGCCCTTTCTCACTTTCACTTCGTCCCTTTCTCACTTTCACTTTGTCCCTTTCTCACTTTCCTTTCGTCCCTTTCTCACTTTATTTTGTTCCACACCATAGCTCTGTAATTATCCGTGAAGGGGACAGCGGGAATAATCTAGGGAGTAGTTTCAGGAGTAAATGTAATATTCTGTTCCGATATTAATATATTTATTTAAGTGCAGTGTAAAGACAGTAATCATGGATTCTCATAACCCCGGAAAACATACCCCTGCCGGAGAAGCCACCGGCCCTGAAAGCAGCCATGGATTCGACTACGAGTCCGTACACGCTAAAGGCCCTGCGTACGCAAAGGGGTCCCCATCCACAGCCGCTTCAGAGGGGGTGCCCGGAGACCTCGAAGAACCTGTCATGGTACACCTGTATGAGCTCAGGAACAGGCTTGGGGTCGTACTGATCTGGCTTTTCCTGACAATGATGCTTGCATACCCGTTTTCTGAACAGGGAATGCTGCTTATCTGGAGAGAATTCATAAGCCCCGAACTGGACATGGCAGTGTACTCACCCCTGGAATGGGTCTTTGCCAGGCTACGGCTCTGCCTGGTCTTTGCCCTTTCCGTTTCCATTCCGCAGATTTTCTACCAGCTCTACAGGTTTGCAGGCAAAGGGCTCTATCCCCATGAGAAACGCTTCTTCCTCAAAGTCGTGCCCGCTTCCTTCCTGCTCTTTATCCTGGGGGCAGCCGTGGGGTACTTCCTGGTCCTGCCCGTGATGTTCAAATATGTGATCTTTTATTCGGGAGACCTTGCATCAGCCCAGCTTTCGGTCCACAACACCCTTTCGGCAGTCACCACAATCCTTGCGGGTTTCGGCATTGTTTTCCAGGCGCCCCTGCTGGTTATCTTTGCCGTGAAAATGGGGCTTGTAAAGTACGAAACCCTCAAAAAACAGAGGCTTCTGGTCTACAGTGCAATCCTCGCCCTTTCCCTCTTTCTCTCCCCGGACCCGACCTTCATTGCACAATTCCTTGTAGCCCTGCTGCTGGTAATCCTTTTCGAGTTCAGCCTGCTCCTTGTCCGGCTTTTTTGAAAGCCGGAAAAACCCGTTCTATTATTTTGAGCCCCGGTCGTCCTGCATTATCCGGTTGACATTTTTAAGCAAAAGAAAAGTCCTACCCTGAATCCTTAATTACACCCATACAACCGGAACTGGTCACTCCCTGTCATTCCCCGGACGCCAAAGGCAGACGACTTTTGCATAATGAAGAATAGAATTAAAAGTCCCCTGAAATAAACCCTTCAATTATAGTAAGAAAAGCACAGAGAAACCTCGGCATTACAGTTCAAAATAAATCTTCTTGTTTTTCTTCTTTTTTGCCCAGGTGCTTTTCATATTCTTCAAGGAAAAATTCCATGTCCTTAATTCTAATTACAATATCTTTCTTGTATTCGCCTAACATCTCAATTCCTTTATCCGTAATCTGGTACCATTTTTTAGCAGGTCCTTTCTCCGAGGTGTCCCACCATGAGTTTACAACACCTTTCTTCTCGAGTTTCTCAAGAGTCCTATAGAGAGTAGGGCTATCGAAAAGATTGAAAGGAATTTGCTCTTCCATTTTCTTGAAAAGAAGAGAACCGTAAGCAGGACCCTGCATTAAGAACACTAGTATGAATGCAGGAGCATGACGTCCAGATTTATTTTTTAAATCAGGCATAAATAACTCTTCTTTTTGAAAATTATAAGTTGATAATCAATTTATTTTAAGCTAAAATTATAATCATAAAACAATGCACTTATCAAGACAGGAAACCTTTTAGGTCTATGTATAAAAAAACCATAATATTTAAGCTTTACAGCAGCAGGTTTTTGTTAAAAGGGGTCTCGTGAAACATTTTGATTTTTAGTTTTATACAAGTGTCGCGTCAATACTAGAGGAGTAAACGATCCTGAATGGTTGTAACCGATTTTATAAGACATTTTACTGCTGACGCGACATTAATAAGTAAGACCTGTATAATACGCTTTATGTCAAGCGCCTTATCATCGAAATCCAGCAGTTCAGGATACATTTCCATTTATTGAAATCTTTTTTACCCCAGAATTTCCGGTTGTCAAACTCAACGACACCCAAATCATCCAATCTCTGAGTATTCGGATTTACAGATGTCTGGCATGAAACTGAATTCTTCATTTGGTCATGATTTTTTACACTGGTAGCTACACAGGGAATTTCAGAATTCCTATATTCATCTCCTATTTCAAATTCATCGTCTCTTTCCATTTCTCTTTCAAATTCATCTTCTCTTTCCGCATCTCTTTTTATATCACATATTATGTCACTTTTTTCAAGTAGGCCTAACCTTGAAAAGCTTTTTTTGATAAGGGTTTTAGTGTAGGGGTGTCTGGGATATGCAATAAGATCAGCCCCGCTACCTCCTTCGATTATCCTCCCTTCTTTCATTACGAGAATCCGGTCGCTGACTTTCCTTGCAAGTGCTATATCGTGAGTTATGAAAAGGAGAGTCAACCCTCTCTGGTTCTGGAGTTCCATGAGAAGTTTTAATATCTTTGCCTGAATGCTGACATCCAGAAAAGAAGTGGGTTCATCGGCAATTAAAAGAAAGGGGTCGTTTACAAGAGCTCGGGCGATTGTTACCCTCTGGAGTTCTCCTCCGCTCAACTGATGAGGGTATTTTTTGAGGAAAGTTTCTGAGGAAGGGAGGCTAACTTCTTCCAGTGTCTTTTTCACTTTTTTTACTTTCTCGGCTTCATCCAGATTTCCCTGGAGATCAAGAGGTTCTTTTACAATTCTTAAGACATTTAACCTGGGACTTGTGGCTTCCAGAGGGTCCTGAAATATTAGTTGCACTTTTTTATGGTATGCAAGAGGTTCAATCCCTTCTATTTTTTCACCATCAAATATGATGTCTCCGGAATCATATTTGAGAATACGTGTAAGACACCTGGCAAGGGTGGATTTCCCGCATCCTGTCTGACCCACCAGAGAGACGATATCCCCTATATCCATTTCAAAGGAAAGATCTTTCAATACCCTGTAATTTTTTCCACCATTCCTTGAAGTATAGCTGGCGTTCACCTTATTTACTTTTAATAGTGTATGGACCCCGCCCCTGTGGCAGGCAAGCATGCGGTCCCCCCACTGTTTGAGTTCCGGCATTTCCTTTTCACAAAGTTCGGTTTTCTGGATGCAGCGGGAACTAAAACGGCAACCTTCGGTTTTTTCAAAAGAATAAAAGATATGTCCCCTGATTCCCTGCAGATCTTTTGTGCTGTGCATGAAAGGATGCGACTTCAAAAGAGCCCGGGTATAGGGATGTCTTGGGGATTTAAGAATGAGTCCGGTATCTCCGTATTCCATAAGCCTGCTTGAGTAAAGGACTGCAATTTTATCCAGGCTTGCAACCGTATTTACATCATGTGAGATAACAATAAGTGAACATTCTTCTTTTATAATGGAGAATAGGTCGATAATTTGCCTGCGTGTAATTGCATCAAGGGAAGCCGTGGGCTCGTCAAGAATTACCAGGGAGGGTTCGTTCGAAAGAGCCATGGCAATCATTACCCTTTGTTTTTCTCCTCCGGAAAGTTCATTTGGAAAAGCTTTCAATTTTTCAGATGGAAGCCCAACCTTCTCTATCAGCATAGACGCTTTTTTGCGGGCAGTTTCAGGAACAGCATCCGTATGTTCGAGTATCGGTTCCATGATCTGCTCTTCCACGGTATAGGCAGGGTTGAGCACGGTTCCGGTGTTCTGCCTGACCATGGAAATCTCATTCCAGCGCAAACATCGCATCTCTTCCCCCGAAAGGGCAAGCAGGTTTCGACCTTTAAAATTAATGACCCCTTCTACGGTCCCTTCACAAATGCCCATAATGGCTTTTCCAAAAGTCGTTTTGCCTGAACCTGATTCCCCAATAATCCCAAGACTTTCTCCTTTTTTAAGTGAAAGAGAAAGTCTGTCCAGAGCCATTACCGGACCGCTTATCATTGGGTAATTTACGGTCAGGTTCTTGATTTCAAGCAAGCTTTAGCCTCCATTTTCCACGATTTTTTGAGGATTTTGCATCCCGTTGTTTTTGTTCCTCATTTATTTCACAGATTCTTTCAGGATTTCAGTTTTATATGCTTTAATTCACTTTTCTATGCCTCTTATCAACATGCTCTTCTAAAAAATAACCTAGCAGAGAATATCCAAGGATGGTCAGAGAGAGCAAGACTCCCGTAGGTAGAAGCCACCATTTCCAGGTCCCTATGTATACAAATTCCATGGCTCTGTTCATCATCAAGCCCCAGCTTTTTGTAGAAGGGTCCGAAATTCCCATAAAAGCGAGCCCTGCTTCCATAAAAACCGCATATCTCATCCTCCGGACAAAGCCGCTTAATAGGAGGGGGAAAAGGTCCGGTACGAGATGCCTGGAAATAATGTAGAGTTTTTTAGCTCCGAAATTTCTTGCTGCATAAATGTAAGGCCTTTCTTTTAAAGAAAGGGTCTGTGAATAGAGCACCCTTGCTCCGTACTGCCATGAAAAAAGAGAAAGGATCAGGATAAGGGACAGGAAATCCGGATTGATGTAGGCAGCAAGAAGCAGGATCAGGAGAATTGAAGGGATGGCAATGAAAATGTCAGTTAGCAGCATCAAAAATTTTCCTGTAAACCCTTCGGAGAGTCCTGCAAATAACCCCACAAGCACACTGAAAACCGTCGCCAGAAGAGCCACAAAAAAACCGAAAAGCAGGGAAGTCCGGGCTCCATAAAGCAGTTCGCTCAAAATATCCTGCCCGATGTCATTTGTGCCCAGGGGATGTAAATCCGAGGGTTTTTCCAGGGGAATAGCTGAATAATCCCAGGGGTCAAAGGGGGAGATATATGGAGCAAAGAGCCCTAAAAAAACCACAAAACCCACAATCAGAATTCCTGCAGTTCCAAAACCCGGAAAACCCGGATTTTTACTCATGGAAGAGATTTTTGAAAGTCCGGTTAATCCCGATGAAAGTCTTTTAAAACTTGAAATACCAGTTTCAGGCATACTTCACCCTCGGGTCAATTTTAGGATAGAGCAGGTCAACTGTGAAGTTGCAGCCCAGGACACAGATAGTAAGAACGAAGAGAATCCCCTGGAGAAGGGGGAGGTCCCTGGACATCAGGGCATCGTACATGACCAAACCTACCCCGGGATAAGAAAAAACAATCTCTATTAGCAAGACTCCGGTAACGATCTGTCCCACCTGGATTCCCAGCCTAGTAACTACAGGTAAAAGGGCGTTTCGGGCAGCATAGCGGTACTTAATCACCCTTTCCTTCAAACCTTTAAGCCTGCCGGTAACAATAAACGGTTCATTGACAACTCCCAGCATACTACCCCTCATAAGTAGATAAATCCAGGAAAGTTCAGTAATGCTAAGCGCAAGCATTGGCAAAACCAGATGCTTTCCCACATCAAGCACATATTCAGGACCTTCATACCCCGCATAGAGGGTTTGCGCCCCTCCGATTGGAAAGAGTTGAAGTTTGAGTGCCAGGAAAATAATAAGGAGCATCCCTACAAAATAACCCGGAACCCCGTTCAATACCGTAAAGAGCACGAATAAAAAACGGTCTGTGAGCCCACCTCTCCGCCAGCCGGACTCTATCCCCAGAAAAAGGGCAATAAGGACAGCCAGGAAAAGGGAAGTTCCCGCAAGAAGAAAAGTCCAGGGCAAAGCCCCTCCGATTATTTCCCTTACAGGGGCATTGTAGGAATAAGAATAACCGAAATCAAGAGTAATGCAGGAATACAGGTAGTGGATAAATTGGACCCGAAGGGGCTCATTAAGGTGGTATTGTTCCACCAGGTGAGCCCTCATATCAGGAGTCAAAACTACAAGCGAGTCCCCATAGATGGCATCAATGGGGTCTCCAGGAAGCATTCTTGGCAGTAAAAAGTTCAGGACAAGCAGGGTTAAAAAAGCCCCGAAGTACTGCATTGACTTTGCTTTCAAACTTCTTACAATTTGCTTTGTCATGAAATTACCACATTGTTTATCCCGTATTACCGTCCAAACTTTTTACAGTCAGTTCATTACTACCTAAACTTATTAATGCTTCTAAATTTTTATTCAGTTTTCCATTTTTCCCATTTTTTATTTTCCATTTTTCCCATTTTTTATTTTCCGTTTTTTATTTTCCGTTTTTTATTTTCTATATTTCCATTTATTCATTTATTCCATAGAAGTCTCAACTTCTCCTCTTCCTGGAAATTATTCCGGAAATTCCCAGTACCGCAATTAATACGGAAAGAGGTAGGAAAGGCGCGGATTCGGGATTTTCGGAACCTGCTTTGGAGCCTTCATGGGATGTATCTACTTCTGCTCCGGAGGAGCCTGATTCTGTATTTACTTTTGTTTCATCTCCACCTGAAAGTAAAGCAATTTTATTATCCATATTGGGAATTCCACCAGCTATGCCGCCTTTGGTTAGGAACCAGTCCACTTTCCCGCTTGAGCCAAAATAATTGGTAAGGTAATAAAGGGGAATTGCCGGAACATCCTCTGCAATAAGCTTCTGACATTCGGCTGTGAGTTCAAGTCTCCTGTCATAATCCATTTCATGGATCTGGGAATAAAGTTTTTCATTCAGTTCTTCGTTTTTAGTGTATTGAGCACCGTTGACACTCAAATTTTCAATATACATTTCATAAAGGATCTCAGGGTCCCTTCCGACTCCTCCATGCCCGTTTACGCTAAGTTCGAAGTCCCTACTTTTAGTCCTTGAGTCTCTTGTTGTCTTGTCAAGGGAAGTGACTGTAGCCTGGATTCCCACCTTATCGAGTTGTGCTCCGACAATTTCAGCAATCCGGGATTCTTTAGGACTGCATATAATTTCAACTTCCAAAGCATCTCCATTCTTTACATAAACTCCATCTTCAAGTGTATATCCCAGGTTTTCTATGAGCGCTTTTGCTTTTTCAGGAGAATAGTCGTAAGCAGCCTGATCCGGTGAGTACCATTCACTGTTTGAAGGCAAAAGGCCGATATTTCCGGGATTCCCATATCCTCTGGCTGCTTTATCCAGAACTTCCTGGCGGTCTATGGCATAAGCAAGAGCCTGTCTGAACTCTTTGGAGGAAAAAGGTTCGATATCATGATTAATTAAAAGCTTATAGTTGAAGAGGTTTGAAGAGCTTAAGATTTCAAAGCCATTAGCTTCAAGAACAGGCACTGCTTCCGGTGTAACCTGCGCAAGGTCCACATCCCCATTTTGTAGAGCTGTCTGCCCGTCACTTACCTTTACATACATCAATTTTTCAAAAGCAGGAGCACCAAGGTGATAATTCGGATTTGCTCTGTAAAGGTAGCTGCCCTGTTCCCTGTTATAATCTTCAAGAATATAGGGGCCGGTTCCTACCAGGGCATTGTCTCCCACAAAAGTTGATGGGTCACCTACATCTTCCCAGATATGTTTGGGGAGAATCGGAATAACCCCTGCCATTTCATGAATGAAAGGGGCATAGGGTTCGGTAAGCTTTATTTTTATATTATCCGGATCCAGGACTTCACAGCTTTCCACCACGGAAACATCTCCCCATTTGTAGGGATGTTCTTTATAGTAGTCAAAAGTAAATTTTACGTCCTCAGCAGAAAAATCAGTACCGTCAGTCCACCTGGCATCCTTATTCAGAGCAAAAATGTAAGCATTTTCGGCTTCGTCATAGGTCCACTCATCGGCAAGGTTCGGGATGAAACCGTTTTCATCTTTCCAAACCAGGGTTTCAAAAATCAGGCACATCCTGAGATAGCCGGGACCTCTGGGATAATGCCCGTAAGGATTCGGATACCCCCAATCTCCGGTTGTATCTGCTACTCTTACGGTATCGGAACTTGCTCCCACAGGAACTGCGAGAGAACAGGCAAGTATGGCAAGAAGAATTAATGTACCGAGTACTTTATTCTGAATCATTATCAAGCCTCTCTATGTAAGGTTTAATATCAATTACAGGCGTTCCGTTGATGGCGTCAAGGCCCTTTACAAGGAGGACATTACCTTCGACCTTCAACAAATCAACAAGGGTCACCCCAATCCTGTTTGGACGGCGGGGGCTTCGGCAGGCAAAAACACCCGATAGTTCTCCGTCGATACGGCGGTGCTGGATGAGTTTGCAGTCTTCCGATTTACTGAAGTAGAAAAGAATCTGAAGTTTTTCGAAATCCTCTATCCTCCAAAGTCCTTCTGCAAATTCTTCTTTCAGGATAAGCTTCGAAACTTTCTGGTAGACTTTTTCATCATAAACAGGCTCCAGATAATCATTTTCTACATGACCTATCGGAAAAATCTCAATTTTCGAGTCCAAAATATTTTTATCCAAACTTTTTTCATTCATCATTTTGCCTCAAAAAAGAAAAATGGAAGGTAAAAGAAAACATCATCTCCTTTTTAACAGGAATACTGAAAAAATTCCTGATACGGCAAGCAAGATCTCAAATCCCGGAGCTTTTGTTTCAGAATTTTCTTCTTCGGTGTATTGGGAAGCTTCGTCTTCCAGCTTTTCCGATTCTTTTGATGTTGTACTGGAAGAGACTGGTTTGTCATCAGAAGAAGAGCTTCCTGAGTTTCCGGAATTGGAAGCAGGATCAATTTCGTCTTTTATAACTTCCTGTTCCCCGGATTCAGAGTTTTCGGATCCAGTGGCAGTATTGTCTTCGATAGTTACGTCTATTGCCGGATAGATGACATAACCCTCTGTTGAAGCACTGCCTTTCCCTTCATCCGAAGTCTGGAAGTACCAGGAGTCGGTGAAATAGTTCTTTTTATCCTTGTCGAGGTCCAGGGTTATGGAGTTTTTATTAGTGAGAGTGATTCCCGAAGCGTCTGCAGTATCAACTTCAAGTCCCTGGTACTCATCGTCAGTTTCGATAAGCATTACATTATCCTTATCAATAAGCCAGGTGTACTTGAAAACTGCAAAGGAATCGACTGAACCCATGAAAATGGAATCAACATAGGTCACAAAGTAGAGCTGGTCATCAGCATCCCCGAAGTCAGCTGTAGCAGTAAAGGTCTGGCTCTCGACCGTTCCGTCACTTTCGATGATTGCAGACTCAAGCTCTTCCCCGTCTTTGTAAAGGGAAAACCAGACTTTGTTGCCTTCGACATCAACCTGGTGGACGGTCAGACTGTATCCGTTCTTAAATTCCCAGCTCTCTCCGGCTTTTAGCATTTTTTTGGAATCACCCGTCTGTTTGCAGACGATGCCTGCAAGCTGGGTTGCATCGTTTTCAACCGCAACATAGGGTTTTCCAAACCAGGGAAGCATATAAAAGAACCTTCCGCCAAGTTTTTCGGGGGTTGTAGCCTCGCTAAGTCCGAGTTCGGAAACAAGCTCATACTTGCAGGAAAACTGGACGGTTTTGTAAATAAGTTCCTCTTCATCGATCACGTTGTTCCCGGGAGCGGAACTTCCCAGAGGACCGTGGTTACTTCCTGCTTTTTCTTCGTAGTAAAGCTGTTCACCCCAGCCTTTGGTTACAAAATTATTGTGTTTGTTCACAGGATAGCAAAAAGCTCCAAAAGTCGTTGCGTCCCAGGAAAATTCATCATCCTCTGTTTCATTAGAGTCAAAAGGAAGCCCTCGAACTTCAGGAGCTGCCAGCGTTGGAGAGCTTAGCAACAGGAAAATAACGAGGAAAACAGATATCCCACCAAAAGTTTTTAAAACCACATTTTTCATAAATTCACCACACAATATCAGGTATTTCCTAATAATATTTAGCAAAGTTAATACGGTTTACAAGTTAATCTTAGTAAAATTCAAGGAAAACCTGAACGATGAAATGTTTACATAGATGTCATTCACATCAAACTTCAAGTTACACCTATGTGTAACATACACATTTAGGCTGTTTATCATGAATCTGACTAATAGAAGTATTTATTTGAGTAACAATTGTTATCTTAAAAGATAACAAACTTTAAATTTAAATTGAAAAAGAAAATTTTTAAATTAAACCTCAAATCATTGCCAGGAACTTTTTATGACCTTATTTCAGATATTAGCGCTACTTCAAGTTGCCAACCACCAAATTACCAAAAAAAAGAACACAGTAGAAATGAAGTGAAAACAGAGAAAAGTACAACATTAAGTGCTCTTATTCTATTGTTAATATTTCTTTTTGGTGAGGACCGCCAGGCAAGCTGGCGGAGGAAAGCTCTGGCATCTAATTGAAAAACTGTTTATGGGGCCGATGAAATATTCTCTTACCAGGCGGGTATTCCTTGAGAGTATAAATTCGAGGAAAATGCAATTTCCGGGAAATTTGGAATAACTTCAACTGAATAATCAGGGGGAACCTGAACTTCAGAAAATGCAGGTTAAAAGGCTTAGCTCCAGTTTAAAAAACCGGAATTCCTCCCTTTTGCAAGAATTTTTATATTTGATGGGTGATAATAGCCGATAATGATAGGGTCCACCGAACTGATTGCAATCCTCATCGCTGCCCTCTTCCTCTTCGGGCCCCGGAAACTCCCGGAACTTGCAAGGTCGCTAGGGAGTGCCGTAGGGGAATTTAAAAAAGCCCAGCGTGCGGCAGAACTCGGGCTTACCGACTTTGACCCCTACACCCGGAAAGCCGGACGGGAAGGCAACCCCGGCGAAGAAGGGGAAAATAAAGGAAAAGAGGAAGAAGAAACAAAACAAAGGGAAAAGCGAGAGGAAAACGAGAAGAAAAAAGCCGGTTCCGACCTCGGAAGCGTGCTGGAAGCAAAATCTTCCCTCCCGGAAAAAGACGGAAACGAGGACAGCTGAATTCCCGCCGAAAAGAAAACAGATTTTCGAAGCAAAGGCTGTTTGAAGATAGGGTTCCACAGGCAAGCCAGCAATAAGACAGAATACTAAATATGATTAAGCCAGATACTATAAATGGCAATTATAGTTCCAAACGTAAATATTTACACTTATTAAACCACGGAAGACACAGAAAGCACGGAAAGATTGTGCCCTTATTTCCTTTATTCCGTGTTTTACGTGCCTTCTGTGGTTAAACCTGTAATTGAGATTGGTGTAAAAATTTTAGCCCTTGACTATAATTGATTTTGAAATGTGTAATTAATTTCTGGATTCACTATAGATTATCGCATGGGAACGAAATACTATCTAAGTATAATAATAAAAAACCGCCAAATAATAATTAAAAAATAGAAACTTTATATACAATAAAAAATCCTTTCCCTACATAAGGTCAGAGTAACTTTTAAGATCGGAATAATTTTTTTAAGATCATATTTAAGCTGCCAGAACCCCATTACCCTTTAAGAAAACGAAAAACTTGAGGTCTAAAAGCCATGCTACCAATAGGCACAAGTGAACTGATACTGATATTTGCAGTGGTTATGCTCCTTTTCGGGGCAAGCAAACTACCGGAACTTGCCAGGTCCATGGGAGGTTCGGTGGGAGAATTCAAGAAAGCCCAGAAAGAATCCGAACAGTCCTTTAAGGAATTTGAAAAATCCATAAAGGAGCCCACGGCTGAAGCCCCTGCTGCAAAGACCAAAGTTCAGGAAACTGCCGAAAAGCTGGGCATCGACATTAAGGGCAAGACCGACGACGAACTTCTGGAGGAGATCCAGAAAGCCGCCGAAAAGCCCAAAGAAGTCGCAGAGCCCTGAAAAAGAAACTGCAAACTGCAAAGTAAAAAAAGCCGGATTTCTTATTGAAATCCCGCAGCTTTTTCTCTCTTTTCCGCACGGCCCGGAAATACGCAAAAATCAGAGGGTTGTGCCTTCAAACTCCACATTTACGGGCTTAGTGCTCCTAACCCGCATATTCTACCATAACCGTGCTTTCTACCAGGTCATTCAGAGTTTGTATCCCGAACCCACATATCAACCATAAACGCGATTTTCTAACCGACCGTTCAGAGTTCGTACCTCGAACCCGCATATTCTCCCGTAATAGGGATCTTTTCCCCGCATTTCGGGCAGGTCTTTTCCGGGGTTATTTCGTATTTCTCGATTTCAAAGAGCCCACGCTGAATTAGTGTTTTTCCGCAGTTCGGACAGTAGGTGTTGTCGTATTTGTGTCCGTAAACGTTTCCGACATAGACGTAATTCATACCCTCTTCACCTGCTATTCTGTGAGCCGTCTCGAGGGTTTCCACGGGGGTTGGGGAGAGATCCTGCATCTGGTACTGGGGATGAAAACGGGTGAAATGGAGAGGAGTGTCCGGACCAAGGTTTTCGTAGACCCATCTGGAAAGTTCCCGTAGCTCGTCAGGAGAATCGTTGTGGGTGGGGATGACCAGGTTCGTGATTTCCACATGGAGCCCCAGCTTCTTTGCAAGGGCTGCAGACTCAAGCACCGGAGCCAGTTTTGCACTTACGACATCGTGGTAGAATTCTTCGGTAAACGCTTTGATGTCAATGTTTGCGGCATCAAGATAAGGAGCAATATTTTCAAGGGCTTCAGGGGTCATGTACCCGTTTGTCACATAGACCGTTCCGAGCCCGGCTTCCTTTGCAAGCTTCGCACTTTCATAGCTGTACTCATGCCAGATAGTGGGCTCGTTATAAGTCCAGGCAATGGACTTCGACCCTGACATAAGCGCCCTTTCCACAAGGTCTTCGGGGAGAATGTCCCTTGTATAGGAATCTTCCACACAGGTCTGGGAAATCGTCCAGTTCTGGCAGTGCTTGCAGCGGAAGTTGCACCCGACTGTCCCCACGGAATACGCAAAGGAACCCGGGTAAAAATGGTAGAGAGGCTTTTTTTCGATCGGGTCAACAGCTTCGCTGGATACCGAGCCGTAGATGAGAGTATAGAGGTCTCCTCCCCGGTTTTCCCTGACCCTGCAAAAACCCCTTTTTCCAGGCGCAATTTTGCACCTGTGGGAGCAGAGTTTACACTGGACTTTATCGGCTTCGAGTTTCTCGTAGAACATGGCTTCACGAATCACAACAATCCCCAGTAAGAGATTGTTTTTTTGAGTAATAACGGTTGCCTTTGGACTTTCCTTTTCCCTTAACAAAAAACAATAAAGAGGTCATATTTTCAATAAAATTTTTTATGTTAGTGTATTTTAACAAACCCAATTTCGCATAAAGAAAAAATATTCGTTAATACGAAATACTTAAATAATTGTTACTATATCTAGAGAAATAGAACAAATTTCGTATATCCGAATATATTATGGTCTAATGAAAATGAGAGAAACGATCGATAAAACCCTGAACATGCTGGAAACAGGTCGTAGAGCCCGTGTTATTCAGGTAAAAGGCCGGGGAAGTTCCCGAAGACGGCTCCTTGAGATGGGGATGGTCCCGGGAACGGTCCTGAGAGTTACCAAAAAAGCGCCCCTGGGAGACCCTGTGGATTTCAAGTTGAAAGGGTACAACCTCTCTCTTCGAAAACATGAAGCTGAAATGGTAATTGTTGAAGTAATGGATGAAGTAATGGATGAAGTAATGGAGGACTGAATTTGGCCACACAGATGCCCCTTACAATGCTCCAGAAAGGAGAAGGTTGCAGGGTCAGGGATGTTCAGGCAGGCAGGTGTCTCAAAAGAAGGCTTGCGGAAATGGGCTTTACACCTTCGTCCTCCGTCCAGATTGTAGGAAGGGAAAGGGGTGCCTTGCTTGTGATTGTGAATGGGGTGCGTTATGCCCTTGGCAGAGGTATGGCGATGAAAATTATGGTCGAACCCGACTTTGATCAAAGAACAAAATCCGAATTTGACCAGGAAATAAAACCTGACTTTGATCAGAGAGCAAATCCTGATTTTGATCAGGGGGCAAAACTTGACTGAGAACAGGATAAGGGTTGCAGTAACCGGAAACCCGAACGTGGGGAAGACGACTGTTTTCAATGCCATTACCGGCGCCAGGCAAAAGGTAGGAAACTGGCCCGGGGTAACAGTAGAGAAAAAGGTAGGCACAAAGGAATATTCGGGGCACGTGCTTGAAATAGTAGACCTTCCGGGAACCTACAGCCTCACGGCTTATTCGGCAGACGAAGTTGTTGCCAGGGATTACATCCTTGAGGAAAAACCGGATGTCGTGGTACAGGTCCTTGATTCCACAAACCTGGAACGCAACCTCTACCTTAGCACCCAGCTTCTGGAAATGGGCACTAACCTGGTGCTCGCTCTCAATATGTCGGACCTTGCGGAAAAAAGGGGCGATAAGATAGACATCCCCATGTTTGAAAAATTCCTGGGAATCCCGGTGGTCAGGACAACGGCAAAAGAAGGAAAAGGCATTGATTCCCTTCTAGGCACGATTATTGAAAATGCCAGCTCGACTGTGCCCCTGCCCCACGAGATAGGGTACGGGAAAGAAATTGAAAACAGGATCCGTGGTCTGGAAGGAATCCTCGCAAAAGATAGGGACCTGATGGAAAAATACCCTTCAAGATGGTTAAGCGTGAAACTGCTTGAGGGAGATGAAAATGCTCATTCGAAACTATCTTCATCAAATATACAGCCTGAAGTTGAGCAATTCCTTTCGGGCCTTGACCTTGAGGAATACGAAGCCGAAATGGCTGACAAGCGATACGAGTTCATAAGCACGCTGCTTCCCAGGATATGCACGACCTGCCCTGAAAAAGTATCAGCTTCTGATATGATCGATAAAGTTGTTACCAACAAATACCTGGGAATCCCGATATTTCTTACCCTGATGTGGGGCATGTTCGAGCTGACCTTTGCCTTTGCAACCCCTTTCATGGAAATTATCGACATGTTCTTCGGCTGGCTGGGGGGAGCACTTGCAGGCAATATCGAGCCTGCCTGGCTTGCATCCCTGCTAGGAGACGGGATCATTGCAGGAGTCGGGTCAGTCCTGCTTTTCGTACCCAATATCTTCATCCTGTTTTTCCTCCTGGCTCTCCTGGAAGACAGCGGGTACCTGGCAAGAGCTGCTTTTATCATGGACAGGGTGATGTATTCCATGGGGATCCAGGGAAAATCCTTCATACCGATGTTAATGGGATTCGGGTGCACGGTCCCTGCAGTTATGGCAACCCGTACCCTTGAGGATGAAAAGGACCGCCTTATCACCATGCTTGTGACCCCTTTCATGTCCTGCGGGGCCAGGATGCCTGTCTACGTGCTTCTGGCAGGGACTTTCTTCGGAAGACAGGCGGGGTCCGTGATCTTCGGCCTCTATGTGCTCGGAATAATCGTGGCTATCCTGTCCGCAAAACTCTTCAGGACATTCCTTTTCAAGGGCAGGCCTTCGTCCTTTATCATGGAGCTTCCCCCCTACCACAAACCCTCCCCCGGTAATTCCCTGAAACACATGTGGAACCAGGGCTGCCTTTATCTCAGAAAAGTAGGTACCGTGATTGTCGGGGGTGTTGTACTCATATGGCTGCTTGCATACTTCCCGCAGGGAGCCGAATACGGAAGTGCGGAAAGTTTTGTTGGAAGCATAGGGAAACTGCTGGAACCCCTGGTAGCTCCTCTCGGCTTTGACTGGAAGATCGCAGTATCCCTGATCTTCGGCTTCATTGCCAAAGAGGTAGTCATCGGTTCACTGGGCACGCTATACGGAACAGGCGCGGACGAGGGAATGCTTTCCTCCGCCCTTGCCGCGGACCCTGCGTTTACGCCTGCAATAGCCCTTGGGCTGATGGTGTTTACCCTGCTTTATGTGCCCTGTATCGGAGCGGTTGCGGTTATCAAAAAGGAATCGGGTTCCTGGAAATGGATGCTTTTTGCCGCAGCCTACTCGACAGGCGTTGCATGGCTGCTGTCCCTGATTACTGTAAAGCTTGGAAACGTTATGCTTGTATCATGAGGTGATGTGGATGGAATACAAAAATGACAAAAACCTGTGTTATTTTACCCTCCTCTGGGGGGCTCTGTACCTCGGAGCCGGGCTCTTGCAAGTCATGAAAGGAACGGAGCTCTTGCCCTACAACTTCCTCTCCGCAAACATGCTGCCCCCGGAGACTGCCGGCGGGCTGGTGCTTGTAGTTACAGGTGCAGTCTACCTGTACGGGACCTTTGAGTTTTCAAGGGGATCTTTTGAAGGAAGGGCCTATGCTTATGTGGGTCTCATCCTTTCCCTTGTCTTCGGGGCGCTGTATTTCCTTACCTCTACTGCCGACCTGATAAATGCCCGGATACTGTTTGCAGAAGGATATGAGGAGTGGACACCCCTCTCCGCTTTCAAGCCAGCACTGTACCTTGGCATGCTTTCTCTTGCAGCATACACGGGCTGGAAAGAAAAGTTCGGGTTTCAGGAATAAGGAGGAGAGAAGGAGGAAATAAAATGGTTCTCGGATACAGATATGCGTTAAGGCAGATGGCAGAAATGGAAAATAAAGGCGGGATTTCTTTAAAAGAGATCTCAGGGCAGTTGAAAATAAGTACACAGCAGCTTAAAGGCTTGCTCGAAATTATGGAAACAATGGGACACGTTCAAAAGGTGAGAGACAAAAACACCAGCCCCCTTTCTTTTTCATCTCCATCCTCATGTTCGGGTTCCTGCGTGACCTGTGGAGTTTCCGGGTGCTGCGGAAAAAATATCATGTCCAGCGGCACAATTTACAGGTTGACTGAAAAAGGAAGGAAAGTCTGTAGTAAGCAGACAGGTTGAACCCTGAAAAATCGTGATGAAAAAACCGGAAATATCAAATGCCTTCAGAAGGACACCCTGACTCTCAAAGTTTTGTAAACAGAATAAAAAACAAACGGAATAAAACGAACAGACCAAAAAACAAACAGATCAAAAAGCGAAAAGACCAAAAAACAAACAGATCAAAAAGTGAACAGATTAAAAAACGAACAGATCAAAAAGCGAACGACCTCAGTATTGCAAAAGCTGGCATCAAAAACGATGTAAAACTTTAAGATACCGGGGAAAAGTCCCTGGCTTTTGAAAATTCCCGGATCAACGGAAAGAAAGAGCAGAGCAAAAAATACCTCCGGGCTGGATGAAATTTCAGCTTTG
>Ga0272442_10001583_pt1 | contig 34174 bp, 25 predicted proteins | sample SSMForm2O_FD_200262 | JGI IMG/M metagenome (GOLD analysis project Ga0272442, IMG submission 200262) | Marine sediment archaeal communities from Little Sippewissett salt marsh, Falmouth, MA, United States - SSM-Form-2O | ecosystem: Environmental > Aquatic > Marine > Wetlands > Sediment ... | reverse complement strand
TTGCAGCGCCAACCAAACCGGCAAAATAGAAGTAATACAGTGTCAGTTCATAGATAATTCTTCCCGCCTTAATGGAGGAGGAGCGGTTTTACGGGGCGAAGGTGTAGCTATCTTGCGTGATTGTAGATTTATAAATAATAAAGCTCAATCGGGCGGGGGTATAATGATAGAAGAAGGCCATAATGATGTGATAAGTTGTTGGTTCGAATCCAACGAAGTTACTGTAGATGGGGGTGGGGCTTATGTAAAAGAGGGTGAATATGATTTCGTAAGTTGCCAGTTTCTTCAAAACACAGCAGAAAAAACCGGCGGTGGTATTTGCACGGACAATTGCTCCTTAGACCTGTTCAACTGTGCACTTTTAGATTTGAACAGCGCCTACCAGGGCGGTGGCCTGGCCATCCGCGATAGTGATACTGAGATTATCAATTGCACCATCACCGGAAATTCCTCGACCGGAATTTCAACATCGAATTCACACGGGCTATGGTCTGATGGTCCTACACTCACCATCGCCAACTCGATTGTCTGGGATGATGACGGACCTGCAATTGTTCTTAAGCAATATCCGAAGGAGTTTACTGTCACAATTGATTTTAGTTGCGTGCCTGATGAATACTCAGTTTATGGTCTATGGAATATATCAAGCGATCCGAAGACCTATGCGTCCGGAGGATTGATGCCCGGATCTGCCTGCATTGACGCGGGAAATGATGCGCTGGTCCCACCCGATACATACAATTTGGATAATGATATTGATATATACGAACCGTTGCCATATGACGTGCTTGGAAATCCTCGGTTCGTGGACGATCCTGCGACGCCAAATGGCCCAGGTGGAATTGTGGACATGGGCGCTTTTGAGTATCAGCCGGACAATCCAGGATAGTATGGGGATTGTATATTCAAATCGTGCAAAATATGAATCTCTGCCTGGCTCGAACAAAGTGTTTATGATATTTGCCGGTTAAAACGTATAAAAACAGATTTTGCAGAAGTAGAAAGAGCTTTTCGGCTTGTTATGGTTAGTAAGCGGGATTACAATCTCGCGTTATGAAAAAAGTAAGCCTTATCAGTATTGGCAACGAGCTTTTGAGCGGCCAGACGGTGAATTCGAACGGCGCTTATCTGAGCGCCGAGTTGCTTTCCGCCGGGATTCCCGTCGTCAGCGCCTATGTCATCGCCGATGAGATCGACGCAATCGCGCGGGCATTCGAACTGGCGAGTGCCGACGCCGATGTTGTGATTGCGACCGGCGGACTGGGGCCGACGGATGATGATTTAACACGTCAGGCGTTAGCAAAATTCCTCGGCGTCGAATTAGAGTTGCGGGACGAACTTTTAGAGAAAATAGAGAATTTTTTCATCAGTCGAAACCGCCCGATGCCGGCAAAGAACAAAATCCAGGCCTGCATTCCAGCCGGAGCGAAGGCTCTGGCGAACATCGGTACGGCGCCGGGAATTTTGGCGGAATCTCGGGGCAAACTTTTTTTCACCCTGCCGGGCGTACCCTCGGAAATGAAACGTATGTTTGCCGAATCGGTTCTCCTGGAATTGCGGCCGTTCACAGACACACAGGCTGTGGTCGTGAGGAAACTGAAATGCTTCGGAGCAGGCGAATCGACCATCGCCGAACGACTCGGCACGATGATGCAACGAGGCAGAAATCCGTTGATTAATTGCACCGTTTCGTCGGGCGTCATAACCTTGCATATCGTAGCAAAAGCGGAAGATCGAGAAACAGCCGGGCAAATGGCCCAAAGGGATGAAACAACGCTGCGAAACATCCTCGGCGAATGGATTTATGGTACAGCCGATCAGAGCCTGGCCGAGGTCGTAGGTGAAGCATTGGCTCGGCAGCAAAAAACCCTTGCCGTAGCGGAATCCTGCACGGGCGGTTTGCTGGCGAAGATGCTGACGGACATATCCGGAGCAACCGCATACTTCCGCTGTGGCTGGATCACGTACAGCAATGAGGCGAAAATCAACGAACTGGGCGTTCCAGACGGGCTGATTGCCGAATACGGAGCCGTAAGCGAGCAAGTGGCCGAAGCCATGGCCCGGGGCGCCCGGAAAAAGGCCGATACAGATTTCGCAATAAGCATAACCGGCATAGCCGGCCCGACCGGCGGAACCGAACAAAAGCCCGTCGGATTGGTATATATGAGTGTGGATTCCGAGAAAGAAAACCACACAAACCGGTGCGTTTTTTCTCCTGACAGGCGGGCCATTCGCCTGCGAGCGGCGCAAACCGCCCTAAACATGCTCCGGCAAAAATTGAATATTTGACTAATCCCGGTACAGATGGTATAATAGCAGTTATTGGGGTCATCAGGATCTTTGAGGAGACTATGGCTAAGCAGCGCAGGCATTTAGGCGAAATCATATACAAAGCCGGGCTGGTGGACAAACCAGCCCTGATTAAGGCGATTAAGGCCTCCAAGAGCAAAAACAAGCGACTGGGCGAGATCCTTGTCGAACAAGGTCTGATCGGCGAAGAAGCCTTAACCAAATGCATCGCCAAGCAATTCGGTCTGGAATACATCGATCTGGACACCGCGTCCATCTCGCCGGACGCCGCGAAGGCCATTCCGGAGGAATTGATCAGAAAACACAATGTCATCCCCATGGAGATGAACAACGGCAGGCTGAAGATCATCGTCAGCGATCCGACAGATTTGGAGATGATGGATGCCATTCGTTTCCGCCTGAACACCGATCCGCAATGCTATCTCGCGAGTCCGACGAAGATTCGGGTTTATCTCGAGGATTCATTCGATCAGACCCGGAAGGAAGAAGATGACAGGCTCAGACACAGTATCGACGCGACGGCCGCCGAACTGGCCGAAGTCGGCCACGAGCTCCAGGCGGAAACGCTCCGGGCTCAAGCCGCCGGCGCTGACGACGATGCACCCATCATCCGACTGGTGAACCTCATCATCGACAACGCCTATCACATGCGGGCCAGCGACATTCACATTGAACCGATGGAGGACCGGGTTCGCCTGCGCTATCGTATCGACGGCGTCTGTATTGAAAGAGACAGCATCCCGAAAGGTATGCAGCCGTCACTGATCACCCGTTTTAAAATTCTGTCCGGGATGGATATCGCCGAGAAAAGGCTTCCGCAGGACGGTCGTATCAAACGCGAGATCGCCGGTCAGGACATCGACTTCCGCGTCTCCTCTCTGCCGGGCACCCACGGCCCCAGCGTCGTGCTGCGAATTTTGCGCCCGGATGCGGTCAATATCGGCATCGAATCTCTGGGATTCGAGCAGGATAATTACGCGCAATTCCAGCAGATCATCAAGAGACCGAATGGAATCTTCCTGGTTACGGGTCCGACCGGTAGTGGCAAAACCACCACGTTGTACGCGGCGTTGCAGGAGCTGAATAAGCCGGACAAGAAGATCATTACCGCCGAGGATCCGGTGGAGTACAACTTCGCCGGGATGAACCAGTGTCAGGTCAAAGACGAAATCGGTTTGACGTTTGACAAGATTCTCAGGGCCATGCTTCGACAAGCGCCGAATATCATTCTCGTCGGTGAAATTCGAGACGGTATCGTGGCGGATATTGCGATCCAGGCAGCGCTGACGGGGCACCTGGTTTTCAGCACGCTGCATACCAACGATGCCCCCAGCGCGATTACACGTCTGATCGATATGGGCGTCAAACCCTTCCTCGTTGCGAGTTCCATTCAAGCGATTATGGCGCAGCGGCTCGTTCGAGTCATTTGTAAAAAATGTAAAAAAGTGGATGATGATCCAAACCTGGATCATTTACAATCCCTGGGTATTAATCCGGAGAATCTGAAGGAAAAACCCATCTATATAGGAGCCGGATGCAGCCAGTGCCAGAATACCGGTTATAAAGGCCGAATCGCTATCTTCGAGATGTTCGAAATGAACAATGAGATTCGGGAGCTGGCATTTTCAAAAGCTCCAACAACTGAGTTGAGAAAAGCCGCGAAGGCCAGTGGGATGAGAACCCTAATGGACGATGGAATACATAAGGTCTTCAAGGGAACAACCACACCGGCTGAAGTCGTGAGGATTACACAAACAGAAGGTGCAACCGTGGATTAAGTTGAATTGATGATTTTCGATTTACCATGGCGAGGCTTGGAAAATCGTAATTCATACATCAAAAATGGAAGGAATATTGCATGGGATCAACAGTCAATATGGACCGATTATTGCTGGCCTGCGTCACACAGGGGGCCTCGGATATACACCTGACAACGGGCCGTCCGCCCGTCTTGAGAATCGACGGTCATCTCAGAAGCCTGGAAACCAAAGTGCTCGAGCCGGATGATACGGCGGCCTTGATGCGCTCCATCACACCCGACAAGAACCAGCAGGAGCTTCAGGAAGAAGGTGGAACCGACTTCGGTTTTGCCTTCGGTGATCAGGGCCGATTTCGCGTCTCTGTTTTTCGGCAGAAAGGTAATCTTGCACTGGTCCTGCGTCTGATCCCCTCGAAGATGTTGACCTTTGAGGAAATCGGCTTGCCGAAAATTTGTCAGGCGCTATGCCGCAGGCCAAGAGGGCTGTTCCTGGTTACAGGCCCAACCGGATGTGGCAAAACGACCACCCTGGCGACCATGATAAACTATATTAACGACAATTTAGACCGCCATATCATCACCATTGAAGAACCGATAGAGTATTATCATAACCATAAGAAATCAGTTATCAATCAGCGGGCGGTCGGTGTCGATGTCACGAGCTTCTCCGAGGCGTTGAAACGCGTCTTAAGAATGGACCCCGATGTGATTCTGGTCGGCGAATTGCGTGACCTAGAGACCATCGAGGCCGCCGTCCGAGCGGCCGAGACGGGCCACCTCGTCTTCAGCACGGTGCATACGACCAGCGCCGCAGGGACGATTACCCGATTGATCGACGTTTTTCCCGTAACCCAGCAGGAGCAGATTCGTATCCAGTTGAGCAGCAATCTCATCGCCGTGCTCAGTCAGGCGCTCTGCCCATTGGCCGCCGGCAAAGGCCGTATCGCCGCTTATGAGTTTATGGTCGTAACCCCCGCTATCGCGAACCTTATCCGTGAGAACAAAACCTACCGAATCGACTCCAGCATCCAAACCGGCAAGAAACTTGGAATGCAGCTTCTCGACGAGCATCTCTGGAAGCTCTACGACACGGGTAAGATCGCCTTGGAGGAAATGCTGGATAAAGGCCGTCAGCCGGGCGCCTTGCAAGACAAGGCCACGGCCAAGATCGAGTCCATGAGGGGAAAACACAAGCACAAGAAGAAAGCGGCAAAGCAGGAAATGGAGGACTTGGGACCCATCCTCAGATCCTAAAGACATTGATCTTTGTTTATTGTCGATTGACTCACGAAAGGCATCTGTTCGGGATGTAAGTTGCCGTCAATCCGTTTTTTAACATCAAAGCCGTGTTTTTTTAGTCGGGTTATTCTCTTCATTTCCATATTTCTGCAAAAATTCCTTGCTCTTTCTTATATTTATTCTTTATGATGACTGGTTCATGAATTTGGCAACGCCATAAGGCACGTTCCGACAGAACACCTTACGGCGCTTCAGTCGTATATTGTAAATCAGAAATCGAAAGGCTTAAAAGTGATTGATAGTGGCGATATTCGTAATGTTGTTCTTTTAGGGCACGGCGGCAGTGGCAAGACGTCTCTGGGCGAGGCCATGCTCCATAAAACCGGTGCAACCAACCGCCTTGGGAGCGTCGATGAGAAAACGAGCATTTGCGACTTCTATGACGAGGAAAAGGAACACCAACACTCGATCCAATCGGCGACCGTTCACGTCATGCACGCGGGAAAGCTCATCAACATTATTGATACGCCCGGTTATCCCGATTTTACCGGCTCGGCGATCAAGGCAATCCCCGCCGCCGAGACGGCCATCCTCGTGATCAGCGCGGCAGCCGGTATCGAAACCAACACGCGAAAGATGTTCCAACTGGCGACCGAGGTCGATAAACCGCGCGTCATCGTCATCAACAAAATGGATGCTGAAAATGCGGCCTTTTCCGAGCTCATCAAGAATATTCAGAACACTTTTGGTTCGCAATGTCGTTGTGCGAATCTGCCCGGGTCGGATAAAGCATCCGTCATCGACTGCATCGAAAACCAAAGCGGAGACTCGCCTGTGATGGATGTCGGTCAGGCGCACACGGAATTGATCGAAAGCGTCATCGAAGCAGACGACGAGCTGATGGAAAGCTATCTCGGAGGAGAGGACATATCCACCGATAAGATTTCGACTGTTTTTGTGGAGGCCCTTAAAGCCGGAACACTCATTCCCATCGTTTTCACCGACGCCCGTCGAGAGATCGGCATCCAGGAACTTCTGGACATAATCGTCCAATACACACCGTCGCCGACACAAGCGAAACCCGTTCAACTGAAAAACGGGGATAACGTGACGGCATTGAAGGCTGATGCCTCCGGCCCTCTGGCCGGCCTGGTGTTCCGTATCGGTTTCGATCCACGATCAAACATGAAGTACTCCACGATCCGCCTGTTCAGCGGGACGATTAAATCCGACACAAACATACTGCGTAACAATGAGAAAAAGAGTATTCGCCCGGGCCATATTCTGAAGGCCCAGGGGGGAGAAACGGAGCAGGTGGATATCGGCGTTGCCGGAGATATCATCACCTTAGCCAAAGTCGAGGAGTTGAAAATCGGCGATCTGATCCATGATGGTAATCTGTCCGGTAACATCGATATGCCGGCTGTACCCGAGCCGATGTTTTCACTCGCGCTCGAGCCGGCCACAAGGGGCGATGAGCAGAAAATCAGCACCGCCCTCGAACGATTGTGCGAAGAAGATCCCTGCTTCAAAACCACCCGAGACCAGCAGACCAAGGAGCTTGTCGCCAATGGGCTCGGCGACTTGCATCTGCGTGTCACCCTTGAGAAGATGCAAAACCGTTTTAAGCTGACAGTGAACACCAAAGAGCCAAAGATCCCTTACCGTGAGACCATCACCGCCAAGGCCGAGGGCCACTATCGTCATAAAAAGCAGACCGGCGGAGCCGGCCAGTTCGGCGAAGTCTATCTGCGTGTCGAGCCGGCGGAGCGAAATTCCGATCCAGCACTACAGTTTAGCTGGGACATATTTGGCGGCTCCATACCCGGTCAATATGAGCCGGCCGTGCTCAAAGGGATCAATGAAATCATGCAAAGCGGCGTCGTCGCGGGCTTTCCCATGCAGGACATCGCCGTCTCTATTTACGACGGCAAGCATCACCCCGTCGATTCAAAAGAGGTCGCCTTCCGCGCCGCGGGCAAAGGAGCGTTTGTCGATGCACTCGAGAAAGCAAGGCCGGTCTTGCTCGAGCCCATCGTCGATATGGAAGTGACCATTCCCGCGGAGAACGTTGGCGATATCACCGGCGATCTGGCCTCCAAACGAGGGCGCGTGCAGGGCCAGGAGACGCTGCCCGGCAATTTTATTGTCATCAAGGCCCGGGTGCCGCTCTCGGAAGTCACGCAATATAACAGCCAGTTGAAGAGTGTGACCGGGGGGCGCGGAAGCTATGGAATGACTTTGAGTCACTATGAGTTGGTCCCGCCCAACGTCCAGCAGCAGATCGTCGCCCAATACACAAAGAAAAAAGACGACGACTAACATAGACTGATGCGTTGACTCAATAGGTGAATTCGTGTAAGGAGGGAAGAAGCGTCCGCAGACCGGTAAGTAATGGAAAAAGTAAAACGATGGCAATCCAACGCACCCTAATTCGAAGGGATTCTCCCCTTGCAGTCGTCCTGGGAATATCCCTACTTTTTTTAGTCATCGGCTGCGGCCAGAAGGGTATTCGCACGATTGGCCGAGGCGTCACTCCAACAGCCGGGCAGATCACAAAAGAAGAACTGCGGGAGCAACTCGACCAGTATCGCGAATTCTTTCGAGCGACGCTCGGACAAACGGCCCATGATCTCAATGAGCGAGTGCCTACGGCCAGAACGGAAAAGACCACCCTTCAGATGAGAACGCGAATGGTTCAAGGCCTCAGCGCGATGCTGGACCGGGACGATCCGGTAGTCGCTTTCATCGAAACATGGGGTTTATGCGTAAGATTCAGAACGTACCTCGATGAAGGCGAAGGCAACTCTCTTTTTGGTGAAGCCCAGAAGCTGGCGCTCAACGCCGCCCAACGCCTTGAAATGGAAATCGAGCGCATCGGCGGTACCTTTTTGAAAGACGAAGTTTTCGAGACCGCCCGTAAAAACGTCAATGAATTCGCCCAGAGCAATCCCATTCGAGGCGCCTTTTCCAACGTGACGATCTATGCAACCCAGGAACGAAAAGACCAGCCGAATCCCTTCCTGAGTATCCTAAAGGTTCCCATGACGCCCTTTCGCGCCATGGAAGGCGTTGATCGAACCGCCTCGGCAATACACCAGTTCCGTGATACGGCCGAACGTTTTTCTGATATCGTCGCCGAATTGCCTGAATCCTCACGGTGGCAATTGCAATTGCTGCTTTTCGAGCTCGAAGAAACAGATATGATCAAATCCTTCCTGAACAGTCTCCAGCAATTCGCCGAAAGCAGCAGCCGGTTGGAAAACTCGGTTCAAAAACTACCAGAGAATCTTCGTGAGCAGTTGACGATGTTTGTCAAAGATGTGGATCGCCAACAAGAGAATCTCCGCAAGACACTCCAACAAACGGAGAAAACCACTCTCGCTGTTCAGGCCGCCCTCGATCAACTGGACAAAGCCATTGGCTCGCTGGACGCCGCGACCGTGAACATTACCGAAACCGCCCAGGCATGGGAAATCGCCGCCAAAGCCACAGGCCAGGTTGTGGAAGAATTTAACAAGAGCAAACAAACTTCCGAAAAGAAAGAGGAAACGTCCTTTGACATTAACGACTACCGTATGACGGCAGAAAAAATTTCCCAGGCGGCAAACGACATCCAGACTTTGCTGGCGACGGTTGAGGGCTTTCCCCGCTCTCAGGGGTACAGCTCGATGCTGACCCATTTGTCATTTAGAATAGCGGGATTGGCTATATTGATCTTCGTCCTGGCGGTACTTTACCGATTTGTCACCGTACGTCTAATGAGACCAAAAAGCAACAAAACTACCTGATAAACAAGCTGCATCATCCTCGTCACCTTCAAGGTGTTGATATAAGTCTAACGTTTAGTCTTTTCAACACACTTTTGCTTGGCAAACGTAAAAAAGAAGGTGCTTCACTTGCCGATCTCAGATTCCACCCAGGCCAAGCCGCATCCATCTCCGCAACCTTCCTTACGATCGCCCGTCCGATACCGTTACTCTCGGCTCGTTCGCAGGGTGAAAGCATCTGGAACGGGTGGAAGATCTTGTTGAAATATTTCTCACGGATCCCCGGTCTGTTGTCGGCAACGCCGATTGAAAACTCGAACATATATCAACCTCGTTTGTTGAATTCCTTTAAAAGAGCGCTGAAATCGTCGCAAATCATAGGAAGTTCTGATACGATGGCCAATGAGTGCATAACATTGAAGGCATGACGAAGATAGAAGCTAAACAGATGAACCTGTAAAACAAGGACGTTGGGAACCATCTCGATGACGTACGGTTTTGATACTGTTGAGTGTTTTCTATATTTCCGAAAAGCTGAAAATCCGCTACCTTGGATCCGGGATGGCGTGCAGAGCGCGGATTTTCACTTTGCCATTAGGATCGTCCGGTGAGAGAACCCGGCTGCGGTCAAGAATGGCCAGAACTCTTTTCTGGGGACCATCGACGCCGATACGGACGAGGATATAAGCGGTAAAGACATCGCTACGCACCGTGATGATATTACTGATTCGCGCAAAGATGATATCCCGCTCTTCAAAATCGCTCACGGCGCCGTCGCTTGGCGTCAGGTCGGGTAACTGATTCAGATCGAAACCTGCAAAGCCCGAATCGTACGCATAATAGCCCATCTCAGGCACCTGCATCAGCGCGCCCGTCCCTTCGAAAGCCCCGGCAATCGTATCCCGATACGCGACGATCTCCCGGGCGATTTGGGGCTGCATCCACGGCAATTGAGCAATGACATACCAGGGCGCCGTGTTGATGTTGATTCGGCCCTTTATTCTGGTCTCATACTCCGAGTGGCCATGATCCATCGGATCGATGACCGTCAGATAGTTGAAAATCTCTGCCAAGAACGGATTTTGCAGATTCAGCCGGATGAGCTCTTCGGGAGGTTCTGTCGCGAGTCTCACACCGATCATATCGTTGGGATCGGTGCTCGGGCCTATCGTCAGCGCTCTTGCAATATCCCCGACGGAGACGAACGTGCCGGTGGCATTGGCAAAATTGTAGAAGTTATAATTCTTTCGATCTGCGAGCAACATGTTATGGCCGCCTAATGTACTGTTGGGCTCGGCAACCATATCCTGATATACGATATTCCAGTTTGTCTCCGGCCGGCCATAGAATTGCCCGACGTCGTTTGAGTCATTCGGATCGAACCAGGGTTCCTGGGTTTGCTGCTGGTCGAGATAGAGATAGTCACCCAACCGTCCCCCGAGTAACCTCAGAAGGACGATATCATATTTTTCACTTAATACAAAGGCCGGCGGATCGGATCCGGGCATGAGGTCATACTCAGCCAAAACCAAATTCGGATCTTCTTTGCCGCCGCCGGTCGTCATCAAAGCAGCGACACCGAAGGCGTCCGATGCATCCAAGCTGTTGGTGATAACGAACCGGCTGCCGTCCGCAATCACGTGCCCCGTCAAATTGATCGTGCTGACCACCTCACCGTTTTGTCGGCGGAGCTCCAGCCGGAAAGGACTCAGTGGAACATCCACGTCAAACGGATTGTAAAGCTCGATCGCAAAATGATTGTTTGAGCGATTGTCCGCCGCGGTATCACTGACGATAAAACCGATCTCGCTAATAAAAGGCTGAGCCTCGAAGCCGAAATAGATCCTCGATCCGGATGGCAGGAAGGTAACGTCTGCATCTTGATCGCGAAGATCAATGAGATTCACCGCCAGTTGAGCCGCCAGACTGTTACTGTTATCGAAGCCGTAACCGTTGGGATCGGTGCCCTGGAATCCCTGAAGCCCTCGGCGCAGGGCCTCGTACAGCAGATATTTATCCGCCAAATTGACGTTAATCATCTTACCGTCATTTAAGTCCGTCCCCGCCGGGTGAATGATTCGGTCCATATTGTGGATCGTGGCAATATGGCGATACGCATAGTTCGGATCAACGCTGTCGTAATCGCCGATCCGCTCGAACCAGGCGTCCAGCGTTTCTCCCGACATTGTGACGGGAGTCGATAGAGCGCCGGCTCTGAACCGCCCCCCCCACTGTTCGAGCCGCGTGTCGATATCTTCGTGATTGAGCAAATATCGGTACCGAAGCTCCAGTTCATCTGATATGTCGAAAGGGGTATAGGGACCGTTCGGCTGACCGTATTGCCAGATGACGTTCTGCTCGTATGTGCGCAGATCGTACGGATTCAGTCCGAGATCGGGATTGGCTCTCGCTTCGAGCAGATGGATTTCATCGGCGGTCGTCGGAGGCTGGCCCGGAACACCGGCGAGGGCCATGAGATTGATCTGCATCTGGCTCGACCGGCCCATATCCAGCACGGTGATATTCGGATCGTTCGGTTCGAGCTTGAAAGCCGTGTTGACATTCAGCATCGCTCCGTTGTCGATGATCCTGATCGCAGCATAGATGGGTTCCCCCTTGCTGCTGCTAATGTCCGGCACCACAACCCATCGTGAATCCCCCACGCCATCGCCGCTGGCGTCGGCGATGACGCCTTCACCAATGATGCCGGGATCCTGGTATTCCGAAACGATCCGGGCTTGAAGATTCGGATCCAACGTATTGTAGAGATCGGTGATCTGCTGCCAGAAATAGTCCCCGCCGGACTCATAGGGTTGGAGACTCGCCAGCCAGGGATCATTGGCGTCGGGATAGTCATAGTACTCCTGGTTCGCGATACCGGGAACGTCCAACATCAATTCCTGCGATATCTCGGCAATCACCGTCTCGACGGCAAAGTCCAGTTCCTTATTCTCCGATATGGCCGACGTCGCCATCTTGTCCACGCGGGCCGCCATGACAAACAGGACGCCCACGATGGCCAACAGGCTGGTCAGGACTACCGCCAAAATTAGAGCGGAGCCTTGACGGTCGTTATGTTTTGCGCGTTTGTTTTCTGCTGTTTTCATTTGCAGCGGCTTAATTGTCTAAATAAACAATATGTGTAAAGGTTCTGCCGTCTTTGATAATCCCTCTGGAATCGAAGAGGGTAAAAGTAAACTTCAAGGCCCGTCCAAGCCCCGGAATCGCATCGAAGTGCTCCTCGTCGATTTCTTCCACCGGATAGCGACGAAAATGATTGATTTTGACGCCTCCGTAGGGATACAGCACGCCGGGGACATTCGGGTCGTCAAGATCATAAAAATGCGTGTCGTCCAAATTGTCGTCACCATCCGGATCAACTTCCGGCAGCCACCGCTGTTCGGCATCGTACCAACCCTGGATCTTGAACTCGCCGACACCTTCACACAAAAGCATGTGGATCGAGTTCGCATCCGCCGGATCGACCATGGCCCCTCGAATCTGTTCATCAACCGTGCTGGTCCCGACGGTAGTGTCTGTAATCACGGAGAGTATATCCTGCTTGTTCTCCCAGGGGATTCGCTTCCACGTTTCCGGCGACATCTTATCGTACTCGTATCGATTGTTCCACTCGAACCAGTCCGTCGCGCTGAAATTGTTCGGGTCCAGAAAACCCGCCAGCGCCGAATCCGCCGTCATAATATGCTGGGTTCTGGCCAGAACGCGTTCGGTTCGGTCCTGCCCTTCGGCCCTCGCATTATTCTTCCTGGCGATCATGTAACAAACCCGGGCGATGTTGCCGCGGACCATCGGATTCACTCTGTACGATTGGAAATCGCCGTTCGTGAAAAACACGATCCGGTCGAATCTTTCGTATCCGTCGAGGTCATTGTCTCGATAGCCGGCATCCGCGGGCAATGGCCTGGCGACCCAGACGGCGAAGATTTCACTCTGTTTGCTTAATCCCCTGAAGTCCGAATTGAGCTGGTTGATGATTGCCCGAAGCTTTTGCATGATTTCGGCGTTGGCCATGGCCATGCGGTGGGCATCCATGCTGACGTTGAAGATCACACCTGCAAAAGAAATCACGACCGCCAGGATTCCGATGGCCACAAGAAGCTCGACCAGCGTAAAACCGTTGTTAGTTCGTAGTTTGTAGTTCATAGTTCATCGAATGATGGACTTCTTCAGGCCACTAAAAACTGATTAATTTCTGATAAACCGCTATACAAGGATATTTACCACCACCGATGGGGGGCGGAATGATCCATACCGAATCCGTCGTTTGGCCATACCAGGGTTTATCGAGCGTGATCACGTTCGGCGCATCGGCCTCGCGCTGCACGACACGATACAGCAAACCCGTCCGGTTGTCTGCTATCGTGCAGCCGGCATTGATGTACGCCTGCTCGTCGGGCGTCGTTATCGTGAGCTGGTTTTGATTGCCCGCGCCAGAAGCTGAAACGCCAACTTCCACCGGAACGGGTCTGATTGTGCCACCTGGATACGTGGTTGCACTGCCTATCTTCCTGCTGACAAAGACGGTCACCTGGACGAGTCGGTTCGCCGAGTCCGAACGGACTGATCGGCACAGGGCGGACCAGTAATACTGTTTGTCGATGGTGGTCTCTGTCGAGGGATAGGCAAACTCATTGTCGGCGATGGGATTCAACGTCTCGAACGGAACGAGCCGGTCTGTAGCCAGAGACGAATCCGCCGGATCGATACCGTACAACCTGATCTTTGCAAAGGCTTCGTCAGCAACCGCCGCGGCGATCGTCCGCTCCGTGGCGATGGTCGAAAAATAGATGCCGGTAAGGAACGTACCGCTGATAAAGATCATCCCGATGGCCAACGTCCCGACGGCCAACAGTACCTCGGCAAGAGAAAAACCTGGATAGTGTGTTTTTCTTCTCATGGACCTTTCAATCCGGTTGAATCATCGTTCCGGTATAGGGATTAATATAAATGAGAGCCAGACTACTTAAATAGTTAAACCTTTCCTGTGCGTCCAGCTTGTCAAAATAGTTTTCGTCATAGAGAATAAACCTGTTTCGGCTGGGTTCGGCCCCCAAACCCAGTTCGGCATAGTCATCCTGGACAAACCGTCCCACGCCGTGATCGGTAATATTGATGGGAGAATTAAAGATGGTGTCCGGCGAGATTTTCCCGGATACCCCATTATCCGGCTGGTATATCCCATCACTATTTCTAACTCGGATCGTGCGTACGACGAGCTTGCCGCTCGGGGAGAAAACAACCGAAAAGGTGGATGCGTCTCGAACGTAGTTATTCTTTCGATCCGGCCCCAGGTTTTGCGGATTGGTATCATCAAGGTGCGCCGTCATCAGGGGTTCATCGAGTGACGAGGCGGCGGCGGCCGGGCTCGCGCCGTGATTTGTTCGGACCATCAAATCCATCACGCCTGAATTCTCGGGCAGCTTAATCGGCTTCATACCTTCAACCACCCGGAAGCCCGGACTCAGGCCCGTTTTCTCGAAATCATGCACTACGAAGATCATGTATTGGTTACCCTCCGAATCCTGCTGGAAGCGAACGCCGGCGTATCGCTGATCTCTTGCCGCGATAGCGCGGGCGTTGGACAGGGCGGCGTTGATCATGCCCCTGGCCCCGGTGTCGGACTCGAATGAGTGAATGAGCATGCGAACCGCCGGCAAACCCAGGCCCAGAAGCAGCGCAATCGTGGCAACGACAAGCGCCATCTCGGTCAAGGTAAAACCACATTGTCGGGTTTTCGATCTCATGATCTTGTCGTTCTTATCTGTTGCTTATGTCATCCGCGGTTCCGAACATCTTGTCCGGCCCGGCCGATACCACAAGCGGAAAATGGTCGCCGGGGATATAACGGTAATCCAACACGGTTCCCCACGGATCGTATATCTCGGCAGCCGTCTCGGCCGTCCCGGATTTATTGTCAACGGATGAAGGGCTGAGCTTGTTGAGTATCTTTCGAACGCTGGGTATCGCGGAAAGCTCGCTGTAAAGAAATTCCGAATGGGCGACGGCGTTGGCCGAATCTGTCTCGGACTGCTCGGGAAAACGACCCGTGAATTCGTGGTATTCCTGCAACGCGCTATCCAGCAACGCCAGAAGGCTTTCGGTCCCATTCTCTTTTGCCTGAGTATCAATACGACTGGCGACGCTGATGACCATGGTCGCCAGCAGGGCGATGATTCCCACCACAATGAGCATCTCGATAAGACTCAAGCCGTGTATAGGATTGCGAGTTTTCATAATATCCGTTCACCGGATCCATTTCTTCGCGTTGTCCCGAGAACTGCGAATTATTGCTTGACCAAAATCAGCATATCCCTCAGTTCGTTCGCAAACATCGAGATGAAAAGCGAACCAATCATCGCCGGAGAGTTAGTCGCCGAAATTCGTAATGTCGTCGTTCGTTCCGTAAAGACCATCCACACCCGCGGAAATCAATAGGTACGACTCGGGCCGGTAAGGCCAGGGCCTTGCTTCTATTTTCGGGTTTCGGATATAGTCGTAGAAAAACTGATATTGATTATCCGCGCCGATGAGAGGATGCATCTTTCTATCCAGTTGGAGCTTCATTTCAACAAGGGGGTAATTATCGAGCACGTTGTAAATGTCTCTTATTAGTTTTCGAGACGTATCGGCCCTATAGTAAAGCACGGGGGATCCGGCCTTGGTGGTGCTTCCATCCGGCAAAACGATTTTCTTCCTATTGAAGACGTCACACATCACATATGTTTCCGGAGCGAGTTGCCCGGATGGAAACAGATCACTTAGCTTAAAGGCGCTGGCCGTGACAAGCTCAAGATAAGGCCCCTTTCTCTCGCTGAGCGTATCGGGAACACCGTCGCCGTCACCGTCCCTCGTTTGCGCCGGATCGTATGTTCCCGCCCCGGCGCTTGCATCAAGCCCATCCGAGCGCCAGGCGGAATTGGGATGAAATCCCGTCAGGTCCCAGCCGAGCAGCGCTTCGGAAAGCTTCTGCGCGCCACAATAGTCCCCCGTGAGCTCGGCGGGGGTCCAGCTCGAGGGGGGATAATCACCGTAGTCGTTCTTGAAGGTGCTCAGAGCCAGCCCGATCGTGCTGAACTGGGCTTTTTGCTTGGTTTCTTTGGCCATATTTTTCACGGCGCTGAGGGCCGGGACCAGCAGCCCGACCAGGATCGCGATGATCCCCAAAACGATCAGCAGCTCGACAACTGTAAGGCCCGTTTTTTTACGTTCCACAGCTATTCCTTCCAATATCCGTTATCGTTCGCGGCATCGACAATAGCCGGATTTCTGAGCATGACATTTTGCTTCTCCGTAAGTATTCGCCCGCAGGAAGCTCTGAATCCAATATGCTTCCAGGTACCCAGGCAAATACGATCACTGCATTAACGCCTCCGAAGCCAACTTTGCGATTTATTGTTGCAGCTCTCGATATTTCCATTCGTAGTTGCAGATATCGTCGGGCGTACCATACTCGCCGTCGTATCCGGCGGAAATCAGGATGAACGTATCCGCTCTGTAGGGTCTGGACGCCGTCGTGACTTTTTCGTTCTTCGTATTCAGGTAAAACCGTATACCGGGTTGGCCGTTCTCCACGGCCAGCCTATGCGGCGAACCCGACGTGCCGGAACCCTGATCCCAGGGCTTTCCAAGCAAAAGCAATGACTGGTTATCCAGATAATTGTAAATGTTCTCAGGATCATCAGGATTGGTCACGTTATGTCGGGTATTGGCCGTATTGGCTTTGTAGTAAAGGATGGGCATACCAATTTTTTTGCCGGTTATGCGATGTGTGACCCGTCGAAAGACGTCGCATAAGACAAAATGCCGTGGGAGGAAAGGTCCGGGATTATTGTAGATGTCTCTTATTGAGAAAGCATTGGCGCTTTCCAGGGGTAAATACGGACCTTTTCTCATACTCAGATTGTCCCTGTACGCCTGGAGGGTGACGGCATTGGCATCCGGATAGAGTATTTTACTGATGCCGTCCGTTCCGTCGCTTCTAAAGACCGTATCGGGATGAACGCCCTGCAGGTCCTGGCCCATGACCGCCTCGCAAAGCCTCATGGCGCCGCAGAATTCCACACCGTCGGCATCGAAGGGGACTGAGTCCGGGTAGCCGTCGAACTCGCTGTTGAAAAGTTCGACCGCGGTGTCGATGCTTTTCAATTGCGCCTTTTGCTTAACCTCGTAGGCGTATCGCTTGACCTGATTCAGCGCCGGCACGAGCAGACCGATGAGAATCACGATGATACTCATCACGGTCAGCAGCTCAACGATGGTAAAGGCCGCTCTCTTGTTTGTTTTGATGTGTGACTTCATTGTTTTCTCCTTGACTTGACTACTTCTTTCAACTTAACGTTTGGTTTATTTATTTGGTTAACTCCTATGCGGAGGAGCTCAGACTGGTAATAATCTGGATCATCGGGGCGAAAATCGCCAAAACGATGGTCATCACCATCGTGCCCAGCACGACGATCATGATCGGCTCGAGCATAGACATCAACGAGGCTACGAGCACGTCCACCTGCTCATCGTAGTTGTCGGCCACTTTCAATAGCATTTTGTCCAGGTCACCGGTTTCCTCGCCGACGGCGACCATGTTGGAGACGATCAGGTCAACGGTTTTGGAATGACGCAACGGGCCGGCAAAGGTATCCCCTTGTCGGATGGAGTTGTGAACATTATTGAGCATTTTGGCAAAAACTTCATTGCCCGCCGTCTCGCGTGTCACGTTGATGGCATCGAGGATCGGCACACCGGCGCTAATTAATGTTCCGAGCGTTCTTGTCCAGCGAGTCACCGAGACTTTGCCGGTAATCTGGCCCATGACCGGGATTCTCAATTTGATGCTATCCAGGATATATCTGCCGATGCGAAACCTCCTGATAAATTTGAGCGTAAAGATAATCGCAAACGGCACGCCCAAAAGCACGGCCCAACCGTACTGCAACGCGATCCAGTTACTGATCCCCAGCACGATTTGTGTGATTTTCGGCAATTCTGCGCCTTCTGTCATTTCCGTAAGGGCGTCCTTAAAATTCGGCACGACGAAAAGCATTAATCCCAGGAGGATAAGAAACGCGGCGCTAATAACAACGATCGGGTAGATCATTGCACTTTTCACCCGGGATTTGAGTTTCTGGGCCTTTTCCATAAAGTCGGCCACGCGCGCCAGAATCAGGTCCAGCACACCACCGGTCTCGCCGGCGGCCACCATACTGACCAGCAACCGGTCGAAGGTCCTTGGGTGCCGGCCCATTGCTTCCGAAAGCGTTGAGCCGCCTTCGATATCATCAGCCACGTAACCGATGGTCCGCTTGAATGTGCCCGACCGCTGCTGCTCTTCAAGAATCCTCAGCGACCGTAAGATGGGCAAACCGGCATCCTGGAGGGTCGAAAGCTGTCTGGCGAATTGAGTGACCGCCTTGATTTTGACTTTACCGCCGGCGCCACGTCTCTTTTTGGGCGCTGCGCCGGCTCTGGCCCCCGTCTTTTTCGCCGCACCTCGGGCCGCCACCTTCGTGGGAAAATATCCCATGTTTCGTATCTTACTGATCGCTTCCTTTTGGCTGAGGGCGTCAATTTCATCTTTGATTTCGACGCCCTGGGAATCCAGCGCTGAATATTGAAAAATAGGCATCTCAAATACCTCCACTGTATGAACGATTCTTTTTTGAGTTACAGTTCATAACGTATTCCGACAAATGCCCGTTAGACATCTTCCATCATGGTCTCTTTGGCGATTTCGTCGATTGTCGTGATGCCGTCATAGATGATCGTCAAACCTTTGTCGCGCAAGAGTTTCATGCCGTTCTTTTGGGCGGCGGCACGCAAGACAGACGTCGAGGCCTGATTCATAATCAGGTCTCGAATTTCATCATTAAACACCATGATCTCAAAAATGCCGATTCGGCCTCTGTAGCCGGTTCCATTACATCTGCTACAACCCCGCCCGTAAAAGAACTTTTTCCCCTTCACATCATCCGGGACCAGTTGCAATTCCATGAGCTGGGTTTCGCTCGGCTCGAATTGCGTCTTGCAGCTTGTGCAGATTCTTCGCACCAGTCGCTGGGCAACGATTCCTTCGAGCGTGGCCGTGATAAGAAACGGCTCGATCCCCATGTCCAAAAGTCTTGCAATGGAGCTCGGGGCGTCGTTCGTATGTAGCGTTGTGAACACGACGTGGCCCGTGAGGGAGGCCTGGGCGGCAATCTCCGCTGTTTCAAGGTCACGAATCTCACCGACCAGTATGATGTCGGGGTCCTGACGCAGAATCGATCGAAGGCACCTGGCAAAAGTCAGACCGATATCCGACTTCATCTGGACCTGATGCAGACCTTCAACGTCGTATTCGACGGGATCTTCGGTCGTAATGATCTTCGTTCCAATGTCGTTGAGCTCACTTAAGGCCGAGTAGAGAGTCGTCGTTTTGCCGCATCCCGTCGGTCCCGTCACAATGATAATGCCGTTCGGTTTGTGAATCAGCTTGCGAATCATCTCCTGATCTTCCTGCGACAAGCCGAGTTCGGCCATATTAAAACTGGCCTGGCTTCGGTCCAGGACACGCAGAACGACGCTTTCGCCGAACATAGTAGGTAAAACACTGACACGCAAGTCGATCGGATTGCCCTGGACGGTGAGTGAAATTCGGCCGTCCTGGGGAAGACGTCTCTCGGCGATATCCAAATCCGCCATAACCTTAATACGCGAGCTCAGAGCCGCAGCGATATACTTGGGAGGAGGAACCATTTCGTAGAGAACGCCATCGATTCGATAACGCATCTTGTATTCATCCTCAAACGGCTCAAAATGAACGTCTGATGCCTTATCGCGAATGGCTTGCAGCAAGACGAGGTTCAATAACTTTTTGACGGGATTTGATTCGGAGAGCTCTTTCAGCTCGTCCAGGTCGATACTCTGGTTTCGGCCTTCAAATTCCGCAAGGAATGTATCGCCCTGTATCTCATCGATGAGCTCATTGATGTTTTCATCGCTTTTCGTCTCATAATATTGCGTCAGGGTTTTTTCCAGTGCATCAGGGTCTGTTATCTTCGCCGTAACCTTAAAACCCATCAACGTGCTTAAGTCGTCAGTCGCCCTGAAGTTCTCCGGATTGTCTAAAGCGACCGTCAGTTGGTTCAACTGCTTGTTGTATTCGACTGGCACAATGTGATAGGTCTTCGCCATTTGGGCCGGAACTTTCTCGACGACATCCGGTGGAATATCGAGGCCGTCCAGGCTCAGATATTCCATGCCCCGCTGGGCTGCCAGCGCCATTTGCAACTGTCCCTCATCTACTAAACCCAACTCAAAGAAGATCTGGCCAATCTGTACTTGCCCCTGTCGTTGACCTTGGATTTTCAAACATTCATGGACCTTGTCCCGGCTTAGAACACCCATTTTAATGAGTATTCTGCCAAGGGTTCTGCCCCGAAGCTGTTCTATGGGAGGCATCTTTTCAGGAGCTATCGTTTTTCCCATAACAAATCACCTTTATCTATTTGTTTTCCATTGCCTTTTCAAATCTATCTTATTATACGACACTAAAACCTTTTTGGCAAACATATTATCAATTGGACATTTAGTTTATCAGACTTATTTAAGACTTGATCTAAAGGTCACTAATACGCTTCATTCGCTTAGTTTTCTTTAGAATTTTGAAAAAAGTAAGAACGAGGCTGTACTATTCATAGAAAGGCTGCTCGGAATTCAATCAGGCGAATTTATAACTTCTTCCCGGCTTTAAGTCGCTTTGGAATCATTTACTCACTATTATTTGATCTGGAATTTCTCGAGTCGGGTCTTTGGAGCTTTATGGGACGTCACAAATGGCCATCAAATGGCCCAAATCGAGACAATTTCTACCTCATGACCCAACGTTTATCCTTATGAGCTAAACTCACAGAATCTCTTAAGGCCGGGTCACCTTTGAGGTCATAGTCCAGTTCGAGTGTTTTTCTAAGGTAGATTTTTATTGGCTTACCGGTTTCATCGGTTGCAACTGGATGGTTCACACCAGCCGTTTCATTACTTAAACCCGTTATAAAAAGTTTGATACTCTTGGCTTTCAGATCAAAATCGGGCCAAATGATCGCGATATCCTTTGTGTTATCCTCGCCCTGAAGAATCTTGTTGCTGGTCCTATACAGAGGCTCAAGAAACGGATATCTCTTTTTATGACGTATCCGTATTCGCTCGAAAACGAGCGGGCTTACAGATTTACCCGCCGGCATAATCTGGTAGGTATCCGTTAGTAAATCACATTTTGGATAAAAACCAACATCTTTACCCGTATTGTTGGTCAGCGTAAGGATAATATACCAAAACCGAACGGGCTGGTTATCGGAAGTACGCCGCAGGACGATCTGTTGGGGGTGGGTAAACTCGGCATCTACAGTCCATTGTCCGGGAGCGGGAACAATGGCCGGCTCCGGCGCGGCCAGACAAAGACACGTCAATATCACCCAGATTCCAAATATCCCATAGAGATACCTTTTCATCATATTGCCCTCATCTTGAAATATTGCGTATTTTTACTCTGAAATCCCAAATACTGTTCCATTTCTATTTTACACGAAAGCGTTCCAAAAGCCAAGTATTTTTTATCTTTCAACTTGTAATCGATAAATAATTCAAATAGTAAGGCCGGAAAACAAGGTGACGCGACCCATTTTTAAACATTGCCTGATTGAAGCAATTCAGGTATCTTGTGAGAAACAGGGGGTGTATGCTCGATCTTTTTTGAACGGATAACAATATGGCGAACGAACAGAAGGATCTACTTCAACAGATTGAACGTTTGCTGGAATCTGAAGATAAGGCAGCGCTGGGCAAATTGCTGAGCAATCAGCGCAGCAGCGATATCGCCGAAGTCGTGGAGCTTGTGGACAACGATCGCAAGCGGGATATCTTTGATGCCATGGATGCGCCGATCTCCGCCGAGGTCCTGGAGAAAGTCGATGAAGCGACTCGGGCCAAGCTGTTCGATTTGCTCCAAGAGGAGGAATTGAGTCGTCTTCTTTTACATCTTGATTCAGATGACGCCGCCGACGTTCTTTTCGAACTTCCGGAAGATAAAAGGACGCCTTTGCTCGAGACCATGCCACCGGCCGAGTCCGCCGAGATCGAAAAGTTGATGGGCTATTCGGAAGACTCCGCCGGCGGGATCATGGATCCTGTTCTCATCAGTGTAACGGAGCACGCCACTATAGCTGAGGCGGTTAATGAAATACGTGCTGCGGAGATTGACGAAGATTTCTTCTCCGTTTATGTCGTAGACAAGAACGGGCGTTTTCTCGGGGATGTTCGGGTGCGATTTCTTCTGACACGTCCCGAAACCTCAAAGATTCGCGACTTGATCGATCCGGATACGATTTACGTCCACGTCGGCACAGACCAGGAAGAGGTCAGAAACATCTTCAGCAAGAACGATTTGATCGTGGTGCCGGTTCTCGACAAGAACCACAAACTCGTCGGCCGAATCACCGCCGACCGCGTCATCGAGGTGGCTGAAGAGGAAGCCGCGGAGGACCTATATACAATGGCGGGCACCGATCCCGAGGAGTTGGATACCTTCTCGGCTTTCAATGCGGCTCGCGTGAGAATGACGTGGCTGCTGCCCTGTCTCATCGGCACAGGTATCACGGCGTTGGTTCTGATATTTTTCAGCAACACATTCGATTTCGGAGGCTTGTCTGCCTTTTATAAGGCCGCTGTTTTGTTCGTTCCGATGATTGCGGCGATTAGTGGAAATGCGGGTCTGCAGACTTCCACCATTGTGGTTTCAGGGCTGGCCACCGGTCACCTTGCGGCGTTGAAGTTCCGTCAGGTCTGCACGAGGGAGGTGCGCATCGCACTGCTGGTCGCCCTGAGCTGTGGTTTGTTGGGCGGCATCGTCTGTGCCGTTCTGGTCCAATCTAAAGCTGCGGATACGACGATAGAGTCCATGCGATTCGTCTTTGCATTCGGGACGGCCATGTTCTCGGCGATTATGGTCGCCACAACACTGGGTCTTTTTCTGCCGTTTTTCTTTCGCCGGATCGGGATCGATCCGGCGATCAGTTCCGGCCCCTTAGTCACGACCGCAAACGATTCGATAAGTGTGGCGATCTATATGACTCTGACACTTTTACTGGCGAGATAATGGCGGATGAAGGAAGTTTTCAGGTTGGTGTCGTCAGTTCGATGGCTCCGAGGAATTCATCTTTGCAGGATCTCGTTCTTATCTACGTGATCGTCTCGAACTGACCACCCCCCCCATTCTGCTTTGCCTTTGAATTTCTTTGATTCTCAGGCCCCTTGTTGCTTGTCTTTTTGGACCGGACGGTGCGGGGACCTTTTCCCCCAAGAGTTTTAAGGCATGCCGAGAAACCTCCCGGGTCGAGCTGTCACGGTGTTTGAGTCCCTCTTTGAGAGTGACGAGAGCCATCTTTTTCATCCGCCCGCGCATTTTTCTCAGCCCGTATGCCGCGGCGTTTTTCGTCGTAACAGGATCACTCCCAAATAAGGCGCCTTTTAAGATTTCCAGCCCGTCCTCCTGCAACCAGGAAAGATTATAAGCGGCCCGCCGTCGATTTGACGCCTCAGAGGAGTGAAGCTGATCCCGCAGCTTTTCGAGAAGCTTGATCGCTGCTTCGTCTTTCTCTCGACCCGTGATTTTCCTTCTTTCTGACTCCATAACAACACCCTCTTACAAATATCGGCAAAAAAGTATGATTTGCTACAGTCGATTTGCTTTTTTGCCGCCATCCGAGCCGACTGCCGGGGCGTTTTGCGCAGGTGATAGAAATCAAAGATCTTGCGAGCGAAGTGGATAAAAACAATATTGTTTGAGCATCAAGCTTGACAAGCGATTTCGATACGATATAATAGATATTGTATAAGGGTTTGTCTCCACAAATCTTATGGTCAAAGGCGTTGTTCTTGAATAGAGCCGGGAATCAACCAAAGCATGGTCTGCTCGGTAGGTATAAACCTTGGAGCCAACGATAATTATGGTCACTGAACATCCTATCGATGATCAGATCAGACTCGATCACGAGCCGAAGTTGGACAAGTTTTTTAAAGCCGCTGTCAAAACACGGGCCAGCGATTTGCACTTGAAGGTCGGCCAGCCACCCAAGCTGCGTCTCTTCGGGGAATTAAAAAATACGACCGGCGAGGCCCTGACCGCCGAAAAAATTGAGGAATTGGTCTTTGAGATACTCACTCCGGCTCAGAAGAAGTTTTTCCTGGAACACGGAACGATCGACTTCGCACATGAAATCGATGGCGAGCATCGTTTTCGAACAAATGTCTTTCGCCAGCGGGGAATCATCAGTCTGGCGGCACGTCGCGTCAATACCATGATCCCGCCGTTTGATGAGCTCAACCTGCCCCCTGTGCTGGCAAAGATTTGTGAGAGCCGACAAGGATTGGTTCTCGTTGTCGGACCCACCGGCTGCGGCAAGACAACGACGATTGCATCGATGATCGATTACATTAACCGTACCCGGTCCTGCCATATCATTACGGTCGAAGACCCTATCGAATATCTTTTTAAGGACGCCAAAGCGATTGTCTCTCAGAGAGAAATCGGTCTGGATACGAGAGATTATGAAGATGCGTTGACCTACCTGATGCGCCAGGATCCGGACGTCGTCTTCGTTGGGGAAATGCGCGATGCCCGAACCGTTACGGCGGGTATGAGAGCGGCTGAAACGGGACATCTTGTTTTCGGCACGCTACACTCGGCCAATGCCTCCCAGGCCATTCACCGTCTGCTCGATCTGTTCCCACAAAACGAACGCGATCTTGTCAGACAGACGTTAAGCCTGGCTATTCGGGCCGTCATTAGTCAGGTCTTATTGCCTTGTCTTCGGGAAGGCGTCGATAGAATCCCGGCCGTAGAAGTCTTAATCACAAACGCTGCCGCCAGAAAACTCATTTCTGACGGGCGCGAAGGGGATTTACCCAGCGTTATACGAAGCTCTCAACAGGAAGGGATGCAGGATCTGACTTATAACCTATGTGAACTGGTAAAAGACGGTTCCATCGATCCGAAAGATGCGTATAAATACGCACCGAATACGGAAGAGCTGAAGATGGCCCTGAAGGGAATAACAACCACTGCCAGCGGCATTCTATAAGGTTTCTTGGAGTAATTTATGGCAGATGTATTAGCAGCATCAGTGGCCTTTGGTGGCTACATATCCATCATCAAACTCATTGGCTTTATCATCCTGTTTTTTGCGTGGTTGGCGCTGGTAAGCTGGGTCTTCCAGGATGGCCACGCTATTGACGTTAAGGAGGTGACCTGGACGGGGGTTGTTTTAGGCGCCGGAGCCGTTGGCACGCTCGTCTGGTGGCTGGCCCCTCTCTATATCATCGGAATGCTCTTTTATCTGATTGCCGTTGGCGGGACGTCTTTGGCTTACGTCAAGCACCGTAATTCACGCGTTTTGGATTTCGACCGGGTTTTGACGGTCGACCACATCAAGAACCTGCTCGTCAGCAAGGAGAAGAAACTCGAGGCCCTCAAGGGTTTTACGTTCGTTACGGCAAACAAGAACGTCGTTCCATTGCCCGAACCGAGGACGCCGGAATTTTTAGGATATAAAATAACCTATGATCTCGTGAACGATGCCATCTGGCGAAGAGCGGACAGCGTCACCTTTACTCCCACGGCCCAGGATTACCAGGTATCGTATTCCGTGGATGGAGCCTCCCTCAAGCAACCGAGCATGGCCCGCGAACAAATGACGTATTTTATCCACTTTGTGAAGAGCCTCGCCGACCTCGACACCAAGGAAAAGCGAAAACCCCAAAAAGGACAATTTAAAATCCGCAAAAACAAGGATGACATGCCGTGGGAAGTGATAACGGCCGGCTCGACGGCCGGAGAGCAAGTCAGACTCAAGCATATCACCCAGGAGGGCATGGCCCGATTGACCGAAATCGGTTTAATGCCGGAACAACGCGAAAAACTGGACACATTCCGCGAGATTGGACAGGGTATCTTCATCGTCAGCGGGCCGGCGAAAAGTGGTGTGACCACAACGCTTTACGCGCTGCTGCGAAATCACGATGCCTTTTTGAACAGCGTTAGCACACTCGAACGGCAACCTGCCGGCCAGTTGCCCAACATAACACAGAACGTTTTCGCACTCAGCGACACCGGTACGACGACGTTTGCCAAGAAGCTCCAGGCCGTCGTAAGAATGGGGCCGGATATCGTCGGGATCGCCGAGTGTGAAGACGCCGAGACGGCCCAGGTCGCCTGCGCCGCCGCCAGAGACGGCAAGCTCGTTTACGTAACGCTCAAAGCGGACAGTGTGATCCAGGCGTTGGGTAAATGGCTGAAATATGTGGGGGATAAGGGCATTGTCGCCTCGACTCTCCTGGGCGTCAGTAACCAGCGGCTGCTTCGAATCCTCTGTGAGGAGTGCAAGCAAGCCTACGCGCCGGACAAAGAGCTTTTCAGGAAATTCAACATTACGGCCGAAAAAACAAAAGTGCTGTACCGTGCGGGTAAAGTCCAATATGACAAGCACGGCAAACCCTTCACCTGTGAAAACTGTCAGGGGACGGGTTTTCTGGGGCGAACGGGTGTTTTCGAGCTTGTTACGTTGAATGACGAGTTGAGAAAGGTCATTCACCGATCGAAGTCTCTGCCCGAAATCGGCACGCAGTTCAGACGCGCCAAAATGCTCTATCTGCAGGAACAGGCGCTTCGAAAAGTGATCGCCGGATCGGCCGCGATAAATGAAATGATTCGAATCCTTTCGACATCGAAACCCAAAAAGCAAAATCAACAGAATCGGGAGTAAAAACCCGGACCGCGAATTGAATCGCGAATCTATCAGGAACTGGAGTCGTTATCATGGCCAGCTTAATTGTCGTGCTTATCATCATCGGTTGTGCTGTCTTGCAATACTTCAAAGGTACGGTCGTGCGGGCCTTTGCCACGATCGTTGTTGCAGTGATTGCGGGCATGATCGCGTTTGGATTTTTTGAGGCCTTTGCGAGTGTGTTTATCAGCCGGGGCGATGATAGTCGTTTTATTTCTCTGGTGCCCTGGGCGCAAACGCTTTGCTTCATCCTGCTTTTTGTCCTGGGTTTTGCTATTTTGCAAACGGCGCTCATGTACCTAACACGTCAGCCGGTGGATTTGGGGGTCCTACCGGAACGTATCGGACGGGTGATTTGCGGAATCCTTCTTGGACTTGTCGTGTCAGGATTTCTACTCACCGCTTTCCAAATGGCACCTTTATCCGTTAAATATCCTTACCAGCGTTTCGATCCGGTAAAGTTAGAGGTGGATAGCCCCAATAGGGTCCTTTTCAATGCCGACGGCTTCGTGACGGGTTTGTTTAGTATCCTGAGTAGCGGCAGCTTCAGTGGAAAAAGAAGCTTTGCCACGCTCCATCCCAACTATTTAGACCAACTTTCATTGAACCGGCTCACTCGCGTCGGTCAAACGTCAATCATCAGCAGCCTTACCCCGGCGATCGAAGTGCCCCAACCCGCCGTCTGGCCGGCCTCCGAAGCGATAAGAGAGCAGGCGGATCGATTCGTCACGGAATTAAGAACCCGTGGGGGCAAGCTTGCCTTTGATGATTCGGGCCGATCGATTCCACTACCGGTCTCCACGAAAGGCGCTGATAATACGACCATCGTGCGGATCGGCATTAAAAAAAGAGCGATACGACGAGCCGCACAGGTGAATGGAGGTGAGTTTACGCCTTCGCAATTGAGACTCATTTGCAAGCGAAAAGGCTCCGCTCAAGAAAGACTCGCCGGCAAAGGAACGACCGTCTATCCCATCGGCTACTTGAAATCCGCGAACGAGATTCAGATACGCCCCGAGATAAAGCTGGGAACCGATGATTTCGGTCGCAACGCGAATACCAAAGAGATCGATTTCGTTTTCGGTGTACCGAGCGGCTTCGAGCCCGTGCTCGTTCAATATAAATTGAATAACGTAGTCGAGATACCGCAACGCTCGATTGTATCCATCGACCAGGCGCCGGCGCCGGCCACATTCAATCCAAGCTCTTCATCAGATGGCAATCGCGGCAGGTCAAGACCTGCCCGGCCTCCTGGAGAAGGAGCTCCGCAACAACGCCAGCAACGCCAACGCCGGCCCTCTTCCGGGGAACGTGAAGCCAGAGACGTCACGGGTTTTATCGTTGATGAATTGGATCAGTAATCAGATTTACGATTTGCGATTTATTATTTATGATTATGATTGTCGCCCCGGCGTGAGCCGCATTCGTAAATCATAATTCATAAATCATGAGCGATGTTACACGCATCCTATGTGCGATTGAGCGGGGGGACGGTCAGGTTGCCGACAAATTGCTCCCCCTGGTCTATGAAGAGTTACGTCGTTTAGCGGCGCAGCAGATGGCACGGGAACAGCCCGGCCAGACGCTTCAGGCCACGGCACTGGTGCACGAGGCCTATCTCCGGCTGGTCGAAGCGGAAGGTCAGAATTGGAGCAGCCGCGCTCATTTCTTCAGGACCGCTGCGGAGGCGATGCGAAGGATTCTGATTGAAAACGCCCGGCGGAAGAAAAGCCTCAAATCCGGCGGTGATAGAAAAAGAGTTCATTTCAACGAAGCGACTGTCACAACCGGAAGCGATTGGGATGTAGACGAGCTCATCGCACTGGATGAGGCCCTCCAGAAACTTTCACAGAAGGATAAAATCAAGGCAGATTTAGTTAAGCTCCGCTTTTTTACGGGATTGACCATCGAACAGTCAGCGGAATTTCTGGGGATCTCTACCGCCACAGCTAAGCGTTATTGGACCTATGCGCGAGCCTGGCTGATTCGGGAAGTCGGTTAGGTAATAGTTTCCTCCAATATAAAAAAATGTGCTTTTTCCAGATTTTTCAGAAATAATTGAGCCACCACAGCCCTGAATTGCGCTTTTCTATGATGAGGCCATGTTCCAAAGGAGCTATTTGTGGCAAACGAAGACAAGAATGAAGAGGTCATATTCAATACCGCCATCCAATTGAAAGGCAGCGCGGAACGGGATGCCTATTTGGCTGAAGCTTGCGGAGGCGACCCTAAGCTGCGAGCCGACGTCGAAGCATTGCTTCTGGCGCACGGAGGCAAGAGTCTTCTCGATACTCCCATTTTCGAAGAGGACGTGACGCTTGGCGACCCGACTCTAACCGAAGTCCCCGGCACGGTGATCGGCCGCTACAAGCTCTTGGAGAAAATCGGCGAAGGGGGTATGGCCGTGGTTTATATGGCCGAGCAGCAGGAGCCTATTCGACGCAAAGTCGCCTTGAAGGTCATCAAGTTAGGAATGGACACCAAACAGGTGATCGCCCGTTTCGAGGCCGAGCGCCAGGCCCTGGCCATGATGGACCATCCGAATATCGCCAGGGTGCTGGACGCCGGGGCGACCGAGACGGGCCGCCCGTACTTCGTGATGGAGCTTGTCAAAGGTACCTCGATCACCGATTTTTGCGATGCGAACAACCTAAGCACCAAAGACCGGCTGGAATTGTTCGTTCAGGCTTGTCAGGCCGTCCAGCACGCCCATCAGAAGGGCATTATCCACAGAGACATCAAGCCTTCCAACGTAATGGTGACAATGTCTGGTGGTAAACCAGTGCCCAAAGTCATTGATTTTGGCATTGCCAAAGCCACAAGTCAGCGACTCACTGAAAAGACGCTGTTCACGCGATACGCCCAGGTGATTGGCACCCCGGCCTACATGAGCCCCGAGCAGGCCCAGTTCTGTGATTCTGAAATCGATGTGCGGACGGATGTTTACTCTTTAGGAATTTTACTCTACGAGCTTCTGACCGGAAGCACGCCATTTTCTGAAGATGAGTTGAGGAAAGCAGGCTATCTGGAGATGCAGCGGATTATTTGTGAGGAGGTGCCGATGAAACCGTCCACAAAGCTGAGTACTCTGGAAAAAACACTCACGGATGTCGCCGAGCATCGCAAAGTGGCACCTGAAACCCTGAGGAAGCTCGTTCGCGGGGATCTGGACTGGATCGTCATGAAGGCGTTAGAGAAAGACCCGACCCGGCGGTACGAGAGCAGCCATGAGCTGGCAATGGATATTGAGAGGCATCTTGGCGATGAACCCGTTCTCGCCGGTCCCCCGAGTATCGGCTACCGTCTGCATAAGTTTGTCCGACGGAATCGCCTCGCTGTAGGTATAACTATTCTGGTGATAAGTGCGACACTAATGGGCGCTACGGCAGCGAAGCTTGGCATTTTACCCTTTTCTGGTTCCCTGGGCAGGCCTCAGCATGCGATCGGAATGGTTCAGCGCCATATTTGGAATGTTCCGCCGCAATCGTCCCTCTGCGCTGGGATATCACCCGACGGCCGATATGTCTCCTATACGGACTGGACTGCATCCAATATTGGCGTTAGAGACTTGGTTAAGAAAAAGAGTTGGCTGGTCACGAAGAACACGGATTCAACATGGACGACGATGGCCGAGGCCTCGATCATCTCGCCGGACGGTACGCAGATCGCTTACTCGGGGTACACCTACGACGAAAAAGGCGTCAATTTCTATGACCTTCGCACGATTGACCTCGACGGATCCAACATGCGAGTGTTGTACAGCAATCCTGAAATCTTTTATATCGATCCATACGCCTGGTCGCTGGACGGCGAGGAGATTTTAGCGTATTTAAGCGATAAGAAGAAAAATCCCGTAAATGAGTCATCAAGCGAAATGCGTCAAAAATCGCACCTCGTTCTGGTCGCTGTCGCTGACGGCTCGATTCGCACTCTCAAGACCTGGTACAAATCTGCCATGCCGAGGAATGCGTTTTTTTCACCTGATGGGAACTATATTGCCTTTGCATTCGAGCAACAAGATGAACCGGGGTACTATGATATTTACCTCATCGATCGGGATGGAGGAAACGAAACGCCTTTGATTAAACATGCAGCCGATGATATTCCTCTCGGGTGGGCGCCGGATGGTCGAACCGTCCTCTTCTCGAGCGACCGTACTTCCGAACGCGGCTTGTGGACCATCGAGGTGATCGATGGCGTGCCTCAGGGACCGGCGGAATTGTTGATAGATAAGTTCAATGGGGGCGGAATTGGTTTTACCGAAGATGGCTCATATTATTACGGCGTTACCACGTCGTCGGGCGATGTGTTCCTTGCAACACTTGATTCGACCGCCGCAGTCATCGAAGATCAACCCCGTGTTGCCAGCTCGAAGTTCGTGGGGCAAACGCATTTGGGGGATTTCTCGCACGACGGCAGGTTCTTAGCGTACCGCGCCGGTGCTCGACACAAAGTCGGCGTAGCGAATTGGATCTTTGTGGTCAATGACCTCGATACGGGCCAGGAACGCGTTTTGGCGCCATCACCGGCCTTTCGCCCTGATACCCGTATGTGGTCGGGTCCCTGGTTCTGGTTCTCGCCGGACGGGCGTTCGCTTCTTGCACTCGGAACGGGCCAGGAAGCCGGATACGGCCTCTACAGAGTCGATGTAGAGACCGGCGTGGTTACACCCCTACACGCTCCCTGCTCCCAAGCCGTCAAATCCGCCGCCTTCTCACCGGGCGGCAGCTCGATCTATCTGCGCACATTATACCGTATTACAAAGCTGGAGCTGGCGACCGATCGCGAAACAATACTATACAACAACGAACAATGGGGTCCTCATGAATTCGATGTGTCCCCGGATGGGCAATGGTTGGCGTTCTATCCGGTGCCGGATATGCTGGCGGTGATGCCCTCGAGCGGCGGCGAGCCCGAAGAAATCGTAGGCGGTGACGGCGAAATGCCATTCAACCACGCTTTTGTCAAATGGATGCCGGACGGCGAGCATCTGCTCTTCGGCAAGCGCACAAATGAACTCTGGAAGGTTAACGTGGAAACGGGCGAGCAGCAGCAAATCGCCGTGATGATGAATGGTCAAGAATTGGTAAACGCCTCCATCGGCCCGGATGGGCGACGCTTTGCCCTGACAATCCAGCAGGCCGGCTCGCAGCTCTGGGTCATGGAGAATTTTCTGCCGGAGCAATAAAGAAATAATCGGTGTATGGGCTGTAGCTCATGTTGATACGCGATTAGACAAGAACATAAAACGACGGCCGGCAAGCGTTAGCCGCCAAGCACACACCTTACCGGCCGGGTCGAACCGGGCGATCCTTTCGATGCGCCCGAATCGCGGTCTCTTGTTTATAGCAGAATCCAGAACCTAAAACAAGTAAGGAGATATCGACCATGTTTTTGAACGACAAGAACAGCGAAGTGAAAAATTATTTGATCGTATTGATTGTTTTTTTAGGTGTCTTGCCTTCCATGAGTGTGGCGGAAGAAGGCTGGACCAGGAAAGCCGACATGCCAACGGCAAGATATGGTTTATCCGTCAGCGAGGTGGATGGGAAGATCTATGCCATTGGGGGTCGTGCAGGTAGTCAGTTTTTTTCGACCGTGGAAGTCTATGATCCGGCCACGGACTCATGGAAAAGAAAAGCTGATATGCCAACTCCAAGAACTAATTTGTCCGCCAGCGTGGTGAATGGAAAGATTTATGCTTTGGGTGGCTCCGGAGGCGCCGGCATCGGGCCAACGGCAATCGTGGAAGAATACGATCCAGCTAGAGACACCTGGACGAGAAAAACGGACATGCCGACAGAAAGGTTTGGTCTATCCACGAGCGTGGTGAATGGGAAGATCTATGCCTTTGGAGGCAATCCTGTTGGTGTTCCCTGGGGTTCTCCCATCCTGGAAGAATACGATCCGGCCACGGACACCTGGGTCAGGAAGGCCATTATGCCTACGCCAAGGTCTGGGCAGTCCACCAGCGCCGTGGATGGAAAGATCTATGTCATCGGAGGGACTACGGCTCGCCCGGGTTTTGAAAATCTGGGTACAGAGGGCGGTATGGCTCTTTCGAGCGTGGAAGAATACGATCCGGCCACGGACACCTGGACAAGGAAAGCAAACATGCCCACGCGAAGATCAGGACTTTCAAGCACAGTGGTTAACGATAAGATTTATGCCATCGGAGGCTGGGTCGGTGGTGCAGATAATCTCTTCTCCGCAGTGGAAGTCTATGATCCGGCAACGGATACATGGGAAGCACTACAGGATATGCCGACTCCAAGATCGAGTTTATCCGTCTGTTCAGTGCATAGGATGATTCATGCTATTGGGGGCCAGTCAGGTTCATGGCCGACGGTGACGAGTGCTGTGGAAGTGTACTCCACGGGCCCATGGGAATTCGCCGCCAATCCGAATCCTGCGGACGGTGGCTTGCATCTTGATACATGGGTCGCTTTTAACTGGACCGCTGGAGATTTTGCAACGTCGCACAATGTGTACTTCAGCGATAATTTTGACGATGTGAATACGGGAGCCGCCGAGGCATTTCTGGGCAACCAGATCGAGACGTTTTTCGTCGCCGGCTTTGCCGGATTTCCTTATCCGGAGGGTCTTGTGCGGGGCACGACCTACTACTGGCGAATCGATGAAATTAACGATCTTCATCCGGAGAGCCCGTGGCGAGGCAAGGTCTGGAGCTTTACGATTCCGCTTAAGAAGGCCTATGATCCCATTCCGGCTGACGGCGCCGAGCCCGTTGATCTGGATGTGGTGTTAAGCTGGACGGCCGGTCACGGTGCGAAATTGCATACGGTCTATTTTGGCGACAGTTTCGACGAAGTGGATCACGCCACCGACGGGATCCGGCAAACCGCGACGACTTATGTACCCGGCCCACTGGAACCAGGAAAAACCTACTACTGGCGGGTCGATGAGTCTGCTGTTGGGCGAGGCACCGAAACGTATAAAGGCGATACCTGGAGCTTCACGACTGGAGATTATTTTGTCATCGATGATTTTGAGGACTACGATGTCGGCAACAATGAGATATGGTGGTCATGGAAGGACGGCGTGGGTTATTCACATCCTACTGAGCCGCCCTACAGCGGTAACGGAACCGGTTCGATAGTGGGCGACGAGAGCTCTGGTTCTTATATGGAGGAGACGATCGTTCATGGCGGTCGTCAATCCATGCCGGTCTTCTACGACAACAATCAGCAGGGCAAGCTTTGCTACTCAGAGGTGGAGAGGGCATTGACTTTTCCGCGTGACTGGAC